>Ga0206956_1039_pt1 | contig 41950 bp, 33 predicted proteins | sample Alteio_BWOrgHeat_35_FD_153252 | JGI IMG/M metagenome (GOLD analysis project Ga0206956, IMG submission 153252) | Enriched cells from forest soil in Barre Woods Harvard Forest LTER site, Petersham, Massachusetts, United States -... | ecosystem: Environmental > Terrestrial > Soil > Temperate forest >...
ATCCTTCCTGCTTTACCCGCTTGTAGATATCGGGATCGCGTTTCTCCATGTGTCGGTCGGGTTGGCCGACGAGCGTGAAACCGAATTGCTGATACAATCCGTGGGCGTCTTGGGTGACGAGGTGCTGGCGGCGGAGGTTTTGTAGGCGCGGATGGGACGTGTAGGCGCGCATGCCGGCTTTGGAGAGGCCGCGACCGCGGTGGGACTCGAGCACGTAGACGTCGCAGAGGTAGGCGAAGGTGGTATAGTCGGAGATTGTGCGCAGCAGGCCTACCTGTGCGCCATCGGGGGCGTAGATGCCGAGGCAAAGCGAATTCGCGAGCGCCCGAGCGACAATTTCGCGCGGAATGCCCTCGGACCAATAACACCGGGTAAGAAAAGCGTGCACGGCGTCGACATCGAGGCGCTCCGGATCGTCGGAGATGAGGTAGCCGTCGTGAGCCAGTTCGTGGGGCATCGGTCGCTGCTACTGCAATTTCGCAAAGGCGGCGGCGAAGGCGGATTTGTCGGCCGCTTTGAAGAACGAAGTGCCAGCGACAAACGTATCCGCACCCGCGGCGTGACACTCGGCACCGGTGGCGACATCGATGCCGCCGTCGACTTCGAGGCGAAAGTTCAGGTTAAGGGCGGAACGCCAGTCGCGGAGTTGGGAGATTTTTGGCAGCATGTCGCGGCGAAAACTCTGGCCACCGAAGCCCGGCTGCACGGTCATCACGAGCACCAGATCGACGAGCGGGAGCAATTTTTCGACGGCACGCGCAGGGGTGCCGGGGTTGAGCACGATGCCGCACTGGCAGCCGAGGGTGCGAATGCGGGTCAGGCTGGCGGCGTGATCATAGTCGGGCTCGATATGGATACTGATATTGTTCGCGCCGGCTTTCGCGAAGGGTTCGACGTAGCGGTGCGGCTCGCTCAGCATCAGATGCGTATCGAAGAAAAGTTTGATGCCAGAGCGGCGGAGCGCAGCGAGGGTTTCGGGCCCGAAGGAAAGGTTGGGCACGAAGTGGCCGTCCATGATATCGCAGTGCAGCCACGGCAGGCGCATCTCCTCGACGAGCCGCGCGCTGGCCGCGAGGTGGGCGTGATCGCCGGCGAGGAGAGACGGATTCAGGAGCGGAGCGGGCAGCGAGAGCATGGTGCGAACGGGAGGACAACAAATCGCGGTTCGCGATTAGGTCGAGCTTTGCGTGGAATTCGTCGAAGGTAGGGCGGATTATCCCCAATCCGCCGCGGTTTGGTGTCGAGGTCGCGGCGCGTTAAGGATAACGCGCCCTACCTAGCTTCACCACACGTCGAGTGCGGCATGGGTCAGCTTGTCCGCGAGCGCGTCGGCGAGGAGCGGGAGCGTTTGATATTCGCTCTGAACCTGGCCGCTGTCGGTGAAGGATTCGCGCACGGCGCTGACGAGGCGTTTCTCGAAAAGGTTTTTCGCGGCACGGTTGTCGCGGAGCGTGGCGGTGGCGCCGAGAGTGAGGTTGAACTTGCGGGCGAGGCCGGTGTCGCCTTCACGGACCGAGGCGACTTCGCGGCGATACTCGGTGAGCACAACCGTGAGCGTGGCGTCGGCGGTCTCGGGCGAATCGGCGAGCGTGACGCGGGGATCGCGCGCGAAGGCTTCGCGGAGCTGGGTGCTGACGAGTTCGCGCGCTTGCGGGACGGGCGCCTTGTTCTCCACCGGCGCGATATACAGCGTGCGGAAACTCAGCTTGGTGCCGGTGCCGAGATGATAGTGCGAGCAGCCGGTCAGCAGGAGCGCAATCGCGAGGATGGGCAGAAATTTAACCAAGGATGGCACGGGTGATCACGGATAGATTCAGGCGCCGCAGAAGACCAGATTCCTTTTCGTCACCTCGCTCCGTTGCCCCTGCGTAGACACGAGGCTCGACGTACGATTAGAACAACCAGAAACGCTTTTTCTTCGGCGCATCGGGCGGGGTCTTGCCGTCGGAGGGGACGGGCTTGCCAGAAGCCTTGGCCTCGACATCGGCGAGACGAGACTTCGCTCGTGTCGCCACGGCCGACTCCGGGTAGGAGGTGATGGCCTCGTTATAGAAAACCCGCGCGGCCGTGAAATTGTTGCGCTTGTAGAAGTAGAAATCGCCGATCTTGATTTTGCTTTCGGCGAGCATGGTCTTCATGCCGTCGAGGCCCTTTTCCGCCGCCCCGATGTTCGGATCGCTGGGGAAGAGGAGCATGAAATCGGTAAAGTAGGTGATCGATTCCTTGGTCGAGCCCTGATCGTAGTAGGGGCCATCGACGAGGCTCGCGTGGGCCTGAGCCAGCTTCAGGTAGGCGTCGGGCGCGAGGAGGCTCTGGGGGTAGTTGTTGATCATGCGGTCGAGGGCGTCCATGCCGTCCTCGGTCTGCTTCAACTTCTGGTGGCCCCGCGCGATGTTCATCAACGAGAGCGGCGCGTAGTCGCTGTAGGGAGCGTTGGCCAGAATCGTCTCAAAGTACTCAAGGGACTTCTCGCGGTTCACGAAGCCAGGGAGCAAGCCGTAGAAAATGCGGCTGCGCGCGCCATCGAGCATGGCGCTGGCGATACGATACTGCTCGCCGATGATTTCACTGAAGCGCTTGGTATTGGGATACCGGCTGATCACCTGCTGGAAGTTATCGAAGGCCTTGGTATACTCGTGGCGGATGAGGTGCAGCTTGGCGGAACGATAATAGGCCTCGGGCGCGTAAATCGAATTGGGATACTTCTTTGCGACCTGATCGTAGGCCTTGATGGCGGAGCGGTTGCTGCCCTTGTCCTCGTCGGTACGGGCCTCGTTCATCAGGTCGAGCGCCTTGCGGCCCTCGGGACCGGCCAAGCCTGAGAGCGCGCCACCCTCGACGCGCCAGCCGGTCTCGCGGCTCCAGACCAAGTCGGCTCGGGCAGCGGTGCCCAGCACACCAAGGCCACAAACGAGAATAATGAGGAGTCGGAACGCGCGAGCGGAAAGAGGACGCATCGAGAAAAAGAGTTACCAGCGAATCAGGGCGCTCCCGTAGGTCAAGCCCGCCCCAAACGCCACCAGCAAGGTGACATCGTCCGACTTGATGCGACCGGAGCGGCGAGCTTCGTCGAGCGCCAACGGGATCGAGGCCGCGGAGGTGTTGCCATAGCGCTCGACGTTGACGAAGAAGCGCTCCATCGGAAGTTCGAGGTATTCTGAAATCGCTTCGATGATGCGGAGGTTGGCCTGGTGGGGGATCACGAGCGAAATCTGATCCGCACGCAGGTGATGTTGTTCCAAAATATCACGGGCCGCCTCGTCCATCACGCGAACGGCGAGCTTGAAGATTTCCTTGCCCTTCATCTTCAGAAAGTGACCGCGGGCAGACGCGGCGTAGGTCGAAGGACTGCTGCCATTGGGGATATAGAGCAAATCGGCGTTCTCGCCCATGCTGCCGAGCTTGGTCGCGAGCAGGCCCTTATCGGGCTCGTCGGACAGGCCGATGACCACGGCGCCCGCGCCATCGCCGAACAGCACGCAGGTCGTGCGGTCCTGCCAATCGATCACACTGGAGAGCTTTTCCGCTCCGATAACGAGCGCCTTGCGATAGCGGCCCGAGGCCAGCATGGCGCAGGCGGTATCGAGCGCGTAGACGAAACCGGTGCAAGCGGCATTGAGATCGAAGCAGGCAGCGTTCGTCGGGATGCCAAGCTTGTGCTGAATGAGACATGAAGCGGCCGGCATCGGCATGTCGGGCGTGATCGTTGCCACGACCAGCAGGTCGATCTCGGCCGGGGCGACGCCGGCGGCGTCGAGGGCGCGGCGGCCAGCAGCCGCAGCCATGTCGGAGGTGTGCTCGTCTGGAGCGGCGATACGACGCTCGCGGATCCCGCTGCGCGAGTGGATCCACTCGTCGGAAGTGTCGACCGTGCGGGAAATTTCTTCGTTGGTGACGACGCGTTCGGGGGTGTAGGAGCCGGTGCCAAGAATGACAGTAGAGCGCGGAGTCATGCGTGGGGCGAAATCAGACGGCGCTCGGCTGGGCGAGCGTTTCGTTGGCGCGGGCGATGTCGGCGATAATGCGCTGATTCATGTCGGCCTTGAGGATCATGCTCGCGGCGTGAATCGCACTCTTGATGGCGTGGCGATTCGAAGAGCCATGCGCCTTGAGGACGTGGCCGTTGAGCCCAAGGAGAGGGGCGCCGCCGTAACGCTCAGGGTTGATGCGCTCCTTGAGGGCGTTAAACGCGCCCCGCGACATCAGGGCGCCGGTCGCCCTCATGGGATTGGACTGGAGCTCCTCGCGGAGCAGGTTGGAGAAAAACTTCACCAGCGACTCCCAGCTCTTGAGCATGATGTTGCCGACGAAGCCATCGCAGACGACCACGTCGACATGCTCGGCAAAAACGTGAAACCCCTCGATCGGCCCGGCGTAGTTGACGATGCCCTCGACCCGCCGCAGCAAATCGTGGGTCTCGGCGACGAGAGCGTTGCCCTTGCCCTCTTCCGTGCCGATGGTCATCAGGCCGACGCGCGGATTTTTCACGCCGAGCATCACGCGGCAGTAATGGGAGCCGAGCACCGCATTGTGCACGAGATGCTCGGGCTTCGCCTCCGGATTTGCACCCGCATCGATCAGGATGAAGTATCCGCCCTCGCGAGGGCAGACCGCAGCGAGCGCCGGCCGGGCAATACCCTCCATCGTGCGCAGGCGCAGGGTACCGGCAGCCATCAAGGCCCCGGTATTGCCACAACTGACGACAACGCCCGCTTCGCCGCTCTTCACGAGCTCGACCGCGCGCACCATCGACGAATCCTTCTTCTTCTTCAGCGCGTTGAGCGGCTTGTCCTCCATGGTGATGACCTCGGAGGTATGGAATACAGACAGCCGGTCATTGTGGTTCAGCCCGGCGTTCGCAATCAAGGGCTTGAGCACCTTCTCATCGCCGACGAGCGTGATCGGATTGAGCGCGCTGTATTGATGCAACGCGAGCTTAACGGCAGCGACCACCTCGGTCGGACCGAGGTCGCCGCCCATCGCGTCGACTGCAATGCGCCCGATGGCGCCGGAGGAAGTGACCATCGCGGGGATGGCGGGGTGAAGAAAGCGCGCGCCTTAGACCTCGACCGTGAGGACCTGGCGGCCGCGATACATGCCGTTCTTCGGATTGACGCGGTGCGGGCGAAACGCACTGCCGTCGGTCGGATCCTTCGCGAATTCGGGTGCGATATAGGCGTTGCCAGCGCGACGATTGGCGCTGCGGCGTTTGGACTGCTTGCGTTTCGGATTAGCCATGGGAGTGCGTGATTGAGAGAGTGCAGGCGACGGCTGGCCGCGACCCGCGGAACTTGTGAAAAGGTCTGAGTAAAGGGCGGGGCCGAGGCGCGTCAAGCGTCATAATCGCTGACGCGCCCGCAGGATGCGCCCGACCGTTTTTAGAGGAAGAAGAACCCCGCCAAGGCGGCGGCCATCGCGAGCCGGTAGTAGGCGAAAGCCGCCAGCCCATGTCGGGTCAGCCAACCCACGAGCCAGCGGACACATAGCGCCGCGACCACCGCCGCGACCGCGCAGCCGAGCAGCACGTGCGACCAGCCGAAGACCTGGATCATCGCGGCACCATGCGTGACGCTCTTCAGGCCGGTTGCCGCCGTGAGCGTGAGGAAGCCGAGCAGAAAGCTGAACTCAGCCGCGCGCCTGGGTTCGAGGCCAGCAAAATAACCACCGACAATCGTGGTCATCGAGCGGCTCATGCCGGGCCACAAGGCGAGAACCTGCAGCGCTCCGATGCCCGCGGCGTGGTGCGGGGCTACTTGATCGAGACCCTCGTCCCCGGTGCGCGCCTTAAAGTGCCGCCGCCGCCAGCTTTCCGCATAGAGCATAAGGCCCGCACCGAGCACCTGGGCGATAATGACGGCGCCGACCGAGAACAATTTGGCGTCGATCCAATCCTTGAGCGCCAAGCCAATGACCGCGGCCGGGATGAAAGCGATGATCAGATTGATCAGCAACCGACGGCCCGCTGGATCGCGGCCCAGCAGGCCCATGACGAGCGAAACCAATTGCGGCCAATAGAGCAGCGCGACGGCGGCGATCGCCCCAAACTGGATCACCACGTTAAAGGTATCGGCCGCAAGCTTGAGGGTGAGCGGCTCACCGTCCGGGTGCTTGGCGGATGGCGCGTGATACCACAGTGGCTTGCCGTCGCGGCCGATGAGCGGCGCTTCCGCCTCGAGCCCAAGGAACTTCGAAGCGATGACGAGGTGGCCGGTGGAGGAGACCGGCAGGTACTCGGTCACGCCCTCGACGACGCCCAGTATGATTGCGTCGGTTACGCTGAGCTCGGCCGCGGGCGCCGAGGCCGGTGGCGGCGGAGTGGCGATTTTCGATTGGGCCAGCGCAGGCGCGGTCAGCAACGCGGCGAAGGTCAGGAAAAAAAGGTGTTTGCGCACGCGGCGTTGGTTTCAGTTTCACGGCCGGTGAGCAATTTTATTTGCGGAGTGCTGTGGCGGCGGCTCACTCACACTCTACATGTCTAAGCTCGCCGACTTCACAGACCACCTCCGGGGCAGTCGCGATCTTTCGCCAGCAGAGATCGAAGTGGCGGCGGCGGCGCTCGCCGGTACGCAGGAAACCGACGAGGCGAAGGCCGGTTTGCTCACGGCGCTCGCGACCAAAGGAGAGTCGGCTGCCGAAGTGGCTGCGTTTGCGCGGGCGTTTCGCGAGCGCGCCGTGAATCCCGGCGTGGAAGCTTGGGCGCCGCGGGCGATCGATGTAGTCGGCACGGGTGGGGATCATGCGGGTGGCTTCAATATCTCCAGCATGGTCGTGCTGACGCTGGCGAGTGCGGGCGTAATGGTGATGAAGCACGGCAACCGTGGGATCACCTCGAAGTGCGGCAGCGCGGATTTGCTGGCGGCGCTCGGCGTGAACCTCGAAGCCCCGCCGGAAAAATTGCGGCGTGCGCTCGATGAACTGGGATTCGCATTCTTTTTCGCCCCGGCGTATCACCCCGCGTTCAAACATATCGCGCCCGTCCGCAAGGCCCTCGCGGCGCGCGGGCAGCGCACGATCTTCAACATCCTGGGCCCGCTGATCAATCCGGGACGGCCAGCGCACGTGCTGCTCGGAGCGTTTGCCGAATCGTGGGTCGACAAGCTGGCCGCCGCGCTCGATTCACTTGAAACCCAAGCCGGACTCGCGGCCCATGGCATCATCGCACCGGGCCGCGGGATCGACGAGCTGACGACAGCGACGGTCAACCGAGTACGCGGCTTCGGCCGGCTCCGCGACTACGCCAGCCAGTGGAGTGCCACCGACTTCGGGCTGGCCGTGACGCCGTTCGAGCATCTCCTCGGCGGAGACCTAGCAACCAACCTGGCGATCGTCGATGCACTGCTGGCCGGCCGCGCCCCGGGGGGGCTGGTTGACACCATCACCCTCAACACCGCGGTGGGAATGTGGATCGTCGGCAAGACTGCGAATGTGCGCGAAGGCGTGCCGATTGCGCGCGACCTGCTGCTCGGCGGCGCCGTGAAACAAAAAATTGCGGCGACGCGGGAGTTTTACGGCGCATGAGTCGAAAATTTTTCGGCACCGACGGGGTGCGTGGACCGTATGGAGGCCCCGTCGTCAACGAGGATTTTGCCGCCCGGCTCGGCTGCGCGGCCGCCCGCCTGCTGGCGGCGAACGGCCGTGTGCTCATCGGCCGCGACACGCGGGCATCGGGTGTTTCGCTCGCCGCGGCGATTGCGGGCGGAGTGAGCGCCGGAGGCGCGGAGCCGGTTTCACTGGGGATTACGCCGACACCGGCGGTCGCGCGCGCCGTGCAGCAGATGGGCGTGACGCTCGGCGTAGTGGTCACAGCCTCACACAATCCGGCGGCGGACAACGGCATCAAGTTATTCGGGCCGGGCGGCGTGAAACTGACGGACGCGCAGGAAGCGAAGATCGAAATGCTGCTAGGCGACGAAGTGTGGACCGGATCCGCGCCGGTGGCGACGCTCGACGCCTGCGGTGATTACATGGCGGCGGCGCAAGCACTGCTGCCCGCTGGAGCGCTGCGCGGCTGGCGCGTGGCGCTCGATACCGCGAATGGCGCGACCTGTGCAACGAGTCCCGCCGTCCTTCGCGCGCTCGGCGCCGAGGTGATCGGAATCGGCGACAAGCCAGACGGGAATAATATCAATGCGTCCGTCGGCAGCGAATACCCCGCGCAGCTCGCCGAACGCGTGCGGGCGGCGGGTGCGCGGCTCGGCATTGCGCACGACGGCGACGGCGATCGCTGCGTGTTGTGCGACGAACTCGGCGCGGTGCTCGATGGCGACGAGATCCTGACGATTCTGGCGACCCATGCACTGGGCCGCGGTACGCTCGTAAACAAGACTCTGGTCGTCACCGTGCACAGCAACCTCGGGGTCGACGCCGCGATTACCGCGGCCGGCGGACGCGTGGCGCGCGCGGCAGTGGGAGATCGCTATGTGATTGAGCGGATGCTCACCGAAGGCGCGACACTCGGCGGCGAATCCAGCGGCCACGTGATTTTTTCCGAGATCTCACCGACGGGCGACGGATTGATCGCGGCGCTTAAAGTTATCGACGTGATGCGAACCACGGGGCAACCGCTGTCGGAGCTGCGCCGGGCACTGAAGAAATTTCCCCAACAGTCGACGGCCGTGATGGTGCGGGAGAAGAAACCGATCGACACGTTGCCGCGATTGGTGGCGACCATCCAGGCGATCGAGGCGGAACTCGGCGCGCATGGGCGGGTGCTGGTGCGCTATTCCGGTACCGAGCCCAAGTTGCGATTATTGGTTGAGGGCGAGCGGGAGCCGCAGGTGCGGGCAGCGCTGGAGCGGCTGACGGCCGCGGCGCGCGCGGATCTGGGGTAGGGCGCGTTATCCTTAACGCGCCGTCGGAGGCCGAAACGCCGCGCGGGCGCCGCGTCCCCATCGAACCGCGGCGGATTAGGGATAATCCGCCCTACCTATCATTCGCGCAGCTCCTCCTGAGCGTGGGCGAGGTTTTCGCGGGCGGACTCGTAATTCGGCGCCAGCCGGACCGCGGTCTCAAAATGCCCGGCAGCCTCGCGGATGCGACCGAGGCGGGCGAGCGCTAGGCCGAAGTTGTTCTGCGCGGTAGGACTTTGGGGATTCAGCCGCACGGCCTCCTGATAGTGGGCGGCAGCTTCCTCCGGGCGGTTCAACATCAGAAGCGTATTGCCCCAATTGTCCTGCGCTTCAGGATATTCGGACTTGAGGCGCACGGCGGCCGCAAACTCGGTCAAAGCGTCCCCAGTGCGATCCGCCGCCACGAGCGCGTTGGCGTAGTTGTAGTGCTCCACAGCGGAGTTGGGCTGCAGTCGCAATGCGGTCTCGTATTGCACGAGCGCTTCCGGGAGGTGACCGGTGGACAGAAGCGTAGTGGCCCAGGTGTCGTAGGCTTCAGCATTATTGGTTTTCAATTTGATCCCGGTTTCGAACCGGGCCTGCGCCTCGGACATACGGTTGGCCCTCGCCAGGGCGGCGGCAAGATTGAGATAGGCATCCACGTAGTCCGGACGCAGCTGGATCGCTTCTTCCAAGCGCCCAATGCCTTCTTCGTTTCGCCCTGCGCGCGACAACGCGTCGCCGAGATCGTTGCACACGTTGGCATCGTGAGGCCTGAGGCGAAACGCGACCTCATAGTGCACCAGCGCAGGGGCACTTTGTTTTAGCAAGTCGAGGACGACGCCGAGATTGAGATGAGCGGTCGCATGGTCCGGCTTCAGGTGCAGTGCGCGCTGCAGGTAGGGTATGGCTTCCATCTGCCGGCCGGTTTGGGCGAGGGCGTTGCCAATATTGCTCAGCACTTCCACGAAATTTGGACTGATTTGGAGGGCAGCCTGATCTTCCGCGACGGCTTCCTCGAAGCGTCCAGCCTTGGCCAAGGCGCTGCCGAGGCTGCTGTGGGCGAGGGCATTGCGCGGCCGTTTTGCGATGGTGTCCTGCCAGAGGGTGATGGGGTTGCGATAGTCGAAGTTGCGTCCGAAAGTAAGACAACCGAGACCGACGGCCAGCGCAGCGAATGCCGCCGCCGCGATTCGGCTACTGGCGAGATAGGTGCCGATTACGATCGCCACGACGATCGGCGCCAACGGGAGATACAGGCGATGTTCGACGATCATTTGCGTCGTGCCCGGCATCAGCGACGTGGGCGCGAGGACGGCAAAAACCAGCGCACCGAGAAACCCGAGCATCGGTTTTCGCCCCAGCGCATAGAGCGTGGCACCTGCCAGCGCGGCAACGGCTAACGCCTGCGGCAGGACGTCCCACAAGTGATCGACCCAAAACGTGCCATAATCGAAGACCAGCGGGTGCGGCCACAGCGCGAGCTCGAGGTAGCGCACGAGCGCAGGAAATTGCGTGAGGGTGTAGTCGCGCCATGACGTGGCGACATCAAAGCCCGCCGACCCACCACGATTGCCGCCGGTGCTCAACACCAGCAAGAGCAGCGGAATCCAGGTGCATGCGAGCCCAAGATAAAAACGACGCCGCTGCCGCCAGGCGGTGGCGAAATCTCCCGCGACGAACGCCCGATCGAACAGCAGCACCAACACCGGCGCCGAGACCATGTTTTCCTTCGTCGCCATCCCAAACAAGCATGCGGTGATCGCGAGCGGATACCAGCGCCACGGCGCGGGCGATTTGGCGCCGCGCAGGAAAAAATACAGCGTCAGCAGATAGAACAGACTCATCAACGATTCCGCGCGCTGGATAATATAGGTCACGGCCTCCGTCTGAACCGGATGCAGTATCCAGATGGCGGTAACCGCGAAAGCGAGCGGCAAGGCATCGGCGGAGAATCGGGCACGCAGCGCCGGTCGCAGCAGCGTGCGACGAACGAGGCCGAACAGCGTCAGCCCCGCCAGAATATGAATGAGTACGTTCGTGACGTGATAGCTGCGCACCGTCAGACCGCCCCAGGCGTAGTTCAGCGCGAAGCTGAGATTCAGGACCGGCCGGCCGCTGACCGTTGCGCCATCTCCGGGCAGTTGAGACACGTTCAGCGCCTGACTCAGATGCCGGAGCGTGAGATTATCCGTGATGGACGCGTCGTCGTCGTAGACAAACGAGCCCGCGAGGCTGTTCGCGTAAACGGCGAAGGCCGCCAGCGCGAGCAAGACGGCGGCGAACACAGGTGCCCAGCGGGATTGAAGCAGTGACGGCGATTCCGTCATGAGTGGCGAAAAGGAGCGATTCGATCCGGGAGCGATGTCACCAGCGGAAGATCGCCGGAGGACGGGAAAATTCAAGAGGGGAACAAGCAGAATCGCGTAACCGATAGGTGGCGCAATACGACGGAAGGACGCGCGTGACTCTGGCGTTGACCGCAGTGAGCGTGGCGACTTCCCTGCGGTGGTCGTATGCCCGAAGTTACCGTCGCCTCACTCGATCCCCGTCACCAAAAATTGGTTGAGAATGCGCGCGTCGCCTTGGAGCGCGGCAATCTCGACTATGCCCTTGAGGTCACGGCCCAGGTTTTGAAAGCGGTGCCCGGCTGCCTTCCGGTGCGCCGGTTGCAGCGAGTCGCGCAACTGCGCCAAGCGAAAGGCAAGGGTGGCTTCATGGCGAGGATGTCAAGTGGGCTTTCGAGTGCGCCTTTCATGTTTGGCGGAAAGAAAGATCCCGCGAAGCAGCTCGAGATCGCCGAGGGGCTGCTCGCGAAGGATCCGACGAGCCTCCCGGCACTGAAGCTCCTCGCAGAGGCCGCGCAGGGATTGGGTCTGCTCGAGACGGTGGCCTTTGCCCTCGATGCGGTCCGCGAAATCGAGCCGACGAATCGGACGAATTTGCTGGCATTGGGCGAAGCCTGGCTCGCGGCCGGCAAGCCCGCCGAGGCGCTGAAGATTGCGGACGAAATTCTCGCGGCACGGCCGGTCGATGCCGAGGCCCAGTCGCTCATGCGCAAGGCCTCGATCGCGCAGACGGTGGTGAAAAACAAGTGGGATGCGCAGACGAGCTTCCGCGATAAACTGCGCGACGAAGCGCAGGCGGTCTCGCTCGAGCAGGCGTCAAAGGTCGTCACGACCGACGTCATGACGCAGCGGCTGATCGACGAGGCGCTGGCGCGGGTCGCGAAGGAACCAGCGAATTTGAACCACTATCGCACCCTCGCACAGCTCTACCGGCAGGCCGGCGATCTGGAGCAGGCGCTGGAGTGGGTGCGCAAGGCGCGGAAGCAGCCGGCGGGCGGAGGCGATGCTTCGCTCGAAAAACAAGAGTCCGAGCTCACCGCCGCAGTCGTCGAGAAGCGCGTTGCAGCAGCCGAAGCAGCGGTAGCGGTAGCGCCGACGGATACGGCGGCGCAGGCGAAATTCGCGTCCGCGAAAACGGAACTCGCCGAACTTAAGCTCCGCGACGCCAAGTCCTATATCGAGCGCTATCCGAACGACTACGCAGCCCGGTACAACCTCGCGGCATTGCTGCTCGAGGCAGGCCAGACCGATGCCGCGATCGCACAGTTTCAACAGGCCCAAAAAGGCCCGCAGGTGCGCGTGGCCTCGCTCGTGGGACTGGCGCGATGCTTCAAAGCAAAAAGACTCTTCGACCTGGCTGTCGCACAGCTCAACACTGCGAAGACCGAACTCGGCACGATGGACGACACGAAGAAAGACGTGATCTACGAACTGGGCGCTTGCCTGGAATTGATGGGCAAGCCCGATCTGGCTATAGCGGAATTCAAGACGATCTACAGCGAGGACATCGGCTTTCGCGATGTTGCGGACAAGATCAACGCCTTCTACGCGAAGACATAAGGCAAAACGCAAGCAAATGCGCGCCAGAGTGCGCGGCTTCCCATTTACCCCATGAAAAAACTCCTGTTCCTCGCGGCGTGCATCGCGCTCGCACCCTGTTCGATTCACGCCGATCAAAAGACGAAGACACTCGACGTCGTCTGGATCGATTCGGAGGGCGGCGGCTCGACGCTGCTCATCACGCCGGCGGGAGAGTCGGTGCTGATCGACGCAGGCAATCCGGGAGGACGCGATCCGGCGCGGATCGTCCGCGCCGCGACGGACGCAGGGTTGAAGAAAATCGACTATTTAATTATCACTCATTGGCACGCGGATCATTTCGGCGGAGCGGCCGAGGTGGGGGACAAGATTCCGATCGGGACGATTTTTCAGCGCGCGATCCCCGACACCGATCCGGATTTGGCCGGCGATGCCTCATGGCCCCTGCGCAGCAAGCCGTTTCGGGCGATGACGGCGAAGCGGGTATCGCTCGTGCCGGGAGTGGTCATTCCCTTGAAGGCGGCGGGCGGAGTGGCCTTGTCGTTGCGCTGCCTGGCGGCGGACAAGAAATTCATCGAGCCGACACCCGCGCAACTCGCCGCTGCGCCGCAAGCGCTGGGCGAGGCGCCACCCCCGAAGAAAGAAGAGGCGCCGGACAATGACAACAGCGCCGTGTTCGTGCTGACGTTTGGCGCGTTCAAGTTTTATGACGGCGGCGACCTGACCTGGAACTACGAACCGAGCCTCGTACTGCCGCACAATCTCGTGGGCGCGGTGGATGTGTATCAGACCGACCATCACGGACTCGATCGCAGCAACAATCCACTGCTGGTGCGCGGGCTCACGCCGACGGTGGTCGTGATGAACAACGGCCCGCACAAGGGCGGCCAGCCCGAAACCTTTGCGACCATCAAATCGGTGACGTCGATCCATGCCTGCTACCAACTGCACAAGAGCTTTAATGTACCGGAGGCGACGAACTCACCGGATGAGTTCATCGCCAATTTGGTGGACGCCAAACCGGCGGACCAGTGCACGGCGAATGTCATCAAGATGAGCATCGCGCCGGACGGGAGCAGCTACACGATTTCGATTCCGGCGAACGGGCACTCGCATACCTACGCGACGAAGGCGAAGTAAGCGGCTATTTTTTCTCGGCCACCCACACACCCAGTGCCATCAGCACTCCGCTGGCGAGCAAGCGAGACAGATCGGCCGTCTCGTGGAAAATCACGAGCGAACAGAGTACGATAAGGGGAACCTTGGCATTGTTGAAGACGGCGAGCGTGCCGGCGTTGACGCGCGTGGCGCCGATGTTCCACCAGAAAAAGCAAACGCCCGAAGAGAGTGTCCCTAGGTAGAGAAGGGACCACGTCTGCGACGGAGAAAGATGGAGGGCGGTCCAGTCGACGAAGGCCAACGAGGCGAGCCCGCACGCGACGACCGCACCCGCATAAGGCAGGGCGAAGAGGGAGGCGTCGGATACGCCGGCGGGAAATTGTGGGCGGATTCGACGCCAGGCGATCTGCCCGATGGCGAAGCAGAGGTTCGAAGCCTGCATGAGCAGGAAGCCGGTGAGCAGCCCGCGTTGCCACGAGCCGTTGAAGAGGATGACGGCGGCGCCCAGCAGCGCGAGGAAGGCGGCCAGCACATAGCGTGGATGCACGCGGCGTTCGACGACAGCATCGGCGAACGCGACGTAGAGCGGCATGGGAAGCGTGAAAAGCCCCACCGCAAAGGAAGGCAGATAGACAAAAGAGCGGTGATAGAGCAGGTACATGACGCCGAACTGCACGGTACCGAGCGCGATCAGTCGCCACGCAAGGCGGAGTGGAATTCGGCGCGGGCGGAAGAATGGCAGAAAGACGAGAAAGGCGAGCCCCAGCCGCAAGGTCGCGACTGCGGTCGAGTCGACGCCGGCGAGCCGATTTTTGATCAACCCGTACGAGAAGGCCCAGATGAACGAAACGAGCAGGAGCAGGGGCATTGCCTCGATGCGCGCAGAACGCGCCGGATGTGGCAAAAGCAAAGTGACCTGCAGCGAAAATGCTGACGTTCAAAAACGCGACGAGGGCGTCGCGTCCCCAATGGAGCGTGCAGCTTCGTTTAGAAGTCAGCGCTCACCGGCCTAAGTCCTTGCTCGGCGCGAAGGTGAACTGGCCCATTTCGAGCGCGATGGTCGAGCGGCCGGCGGCGCGGGGCGGATCGAAAGTCCACTGCTCGACCGCCGAGAGCGCCGCTTGACCGATCTCGGGTGACGAGCACTCGGTGACAACGGGCACGCGCACTTTGCCCTCTTCATCGACGAAGTATTTCACCGTGGCGGTCGCGCCGATCGCGCGCTCGGCCGTGGCACCGGTGAATTGCGGCATGGGGTGGACAATCGGTTTGGGCACCTCGTCGAGCTCGGCGAACGACGGCAGGTGAACGGACGCCGTTTCCTCGATCTCACGGTCTTTCGAAGCGAGACTGCCCGTCAGCGCCGACACGACGGCGATGCCCTTGGCGCTAAAGAGAAAACGGACAATGGGAAAAATCTGCTGGCCGTTGGGAGCAAGATTGCCCGGCAGGGCAAACTTCCACTTTCTCACCGCCTCGACGACGGAGCGCGAGAGCCGCGCATTGGTGGCAGACAATACCAACACGTCAGTGACGTAGCCCTCCGCGCTGCGTCCGATCGCGACGGTGACGACGCCCTTGCTGCTCCCGGTCATGCGGACGTAGTCGGGAAACTCCGGCATGACGAATTTGTCGAGACGGAGCTTTTGAATGGAGTCGTCGTTACTGCTTGGCGCTTCGGCCAAGAGACGACCGGTCAAGGCCGCAAGGGCGGCACAAAGGATGACAAGCAAGCGAGACATGGGGCAACTTTGCTGAAGCGCAGATTATTGTTTGCCGGGTCGAGTGCAAGCCAGAGCTGGAAGGTGAATCGAGGTCGCTATACTCGAAAAATGGCCCCGAGTTTCTTTCCAAGGAGAATGCTCATTCCGGCGATGGTCACTCCCAGAAAAACCATGGCCCAGACGCCGAGAGCGCTGGCGAGGAATTTCCCTTCGCCGAGAAGCTGGAAGAGTTCCATGATTGCCTTGGTGATGGGATAGAACACCTGTTTTTGCGCGAGGATCAGGGAGTCACTCACCTCGAGCATGGCGAACGCGAAAGCGAGCAGGCCGCCGGCGATCAGATTGGCGGTAATCAGCGGGAGCGTGACTCGTATGATCGAACGGAGGGGCGGGGCGCCGAGGTTTTGCGCCGCCTCCTCGAGCGTTACGCTCGTCTGCTCGAATCCCGCGGCGGCGGAGCGCACCACGTAGGGCAGCCGGCGGACCGAGTAGGCGATGATGAGCAGCACGGTGGGATCTTTCACCGGATTGATGAACGCGAAAAATTTGCCCTCCTGCGCCATCGCCAGATAACCAAATGCAAGCACGAGTCCCGGCACTGCGAGCGGGAGCATGGCGAGGAAATCGAGCACGGCGCGGCCGGCGAGCCGGGTGCGCACCACGACGTACGCGATGGCGACGCCGAGCACGAGGTCGACGACGGTCGCGAGGCTGGCGAATTTCAGGCTGTTCGCGATCGCCGGCACGGTTAGATCGTGGCCAAGGGCGAGACGGAAATTCTCGAGCGTCCAGCCGAGCGGCAGCACGCTGCCATACCAATCGTGGGAAAACGCGACGAACACGACCCCGAGATGCGGCAGCACCGCGACTAAAGTGACGCCAGCAAAGAGCGCAGTGCAGAGCCACGCTTGAGCGGGGAAAAGTGCGCGTGCGCCACCGGTGCTGGTGGCCTTGGCCATCATCGCGTAGCCGGCGCGGCCGAAAAGGCCTTTGCCGAGCGCATAGAGCGCCACGGAGGCGGTGAGCATCACGGCAACGAGGGCATAGGGGAACGGGTTGCCGCCGATGTCGCGCAGGCCATTGTAGATTTGCACGCTGGTCACGCGGTCGAAGTCGAAAATGAGCGGCGTGCCGAGCTCCGTAAATGCCCAGATGAAGACGATGGTCCCGCCAGCAAAGAGCCCGGGCCGGATCAGCGGCAACGTAATGCGAACAAAGCGGCGCAGACCGGTGCAGCCTAGATTCTGAGCAGCTTCTTCCATGGCCGGATCGATGTTGGCCAGCGCGGCGAGGGCATTGAGATAAATAATTGGATACAGCGAGAGCGCCTCGACGAGGGCGATGCCTGCAATCCGATGGGAGGCGAACCAATCGATGGTCGCGGCGGGCGCGAGCAAGCCAAGGTGGTGGAGCAGGGCGTTGAACGCGCCATACTGCCCAAAGATTTGCTTGATGCCGATCGCGCCCACGAAAGGCGGCAGAATCATCGGGATGAGCACGAGCGAGCCAAAAAGATTTTTCGCGGGAAAAAGGAAACGATCGCTCATGACCGCGAGCGGCAGCGCGATGAGCACGGCGAGCGCAGTCGCGGCACAGGCGATGAGAAACGAGTTGCCGAGCGCGCCGAGGTAGAGCGGATCGCGCAGCAGCGCGCCTAAATAGGCGAAGGTAAGCCGGCCATCGGCGTCGACGAAGCCGCCTTTTAGAACCTGGAGCAGCGGCCACAAAAAGAACGCCGTGAAAAGCACGGCGGTCACAATGAAGACGAAGCGCGCGAAAGACTGCGACATCGAGGTAAAGTGTGATGTCCGTGTGCTTGGAGCGGCAAGTTTGTTGTAGGCTGTGGGAGAGGCTTTATGCCTCGATAGTCTGCCGACGAAGTCGGGGCATAAAGCCCCTCCCACAGCCAAACCCTCGAGTTCGGTTACTCTCTCCCGACAATTTGCTGGCGGAACGCGCGGGCTTCGGCGGATGCTGGCGGTGATGAAGAGAATCTTGTCCGGCTTCTCCTTGATCGCCTTGCTGGCGCTGCCGTTGCGCGCGCAGGTGACCGAGACGCCCCAGACCATCGCGCCGGGAAAATTCTTCCTGCGGATGGATGCCGTGACGGTGAGCGTGAATCGCGACAGTTTGGAGCCCTACAAATACACGGCGCTCGGGCTCGCCTCGTCGATCCTCTCGACCGGGGTGACGCCAAACGTGGACGTGCAGTTCGGTGCGCAGGTTTTCGTGCGTGAGACTTATCAGTACCAGGGCACCAACTCCTCGCGATCGGGGTGGGGCGATTTTTCATTTCGCACGAAATGGACATTCTGGCGCGACGACTCTCTCGGGCAGTCGGCGGCAGTGATCCCCTACATCAAAATTCCGTCGCGAACGGAAGGCATCGGCAACAATCACCTCGAGGGTGGTTTCATCGTGCCATGGGCGATGAAACTCGGGCCCGGCTCCGAAGCGGGCGCGATGTTCGAGTGGGATCAACTGCGCAACGACGCGAACAACGGTTACGATTCACACTGGCTGGTCAGCGCCTTTGCCCGTCAGCACGTGTTCGGCGGTTTTGGCGCGTACGCAGAGATGACGATGGCGGTGTCGTCGGCCAGCGCGTCGACTTTCGCCGGGACGCTCGGCGGAGGCGTGACGTTCGATTTTTCGGATGTATTCCAACTCGACTACGGCTTGAGCCGTGGGATCGGTGGGAGCTCCACGGATTGGACGGGAGTGGTGCGGCTGCGGTGGACGTTTTGAACAGGTCGTAGCTAAACTCGTAAGAGTTTGGCCACAGTGGCGGAATAGCCAAAATCTGACGATTTCGGCTACTGACCGCTCGAAGCGTCCGGCCCGCTTTTCGGCGCCGGCTTACCGCCCGCCAGCTGCTTCTCCAATTCGGCCTCAAGTGCGGGGCCGCGCAGGTCTCGCGCGATGATGCGCCCCTGGCCGTCGAGCAGGAACGTCGCAGGGATGCTATCGATGCCATAACGGGAAGAGAGCTTGTTGCTCCAGTATTGGCCGTCGTAGTACTGCGGCCAGGTCATCTCGTGGCTCTTGATGAATTCCACGAGCGTGTTGCGCCCGTCGGCCTTGTCGAGCGAGACGCCGATGATTTCGAAGCCACGGGCGTGATATTTCTTATACGCCGCGACGACGTTGGGCAACTCGGCGCGGCACGGCGGGCACCACGTCGCCCAGAAATCGATCAGGACAATCTTGCCCTTGTAGTTCGAAATCGAGAGCGGCTTGCCGTCCAGGTCCTGCTCGGCGAAATCGGGAAATGTCTTGCCGACGGCATAAGCGCGCTTCGCCTCGAGGGAGGCGAGCATCGGGTCGACCTGCTTGGCCATCGTCGACTGGGGGAAGTCGGTTTTGATCTGTTTGAGCAGCACCTCGCCCTTGTCGATGTCGTTGATGACTTCGAGGTACAGCACTGCCTTCATCACGAGGATGCGCGCGACATCATCGTTATTTTCGCCCTTATGCTCGGCGAGCAGCTTGTCGAACTGCGCGAGTTCGGGGGCAAGCGCGGCTTCGGTTTTCTGGCCTTGTTTGATCTTCTCGTTGATTTGCCCGACGAGGGTGTCGAGTTCGACTTTGGGGAGGGCGGCGCGCGCGCAAAGCGGAAGCAGCAGAGCGACGGGCAGGAGGCGGAGCAGGGCGGCAAATCGGAAAGGCAACATGGCGAGAGGGATTTGAGTACTGAAACTGTGGTCGATCAGCCTGCGGGCGCAACGAGGATGTTTCCAGCCGCGGCGAGGCTCAGCGTAAGTGGGCGGCCAGACGGCTTTTTCAAGGTAATCAGACCGGCGGCGAGATTGCGGGTGCCGACACGCAGTCGCGTGCCGGGACGCAGGCCGTTTTGCTCGGCGAACTGGAGAAATTCGCCAGACTGCTCGGTAAGTCGCACGATACGCAGCGGCGTGGCCACCACGCAGGTGGCGAGGGTGGCGTAGACTTGCGAATCGAGCTTGCCGAGCCGCGTCGGGATCGGATCGCCGTGCGGATCGGCCGCCGGGTGGCCGAGCAGCGCGTCGAGCCGGTCGAGCACGGCGTCGGAGATCGCATGCTCGAGCTGCTCGGCCTCGGCATGGACTTCCGTCCAGTCCATTTTCAGCACTTCGACGAGAAACGTCTCGATCAGACGGTGCCGGCGCAGGACGCCGAGGGCAACGCGCCGGCCCGCGGCGGTAAGCTTTACGCCGTGACGCAAATGGTGCTCGGCGAGGCCGTCGGCGGCCAGAGACTTGACCATCGTCGTGGCGGAGCCGGGCACGACGTCGAGTGCGGTGGCAAGCGCGCCCATCGAGACGAGGTCGCTCGCGCCTTCGGAGAGGAGCAGGATCTGCTTGAGGTAGTTTTCGACCGTGCTGGTGGCCACATCAGACCGATAGCGAAGGAGGCCCTTGAGGCAATCTACGATTTTGTTTTTGACTCATCAAAATAATGAATTTACATAGTAAAAAATGACGGATGGACGGATGTTTTTTAAAATACGACGGGCGCCTCGGAGAGGAGCCCCTACCGGGAGCTGTCGTTATTGATGACCCCTCCAGCGCCCAACGATCGCTCCGATCCCGCCGAGCTGGCAGCCGCAGCCAGCGTCGCTCCGGCGCATCCGAGCCACGTTTCTCTCGAAGGGATGCACGGCTCGGTGGAGGTGCCGGATGGGCGGGCGGGCTTCTGGCAGAACTGGCGCGCCTTCGTCGGGCCGGCGATCCTGATCAGCGTCGGTTACATGGACCCGGGCAACTGGGGCACCGATCTGCAGGGCGGGGCACAGTTCAAGTACGGCCTCCTGTGGGTGGTAGCCCTGGCCAGTCTCATGGCCATCTTCATGCAAGTGCTGTCCGCGCGACTGGGTGTGGTGACGGGCAAGGATCTTGCGCAATGCTGCCGCGACTGGTATCCGAAATGGACGCGCTGGCCGAACTGGCTTTCGTGCGAGATTGCCATCGGGGCGTGCGATTTGGCGGAAGTGCTCGGGAGCGCGGTGGCGCTCAACCTGATGTTTCACATCCCGCTGCTGTGGGCAGTCATCATCACGGGATTGGATGTCCTGCTGCTGCTGGCGTTGCAGCGGTTTGGGATGCGGACGATCGAAGCCGTGGTCCTGCTCCTGGTGGCGACCATGGCTGGCTGCTACTACCTCGAGATTTTTATCCTGGCCCCGACCCAGCCCGGGTTTGCGGAGATGGGGCGCGCGCTGGTCGCACCGAGCTTTGCCCAGGCGGGAATGATCTACGTCGCCATCGGCATGATTGGTGCGACCGTGATGCCGCACAACCTCTACCTCCATTCGGCGCTCGTGCAAAGCCGCCGCCTGCAAAAGGACGACGCCTCCATCAAACGCGCCCTGCTGTTCAACACGATCGACGCGACGACGGCGCTGACCATTGCGTTCTTCGTCAACGCGGCGATTCTCGTGCTTGCCGCGGTGGTGTTCTTCGGCAAGGACAGCGTGACCGTGGCGGGCGGGACGGTTGTAAAGTTCACCACCGACAGCGACTGGATTCGCGTGGCCTACCTCACACTGGCGCCGCTCCTGGGGACGACGGTGGCGAGCACGCTGTTCGCCGTCGCGCTGCTGGCGGCGGGTCAGAGCAGCACGATCACGGGGACGCTCGCCGGCCAGGTCGTGATGGAGGGCTTCATGCACTGGCGCATCCAGCCCTGGGTGCGGCGGCTCATCACTCGCACGCTGGCCATCCTGCCGGCGGTCTTTATCATCGGCCTGCGCGGTGACAGCAGTGTGACCGACTTGCTCACGCTTAGCCAGGTGGTGCTCGCGCTGCAATTGCCGCTGGCGATGTTTCCGCTGCTGCAGTTCACTTCCTCGCGCCTGCGCATGGGGGGCATGGAAGAACGGCTGGTTCCTGCTGATCACGGGCTGGGGGAGTGCGATTCTCATCACGGTGCTGGATATCTACGGTCTGCCGGACGCGCTTAAATCGGCTTGGCACGTCGTCATTGGCGGATAGACTCAAGCTGATGACCGCGCATGTATAAACTTATTCTCGTGACCTTGGAGGGCAGCGCGACCGATCGGGCGATTATCGAACACGTCAAACCGCTCGCGCAGCTCATGCATAGCCGGGTGGCGTTGCTGCACGTCGCGGATGGCTGGGCGGCGCGGATGTTCGGGCCGGATGCGGTCAGCCCGGAGGTCCGGGACGACCAGGCCTATTTGGAGAAGGTGCGATCCGAGTTTCAGTCCGCTGGCGTCGCGGCCACGGCCGAACTCGCCTTTGGCGAGCCGGGTGCCGAGATCGTCAAATGGATCGAAAGCAAGGGCTGCGATCTCGTGGCGATGAGCACGCACGGCCACCGGTTTGTCGCGGACCTTTTTCTGGGCAGCACGGTTCGCCATGTGCGGCACAACGTTTGCGTGCCGCTTCTATTGCTCAAAGCGAAGTGAGGCTGAGGGCTTCGTTCGCTCATATCGCAAGACTCGCGCGGTTCGGCTCGTATGGGGCGGCAAACTGCCGTGACAAATAAGTGACACTAGGGCATTTTAAATTAAACTATAGCCGAATGATTACGGCAGTTTGCCGGTGGTAGGGACGGCTCTCCGAGCCGTCCGTCGCAATGCACATCTGCGAACGGCGGTGGGGACGCCTCGGAGAGGCGTCCCCACCAACACTTCGCGCTCCGCGGGGATCGAATTGAATGGCCACAGTTTAATTTAAAATGCTCTAGCCACCTGATAGCGCTATTACCTTGCAAGAGTTCATCCGCACTGCTGACGTAGTGGCCATGAAACGTTCTCTTTACGCGACTGCGTTGGGGAGCTTGTTGATATTCTGCCTGCCGGTGATTGCGCGGGCACAGGGCACGGGTACTCCCGCCGCTAATATCACGGTTACTGGTAATTCCACTGTTGGACCCATTGGGGGGATTTCCGTCACTCTTCCCGGTACGGGTATCTCTGGTACTCTTCCTCCCCCGGCTACGACTACTGCGCCGGTCCTCACACCGGGAGCAGGAGGGGGAATTACCGTTGTTGTTCCCCCGACGACTAAGCCGGTGCCGCCCACGCAGGTCGTCCCTCCTGCGACTCCCGGTGCCAGCGCGGCCGCGCCATTGGTGAATATCTCATCGCGCGTATCCTTGGCTTCAGGACAGATTTTGACCTCCGGCTTTGTCGTGGGTGGAAATGTTCCGCGTCGGGTCCTGATTCGCGCGGTGGGCCCGACTCTGGCGTCGTTCGGCGTATCCCAGGTGCTGCTCGACCCGCAGTTTTCCGTGTTCAACGGGAGTGCGGTCGTGGGCAGCAACGACGATTGGGGTGGCAGCGCCAGCTTGGCGGCACTGTTTGCAGCCATCGGCGCCTTTAGTTTGCCGTCGAACAGCCAGGATGCGGCGGGTGTTTTTACGCTCCAACCCGGCAGCTACACGGTGCAAGTGAGCAGTTGGATTTCTGGCGGATCGGGCGCGGTCTTGCTCGAAATATACTTCGTCGACTGAGCGGTTGTTGTCGCGGTCAAGGTCAGCTGCCGGCTCTGATGGCCGACACTTTACGCCCGAAGAGCGAGACCCTTTCTGGCACGCTTTCAGGGTGCGGGCGTTTCTTACCTTTCCGGAGGCTCGCGCCCGCTGGCGCCCGACTTCCGGCGTGGCGAGTGCCAAAGCATCAGACAGGTGGTATTAAGCCAGTTGCGTGCGCCGACAGGCGCGATAAGCCAAAGAGAAGGGCAGCGCGATAGGTCCATCTGGTTTAGCGAACTGAAGCGTGAGGAGCTTGCCGAGTCTCCGCTTTATTTAACCGCTGCCGGGAGCGTCCGCGCGCCGCAACAACACCTGCAGATTGTGGCGAGCGGCAGCGAAGTCCGGCCTCGCTTCGAGCGCGGCCTTGAAATGTCGAATTGCTTCACTCCGGCCCGAAGGCAAGTGCGCCAATAGCACACCCAGATTAAAATGGGCATCAGCATAGTCCGGTTGGATGCTCAAGGCCATTTCGTACTCGTGCCTCGCCTCAGCCTCGTGCTCGGGCTGGCGCGCCAAGAACGCACCGTAATTGTTGTGAGCTGTTGCCGACCGAGGTGAAAGAGTGATGGCGTGTTTATAAGCTGAGCCCGCTTGGGAGGCACGCCGGGGCAGACGAGCAAGCATATCGGCGTATCCAAGGTGGGCCTCGGCCGACGTCGGCTCCAGTCTTATCGCGGCTTGGAATTCATGGATGGCAGCTTCCTCCTGTCCTGGCATAGCAGATAACGACAGTGCCAAATTAAATTGGGCGAAAGGGTAGTTGGGATTGAGCCGCAGGGCGGCCCTAAATTCGGCCGCCGCTTCCTCCTGATGGCCAGGAACGGCGGCTAGCGCCCTCCCGAAGTTGTTGTGAAGACGGGGACTCGCCGGCTGCTTGGCTGCGGCGTCGCCCCAAATGGCGATCTCGCTGCGATAGTCGCGGTTGCGGCAAAGAGTAAGGGCCAGGCAGGCGGCGGCGCAAAGGCCAAGGTACCTATAGATTCTCCGGCCCGCCCCAGCGCACGTGATGACCACTCCGACGCCGACGAGTGCGGCCAGGGGGAGATACATCCGACTTTCGGCCATCGGCTGCTCTGCAACGGGCACGAAGCTGGATGTTGGCGCGAGGAGAACGAAAAACGACAACAACAGATACCCCGCCGGCATTTTCCGCCCCATCAGCCAGGCGGCCGCAATCAGCGCGAGAATCGTCGCCCCCCCACCGACAATCACCCAAGTGCGGTCGGCCAACGCATAAAGTTCTGGCCCATAGTAGAACGCAAGCTTGGATGGCCACAGTGCGAGCTTCAAGTAGTCCGCCACCACCGGAATCTCGGTCGCGAGATACCGACCGATTGTAACGTGAGTGGCCGTGCCGATATCCCGGTCCCAAATACGGGTGGAAATCATTAGATAAGCGAGCAGAAGCCAGGTGGATAAAAATGAGATGTAGAGCCATCGGCGGGCAGTGAAACATTCTCGGAATGTCCCTGACAGAAACAGTCGATCGATTCCCAGGACGAGGAGAGGCGCAGTGACCATCACCTCCTTGGTAGCCATGCCGGCAGTGCACAGAAGCACTGCCGAAGCGAACCAAGCCCAGCGGTTCAACCGTGCGCCGCGGACAAAGCAAAACAACGTCGCTATATAGCACAACCCCATCAGCGACTCCGCTCGTTGAGAGATATAGGTTACGGCCTCCGTCTGCAGCGGATGCACTGCCCACAAGAGGGCTGCAAAAAAGGCGACCATCAATTCTTCCCCCGCAAAGACAGGCTTTACTCGTGGGGTTTGCAGCAATTCGCAAATTAGGCCGAAGAGCGCGAGGGTCGATAAAACATGGATAACAAGATTCAGCGCATGATAGCCGAAAGGCCTTTCACCGCCGAGGGCGTAATTCAGCGCGAAAGTGAAGTTCAGTAACGGCCGGCCGACCGAGTAAACCTGCGCGGGCGGATTCAGAACCGCGGACAAGTGGTGCAGGTTGCGAATCGAGGGGTTGGCTGAGATGGTCACCAAATCGTCGAGCAATAATGGCACGGAAAAGGTATTTACATAGGCCGCACTTACAAGCAGGACTAGACTCGCGATCAGAATAATATATCGGGATGCTGGCAAGGATGTGGAGTGTCTCGATAGAGTGGTGGCGTGGCAAGTTCCGAGGTTATCTGCCGGGGCTTGCGAAGCGCCTCCATCAGGAAGCAAGTGATTCGCGACAGAGGCGAACGCGCTTTGGCTCTGTGCGGTGAAAGAGCCGGAGCGTAAGGCTGCTGCGCTACGAGAAAAGGCGTCTGCGCTATGGAAATTCCAGACGCCATATCCGCTTCGCGTAACCGTACGTGACGGGCTTCACGGACGTGAGTTTGGCGAGGGCGTCGGATGTAGTGGCGGCGTTGAAACCGTAGGTTTTTTCGAAGGCGGCAACGCGGGCGTCATACTCGGTGAGGAGCTTCGCTTTTACTTCGGGCTGTAGGAACGAGTAGGAGAGGGAGTCGCGGCCGAGGGCGACGATTTCATCCCACGACAGGTTGAAGGTCTTTACGGCGGTGAAATATTCGTCGGTGAGATTGGAGTCCCACATGCCGCGGTCGTCGGTGTTCAAGCACACGGGCACACCGGTGCGGAGGTATTCGGGGAATGGGTGCTTGGTGAGGTCGGGAATGTATTCGAGCAATCGATTCGAGATGAGATTAATCTCGATGAGCACGCGGCGGGTTTGCTGCAGCAGGAGCAGCGTGTCGGGATCATGGATGAGGTTGATGCCGTGGCCGATGCGGCTCGCGCCGAGGAGCAAGGTGTCGCGGATGTGCGAATCGTTGCCGTCCATTTCGCCGGCGTGGATCGAGAGCGCGAGCGTCGGGTACTTGGCGCGAAGCGCGCGGAACGTGTCGAGGAAGCGACGCGGGTAGCCGTGGCCGTTTTCCTCGACGCCGACGAGGTTGACCGCGACCCAGAGATCGCGATGAGCATCGACGAATGCATAGGAGGCCGCGATCTGCGCTTCGGTGGCCGGGAGGAAGCGCAACACGGAGCTTTGGAAACGCACGACGACACCCGTGGCCGCAACGTCCGGTTGCGCGAGTCGGTGTTTAACGAAGGCGACGGCGTCTTCGACAGGGATCGGCTGGCCGGCGTTGTCGGTCACGCCCTGGACATCGAACTGGGTTTCGACGTAAGCGAGATGCTCGGCGCCGAAGGCCTTCAGGTTTTCGACGAGCGATTCGGTGATGACGGAGAGGTTGCTGCCGATTTGTCCGCGGCGCGGCCAAAGGACATTGAAAAACACTTCGCGACCCTCGCCGGGCTGAGCGAGACGAAGGCTATCGCACCAGGCGGCGCGCTCGGCCGGGGTGAGCGAATCGAGGCGCACGTATTCCGCACGCGCGGCGGGAGCGAGCCGATCGTAGCCGGACTGACGGAGGTTGTGGAAGCGCTCGGCCGGCGCGATGGCGTCGGGCGCGTCACTGAACCGCGCACGGGTGTAGAAGACATCGCCACCGTTGCGCTTGGGATCGGTGCAGATCGCGTAGATCCATTCCGGGCGCTCGGAGCCGCTATGGTTATGGAGATCGCCGCCCTTGGGCAGATCGTAGAGCAAGGCGTAGAGCTGGGCGGGCGTGGCGGTCGCCTTAAGGGAGTCGAAGCGGGCGGAAAAATCCGCTCCGGCCAGAGACGCGGCAAACAACAACGCGGTCAAAAATGCGGCTGGAAAACGCATGGCCGGATGAGAGCGAGCGGCGTTGGCCGGTGCAAGCCCTTCGATAGGCCCAGGGCCCTCGGCCCTTCGGCGCGTTCAGGATCCTCGCCTCTTCGACAAGCTCAGGGGCGGCCGTTCGATAGACTTTGGGACTTCGGGCGCTATTACTAAGGCGAGGCCCTAGATGCGATCGATATGCGCGCGGGCGCTTGAGAATTTCCGCGAGGACGTATTACTCTTTGACCCGGCACGCGTCTGGCTTGTTACGTGCGCGCCCCTCACGACATGAGCAACCTGCCGTCCCCCTTCCGCGCATGAATCCGTGCCAGCCACTGCACGTTCGCTTGCGAGTCTACTGCCGCATCGTTTTGGCGGCGCTGGGCGCGATGCTCACGTCGTGGACTTACGCCGCCGCGCCGGATGCAGCGGACGCGCAACGCGAGCTGCTCGCGGGCAACTATTCGTTTGTCATCGAGCACGCCACGGCGGCCGCGCGCGATCCTTCTGCGAGCAGCGACTGGCTGCCGCTGCTCGTGCAGGCTCAGTTGATCACCGGGCACTATGCCGCTGCGAGCACGACGATGGGCGAAGCGCTGGCCCGCGAGCCCACGAACATCCGGCTGCGCTGGCTCGCGCGCGACGTCGCTTTTGCCAACGGCCGCCCGCAGGATGCCGCCAACTTCGTCGACGAGATTCGGCGCTACGTTACCATGCGCCAATGGCTGTATCGGACTCCGGCGGACTTGGTGGTCTTCGGGCGAGCGGCGCTGCTGCTGGGCGCGGACCCGAAGGACGTGCTCGACAAGGTTTTTGCGACCGCACAGCGGACCGATCCGAAATCGCGCGACGTCTATATGGCGCGCGGCGAACTGGCGCTCGACAAGCATGATTTTGCGCTCGCGGCTCGCGCTTACGACGAAGGCCTCAAGCAATTGCCCGACGATCCCGATCTGCTCTATGGCCGCGCGCGCTCGTACATCGACGGCCAGCGCGAGGTCGCCATGGCCGCGCTCACCGCCGCGCTCAAATCCAACCCGCATCATGTTCCGAGCCTGCTGTTGATCGCAGCCAACGATATCGACGCCGAAGAATACGCCGACGCCGCGAAGCTGCTCGACGATGTCGTCGCCATCAATCCCGTACAGCCAGACGCCTGGGCCTATCGCGCGGTGCTGGCGCATCTGCGCTACGACAACGAAGGCGAAGCCAACGCCCGCGCGACCGCGCTCAAATCATGGCCGACCAATCCACGCGTCGATTTTCTGATCGGACAAAAACTCGCGCAGAAATACCGCTTTGCCGAAGCGGCGGACTACCAGCGCCGTGCGGTGGAAGCCGATCCGAATTACCTGCCGGCCAGTGACGAACTGGCGACCGACCTGTTGCGGCTCGGCGAAGAGGACGAGGGCTACCGCCTCGCGCAAATGCTGCACGAGAAGGACGAATACGACGTCGAAGCCTTCAACCTCGTGACCCTCCACGACACGATGGCGAAGTACGGCGCGATCACGACCGACGACTTCGTGATCCGCATGGCTGCACCAGAGGCGGCGATCTACGGGCCGCGCGTGCTCGCGCTCCTGCGGCGGGCGAAGACTACGCTCACGGCGAAGTATGGGGTCGAACTGGCGAAGCCCACCTACGTGGAAATTTTCGCCGACCAGAAAGATTTTGCCGTGCGCACGTTCGGCCTCCCGGACATCCCCGGGTTTCTCGGCGTATGCTTCGGCCGCGTAGTCACGGCCAACGGCCCGGCGGCAACGGCCGCCCATCCGGTCGATTGGGAATCGGTGCTGTGGCACGAATTTTGCCATGCGGTCACGCTCCAGCTCACGCGCAACCGGATGCCCCGTTGGCTGAGCGAAGGCATCTCGGTTTATGAAGAGCGGCAGGCCGACCCCGCGTGCGGCATGCGGCTCAATGCGCGTTACCGCGAGATGATCCTCAAGGACGAACTCACTCCGGTCGGCTCGCTCAGCGCGGCGTTTCTTACGCCGAAAACGCAGGAATATCTGCAGTTCGCCTATCTCGAGTCGTCACTCGTGGTCGAATTCATCGTCAGCCACTATGGGATGGAGCACCTCCGCGGCGTGCTGGTCGATCTGCGCGACGGACGGGAAATCAATGCCGCGCTCGAAAAGAACGTCGCGCCGCTGGAGAAGTTGGAAAAAGAATTTGCGGCCTTCGCCCACGAGCGTGCCGCACGGCTAACGCCCGGAATGGATTGGGAGCGGCCTGGCCCGAGCCTGCTCGATCCCGACGCCAGCGACGAACTGGCGGAGTGGCAGAAAAAGCATCCGGACAACATTTGGGCACTCACGATGGAAGCGCGGCAACTAGCCGAACAAAAGAAGTGGGACGAAGCGCGAGTCATCCTCGCGCGGATCGCCGAAATGAACCCGTCCGAAAAAGGCCCTGACACGCCTTATCGTCCGCTCGCGCTCGCCCTGCGGGAGCTCGGCGATACCACGGCCGAACGCGCCACGCTCGAGAAATGGGCGGCGATCGACGACGAAGCACCCGACGCCTACGTGCGGCTCCTTAAGCTGGCCGAAGACGACAAGGATTGGGCCGCCGTCACCCGCAATGCCGAGCGACTCCTGCGGGTGAGTCCGCTCATTGCCCCGCCATGGCGCTATCTCGCGGAGGCGAGCGCTGCGACCGGCGATACCGCGACCGCCATCACGGCGCTTCGCACGCTCCTCCAATTGGATCCGCCCGATCCGGCGGCGGCGCATTTTCAGCTCGCGAAATTGTTGCACCAGACTGGCGCCGGTGAAGAAGCCAAGCGCCAGACGCTTCTCGCGCTGGAAGAGGCGCCGCGCTACCGCGAGGCATTGAAACTGCTCCTTGAGCTGAAAAGCAGTGGCACCGCGCCGGAAGTTCCGGCGCCAGCACTGCCGCCCAAGACATGAATATCCCCACAGCAGGCTCCGGGGCATCTGAGTCTTTAGGTAGGCCGTGCGCTCCGCGCGCGGCCCACTTTCAAACCCTCTGAAGCGAATGAAGCGCCGCGCGACCCTTCTCTCGGCTTTTCTCCTGCTGACGTGGTCGGGGTATGCGCAGCCTTCGGGGCGCGATAGTCACAATTACGGCGCCAGTTCGGTCGATGAAGATCCCGGCGGTGGCACGTGGAGCGAAAGCGGATACATCGGGCCGGAGGTGAAGTCGCCCCGCGAAGTGGATACGCACAGCACGGGTACCCCCACCTGGACAAACCCGACGCGTTTCGAAAAAGACACCTTTACTTTTGTCCGCGTGAGGCGTGGCCATACGGCTAGCGGACCGCCGGGCAACTGGGCCACCGACACGCCCGACAGCGATCTCAATCTATCCTACCGTCTCCAGCAACTGACCGCGATCCGGGTTAATCCCGACGGTCGCTTCATCCGGCTTACCGATCCCGATCTCGGCGATTATCCCTTTATCTACATGGTTGAGCCCGGTTCGCTCTATCTCAACGAAGAGGAAATCGCCGCGCTGGGAAGATACCTCAACAACGGCGGCTTCCTGATGCTCGACGATTTTTGGGGCGAAAGCGAGTGGCGCAATGCCGAGCGGGTGCTGAAAAAGGTACTGCCTGACCGCAGTTTTACGGAGCTGCCGCTCGATCACCCGGTCTACCACTGCGTGTTCGAGATCAAAACGAAAGGCCAAGTGCCGAACATTCGGCTCGGCCAGCAAAGCGAACTCGACCCTGCCCACCGAACCTGGGAACTCAACCACGACGGCGACGTGCGCACGGTGCATCACCGGGCGATCTTCGACGACAAAGGCCGCATCATGGTCATCGCGACGCACAACACCGACAACGGCGACGGCTGGGAGCGCGAAGGCGAGAGCGATTATTATTTCAATACCTTCTCGGCGAAGATTTCCTATCCCCTCGGCATCAACATCATTTTTTACGCGATGACGCACTGAGATGACTGCCCGCCAAAAAATTGCTGCGGTGGTGATGCTGGCCGTGTGGCTGGCGGGCGCCGTGTGCGCGCAGCAGCAACAGAAGGCGCTGCCGCAGCGGCCGGGCCCGGGACCTGGCGGTTTTCCTCCGCGCTGGCGAGGTGCGACGGCTAACGAAGACGATCCCGGTCCGCTCGTGCAGATCGAGGGCGGACGCATCGTCGACGAGAACAATGTGCGCACCGCGCGCGAAATCGATTCGCACAGCACCGGCACGCCGATGTGGACGAATCCGCCCGGGTTCGAGAAGGACGTGTTCGTGTTTGCCCGGATTATTTTCAAAACCGGGGTGGGCACCGGCAACGGCTGGGGTTTTGGCCGCCGCTTTGGCTGGTGGGTGGATTTTCCGGACGCTGATCTTAATTTTTCGTACCGGCTCCAGCAGATGACCTCGACCAAGACCGATCCCGAGTGCCGGACCCTTCACCTCATGGATCCGGATCTCACCGACTTTCCGATGATCTACATGGAGCATACCGGCTACATGCAGTTGCGCGAGGACGAGGTGGAGCGGCTCCGAAATTATCTCACAAATGGCGGCGCGCTATTTGTGAACGATTTCTGGAGCCAGCACGACTGGGACGGGTTTGAGGCGCAGATGAAGCGTGTGCTGCCCGATCGCAATTGGACGGAACTGACGATGGCGCATCCGATATTTCACAGCATTTTCGAGCTGCGCGGCCCGATGAACCGGCTCCAGGTGCCGACGATGCAGTTTTGGAACCAATCGTTCGACCCCAACATCACCGATCCCTCCGACCCGAATTCGCACATCTCGAGGGTCTTTCGCGGCGACGGCTCGGAGAACGTGCATCTCCGCGCCTGGCTCGACGACAAAGGCCGAATCATGATCGTCGCGATCCACAACAGCGACATCAGCGACGGTTGGGAGCGGGAAGGCGAAAACGAAGACTACTTTCACACTTTTTCTGAAAAAGTCGCCTATCCACTCGGCATCAATATCGTCTTTTATCTGATGACGCACTAATCGCATCCCCGAGAGCGTCTGTCCTGCAGATACCCTTGGCCCGCCCATTGGCACGCGTCCAGCAACCTTCACAATTCCTCATGAGCATCCCCACTGAAACCGCCCCGCCCGCCAACGCCGCTTTTGCCGCCGAGCGCGATACCGCCGAAAAGCTGCGGGTCGGGCGCGCGCGCATCGAGATGGAACTCGGCAAAGTCATCATCGGCCAGCGCGACGTAATCGAGCAAATCATGATCGCGCTGATCGCGGGCGGACACTGCCTTATCACCGGCGCTCCGGGCCTGGCGAAGACGCTACTGGTGAAATCCATCGCGCAGATTTTTCACCTGAAATTCCAGCGCATCCAATTCACTCCCGATCTCATGCCCGCCGACATCACGGGCACCGAGATTTTGCAGGACGTCACCGGCGAGCGCCGGATGGTCTTCGTGCGCGGCCCGGTGTTCGCCAACATGGTGCTCGCCGACGAAATCAACCGTACGCCGCCTAAGACGCAGGCGGCGCTGCTCGAAGCGATGCAGGAGCACCAGGTGACCGCCGCAGGCGTGCGGCATCCGTTGCCGGAGCCGTTCTTCGTCCTCGCGACGCAAAACCCGATCGAAATGGAAGGCACCTATCCGTTGCCCGAGGCGCAGCTCGATCGCTTCATGTTCAACGTCGTGATGGATTATCTGCCGGAGGCCGACGAAGTGCGCGTGGTCACGCAAACGACAGCATCCAAGCCGGCAGAGATCATGCCGCTGTTTACAGGCGAGGATGTGGCGCAGTTTAACGAACTCGTGCGCAAGGTGCCGGTCGCCGAGGAGATGGTGCGCTACGCCGTGCAACTGGCTGCGTCCTCACGACCACACCAAGCGGCCACGCCAGAATTCGTCAACGACTGGGTGAGCTGGGGCGCAGGCACGCGCGCGGGACAATTTCTGATTCTCGGAGCGAAGGCTCGTGCTCTGTTGCAAGGCCGGGCCCATGTTTCCGTCGAGGATATCCAGGCGCTGGCCGCACCCGCGCTGCGGCACCGTGTGCTGTTAAATTATCGCGCGGAGGCCGAAGGCATTCGAGTTGAAGAAGTGGTCAAGCGGCTGGTGGCCGCGACGCCCCTGCCGGTGAAGACGGCGTAATTTCCCCATGGTTGCTCCCGCACCACGTCCCGCGCCGAGCGCCACACTCATCGACCCGCAAGCGTTGATGAGCATCCGCAGCCTCGAGCTGCGGGCGCGCGCGGTCGTGGAGGGATTCTGGAGCGGGTTGCATCGCAGTCCCTATCATGGGTTCTCGGTCGAGTTCACGGAGTATCGGCCTTACACCTCAGGCGACGATCTGCGCTATCTCGACTGGCGGGTGTTTGCGCGGAGCGACCGCTACTACATCAAAAAGTACGAGGACGAAACGAATCTGCGCTGCCACCTGCTGGCCGATCAAAGCCGATCGATGGACTTTGGCACGCGCGGTTATACGAAGGGGCATTATGCGGCGACGCTGGCCGCCACGCTGGGGCATTTTCTCGATCTGCAAGGCGACGCGGTCGGCCTGCTGACCTTCGATTCGGGCGTGCGCGAGTATCTGCCCGCGCGCCACCGGCCCGGCCATCTGCGCCAATTGATGATCGCGCTCGAAAAGCCCGCGGCCGGAAAGAGCACGGATCTCGGAGCGCCGCTGGAGCGCATCACCGCCCTCGTGCGCAAACGCGGGCTCGTGGTGCTCATCTCGGACTTTCTCGCGCCGCTCGATAAGCTCGAACGCAACCTTCAGGCCCTGGCAGCCTGCGGCCACGAAGTCAGCGTGTTTCAAGTGCTCGATCCGGCGGAACTTAACCTCGGGATGGAGCAGGCCTCGCTCTTCGAGGACGTGGAAACGGGTCGCACCGTTTATATCGATCCGGCGGCGGCGCGAGCGAGCTACACGCAGAAGCTGGATGCGCATTGTGCGGCCCTGCGCGCCACCTGCCGTCGACTCGGCGTCAGCCACCATATGCTGTCGACGGCGCAGCCGCTCGAGATCGCGTTGTTTGAATTTCTGCAAGAGCGGACGAAGCGTGGCCGGCAGTTCCGTCCGGTGGGGCGGGGCGGTTGGAGAGGTGCCACATGAGTTTCCTCACGCCGCTCTTTTTGATTGGCGGACTCGCGCTCGCGGGACCGATCCTCTTCCATCTGATTCGGCGGACGACACGGGAGCGCACGACCTTCAGTTCGCTGATGTTTTTGCAGCCATCGCCGCCGCGGCTCTCGAAGCGCAGCCGGATTGAGCACTGGCTGCTGTTGCTGCTGCGCTGTCTCGCGCTGGCGCTGCTCGCGATCGGCTTTGCGCGGCCCTTTCTCAAGCAGGCGCCGCTCGTCGATCCCACTTCGGCGCAACCGCGGCGCACGGTGGTGCTCGTCGATACGAGTGCCAGCATGCGGCGCGCGGGCCTGTGGAATGCGGCCAAGGATCGTGCGCTGGCGGTGGTGCGTCGGGCAAGTCCATCGGACCAGTTGGCGGTGTTCACTTTCGATCGGCGCGCGGTGCCGCTGATTTCGTTTGAAGAGTGGAACCACGCCGCGGCCGCGGATCGCGCCGGGATGGTGAGCGCGCGCCTCGATGCGACCGCGCCAAATTGGAGTGGCACCCATCTGGGCACCGCACTCATTACTGCCGCCGAAGCGCTGGCCGAAACCGATGGCAAGGCTGCGGCGACCGGCCCGCGTGAGATTGTGCTAGTGAGCGATATGCAAGCCGGCAGCCGGCTCGATGCGCTGCAAGCCTATGAGTGGCCGAAAGGCGTGGCGCTGAGCGTCGAGCCCGTGCGCGCGAGCAATGTCGGCAACGCAGGCTTGCAACTCGTGGCCGAAGCGGCGGATGCCACGCCGACGGCGAGTGCGAATGTGCGCGTGCGCGTCACCAATTCCTCGGATTCCAAGCGCGAGCAGTTCAAGGTCGGCTGGATGCGCGCTGAAGGGGGGGCGACTTTGCGGGCACGCCGCTCGATGTGTATGTGCCGGCAGGACAGAGCCGCGTTGCAGTCGTGCCGGTCCCGAAAGGCGCGACCGGATTGACGCGCGTCAGCCTGCGTGGCGACGACGAGGATTTTGACAACAACGTGTACGCGATCCCGCCCGCACAGCAGAAACTCAGCGTGCTCTGGCTGGGCGCCGATGCGCCGGACGACACGAAGCAGCCGCTCTTTTTTCTACGTCGTGCGCTGATCGATACACCGAAGCTCGCGGTGAAAGTCGTCGCCCATGCTCCCTCCGCGCCGCTGCTCCCGGCGGATGTCGCGGATGCGACGGTGATTTTCGTGGCCGATCAAATCCCGACCGCGCAGGCGGAGGCGCTGCGGGCACAGGCGATGGCGGGCAAGACCATCGTGTTCGCGCCCAAGTCAGCCGCGGCTGCGCCGACACTCGCGGCGCTGCTCGGCACCGAAGGAGTGACGCTCGAAGAAGCGCACGTGGCCAACTACGCGATGTTTGCCGAGATCGATTTTCGGCACCCACTCTTCGCGCCGTTTGCCGATCCGCGGTTCAGCGATTTCACGAAGATTCATATCTGGAAATACCGGAAGCTGGCGGGGACGCCGATTCCCGGAGCGCAAACCGTGGTAAAATTCGACAGCGGAGATCCCGCGCTGGTCGACGTACCGCTGGGGCAGGGGCGGATGGTTGTGCTCGCCGCAGGATGGCAGCCGGACGACAGCCAGATCGCGGTATCGTCGAAATTTGTGCCGCTGCTCTATTCGCTCCTTGAACTCGCGGGCGGCGGAGGCGATTCGCCGACGCAATGGTTCGTGGGCGACACGGTGCCCGTTCCCACGAGTCGGACACCGGCCACTGTGCGACCGCCGAATGGGAAGCCGGTGACGCTGGCAGCCGGAGCGACGAGTTTCGCCGACACGAACGAACCGGGCCTCTACGAACTCACCGTCGATGGCCGCACGCAACGGTTTGCCGTGAACCTGGATGCCAACGAAAGCCGGACCGCGCCGCTGGGAACCGACGAATTGGAGCACATTGGCGTGCCGGTGACGACGGCGCGCGTGGAAGCGCAATTGACGAAAGACGAGGCGAAACTGCTCGCAGGCGCCGAAGCCGAAAACCGGCAAAAACTCTGGCGCTGGTTTGTCGTGGCGACCCTTTGCGTCTTATTGCTCGAAACCGCACTCGCGGGCCGCACGGCGCGGCGACTCAATCTGAAACCGGAGGAGGCCCCATCATGAATGACGATTTTCTAAAAGAACGGCTGCAGCGAGTGATTCGCCGTCAACAGTTGGCGGGGTTGCTGTGGAAACTCGCGGTGTGCTGGGCGGTGGCGGCGGTCGTGGGCGGGATTTTGATTTGGGCGGAGCGCGCGACCGGCTGGGCGTCGCCCGCGGCGCTGCCGCTGCTGGCCGGACTCACGGCCACGGCAGTGACGGCGCTAGCGATGCTGCACTACGCGCGCGCGCCAGATTTGCGGTGGGCGGCGAAAAAAATCGAAGCGGCCCATCCGGAATTGCAGGGACTCTTGCTGACGGCGGTGCAACAGACGATCGAGCCAGGCACGGAGCCGAGCTTTCTACAGCATCGCATATTGCAGGAAGCCACGGCGCGCAGCGTCGAGCACGATTGGCGGAAAGTGGTGCCCGCGGGACGGCTCGCGGGGGCCATGGCGCTGCAGATCGCGGCACTCATGCTCTTCATCGCGGTGCTCACTCATGTGCACGTGGCCACCGTCTCCGGTGCAAACACGAACGAAGGCTGGGTGAGCGTGGACGGACTCTCCATCACGCCCGGCGACACGAGCGTCGAACGCGGTGAAAGCCTCGTGGTGCTCGCGCGCTTCGGACACACGCTGCCGCCGAGCGTGAACCTCATCGTCCGCGAGAAAGGCGCCGCGCGCACGGTCCCGCTGGTGAAAAGCCTCGCCGATCCGATTTTTGGCGGAAGCGTGCCGGAAGTGACGAACGACTTCACCTATCGCGTGGACTACGGCGGGAGGACAACGCGCGAGTTCAACGTCAAAGTGTTCGAGCATCCCAAGCTGGTGCGCGCCGACGCCGACCTGACCTTCCCCACCTATACCAAGCTGCCGGAGAAGCATATCGAGGACACGCGGCGCGTGAGCGCGGTCGAAGGCACGAAACTCGGCTTCGCGCTGGTGTTGAACAAACCCGTTGCGTCCGCCAAGCTCATTGCCCGCGACAAGGCGAAAACGGAAATCCCGCTGCTCGTCGAGGCGGGCAAGCCCGCGGCAACGCTCCCGCCGATGGCCTTCACCGCGAGCCAGACTTACGACGTGCAGCTCATCGACGCCGACGGGCGCGCCAACAAGCCGTCGCCGCCCTTCGTGATCGACGTGCAACCCAACCGGCCGCCGGAAATCAAGCTCACGACTCCGCGCGGCGACATCCGGCCCTCGTCGCTCGAAGAAGTCGCCTTCGACGGCACGGTATTCGACGACTTTGGGTCGCCGAGCTATGGCATTGCCTACGAAGTCGCTGGCGGCGCGGAAAAAACGATCGAGCTCGGTCACGATGTGTCGGCGAAAGAAAAGCGAGCCTTCAACTATACCCTCAAACTCGAGGACGTCGGGGCGAAACCCGACGATCTGGTGACCTGGTATGTATGGGCCGACGACATCGGGCCCGACGGGCAGGTGCGGCGGACGAAAGGCGATATGTATTTCGCCGAGATTAGGCAGTTCGACGAAATCTTTCGCGAAAGCCAGGGCATGCAGTCCGATGACAGCCAACAACAAGGCGGCGGCGAGGGCGGCAACGCCACGCGCAAGCTGGCCGAACTCGAGAAAGACATCATCAGCGCGACCTGGCGGCTGCAGCGTGACGGTGCGACGCCGAAATATCCAGGGGACGCGAAGGTGGTGGCCGAATCGCAATCCCAGGCGCTCGCGCAAGCCGGTGAAGCGAAGGACAACGCGCACTCTGTCCGTGAGCAGGCCATGTGGACCGCGGCGACCTCGCAAATGGAGAAGGCGCTGGAAAAACTGCGCGACGCGGAAAAAACGACCATGCCGCTGGCCGCAGCGGTGACCGCGGAGCAGGCGGCGTATCAAGCCTTGTTGAAATTGCAGGCGCGCGAAACCCAAGTCGCGCGCAGTCGCAGCCGCGGTGGCCGAGGCGGGCAGGGTGGTGCGGCGAACCAGCGACAGATCGATCAACTCGATCTCACGCAGGAACAGAACCGCTACGAGACCCAACGGCAGGCGCGTGCGCCGCAGACCGCCCAGCGGCAGGAACAGTTGCAGGTGATGAACCGCCTCCAAGAGCTGGCGCGCCGCCAGCAGGATTTGAACGATCGGCTGAAGGAATTGCAGGCCGCGTTGCAGGAGGCTCGCTCGGATCAAGAAAAGGAAGATCTGAAGCGCCGGTTGAAGCGCCTCGAAGAAGAACAGCAGCAGATGCTCGCCGATGCCGACGAAGTTCGCCAGCGCATGGAGCGGCCGGAAAATCAGTCGAGCATGTCGCAGGAGCGGCAGCAACTCGATCAGACGCGCCAGGATTTGCAGAAAGCGGCCGAGGCGGCCGCCTCGGGATCGGTGCCGCAGGCGCTCGCCGCCGGCACCCGCGCGCAGCGGGCGTTACAGCAAATGCGCGACGATCTGCGTAAGGAGAATTCGAGCCAGTTCGCCGACGACCTCCGCGATATGCGCAGCGAGGCACGCGACCTCGCGCGCCAGCAAGACGAACTCTCCAAGGAGATCGACGCCCTGGGCAGCAGTCAGCAGCACAAGAGCCTCGGCGATGCGGGCGACCAGTCCAAGCTCCAGGAGCAACTGGCGCAGCAGCGCGAAAAAATGAACCAGATCGTCGACAAGGCTAAACAGATCTCCGAGCAGGCGGAGAACTCCGAGCCGCTGCTCTCGCGCCAACTCTACGACAGTGTTCGAAAGCTGAATACCGACGACGCCGACACCCTCAAACAGACTAAACAAGAGTTGCTCAACAGCGGCCAGATGACGCGCGACCTCCTCGACCGGCTCGACAAGGCCGGCGACAAGGAAGACGCAGGGAAGGCCCTCGACCTCATGACCGAATTGCTGAAGGACGGAAACAATCAACTCGCCCGACAGGCAGCGCAACGGGCGCGCAGCGAGACGGATGAACTGCGCCGCGGCGTCGAACGGGCGGCGGACAGCGTGCTCGGTGACGATACGGAACAATTGAAGCTCGCGCAGTCGGAGCTCGATTCGCTGGCGGATCAGTTGCGCAAGGAAATCGCGCAAGGGCAGGGGAAGCCTGGTGACCCGAAGCAGACGGGTGAGGGCAAGCAGACCGGCAGTCGTCCTGGAGATCAGCAATCGGCGGCGGGGAGCGATCTGGCGCAGCGTCTCGAGGAGGCTCGCAACCAGCTCAAAGCCCTCTCCGAGCATCCGGAGAGAGTAGCGGAGATCAGGGACCTTCAGCGTAGGGTGGCGCAGCTAGAAGACCTTCAGCGCAAGGCGGCTGGGGCACAATCGCCGGGTCAAACGGGCGGCGTGGCGAACAATGAACAGCCGAAAGACGGCCAGTCCTCCGAGTCCAGCGGCGGGCAGCAGCCCGGCGACGCAAAGGACTCGAAGAGCGGCGGCGGACAGGCCGGCGGGAACGCCCAGGCGAACAATGCCAATCAGCCCAATGGCGGCACTCCCGGGCAGGCGGGTGATCGCCGGCAGTTGGCCGACGCTAACACTGCGAATAGTGCGCAAGGCGGAGGCGGTGGTGGGCGCACGGGGTTCGATATCAACAATATTCTCAATGGGCCGGAAAACACCGTGGGCGGAGCGGCGGACGGCGGCTACATCGGCGGGGCGTGGAGCGGCGGGCCTTTGACCAGCGCCAACTTTGGGCAGTGGACCGAACGGTTGCGTGACGTCGAGACCCTGTTGGATTCGCCTGAATTGCGGGCGGCGATCGCGGCGGCGCGCGAGCGGGCACGGTTGATGCGCAGCGACTATGCGGCGAAGCACGACAAACCCGATTGGGCCGTGGTGCAGGCGCAGATTCTCAAGCCGCTTGTCGAAGTGCGCGAGCGCGTGGCCGAGGAACTCGCGCGACGCGATCCGAACGACGTGCTCGCTCCGATCGATCGCGATCCGGTGCCAAACCGGTTTGCGGACTCGGTGCGGCGCTATTACGAAGAGCTGGGCAAGGACAAGTTGGACGGAAAATGACGTGATGCCCTCGCCCTCGCTTACGATCTCCAGTTGGAATTGGCTATGGCCGGCGCTCGCATTTTTGGTCGTGGGCGCGGCTGCGCTCGTCTGGAGCTATCGCGCACCCGCCCAACCGATGGTGCGCCTGGTGTGCCTGCTCCTCAAGCTCACCGGCCTCGCGGCGCTCGCGCTCTGTCTGCTGGAGCCGCGCTGGCTGGGTCAGCGCGCACGACCGGGAGCGAATCTTTTCGCGGTCCTGGCCGACAACAGCCAAGGTCTGCAGATCCACGATCACGGCAATCCGCGCACGCGCGGCGACGGCCTGCGCGAGCTCGTTGACCCGCGCGGCGCGGGCTGGCAGGCGGCCCTGGCGAATACGTTCGATGTCCGTCGTTATCTCTTCGATACGCGGCTGCAGTCGACGACGGATTTTCACGAACTGGCCTTCGATGGGCGCTCGACGTCACTGGGCACGGCCCTGCGCACACTCGCCGACCGCTTTCAAGGCCGGCCGCTGGCAGGCGTGCTGCTGCTGACCGATGGCAACGCAACCGATTTGCCGGGCGGCACTCTGCCGGAGCTAAAAGGACTGCCGCCGATCTATCCCGTTGTCATCGGCACGAACGATCCGGTGCGCGACATCTCGGTGCAGCAGGTCCGCGTCAGTCAAAACGCCTTTGAGGATGCGCCCGTGGCGATTCAGGCGGATGTGACGGCCACGGGATTCCGCGGCCAGCCGATCGTCGCGCGGCTCGTCAATCGCGACGGGAAGACGGTGCAAGAGCAGACCAGCGAGGCCCGCGGCGATGGCGAGACGGTGGCGTTTCGCTTTCAACTCAAACCCGAGCAACCAGGACTATCGTTTTATCAAATGCGCGTCGGCACGCAGACGGAAATGACGGTGGGGCCGGCGGCACCCACCGAGGAAGCGACGCTGGCGAACAACACCCACGTGCTGGCCGTCGATCGCGGGCAAGGGCCGTATCGCATCCTCTATGTGAGCGGCCGTCCCAATTGGGAGTTCAAGTTTCTCAATCGCGCGCTCGCAGACGACGACCAGGTGAACCTCGTCGGACTGATCCGCACGCCTTTGAACCAGTCCGCCGGGGTGCCGAGCCCGTCGCCGTTGTCGTCGAGCAGCGCATGTTCTGTGGCGAGGCGGCCTTCGGTCTTGTACCACTCTCCCGTTCGTCGCGCCGCGCTGAGAAACGCCTCGAGCAGCGACACCTGCCCGTCTTTGTCCAGGTCACTCGCGGAATCGGCCAGAGCTTCCGCAAAATATTTCCCGAACCGCGAATAGTTTTGTTCGGCCCCGCTGCGGGTTGACGTAATGACCACCCGATTCGGAGCGGAGAGCTTGATGAGAAACGGCGCGCTCGACGACGAGGTGTCGATGATCGCCAGCGGCCGCTTGAAAGGCTTCAGCCACTCCGCCAGCTCGGCCGCCGACACATCCGGGCCGCGCAAATTGAACTTCGCATCCTTGCCGTCGAAGGTTCCGTGCCCGACCAGCACGAGCCAGAATTCTCCCGGTCCTTCCTTCGGTTCGGCTGCGAGCGCTTCTTTCAACTGTTCGTAGTCGCTCTTCGCTCCGACCGCGCTGGTGCCAATCGTCACCGCCTTGGCATCGGCGAGTGAACATAATCCCGTCCAGACTTTGACTTCGTTTTCGAACACCGACGCGAATTCCGTCTCCCCCCGGCGCGCCGGCCACGACGAGCACGGTCGCCCGATCCGGCGGAGGCTCCGCCGCGGACCCCATCGCCACACCGAGGGCGCAGAAAACCGCCACAAGGGCTTCGAAAAAATGTGCCGAAAACAATTGCGGACGGTGTCTGCGCGAAATTTGGGACGCGACGCCCTCGTCGCGTTCTCCTCGCAATGACCGAAACGCGGCGAGGGCGCCGCGTCCCCACGGCTTGCGCCGAGTGATCGCACGATACCCTTTTTCGAAACCCTCCACGATGGCGCACCTCATGGCAGCCCTTTCCATCGCCGCACGCCCCACTCGGTCAGCAGGCACCCCAGCGCAAAGGCAAACATCACCGGCGTATGCCACGCCGGATACGACCAGGTCTCCATCATAGGAGCCTGCAATTGCGGCAGCTTTTTCGCAAAACTTTCCAGATCGGCGGCGGCCACCATATGGCCGCCCGTCTTGCGGGCGAGTTCTTCGAGCAGCG
>Ga0206956_1040_pt1 | contig 40013 bp, 44 predicted proteins | sample Alteio_BWOrgHeat_35_FD_153252 | JGI IMG/M metagenome (GOLD analysis project Ga0206956, IMG submission 153252) | Enriched cells from forest soil in Barre Woods Harvard Forest LTER site, Petersham, Massachusetts, United States -... | ecosystem: Environmental > Terrestrial > Soil > Temperate forest >...
ATGCTGCGGATTTGCTGCGCCAGGAACTTCGCCAAGTCAAGCCCGGAGAAGAAATCGCAATTGGCACCGCAACGGACCCCTATCAACCCGCCGAACGCCGTTTCGAAGTGACGCGTGCGATCTTGGAGGAACTCGCGCGCCACCACGGACTCGAGATCGGCATCGTGACCAAGTCCAATCTCGTGGTGCGGGACATCGATGTGTTGAAAGAAGTTGCGAAAAGCAATCGACTCTTCGTCAACATCACGATCACCACTCTGAAGATTGAACTCGCGCGCATTTTGGAGCCGCGCGCCCCGCGGCCTGACCTGCGACTGGAGGCCGTGCAAAAGCTGAACCAGGCAGGCATCGCGGCTGGCGTGATCTGCGCGCCCGTGCTTCCCGGCATCACTGATTCGCCACGCGACTTAGAAGCCCTGGTTCGGGCTACAGCCGAAGCTGGTGGAAAACATATCTTCGCCAATTCCCTGTTCCTGAAGCCGTGCTCGGCGGCAGTCTTCCTGCCGTTCTTGGAAAGAGAGTTCCCCCAACTCGTCGAAACTTACCGGAAGCGCTACAAAGACCGCGCCTTCCTGCCGGAGTCCTATCGCAAGCCGCTTTCGCAACTCATGAAACGGCTGCGCGAGAAGTACGGCATTCCCGGCAACTACGACCGTTACAACCAAAAGACCCATCCTGCAACTGAGCCTGAACTCGACGCGCAAATGAAGTTATTCTGATTCGCGGGTTTCAGCTCACGAACTTTCTAAAGATTTCTGATTCCTTGCGCAAAAGGTAGAATCATTCGGTCCTCGCGCCTCATGCAAACGCCGCCCTCCACGCCCAAAGTAAAACCGCCAATCCTCCGCTACATCTGTCTGGCAGCGCTCTTGCTGGTTGTTTTGTTCTACCAGGTGCGGGTAGCGATCGACATTTTGCCGGGCGAAAAGGTAAGTGTGCCTTCGATTGAGCCGGCCACCGCTAGCGCATCTCTCGAAAGAGTTTCTCCAGAGGCCGAAAAAGCCGGACTGCATCGCGGCGACGTGCTGCTCGCGATCAATGGAAAACCCTACACCGGAACTGCAGTACTCGCGGCGGCCATCGCGCAGGCCCGGCCCGGACAGAACGTTTATGTAACCGTTCGTTCGGCGACAGGTGAGCACACTGTCGCATTGCCAGCAACCCCAGCTCAAAACCGAATTTCGGACATGGTTCTTAATGTTCTGGTGGGAATCGTGATGCCGACGGTCTGTCTACTGCTGGGCTGCTGGGTCGTTCTCGCCAGACCGAGAGACATGCTGGCGTGGTTATTGCTCGCGGTGCTGCTTGGCTTCTCGGAACTTCTGGGGGCGCACAACGTTCAAAGCTGGGGCCCCGGATGGCGTCAGCTCGGAATAATTCAGACTTTAGGAATCGCCCCTTTATTGGCGATCCTGTGGCCGGTGTCGATGTTTTTTCTGGGCATGTACTTCCCCGAACAATTCCCGCCCGGGAGCAGGATCCGGCACATCTGGAAACTCATGGCGTGGTTTCTAGCGCTTCCGTTTGCGGTATTCAGCATAGCGGTCGGCGCGGTGACGATTATTGCGACGTTCAACTACGCGGCGGCTGCGCGACTCTACCAGCTTCTGCACCCATTGTTAGCTGCGCATCAAATTCTCGCCTACGCGCTCGTGAGCTCGTTTTTTGCAGCGATCTTCACGAAATCATCGACAGCGATCTCGCAGGACGCCCGCCGCAGGTTGCGCCTGCTCTACTGGGGCACAACATTCGCCATGACACCAGGACTAATCGTTACCATCGCCGACCGAACGGTGGGACCATCGGCTTCTGCGACCGTTCCGAGTTGGCTGAATTCGTTCGCCCTACTCATGCTGCTCGTGTTCCCTCTCACACTGGCTTATGTGATTGTGGTGCAGCGAGCAATGGATGTGCGCGTGGTGATCCGGCAAAGCCTGCAATACGGCCTGGCGCGAAGTGGTATTCGGATCTTTCAGTTCGTCGCTATTGCGGTTGTGATTGGCATGGCTTTCGCTCTGGCAGGCAACTCCAATCGCCTGGGGAAAATGGTTGTGATCGCGATCGCCATCACCATCGGACTCGGTATTCCTCGATTGGGCGAACAGCTTCGCAGCTGGACCGATCGCCGTTTCTTTCGCGAAGCTTACAACGCGGAACAAGTGCTCAGCGAACTCAGCGACCAGGTGCGTAGCATGGTGGAAACCCGTCCTCTGATCGAAACGGTTGCAACGCGGCTCGCAGAAACTCTGCACATTCCGCAAGTGGCGGTGCTCTTGAGCAATGGCGGTCCTTATCGGTCGGCGTACGCTCTTGGTTACGACACCCCTCCAGACGTTGTATTTCCTTCAGGTGCGGGCGCGGTGAAAGTCCTGGAAAAACAGAAGGAGCCGGCCCGGGTTTACTTCGACGACCCCACCTCCTGGCTTTATCGCGAACCTGAAATGAGTGAAGAGGACCGCGCCAAACTGGCTCAACTGCAGAGTGAGCTTTTGCTCCCTTTGGACGCGCGTGACAAGCTGCTCGGCTTCATCAGTTTGGGACCAAAGCGATCCGACGAACCTTATTCTGGTGCCGATCTGCGGCTTCTGAAGTCTGTGGCCGCGCAAACTGGGCTGGCGCTTGAGAATGCCCGACTGATGTCAGCTATCGCGGATGAGGTCGCCCAGCGCGAACGCCTCAACCGTGAAGTCGAAATCGCTCGCGAGGTACAAGAGCGCCTCTTCCCTCAGAAATTGCCTGCGATCGATGGCATCGACTATGCCGGAGCCTGCCGTCCCGCCCTTGGTGTGGGCGGCGATTATTATGATTTTCTGGCGTTGCCCGGCGGGCAGTTGGGGATTGCGATCGGCGATGTATCCGGCAAAGGCATCGCCGCGGCCCTGACCATGGCCAGCTTGCAAGCGTCTTTGCGTGGCGAGGCCACGCGTATGACCGATGACCTCGCGGCGTTGGTTAGCAATGTTAACCGCTTGGTATACGAAGCATCATCCAACAACCGTTATGCAACATTTTTTTACGGACAATACAATCCCACTTCGCACCAGCTTTCTTATGTCAACGCCGGCCACAATCCACCAATGCTTTTCCGTCGCTCGAACGCCAAATGGCAAGTCTCCCGCCTGGAGACGGGCGGGACCGTGGTTGGTTTGCTCGAAAGCTTCCCCTATGACCAGGGAGTGGTAACGATTGCGCCAGATGATCTCTTCATCGCGTTCACTGATGGCATTAGCGAAGCCATGAATAAGGCCGACGAGGAATGGGGCGAGGAAAGGATGATGGAAGCCATCTGCGACTGTGCGAGCTTACACGCATCCGAAATGATTGCCCGCATTATGCAAGCCGCCGATGCTTTCGTCTCTGGTGCGAAACAACACGACGACATGACGTTAGTTGTGATTCACGCGCGGCCGGAGCAGCGCGAGTAGTCTTTTCGGTTTCGAGAGTTGCGCATCGCTGGCTTCCAGCGGTTTCTCTCCCGAACTTCTATAATGTCTGGTCCCAGAGATCAGCGATGAATCCCCCGACCTCCCAAGCCGCGCCAAGCCCGCCTCCGCCAACGGCGGCTCGAAGATCCGAAGTTCTCGTGCAGCTCGATCGATTCTGGCATCGGGTCACGGAGGGACTTGAACTCAGCCAACTGTGGAAGCAGTTCAGCGCCGACGCCCGTGCCAGCTACCGGCTTTATCACCGAGATTTCCAGGCGCGAGCTCCGGAAGTTCGCAAGCATGGCTTCTGGCATACGGCCCAGGAGTACATCTGGGCGATCCTGGAAAAGCTTACGCCCGCGCGGCGGGTGTTGTTGCTACTGGGTGTGGTGCTCCTGATTTTTCCTGCTGGCGGCTACAGCTACACGGGGAAATCGGGAGAACTCGTTGTTCTCGAACTCGATCCTCATTTCTGGGGTGGGCTCGTGCTCTTCGTTCTGCTCATGCTTGAGGTCGCGGATCGTGTCGTGATGAAGCGCGACCTCGAGATCGCCCGCGATATTCAGAAATGGCTGCTACCCGCTGTTCCGCCGCAGGTGCGCGGTTTGGAGATCGCCTTCACCACTCGCGCTGCGAATACGGTCGCGGGCGATTTCTATGACGTCTTTGCCCGGCCGACAGTGGACTCCGCGGAACCTCATTTTCTATTGGCCGTAGCCGATGTCGCAGGAAAGAGCATTCCGGCGGCGCTGCTGATGGCCACCTTCCAAGCCAGCCTGAAAACTCTTTCCGAGACCCGCTGCTCTCTCGCCGACCTGGTCACAGGTATGAATCACTACGCCTGTACCAATAGCCAGAATGGGCTGCGCTTCACCACGGCGTTTCTGGCAGAGTTCGATCCAGGCACCCGCACCTTGACCTACACCAATGCCGGACACAATGCGCCCATCCTGCGCCGCAGTTCCGGTGCAATTGAACGTCTGTCGAATGGCGGACTGCCCTTAGGAATGTGGGCAGACAAAACCTACGAAGCTGGAGAAATAATTCTGCAACCGGGCGACTGGCTCGTGATCTTCACCGACGGCGTAGTCGAAGCCGAGAATGCACGCAAGGACGAGTATGGGGAGCAGCGGTTGCTGACCCTTCTGCAAGGCGGCGCTACAGCTACTCCAGAAGAACTCCTTCGACGTGTCATGAGCGATCTCGACGCCTTCGTCGGCCCCACCCCTCAGCACGATGACATAACCTGCATGCTGGTGAAGGCAACGTAGATCGTGGGCCGCGAGCGCCCTCACCCGCGAATGCGGCATTAGGGCCAGAAGACTCATGTGGGGACAGCTGCCTCTGGCTGTCCGGCCAGCGAAGCTCTGCAGTTGTTTTTCCTGACAGCCGACTGCGAACAAAGTGTGGGGATTTCGGTTGACAAAATTTGTCAGGCTTTCTCTTCTTCAGTGCGCTTCCTGGAACGAATTCAGGCCCTTGAGTTACTCTCGTTCCCTCCCGGTGTGGCAGGCGTGAGACTTATGAGCGGTGACTTAGAAACCGGTAGGCATCGACGATGGCAAGCGAATTGCCAATGAGTATTCAGTCGGGTTTACGAAAACTCATCCTGCTTATGGAGACACCGTGAAGAACACGCGGAAACAAAAAGGCTTTTCACTGATCGAGTTGCTGATCGTAGTGGCGATCATTCTTATCATTGCAGCTATCGCAATTCCGAACCTGCTGCGGGCGAGGATCTCGGCAAACGAAGCGTCTGCGGCCAGCTCGATTCGCACCATCAACACGGGTGAAGTCAGCTTCATTTCCACTTACCCGACGCAAGGCTATTCCACCCCCAATGCAGCGGGTTTGAAGGCGCTTGGGCCGGGGGCTGTGACTGGTTGCCCTGCGGGCGGACCGCTGGTCACCGCGGCTTGCTTGATTGACTGGAATCTTTCGAACGCCTCCACAGTCGCACTTCAAAAGAGCGGCTACTACTTTAATATCGGCAACGTCAGCGGCGGCCCCCCGTATTCGGATTACACGGCCGGCGCGGCTCCTGCTCTTTTCAATACGACTGGCGTGAACTCCTTCTGCTCGAACGAAGACGGCGTCATCCACAAGAACGACCAAGCTGCGCAGGCTGCCCCAATGGTAGCGCATGCGACCTGCACCAGCGCGGCATGGCAACAGCTACAGTAGTGTGAATTTGGCGAAGTACCTAGGGGAGGGTACAAGCCTGGGAGCAGCGGAGAAATCCGTTGCTCCTTTTGCTTTTGGAGGCGAGAATCGAATCTCAGGAATCAGAATGACACAACTTGTCATGTTGCCGACAAAATCTGCCAGAAACTCCCCTCTGCAGTCCAACTCTCGTCCAGGGCTCGGGTTACGGAAGATTGCTGAGCCCTTGAAAACAAAACACCGCCCAGAATCCGGCCCCACCCTATAGTAACTTCCGCGTCTGGCCGCTAAAATGCGAACATAATCGGCAATTGGGTCTACTGAGACCACATCTGATAACGGAGAAGAAGGGAACACACATGCGGAAACAGAAGGGTTTTTCACTGATTGAGTTGCTTATCGTGGTGGCGATTATTCTTATCATCGCTGCTATCGCCATTCCGAACTTGCTGCGCGCGCGTATTTCGGCTAACGAATCGTCCGCCGCCAGCTCGATTCGTACCATCAACACGGCTGAGGTGAGCTTCTATTCCACTTACCCGGCAAACGGCTATTCTGGACCTAACGCTGCTGGCTTGGGAGCTCTTGGGCCGGGCGCGATCACTGGCTGTCCCGCTGGTGGACCGCTGGTCACTGCAGCTTGCTTGATTGACTGGAACCTTTCGCAAGCCGCCACAGTCGCGCTTCAGAAGAGCGGTTACTACTTCAATATCGGCAACGTCAGCGGTGGTCCGCCGTACCTGGACTACACAGCCGGTGGCGCGCCTGCTTCGTTCAACACGACTGGCGTGAACTCCTTCTGCTCAAACGAAGACGGCGTCATCCACAAGAACGACCAAGCTGCGCAGGCTGCCCCGATGGTTGCCCATGCGACCTGCACCAGCGCTGCCTGGCCACAATTGCAGTAGTTTGATTTGGCGAAGTACCTGGGGGAGGGTACAAGCCGGGGAGCAACGGAGAAATCCGTTGCTCCTTATGTTTTTTGTAAGCACTTTGCCTCGCGCCTTTCGACTACGCCGATCATCCCCGACGACCACAAAACTCGCCGAGCATCGGAATCGGCCCGGAAGTCAACGGCGGCCTTTTTTACTTTCGTAATGTAGTAACTTGGCGCAAGCTCTGGCCTCCGCGCGTATTTTGCATATAATTTTCTTAACACCCATGAAAGGAGGGCAGTTCAGTCCCGCCGCTATGACCGCAATCGATATTCTCGGTCTCGAAAAAACCTACAGCGTAGGTTTCTGGCGCAAGAAGCCGAAGTGCGCATTAAAACCGCTGCACCTCAGCGTGGAGGAGGGAGAGATTTTCGGCTTCCTCGGCCCGAACGGAGCAGGCAAAACCACGACCCTCAAAATGCTAATGGGCTTGGTCTACCCCACCGCCGGATCGGCGAAAATTCTGGGCATGGAGATTAACGATCCGCACATGAAGGCACAGATCGGATTCCTGCCCGAGCAGCCGTATTTCTACGATTACCTGACGGCCTGCGAACTGCTCAATTATTACGGACAACTCTCCGGGGTTGCGCCGAAAGATCGCGAGCGCAAAGTCCGCGAGGTTCTCGAGCGGGTGGGGTTGCCGGATGTCATGCGAGTTCAGTTGCGAAAGTTTTCCAAAGGCATGCTGCAACGAGTGGGCATCGCGCAAGCCATCCTGCACGATCCCAGAATCGTCTTCTTCGACGAACCGATGTCCGGACTCGATCCCATGGGGCGCCGTGAAGTCCGAGATCTGATGGAAGAATTGAAACACGAAGGCAAGACCGTGTTCTTCTCCACCCACATCCTTTCTGACGCCGAGGCACTCTGCGATCGAGTAGCCATCATTCATTTAGGAGAATTGAGGAGCGTGGGCGCGGTCGCTGATCTCACCTCGAGCGTAGAAGGAAAAATCGAACTGATCTGGCATGGAAACAAGATTCCCGCCGCCATGAAGGCATTAGGCGCGGATTGCCATGTCACCGGCGACACCATCCGTGCCGTGCTTCTCGAGGGCAATCAGGACGCGGCCCTAGAGGCACTGCGCCGCGAACAACTGCGCATCATATCGTTAATTCCCGTCCGCACTTCGCTGGAAGAATACTTTGTGCGCAAGCTGCAACCATCCAGAGCGGCCGCGGGGGTGACCCAATGAGCGGACGAGTTGTATACATCGCATCCAATACTTTCCGCGAAGCGGTCCGGGATCGCGTGCTCTACAACCTGATTGCCTTTGCGCTGCTGATGTCGGGTGCGGCCATCCTGGTCGGCCAGATTTCCATCGGCATCGAGCGTCTCGTGGTGATCAATCTTGGCCTCACGGCGGTTTCGTTGTTTGGCATAGTGATCGCCATTTTTATCGGCATCGGGCTGGTCTCAAAAGAGATTGACAAGAGAACTCTCTACACCGTCCTCTCGCGGCCGGTTCAGCGCTGGGAATTTATTGTCGGCAAGTTCTTCGGCCTGGCAGGAACGCTGGTGGTAAACGCTCTCTTCATGGCGCTTGGAGTGTTCGCCGCGTTGTTCTACGTTTCGCGCCACTTCCAGGCGAGCGATAGCTGGGTGCTGGTGGCGTTGTATTTCATCATCCTCCAGTTCCTGATCATCACCTCTCTGGCGCTTCTGTTTTCGTCTTTCTCTTCTCCGTTGTTGTCGGCGGTGTTTGCGTTTGCGCTATTTGTAATCGGCACTTTTGCGGAGGATTTGCGGGGGTTCGCCGGCTTGACCCAAGGTATCGTGCGCTGGCTGGCGACGGGCGCGGCCTACATAGTCCCAAATTTCTCGGCTTTGAATGTGATCAGTTCCGTCGCCCACGAGCAACCGGTTGCCCGGCAACTCATCCTCTCGAACACGGTTTACGCGCTGGTCTACGCTAGTATGGCGCTCTGCGGAGCGGTGCTGATTTTCGAGCGCCGGAATTTGAAATGAAGCCGTCGCGTCGGATCACAATTGTAGCCAGTTCCCTGCTCGTGATTTGCCTTACCGCCTCCGTGTTGTTGCTGCGAACCATCGACCGCGAGCGCACCGGAGCAACGCTGCAGGAAGTGCTTTATATCTCCTCGCCCACGCTGCTCAAGCGCATGAGCCTGGGATACGACGGGTTGCTTGCCGACGTGTACTGGACCCGCGCCGTCCAGTATTTCGGAGACAAATTGGACCGCGGCTCCGAACATTTTGATCTGCTGGCTCCGCTGCTCGAAATCACCACCACCCTTGATCCGCATCTCATGGTGGCCTACGAGTACGGCGCCAACTTCCTGGCTCCAAAGATTCCGGGCGGAGCCGGCCAACCGGAGCGCGCCGTCAAACTGGTGGAGTTCGGGATTCGCAATAATCCTGACCAGTGGCGCCTCTACTACGAGTTGGGTTTCATTTATTACATGGAGCTTCAGGACTACGACAAAGCCGCGAAGGCGTTCGCCGATGGCGCCAAGCTGCCAAATACGCATCAGGTGATGCCAATCATGGCTGCCAAAATGGCGGAGCACGCAGGAAACATCGAGACCGCCCGCCTGATGTGGATTACGACTTATCAGACCACGCGCGATCCCAACGTCAAATCCAACGCCGTAGCCCATTTGAATGCTTTGCAGGTGGATGAAGACGTAACCACTCTCGAAAGGCTGGTAGCGAGATATCAGGAAAAGACGGGACATCTGCCGCAGACATTTTCCGACCTGGTAGCAGCCAACCTGATGCGAGGCAATCCAACTGATCCTCTTGGGCACACCTATAAGCTGATGCCAGACGGTCGCGTCGAAGTGCGAGTTCCCGATGATTTGCCCTTCCTTGAAAAAGGAACTCCGATCGGCTACATTCCGCCCCGAGTTCCGAAGCTCCCACCGGTGAATTAAAATCCAAAGATGTAGGCGCGAGCGTCCTCGCTCATGCAAACCTACCCATCCGGTGTATCGAAGATGAAGACGCGTACGGCACAAGTCGAGGATGCCGAGAACATTGCACGCCTGGTGAATATTGCCTTTCGCCCGGAACGCTTCTTTATCGACGGCGACCGTACCAACCCCGAAAAAGTTCGCGCACTAATGCAGAAAGGAAAGTTCTTGCTCACTGAGGAAGCGGGCGCCCTGACCGGCTGCGTCTACGTGGAACTGCGCGAAAATCGGGGATATTTCGGTCTGCTCGCGGTCCAGCCGAAGCGGCAACGTGTCGGCCTCGGGTCTGCCCTGATTGCCGCTGCCGAGGAATATTGCCGGGCCGCGGATTGCCGCTTTATGGACTTGACCATCGTGAACCTGCGTATCGAACTGCCCGCGTTTTATCACCGCCACGGCTATACCGAAAACGGCACTCTGCCATTTCCTGCAGACCAAGCACCCAACCAGCCGTGTCATCTGGTCAAGATGTCGAAGCCCCTCGCCTGATTCACTTAGGACAGCCCTCGGCTTTCCGGCCGGGCAAAACCCGATTCATGGCACCATAGTTCGATGGCTGACGAATCTGCTTCGGGGCCGGGCGTCGTCTCGACTGTTCGCGAATGGTGGAGGGACAACTCTGCGCGCGATGGTTTTTTTCGCACCCTCAGACGTTTCGCCGCCATGCTGTGGGAGTTCGCTCGTGATTCAACCCCTTCGCGACGCCGGCGTCGCTACGGCGACGTCGAATATGACTGGGACTATCGCGTGGATACGACCAGCGCAACGGTTGGCTGGCGCAATCGGCTGCTGGGAATGTTTCATTCGCCGTATCAGCCAACCGAGCCTGCGCTGTTTCACGAAATGCTGGCGAGCCTGATGCAGGCTAGTCCGAAAATCAATATCCGCGAATTTATTTTCATCGACATCGGCTCCGGTAAGGGACGCGTCTTGTTAATGGCTGCCGATTATCCCTTCCAGCGCATCCTGGGCATCGAGCTCCTGCCCGAACTGCACCGCGTCGCAAAAGAAAATCTCGCCAGGTACAAAAGCGATTCGCAACAGTGCTTCGCCATCGACAGCATTCAGGGCAATGCGAGCGAGTTCATTTTTCCTCCGGAACCGACCGTGCTCTATCTGTTCAACCCTTTGCCCGAGTGCGCGCTCGCCAAGATGATCAACAATGTGGAGCAGTCGTTACGGGAACATCCGAGGCCGGTCTTTGTGCTCTATCACAACCCACTGCTCGAGTCTGTGCTGACTGACAGTCCGGCATTCAAGAAGATGACGGGCACTGCCCAATATTTAATCTTTTCCCAAAACAGATCGGTTTTATCTGGTCACGATTGACTTCGCCTGCGCTTCAACTGTACAGTTGGTTTAATTGAACTGGAGAGTTCGCATGCTGAAGATGGGCAACAACGGCAGTATCGTGGTTTCCGCTCTGCACGCCCGTGCCAATTTTGGCAGCCTGTTGCGCCGGGTAGCGGACGAACGACGGTCCCTTGTCATCGAAAAGCGCGGTACGCCAAGGGCGGTACTTTTGAGCATCCTCGACTATGTGCGCCTTGCCGCACCCGAGCCGGAAGTGCTTGCTGTGCTTGGAGAGGAGTCACAGCGCAAGGGCACGAACAGGCTCAACTCACGCCAAATTGATCAGGTCATCAAGGCCGTCCGTGCGCAAAAACGCAAGCGCCGATGATCCCGCTCCGGCTGGTCATCGACACAAATATCCTGGTTTCGGCGGCTTTGAAACCGGAGGGACTTCCGCGCACCGTACTTGTGCTTGCGATGACCAGACCGGCCCGGTTGTATGTCAGCCAAGCCATTCTGGCGGAATACCGCGAAGTTCTATCACGCCGCGAATTCAAAATTCGCAGAGGCCTTCGCCAGCAACTTCTCCAGATCCTCAAGAACCGGGCGCTACTCGTGGATCCAGTTCGTGCGCTACAGGTCACGAAGGATCCCGACGACAACAAATTCCTGGAATGCGCCGATGCCGCCCGCGCCGACTACCTGATCACCGGCAACCAGCGGCATTTTCCCAGGTTCTGGAAGAAGACTACGATAATCTCTTCCCGTGAATTCATCAGCATCGCAGCCCCACATTTCATCCCCTAGCGAAGTCGACGGCGGGGAAGATGATGCAGTAGACAGGAGCAGAATCCCGTAAACTAATCCTGTGCACCGAGCCTCCATCCTGCGAAACTTAGTTCTCCTCGGACTGGCTACCGCCATCGCATCCGCCAACCCTACTCCTGACGTCCACGCCATCGCCCAGGCCGTCGACGCGCGGTACAACCATTTCCACTCCCTGCGGGCGGACTTCACCGAGATCTACCGGGGGGGCGGAATGGAACGTACTGAATCGGGAACACTTTGGTTAAAAAAACCTGGCAAGATGCGTTGGCAGTACCGTTCTCCGAGGGAGAAGCTGTTCCTAAGCGACGGCAAGGACGCGTGGTTTTACCTGCCGGGCGAACGCCAGGTACGGCGGACGGCGGTTAAGAAGCTGGATGATTTGCGCTCTCCGCTGGCCTTTCTTCTGGGTAAGACCAAGTTGGAGAAGGAATTGCAAGCTCTGAGCTTGGCTCCGTTGGCGACGAAGGATGTGGTTCTGAGGGGTGTCCCGAAGAGTTTGGCGGATCGGGTCAGCCAGGTTTTGCTTGAGATCACGCCCCAGCACTGGATCAGCAGAATAATTATTGAGCAGGTGGATGGTTCGGTTACGGAATATCGCTTTACTAATCAGAGGGAGAATGTCGCCGTACCCGATCAGCAGTTTGAATTTGCGGTGCCGGATGGAGTCGAGGTGATCGACGGGGAGTTGGGACAATAGGGCTTGAGCCCCGGGCGGCTAAAGCCGCACTGATTTTCCCGTTTGATGGTATGCCTGAAGGCATACCCTGATACGGATCTCGCGATTGCGACACTATTGCATATGGATGTATGTGATTTTAATTCAGTTATTTACAACGTATCCCGGCGGGTCTGGCTCGGGCAAAAAGGTCTAATTACTCCCGATATAGCTTGACCGGCAATTAACCAATAGCTGGGCGACGAGAATGCTAGACTGGAGTGGGAAACGGTAAACGGACAGCAGCATGGCCGAATTCGTAGTCAAAATCGCGGACGAACGCGGGCACCTGTTGGAGCAGATCGAAAACGGGTACTCCGAGGCAGAGGTTCGCGACCGCTTCGTGCAGCAAGGCTTTCTCGTCTACTGGGTCAAGCCTCGGGGTGTGCTCTCCGGCGGATTGAGCCGGCGCGGCAAGGTCAAGCAAGGGCAGTTTCTTATCTTCAATTCGCAATTTCTTACCTTGATCAAGGCCGGACTGCCGATTTTGAATTCTCTGGATTTGCTGATCAAGCGGCAGCGGAATCCCTATCTGCAAAGCCTGTTGCAGAATGTTCGCGACCGGGTCAAGGCCGGGGAGTTACTGTCCGACGCCTTTTCCGGCCAGGGAGCGTTCCCCAAGATCTACACCAGCACCCTGATGGCGGGCGAAAAGAGCGGCAACATGGAAGAAGTGCTCACCCGTTACATCGCCTTCCAGCGGATGGCGCTGACCTTCAAGAAGAAGTTGGCGGTATCGCTGGTTTACCCGACCTTGCTGGTCACGGTGGTCACCGTCATGCTGGTGTTTCTGGTGACCTACGTGGTGCCGCAGTTCGCCAAGCTTTATCAGGATATGGGCGCGGAGTTGCCGGTGATCACGCTGATCATGCTGAATATCGGAAACCACGCGCAGAGATATCTTCCGCTGTTCGGGATCGCGGTCGTGATCACAGTGCTGGCCTTCTGGCAATGGAAGAAAACCGATCGCGGGGCGGAACGTATCGACCGTGCCATTCTGGCGCTGCCCCTGCTCGGCGAGATCTGGCTGAAGTACCAGGTGTCGAACTTTTCCCGTATGCTTTCGACCCTCCTGGCGGGAGGCATGCCGCTGGTGCCATCGCTGCAGACTGCTGGTGCCTCAATGAGCAGCCGGCGCATCTTAAATGGTATATCGGATGCCGCCATTCGAGTGCGCGAAGGGCAACCGCTGGCCAAGAGCCTGGAAGAGCAGAAGATGTTTCCCGAGTTGTCAGTGGAAATGATCGAAGTGGGAGAGTCCACGGGAGCCTTGCCGGCCATGCTCAACTCGGTGGCGGAGTTTTATGAGGAGGACGTGCAGAATGCGTTGGGAGCCGCCATGGCTCTCATCGAACCGGTCATCCTCATTTTCATGGCAGTGATTGTCGGCGGAATACTGATCTCGCTGTATTTGCCGATCTTCACTTTGGGATCTACGATTCACTAGGTTCACTAAACGAGAAATATGGCCGCGAGGCCGGTTCTGGGTGGGTTGAGAAATGGCAACGACGACCGAAAACAAAGCAGTATTCGTGGGCGGAAACGGAACCGCAGCTCCGGGAACCCACGCCGAGGAACTGGACCGGGCGCAGGATATCGCGCGCCGCTATCGCTGCCAGTTCGTCGACCTGCATAACTTCCAGTTGCACCACGATCTGTTCAAGACCATCCCCGTTCACCTGATGTTCCGCTACAACTTCGTGCCGCTGGAAGAAACCGAAGACGGCCGGCTCGCCATCGCCATCGCCGATCCCAGCCAGTTGATGATGATCGATGAGATCAGCTTGCTCTTGGGCAAGCGCATCGTCACCAAAGTTTCGACGCTTGCGCAGATCACTGAAATCCTCAAGAAGACGGAACAATCGAAGCGCGTTCTCGAAGACGCCAGCGAAGGCTTTGCCCTGGATGTAATCAGGGAAGACGAAAGCGGCAGTGAAGAGAGCATCTCGATCGATCGCCTGGCCACGCAGCAAGGTGACATCAGCCCGATTATTCGCCTGGTCGATACTACGATCTTCACCGCGCTGCAGCGGCGAGCCAGTGATATTCACATCGAGACTCGCGATGATTCGGTGTGCATTAAGTTCCGCATCGATGGCGTGCTTACCCAGGCCATGCCACCCATCGCCAAGGAGCATCATTCGACCATCATTTCGCGTATCAAAGTGATGAGCGAACTCGACATCTCCGAACGCCGCGTTCCACAGGACGGCCGTTTCCGCGTTCGTTATGGCAGCCCCGAGCGGCCTATCGATTTCCGCGTTTCGGTCATGCCCTCGATCCACGGCGAAGATGCTGTACTCCGCGTGCTCGACAAAGAATCGATGAGCGAGAAGTTCCACAAGCTCACTCTTGATGTGGTGGGCTTCGACGAAGACGATCTACGCAAATTCCGCCGCTATATCAAAGAACCCTACGGCATGGTGCTGGTCACGGGACCGACCGGAAGCGGCAAGACCACGACTCTGTACGCGGCTGTCAGCGAGATCAAAACCGACGAAGACAAAATCATCACCATTGAAGACCCGGTTGAATACCAGATTCGCGGCATCACCCAAATCCCGGTCAATGAGAAAAAGGGTCTGACCTTCGCTCGCGGACTGCGCTCCATTCTGCGTCACGATCCTGACAAGATCATGGTCGGCGAAATTCGCGACACCGAAACGGCGCAAATCGCGATTCAGTCCGCGCTCACCGGCCACCTGGTTTTCACCACCGTCCACGCCAACAACGTCGTCGATGTCATCGGGCGATTCCTCAACATGGGCGTCGAGCCTTACAACTTTGTTTCCGCCTTGAACTGCATTCTGGCGCAGCGGTTGGTGCGACTGATTTGCGAATCCTGCCGCACGGCAACGCACTACACCCCGGAAGTCATGGAGGCCAGCGGCCTCGATCCCAAGACCTGGTCCGAGGTCAATTTCTACGAAGGACAAGGCTGCATTGAATGTGCCGGCACTGGCTTCCGCGGGCGAACCGCGATTCACGAACTGCTGGACTTGAGCGACCGCATCCGCGAGATGATTCTGCTGAAGAAGCCGACTTCTGAGATCCGGCGAGCCGCCCGCGATGAAGGCATGCGCTTCCTGCGTGAATCCGCGCTCGACAAAGTAAGAATCGGGCTGACCACGCTGAAAGAGATTAACAAAGTCACCTTCATCGAAAGCATGCGGTAGGGCCGGATGAGAATGGAGCGTATTCGGACGAGGCCAGCGCGCTTGTGAAAATTAGCAGGGTTCTGCTGTGGACCGTATTCGTGATCGTTGCAGTCGTGATCTCGATCACCCTGGCCTTGAAGATTGAGGGCGCTGCTCTCCAATACGGCTTCCTGAATGGAACGCCAGGGCTAGTGGTCGCGAAGTCGCTAGTGCCACCGAGTTCTGACCCCGCATTAGACTCATTTGCAAAGCACATGGAGGTTCAAGTTGCTGTCGACGCTCCTCTCTGGTTCTTGGCGATATGTGGGTTAGCCGTCGGCATCGCGAGTTCCCGGCGTCGCCAACGAATGAGGCAGGCTCAGCAGTGACGCGTATCACGCAACGCGGCTGATCTTTCGGTCAGTGACTCTAGTGCTCTTCCAGCTATTGCATTTATGAGCGGCAGAGGGTTTTACTTATAGAATTGCCGCAGGGAATAGTGTCGTTCATGCTTCCTAATTTCAATTCGAGTTCCAAACCGAAGCTGGCCTGCGAGATCGCAGCCGACCGCGTGATCGCCGGACGGGTTTCGGAACGAGGCCGCTTGGTCGAAACCTGCGCCACCGCAGAAGTGCCCAAGGGCAGCGTGGTCCCCGACCTGCTCGAAGCCAATGTGCGCGAGCGCAAAGGAGTTTTCGACGCCATCCAGCAGACCCTGGGCAACGTAAGCAGCCGGTCGCGGGATGTCATTGCCGTTCTGCCCGACGCCGCCGTCCGCGTAATGCTGCTCGATTTCGAAACTCTCCCAGCCAACCACGCCGAGGCCGAAAGTGTGGTCCGTTTCCGGCTGAAGAAATCGCTCCCTTTCGATCTCGACAAAGCCAAGATTTCCTATCACGCGCAGCCGGCTACAACCGGCCTGCGAGTAGTGGCGGCGGTTGCGCTCACCAGCGTCATCGAAGACTATGAATCCGTATTCCGCGAAGCCGGGTACAGTCCGGGAATCGTGTTGCCTTCCATGCTTGCCGCGCTGGGTGCGGCCGACGCCGACCGCCCTACGCTGGTCGTGAAAGTGGACGCACGTACTACCAGCATCGCCATTCTGGACAAGAATCAACTGCTGCTCTTCCGAACTTTGGAAAACCCTCGGGGCGCAACCATCAGCGGAGAGCAACTGGCGGAAGAAGTCTATCCCTCGGTAGTGTTTTTCCAGGACACTTATAAACTGAATATCGAGCACATCTTCGTAGCTGGTCTCTCGGACGCAGGCGGAGCCGTTCCCGCGCTGCGGGCGCAGACTGGCGCGGAAGTTACGGAATTGGTCGGAGATTCGCAATTGGGTACAGGCGTAGGTTCAATTCCGAAATGGAGAATGGCCGGGGTGGTCGGAGCCCTGCTCTCATAAATGCGCGTCGATATCAATCTCGCGAGTCAGCCCTACGAGGATGCGCGGCTCTTCTGGCTGCGCTGGGGCGGAGGCCTGGCGGCGCTCGGCGTTCTGACTCTGCTGCTGCTGATCATCACGGTGAATGGTTGGATCGGCGCGCGCAAGGACCGGCAACTGATCCGGCAATACGAAGCGCAGAGCGCGGCACGAGACAAGGAGCAGGCCGACGCGGTCGCGCTATTGAACCTGCCCCAGAACGCCACTACACGCGATCGCTCCCAGTTCCTCAACGACCTCTTCCAGCGAAAATCCTTTTCCTGGACCAAGGCCTTTGAAAACCTGGAACAGGTGATGCCACCGCGGCTGCACGTGGTTTCGATTCACCCCGAGCTAGGTCCGGATAATGAACTGGAGATCAAACTGATCGTTGCCGGAGATTCCCGCGAGCACGCGTTGGATCTGGTGAGCAAAATGGAGGCTTCGCAACACTTCCACGATACCTACATCGAGGAGGAAAGCTCCAGTCAGGGCAATGGTCCGGCTGGGGATACAGTTCAGTTCCACATTACCGCGCTCTACCTGCCTGAGATTGGAAACGCTTCTCCGGGAGGCGCGCAGTAATGCCCGACCTTAAAGACACCCGGCGGAAAGTGAAGATCGCGCTCGGCACGCTGGCGGTCGTGGATGTGCTCGCGATCGCAGTGTTTTTTTCTCCCTTGGTGGGTTCGGAAGCATCGCGGCGCGAACAACTCAATGAGGCGTGGAAGGAACTGCAGCAGAAAACGCGGGAAGTCGAACCCCTGCGCGGTCTGGACAAGAAGATTCCTGTCGCCCGTAAAGAGATTGCCGACTTCTATGGCCAGCGGCTGCCCTCGCAGGACTCTGGCATTTCCGCCGATCTCGGCAAGGTCGCGGCTGAGACCGGGGTCCGAATCGAAAGCGTCAAGTACGGCATGAAAGATCCCGAGACTCTAGGAGTGCGGCGCGTGGAGATCGATGCCGATCTTGCCGGCGATTATCTGCAACTGGTGCGTTTCATTAATGCTTTGGAGCGCGATCAACTGTTCTTCCTGGTAGATAGCGTAGTGCTTGGCGGAGAGCAAAACGGCGTGGTCAAGCTGCAACTGAAACTGGAAACTTATCTGAAGACAGGTATCGCCTAAGTGAAAACGGGTGTTCGGTGAAAGTCGGAGCTGAAAATCGGACCAAGCTGATTGCGGCCGTCGCGCTGATGACGATTGCCGTGGTCGTGCTGCTGTTCAATTCCGGAGGTTCGGGTCCGAAAGCAGCAGCCCCCACACCTCCGATCCCAACGCTTTCGCCGACTGCGACTTCTCGACCGGCTGCCACAGGCCGGACGGGCAAGGGCCATGGCAAAAAGGTCAGCACGGCGCCCCACTCGCTCGATCCCAGCTTGCGCTATGACTGGCTGAAAGCCAGCGAGGACACCAAGTACGAAGGCAATGGACGAAACATCTTCCTGGCACAAGCGGAGATTCCGCAGCCAGTCGCGCCGGTAAAGACGGACGCGCAAAAGGCCGCGGAAAGCGGCCCTCCGCAACCACCGCCTCCGCCGCCCATCAACCTGAAGTTCTTCGGATTCGCCAGCCGACCCGGCGAGGCCAAGAAGATTTTCCTGTCGGAGGGCGAAGACGTCTTCATCGCGGCGGAAGGCGACGTCGTCAATCGCCATTACAAAGTCTTGCGCATCTCGCCGACGTCGGTCGAAATCGAAGATGTGCTCAACAACAACCGCCAGAGTATTCCGCTAACTCTGGGATAAGATTTCCATGATTCTTCCCCCGCGAAAATCCGTCGCCCGCCGCTCCCAGCGCGGATACATTCTGATTACCCTGATACTGTTTGTGGCCCTCGTTGCCATCGCCGCGGTCGTCATGGCCCCGGAATTCGTGCACCAGATGAAGCGCGATCGGGAAGAAGAGTTGATTCATCGCGGAGTGCAGTACTCGCGGGCGATGAAACATTTCGTCAAGAAATTCGGCCGTTATCCCACCCGCATCGAGGAACTCGAGAACACCAACCAGGTCCGCTTTCTGCGCCGACGCTACAAAGACCCCATTACCGGGAAGGATTTCAAGATCCTTCACATGGGCGATGTGCAGATGTCGTTCGGAGCCGGAATCGCGGGCGCGACCCCGGCAGCCGGCCTGCCTCCGGGCGCTCCGGGCCCTCCTGGAATCGGCGGCCCTGGCGTCGGCCCTGTTGGTCCCGGCGGCCTCGGCGGGCCAGGAGCTCAGAACGCCTTGAACACCGTGAACACGGTGGCGATTGCGGGTGGTCTTGCGGCCGCCGGCATCAATGGAGGCGCGGGAGTTGGGGGGCCGGGCGGCGCCACGTCCCCTGGAGCAACCTTCGCCACGGGGTCGAATTCCGACGAAAACAGCGGCGAAGCGGCCGGAACTACGCCTAACCAAGGCTCCAGTTTTGCTGCGGCGGGTCCCGGCGGTCCCGGAGCTTTCGGCGCAGTGGGCCAGGGAACGAACGGGCCGAACGGTCAGACCTTCGGCGGAGGTCCGATGGTCGGAGTCGCCAGCACCAGCAAAGACAAAACCATTCGCGTGTTCAACAAAAAAGAACACTACAACGAATGGCAATTCATCTACGATCCGACTTCGGATACGGGCGGCCTTCTTATGACTCCGAACCAGCCGTCGTTGCAAGCCGGAACCCCAGGCCAGACGGGTATTCCCGGTGCAACCCCCGCAGCGGGCGGACCGGCTGGCGGACCCGGCGCACCAGGCGGCTTCCCCGGACAGCCTGGCACCGGCCTGCAGCCTGGGCTACCGTCACAACCGGGCCCGCAAACTCCGCAAATGCCTCCTGACCAATAAACGGCGTCAGCCTAAGTCTGGTTCCGACTAGTGCTGGTTCTGAAGTGCTTCGTCGAGTGGGCTGCCGGGATCATTGCACAAATTATGGTGCACAATTTAGCTCAAAAAAAACTCTCATTTTCGCGCAAAATCTAGAAAACAAACGACCGGAAACTTTTCTGCCTCCTAGATCTATGGTTCTAAAGGTAGTTAGAGGCAAAATATTGGAAACATTGGAGTTACGGGATTTCCGCGCTTGCCTCCGGTTCCGTTTTGGGAACCTTGGAGGTCGGAATTTCCAGGAGCTTTCCGTTCACGATGAGAGTACTGGTCAAGTTGTCAAAGATCCGTCGATTATCTTTGAGATAATCCATGCATATCTATGTTATCGGAAGTGATTGGGTAAATCAAGGAGAAAGCCTGCGGTGGTGTGGCCTCAGTTCCAAATTGGGAATCTGGTGCCCCACTTCCCGCAAAGTACGCGGAAAAGGATGGGCACCCTGCCCTACGGCGAGATCTTAAATACAGTGCCGCAGCCTCCTTGACATACCTGCCCGGCACCACCCCCCCCGAGTCGTACTGAACAGAGTGCCTCCTTTGCTGAAAACCAAGTTAGCAGCGGGGCTGGCACCGTCCGAGTTCCCGTCCCAGCGACCCTTAAACGTGTAGAGTACGCTAAAGGCCCAAGCTCCTCCCATCGTGGCGGGAGGCTTCATCCGGAAGACATTCCCCTGCGCAGTTGTGTTGGTGGCAACGGCCGTCGTTCCATATGCGACGCCATGCACGTCGAGAACGAGGCCAGCCATCGGGCCTGCCCCGCTTTCGTCGTCACTGAAGCCATAGAGTATCTCCTCGATCCAATACCCAGATCCAGCCGCAGGGAGCATCAGTCGAAAGACTGTTCCAAACTGGCCCGGACCACCGCCCACGGTTGTGCCGTAAACATTTCCTTTTGTGTCGAAGACAAGGTCACCATTCGGGCCTGCCCCATCCTGACCGTCCTTGAATATGTGAAGCTGGTTTTCGATCCACGAGCCGCCTTTACTGTTTGGTGGCTTAAGCTCGAAGGCCGTACCACAGCCCTGTTCCGAGTGATGCGGGCAGTTGTAACCGCCGATGAATGTTGTGCCGTAGATTGCGCCTTTGCTATCCAGCGCGAGACCGCCGTTCGGGTTTGCGCCGTCGCCTGACTGTTGACTGTCCTTGACACCCTTGAAGCTATACAGGACTTTTTCCGTCCACTTGCCGCCCTTGGTCTTCGGCGGACTTAGCTCATAGACCGTTCCGCAGTGCTGGTAGTAGGGCGCATTGCACGAGCCATAACCGCCGCCATAAGTGGTTGAACCGAAAATGTTGCCTTTGCTATCGAACGTCAACGTCTCCGCGGCAAGCTGCCCGTCCTTGCCGCCCTTAAAGCTGTACAGCACTTTTTCGATCCATGCCCCACCCTTTTCTTTCGGCGGGGACAGCTCGAATACCGTGCCACATCCAACCGTCCCACCTAAAAGCATGCAGCCTCCGGTGCCGCCGTAGCCTGTTCCTCCGTAGAGATTGCCAAATCTGTCGATGAGCAGCGTTCCTCCCGGAGTCGAGCCATCTCCATACTTTTGGCCTTTGAACACGTACAGCACAGTCTCGGTCCAAGCTCCGCCTTTTTGCCCCGGCGGGCTCAGTTGGTAGACGATACCGCACTGCGCGGGAGCACAGGCACCGGAGCCTCCCTCGGTCGTAACTCCGTACAGCTTGCCTGCTTTGTCGAAAACCACACCGCCTCCCGGAAAGGATCCATCGGGAATGCCTTGGAAGCTGTAGAGCACTTTTTCTTTCCATTCGGCGGAGGCGGGGACGCTCAAGGCGAAAATTGCCGCGAATAGGCTCAGCAGGACAACTGCGTACCGGGAATGTCTCTTGCGAGTCATAGCGAGGACCACCTGCGAACGGGACTGCGGCGCTTTCGAGGAAACCCTGGAATAGCGCGGCTTCCCGCGATGTTATACCTGGCCGGAACTGGTGTCCACAGGCAGCTGGGAGTTGGCGCACGCTTTCGCCATCTAAAACCCGATGCCCTGCTCTTCTCGCGTGCAGGGCGGCTTGCTCGGCTTCAGATTGGGAATCTGGCACCCACCCTTTGCGCAAAGTACGCGCAAAAGGATGGGCCACCCGCGAGAATGGTTGGATTTGCATTCTCGCTTTCCACTCTTTCCGCACAGGTCGCGGAACGAATGGGCCACCCGCGATGACTGGTCCTGAATGGCAGCTCAAAAACTCGAGCCTTCGCGAAGTACGCGAAAGCTGGCGACCTGCTTTTCGCTGTACAGATTTCACATTGACAAGCATCTCCGAGGCGCGTAATTCTAGTAGCAACTTGGGGCTTTGTATGAAGTATCTGCGTTGGACGATTGTCATCTTCGGAGTATGTTTCGTTTGCCTCTCGGCAATCGTTCCACGTGTTGACTCCCCAGAGACGGCGTATAACGAAACCGATGCTCCGGTCAACCTCACTACTTCCCTCGTAGCTCAGCCCAATCTCGTAACGCCCACCGTGCATTCCGTGGTGATCCCACGAGAACAGCACGAGGGGTGGGAACCCGTTACCGCGATGCATGTGGTGACGCTGGAACGGGGGATTCGCGTCTCACATTCTCTCCTCGATCTTCTCTGCTAGACCGTCCACATTCTCGCTAGACCGTTGACTACTGGCCCACGAGGAGCGTGCTCTGCGCATTGCAGGCGCACCTTTTGCGAGTCGTCTTACTCACCCCTGACTACAAAAGGAGGCTATATGACCGAACGTAGAATCAACCATATGACTCGCGCGTTTATAGCGGAGATGTCTCAAAAAGTAAGTAGACATGCCGGGTTGCCAAACTGCAGCATCTGCAATGGGCCGGTGGACCTTAGAGTCGCGAAGACGGACGAGGACGGAAAAGGTGTTCACGAAGAATGCTACGTGCGCAGGATGCGGCTCAAGAAAATCGCGCCCCCGCCCAAAGCCTCTTAGGCATCGGGCAAATCGGTCATGACAATCGGGACCGCCCGGAGTACACTGTTGCCGCCTTTCAAGGAGGCCTTATGCAACGTTCCTCCGGGCCCGTAAGACAGTCAACCGTTCCGATTCAATCTATCGGCAGCTCAGCGGGTATGCAATTGCGGCAGTTGTGGCCGTACTGAGTGGGCTTGCCTTAACCGAGCAGTCTGAGGCGAAGATCGTTTACACACCCGTGACCGTCCAACTGAGCAAATATTCTCTGGACGTGAACAACGATGGGATAACTGACTTCACTTTGCAGCTACAAGGTAGCTTTAAGCACGATGAAGGTTGCCATTCGTGGAATATTTCGGCTTATCTGAGCGACGTCGCAACCAAAGGCAACGGTGTTGTCTCGGATGGCGATGGCCTCGCAGCCGATTTGGCCGTGGTGAGGAGATTGGACCTAGCCAGAAGTTCACGTCTCAGCAGGAAATGGCTTATGTTTGGCAAGAATATATTTTCTATATGGCCGGCCATGCCACTTATACAAAGGTGAGGAAGGGAATTGGCTCAATGTCACAAATGGTTATCTCGGGCTAGCGTTCAAGATTAAGGGAAAGACCCACTACGGGTGGGCGCGACTGAGCGTTCAATCAAGCGATGGCTTCGACGATGTTCACATGGAAGCTACGCTGACCGGGTACGCTTATGAAACCCTCCCCGGCATGTCGATCAAAGCAGGCCAGACCAAGGGCTCGGACGGAGTGGACTTCAGTGCCAGTTCTTCCGGGACGAGTCCCGTTGCTGATGCTTCCCAGCCCGCTTCATTAGGCGCTCTAGCAATGGGAACGCGGGGACTCTCGATCTGGCGGAAGGAATCGGTTGGTGCGACGCCGTAGCTCAGAGGAACAGTCTTCATTCTGGCCGGACACAAAAACACAGCTTGTGAAAGGCTACTTAAATCCTTGCGCATTTCTGAGGCGCTCACGTTTGTCTATCCCAAGAGTGCAGATAGCAGTGCCATCGGCCTCAACAACAGGAGCGAACGGGTTGGGTACTGTCAGACTACGTCGATTAGAGGGTTGGAGCAGGGCTTCGAGGCGACCTACTGACCGCAATTTCGCGGTGTCGCGACCGGCATCCCCGGTGTACAATCGCTGCCGCTTTCAAGTCCGAGAAATATATTGGCTGGAGTGTGCCAATACAATCCGATCCCAGGGAGAGAATAATGAAAATCTGCAAATCCGTACTGCTGGCGGTATTCGTGCTGGTGTTCATGATTGCGGCCACGGTGGCTGCAGCGCCTACTTTGACTTTCAAGTTCAGGACCATCCGGGTGCCGGGAGCGCTGACTACAACTGTCGGAGGCATTAACAATGCGGGCGCGAAGGTCGGATATTATCTGGTCAAGGGCGGAGGAAACCCACACGGCTTTCTGGTAGTGGATGGCAAGTGGACCCACATTGATCACCCCAAGAGTTCGTCGACAATTTGCAAGGACATCAATTCCAGCGATGTAATCGTAGGAAATTATCAGAACACCAAGACCACGACGATGGGGTTCTCCTATCTGAACGGCAAGTTTACGGATATCCCCGGTCCCGCTGGAGCCAAGGACTCGCAGGCCATGGGGATTAATAATAAAGGAGTGATCGTCGGCTCTTATCAGGACTCCAAGGGAATTCACGGATTCCGCCTGACGGGAAGCACCTACAAAACATTCAATGTACCCGGCGCTACTGCGACCTTCGCGGCCGGCATTAATGACAAGGGATATATCGTGTTTTATTGGCAGGACGCACAGCAAAATAGCGAGTCGTCTATTTGGAATGGCAAGACTTACAAAACGATTGACGTTCCCAACGCAACGAACAGTATGGCCATGGACCTCAACAACGACGACGACGTTGTCTTTCAGTGGTTCGACCAGCTGTACCACCCGCATGGCGCGCTGTTACATAACGGCAAGTACTACACGACGGATTATCCCAACAGCGGCGGAACTTACGGCATGGGACTCAACGATAAGAACACGATGGTCGGATTTTATGTGCCCAACAACGACTACCAGGGAGGTTTCGTCGCGACCTACTGATGGGCTATCGTCGTACCGCTCGCTAAGACACAAAAGCCTCATCGCACGTGGCGATGAGGCTTTTCAACTTTGAAGTCTTCCCGATTACACGCTGAAGGAAGATCCGCAGCCGCAGGTGCTCTTCACGTTCGGATTGTCGAACTTGAAGCCGGCGCCTTCGAGGGTCTCGACGTAATCGACGATGCAATGATTCAGGTACATGAGCGAGGTGGCATCGACGTAGACTTTGAGGCCGTCCATGTCGAACACTTTGTCCATCATGCCGGCGCCGTTTTCAAACGACATCGAGTAGGAGAAACCAGAGCAGCCGCCGCCCACAACTCCGACGCGCAGGCCGGTTGGGACGGGATTCTGTTGCGCCATAATTTCCTTAACTTTGGCAATCGCGTTCGCGGTCAAGCTGACCGGCGGCGTTTTGGGCGTAACTTCGGGAACGGTTGTCGGGACAGTGGTTGTGGCCATTGGTATCTCCTTGAAATTGCTACGTTGATTATTATAACAAAGCTGGGCTTGGGGTCGAGGCAAAAATCCCAAGTCCAATGTCATGATTGTACAGCGCTTAGATGACCAAAAGCGGACTGGAGTCGCATCCCCTGAAAACAAAATCTGCCGGGGTTTGCTTTATGGGGATATAATTCGCGATTAAGGGGCCCCGTCGCCCACCCGCATTGGCAAGGCTTCGGGGTTTTCAGAAGATCGGCACCGAGGTGGCTTATGATGTCAATACTTATGTGGCCGCTAGCTGTGTGGGGAGTTGTGACGGCTGTCCTGGTCATCCTCCTGATCTACCGCAGTACACTCACCATGCAAGAGGACGATCAACTTTTCCTGGGCGAATCTGAGTCGCACATGGAAAAGGAACAGATCGAGATCATGGCCAAGGTGAACAAGATCACTCCCCTGGTGAAATGGGTGGGTGCTGCCTCCGGTGTGCTGCTCCTGGTAATCGCTGGGCTGGCAGTGTATCAGGGATTGCAGAACGCAGCGCAGTAGTTCTGGTGAAATCGTTTACTGCCGGCCGGCGGATTCGCGGCTAGAGCTGCGAGTCATCGGCGTTTGGCTGGAGAGTTATCGAAGGGTGAGGCGCGGGATGCGTCTCGCCCTTTACTTTTTAGATGAGTCAATCCATTCCAAGCTCCCCAGGGAAAGACGCATGGTTGTTGCAACATCACGTGGGCTTATCAAGAGAACCAGTGGGACTACGCATGAATGGAACCTCGACTCTGGCTTACATCTAGTCAGGAACAATGCGACACGCGCGAAGAATCCTTTCACTTCGTTGGGGAATCTGTAATCGGGGTGAAGGAGGAAGAAGAAATGGTCCTGATCCTGACCGTCGTTTGCGTGTTAGCGATGTGCCTGTTGATCGTAATTTGGAACAAGCACAGAACAGGCCGAAATGAGATGGAACGGTACAGCATCACGCCGGAGGCGCTCCACAGATTGTTAGCCGCCAATCAAGAGGTACATCTATTTGATGTTCGCCAGCCTCTCGACTTGCTAGCCAGGTATGAGATCATCCCCGGCGCCAAGAGGATACCCCCAAAAGAAATACTTGAGAACCCGGCGCTCATCCCGAAAGAGAAAGACTCGATTGTTTACTGCACTTGCCCGAGTGATAAAACCAGCCAAGAAATTTTGCATCGAGCTCGTGCCCTGCATTTCTCACGGATCAAATTCCTCAAGGGAGGATTGGAGGCGTGGAAAGCGAAGGGCTATCCGGTCGAGCCATACAATGAGCCCTTCCATCTCGACACTGCAACCTAACCTCCTTAAGGCGACTTCCGCAACGGACGCGGATGATTCTGACAAGACGACTTGCGAAAATCACGCTGTTATTGGCGTAACATCCCGCGATATCGTTTGCCCTGTAACCTGTGAGAAGAAGATCTCGGTCATTGCAGAGGATTCGCCGCCTTTGGCGCTTGTGCCGCGCGATTGTATTCTGCAAGTGTTTCCGCGATTATTTCCGTCCGGCCGCCTTCGCCCGGCTGTTCGATGATGCTGATTACATCCTGACTGCCCATCCACACGGCGCGGTGCGCGTCGTACTTTACGCCATAAGTGTTTAGCACGGGTTCATTGTAGCTTTTCGATGGCGGTCCGTAGGCTTCGCGCAATCCGGCGAAGAGCTCGCCAAAGGTCTTGGGACGATATCCTTCTATGTTCGCGGTCGGGGCAAGATAGACCATGTCTATCTTGACCAGATGGCCGCCGTCGAAGGTGAACGTATCTGCCCTCATCGTCTGCTCGTCACCGCGGCCATCGTATTCCAGACGTGTTCCGCTGGTTGCTTGCTGCTTGGCAAGCGTTTCTTTCGCACAATAATCCTTTACGTTGGTTTTAGACGTATTGCCAACGTTCTTGGACAACTGGCCCACACTTTTCCAGTCTTTTCCCTGGCATGCTCGTAGCACATCCCCGACAAATCCTTCGGAGAAGAACTGCCCGGCGGTCTCGCCGAGCAAGTGACCACCACCCCGCAATTCCCGTGGCTGCTCCTGCGGATATACCGAGGCGCATAACATCAAGCACCCGACCACAGACATGATTGCGTTTTCCATTTTCTCTCCGTCACGTTTGCGAACTCAGGCACCGCCAATCTTAGGAGGAGCCTTCGAGCTACTGTCTACTTCACCCACTGGAACAGATAGAGTGATCGTTGCCGGAAGTTTACACCGTGATGTTTGTAATTGGACGTATAGTTGGGCAAACGGGAAGTAATCCAAAAAACATCGCGATACCCTCTGCCATGAATTCTGTGCGCAAATTAATTTTTAAGTGCTTGACAACCTCCGCTCGCAGTATAACAATCATAGCGAACAAAAGGCGAATATTGATATCCGCCCCAGAGCCGGGTCGCGGCCCTGACGTTCCCTGAAATCCTGAGGTCTCCATGTCGTCTGTACCGCTTGTTTCTACCGCGGCCGTGGGCCGCTTTGTTGGCGTTGCTGCCCCGCTGGCTTTTGAACGCTTGTCGGCGATGCCCAAGCTTGCAGGGATAACTTCCGCATCGCAATTGGAAGTGCGGCCCACTCCGCAGATGGTTTCGAGCGGCGTCCGCGAGATTGATGCGCTTACCGGCGGGCTTCCCCGCGGATGTCTTACCGAGGTTTGCGGGCCAGCCTCGTCCGGCCGCACCAGTGTATTGTTGGCAGCCCTGGCGGCAGCGACTCAGCGGCAGGAAGTATGCGCACTGGTGGACATCAGCGATGCTTTCAATCCTCACTCGGCGGCAGCGGCGGGAGTAAATTTCGAAAAAATGCTTTGGGTACGGTGCGGGCATTTGCACAAATCGGGTTCACCCCAGGGACGCAGAGTCACAGAGAAGAAGAATGAAAAAATCGAAAAGCCGGTCGAGCAGGCGTTGCGGGTTACCGACCTGCTCTTGCAAAGTGGCGGCTTTGGGCTGGTGATTATCGATCTTGGCGATACTCCGTTGAAGATGGCTCGGCGCATTCCGTTGGCCTCCTGGTTTCGCTTTCAACGTGCGGTGGAACACACGGCCACGGTGTTATTCGTCATCAGCCAGGTGCCTTGTGCCCAGACCTGTGCTTCTCTGTTGCTGAAAGTTTCGGGGAAAAAGCTTTCAGCTCTCAGCTGTCAGCTCTCAATCGAAACTTCTCCGGCTCACGCCCAGCTTCTGGATGGACTTCAAGTACAAGGAGAACTCTTGCGGTCACGGCTGGAACGCAAACCTGCTGGATCGGTTACAGCGTCGTTCGCAACAAAAGTCGGATGAAGGATTGAATCAATGAGTCAATGAGACATTCGCTCAATCAATCATGCCCTTTGCCTGCATCTTCGTTCCTGATTTCCCCGTGGAGGCGCTGTTGCGCGCTGAGCCGGAGTTGCGCTCGCGGTCTCTGGCTGTGCTCGAAGGTAAAGCTCCGCTGCAAAAAGTTTTTGCGGTGAATGAAAACGCGCGACGAACCGGGGTGAGTCAAGGAATGACTAAGCTGCAGATAGAAGCCTGCTCCGGTTTGATATTGCGAGCCCGTTCCCTGCCGCAAGAAGACGTTGCCCATGCCGCACTGTTGGATTGCGCGCAATCTTTTTCGCCACGAGTCGAAGCCGCAGGCTGCGACACAATCGTGTTGGACCTTGCCGGGTTGCAGCCGCTTTTTGGTCCTCTACCGAAAATTGCGCGCGCTTTGGCACGACGCGCTTCTGATCTTGGACTCGAAGGCAGCGTCGCCGTAGCGGGCAATTCGGATGCAGCCACGCTGGCGGCACGTGGGTTTTCTGGCGTGACCGTGATTCCAGAAGGCAAAGAAGCGGAGCATCTGGGCAGTTTGCCGGTAGAAGTATTGTTTGAAAACTCGACGCAGGAATCCACGCACCTTTTGGAAACTTTCAGCCGTTGGGGAATTCGCAAGCTGCGCGATCTGGCGGCGTTGCCCGACATCGCACTGAGTGAACGATTAGGGCAGGCCGGAGTCCATTTACAAGCGCTGGCACGCGGCGCCACTTCGCGCACTTTGGTTCCCGTCGAACTGCCGCTGATTTTCGAGGAAGTGGTTGAGTTGGAATATCCGCTGGTGCTGCTGGAGCCGTTGGCATTTCTGCTGGGCCGGTTATTGGAGCAATTGTGTGCTCGTCTGGAAGCGCGCGCGTTGGCAACGCAAGAATTGCGGCTGCGGTTGGAGTTGGAGAATGGCTGGCAGGCTGAAGATTTCTCGACAACCAATGGAGCGACGAGCGTCCTCGCCCGTCCAAGCGGAGCACAAGCGCGGCAAAGTTTCCAGCGTACTCTCCGGCTTCCCGTCCCATTGCTTGACCCCAAGACTTTCCTCAAACTACTGCAACTTGATTTGAAGGCGCATCCTCCCGGCGCGCCCATCGTCAAGATTCATTTAGCAGCAGAACCGGTGCGGCCGCGGGCGGCGCAGAGTGGACTTTTTCTTCCCCCTGCACCAGAACCGGAAAAGCTTGAGCTTACGCTGGCCAGGATTGCGGGCATCGTCGGGGAAGACAAAGTGGGATCGTTGGAACTGCTGGACACGCATCGTCCCGAGGGATTCCGCATGCAGCGCTTCGCGCCAGAATCGTTTTCACCACAGAGACACCCCTTGACTGCGCTCAGGGCAGGCTCCGACAGAGAGAAGAACAGTTCTTGTTTTTCTGTTCAAAAGAATCCTTCCGTGTCTCCGTGCCTCCGTGGTGAATGTGATCTCGTGACCGCGCTGCGCATCTTCCGTCCGCCAATCAACGTCGCGGTAATCATGCAAGAAGGCAAGCCCGCGTACATCAACTGCCCCAGAAACAAAGCAATGCCAGGAGAAATTCTTTGGGCTGCCGGACCATGGCGCTCGTCGGGCGATTGGTGGGAGAGAGAAGGCTGGGCGCGCGACGAATGGGATATCGCAGTGCAGGGAGTTGACATCGCTTTATATCGCCTGGTCCGCGATCGGCTCGGCGGACGATGGATTTTGGAAGGAACGTATGACTAATCAGCAGTCAGCACTTAGCAGTCAGCACTTAGCCATCGAAGATATGTGCCCTGCTTTTTCCTGAATGCTGAGTGCTAAATGCTGAACGCTTTTTTATGTATATTGAGCTCAACTCCCGCTCTGCCTTCAGTTTTCTCGAAGGCGCTTCGCTTCCCGAGAACTTAGTGGCAGCCTGCGCCAATCTGAACATGCCGGCGATGGCGCTGCTCGATCGCGACGGCGTTTATGGCTCTCCGCGTTTCCACATGGCAGCGAAGAAAGCAAAAATCAAGGCACACATTGGAGCTGAGGTAACATGCGAACTGTTCTCACCACGGAGACGCAGAGACACAGAGAAAGTGAATCACAAATCAACAGATTCCTCTGTGCCGGAGCCTGCCCTGAGCGAAGTCGAAGGGTGTCTCCGTGGTGAATTTCGTCTTCCACTTCTCGTTTCATCCCGTCTCGGATATCAAAACCTCTGCCGCCTGATTACGAAGATGAAGCTTCGCGCTGCGAAAGGCGAAGGCGCAGTGGGGGAAGATGAACTACGAGAACACGCAGCGGGATTGATTTGCCTCACCGGCGACGACAACGGGCCGCTGGCTCATGCCCTCGCTCATGGTGGTCTCGAAGAAGCTCGCGGGTGGGTGGATCAATTGACAAACATTTTTGGCCGGGGAAACGTCTGCGTAGAACTGCAACGTCATTTTCATCGCGAGCAGGAAGCCCGCAATCACGCCGCCATCGAAATTGCTCGATCGCTCCAGCTTCCTTTACTCGCGACCAATGGCGTTTGTTATGCCACGGCTCGGGAGCGTGAACTTTGTGACGTGTTCACCGCCATTCGTCACCATCACACGCTGGCCACCGCGGGGCGGTTGTTGGCGCGCAATTCCGAGCGCTATCTGAAATCACCGCAAGAAATGCAAGCGCTCTTCGCCGATCTCCCCGAGGCCATTGCGAACACAGTAGAACTATCCTCCCGACTCGCATTCACTTTCAAAGATTTGGGATATGAATTCCCAAAATATCCCGTGCCCGAAGGCGAAACCATGATGTCGTTCCTGCGGGAGCGTACTCGGGAAGGATTTCAGCTGCACTATGGCCGAGCTTCATCAGATCTGCAAAGCCGCGCCCGCTGCCAGATTGAGCGCGAACTAAAACTCATTGAGAAGCTCGCTCTCCCCGGCTATTTTCTTATCGTCTGGGATCTGGTCCGCTTCTGCCTCCAAGAAAATATTCTAGTGCAAGGACGCGGCTCCGCTGCCAACAGTGCGGTCTGCTATTCGCTCGGCATCACCGCGGTTGATGCGGTCAGCATGGAATTGCTTTTCGAGCGCTTCCTTTCTGAAGAACGCGGCGAATGGCCAGATATTGATCTTGATCTTCCCAGCGGCGACCAGCGCGAACGCGTGATTCAGTATTTATACAAACGATATGGCGAGCGCGGCGCAGCCATGACTGCCAACGTCATCACCTATCGCAGCCGTATGGCTTCGCGCGAAATGGGCAAAGCTCTGGGTTTCGATCCCGAAACTCTCGACAAAGTATCGGCCGCCGTTTCCACCTGGGAATATCGCGACGCCAACGACACCTTCGATCATCGCTTTCGCGATGCCGGATTGGATTTGAATCATCCCCGTCTGCGCAAATATTTCGAACTGTGCGTTGCGGTGCAGGATTTGCCGCGTCACCTCGGCCAGCATTCCGGTGGCATGGTGATTTGTCAGGGGCAGCTCGACTCTGTCGTTCCGCTCGAACCCGCGTCCATGCCGGGCCGCGTCGTCGTGCAATGGGACAAGGAAGACTGCGCCGACTTAGGCATCATCAAAGTAGACCTGCTTGGCTTAGGCATGATGGCGGTGCTCGAAGATTCCCTACAACTCATCCGCAACCATCACGGCGAAGAGGTAAGCCTTGCCCACCTGCCGGCCAACGATCCCGCAGTTTATTCCACTCTGCAGAAGGCAGACACCATTGGCATGTTTCAGATCGAGAGCCGGGCGCAGATGTCATGCCTGCCGCGCCTGCAGCCAAAATGTTTTTACGACATCGTGGTGCAAGTCGCCATCATCCGCCCGGGACCAATCGTGGGGCAGATGGTCAATCCTTATTTGCGGCGTCGCATGGGACGTGAAGCCGTGAACCATCTGCATCCCTCACTCGAACCTGTGCTGGCCCGCACTCTTGGCGTACCTCTGTTTCAGGAACAATTGCTACGCATTGCGATGGTGGCTGCTAACTTCACTGGAGGCGAAGCCGAAGAACTGCGCCGCGCCATGGGATTCAAGCGCTCACAAGCTCGCATGAAAGATATCGAGGCCCGGCTTCGCAGTGGCATGGAAAGCAATGGAATTTCTCACGAAGCCCAGGAACAAATCATTCTCTCCATTTCTTCGTTTGCTCTCTACGGATTCCCCGAATCTCACGCTGCCAGCTTTGCGCTCATCGCCTACGCCAGTGCATTTCTGAAATGCCATTATCTGGCCGCCTTCACTGCTGCCCTGCTCAACAACCAGCCCATGGGATTTTATCGTCCAGCTACGATTGTGAAAGATGCGCAACGGCACGGCCTGAAAGTGTTGCCGATCGATGTGATGAAATCAGAATGGCAGTGTACGTTGGAGCAGTCAGCAGTCAGCACTCAGAAGTCAGCCAGTTCAACCGCCTTACGTCTCGGTCTCCGCTACGCCCGAGGATTGCGTCAAGACGCTGGCCAGGAAATAGTCCTGCAACGCGCTCTCGCTCCATTCGTTTCCATTCGCGATCTGGTCCATCGTGTACCTGAGTTGCGCAAAGATGAGTTGAACACGCTGGCGGAAATTGGAGCGCTGAATTCAGTCGGGAATTCAAATTCACCACGGAGACACGGAGGCACGGAGAAAACCGATAAATGTAATAAGAAAAATATCTCAATAAGTGTCAAACCTCCAGAAATCACCTCTGTTCCGAAGACTGCCCTGAGCGAAGTCGAAGGGTGTCTCCCTGGCGAATTTGCTCTTCATCGCCGCGATGCTCTCTGGCAAGTCGAACGCGCTGTCCGTAATTCCGGCCCGTTGCTAGACGAACTACCTGAACCCGACACCAACTCCCCATTGCTCCCCATGAATCCGGAAGAACGCCTGGTCGCCGACTTCCGCGGCACTGGCATGACTGTCGGTCCGCATCCTATGGCTTACCACCGCGCACGGATGGAAGCGATGGGCATCCACAAAGCCAGCGACCTCAGCCGTATTCCCGACGGACAACATCTCCGCATTGGAGGATGCGTCATTTGCCGCCAGCGTCCCGGTACTGCCAAGGGTTTCGTTTTCCTCAGCATTGAAGACGAGACCGGCGTGGCCAACGCCATCGTCATGCCCGATCTGTTCCAGAAAAACCGGCTGTTGCTGAGTTCCGCGCAGTTCCTCATGGTAGAAGGAATCCTGCAGAATCAAGACAATGTCATCTCCGTGAAAGCCGAGCGCGTGTCGCCGCTTTCCATCACCCGCGCCGAAACCAGTTCGCACGATTTCTACTGATCGTTATTAACAAAATCAATGTTTCAAAGAAATTAATTCTTTCCAACTTTCTCACAAATCCACAGTCTCTCGGTTTATGATTACTACATACTCACTATTTGTGGGGCTTAGTAGGCGCGCGGTAAACGCGCCCAATTATAAGTTTTTCTAATTCATGGACTTAGCAGTCCCAAAGGAGTACCAATCATGGCTAAAGCAAAGACTCCCCGCACCACGAAGGCAACCAACAATCAAGTCATCACCATGCCCGAAGCCGGCTCTGTGACCCTGGTTCGGAAGACCTCAGCGGTGAACAATTCCCCAGCCGATTTGGAAGTGAAAATCCGCGAGCGCGCCTACCAACTGTACCTGGAACGAGGAAGCACTCCCGGCCACGAGAATGAAGACTGGCTCACAGCCGAGCGCGAAATTCTCGCCACCAAAAGTCATCAACAGTCCGCCTCGGCGTAAAGTTCCACCAGTCGCGATGCCCTCGTAGGCCCGGACGTCGCCGTCCGGGCAGCGGAGCAAACCTGCGCGACGCAAACATGACGCAGAAGGGCACGGACAATTCCGGCGGTCCAGCCTTCGTGGTTGCTTCTGGGGATGGTTTCTGAAAAAATAAACCTTAGGGTCCCCCATGTCGCAAATAGGTAGTTTTGCGCTTCTCCTCGCGTTGGCGCTGTGCACCTACTCCTTCCTGGCAGGTCTGCTGGCACTCATCATCAAAGGAGCCGGATCGGAGCGGCTGGGTGAAACCGCACGCCGCGCCGGCATTGCCAGCTTTGCAATCGTCTTCCTTGCGGCCGTGGTGCTGGTGGTCGCAGCCTTTCAGAATGACTTTTCCATCGCCTACATTTTTCATCACAGCAATCGCGACCTGCCCGCACCTTACAAGTTCGCCACGCTTTGGTCAGGACAAGAAGGATCGCTGCTGTTCTGGGCGCTGCTGCTCTCCGCTTACGGTCTCGTTCTAAGGCTGCGCTACAAAACTGATGTACGCCTGTTTGCCCACGCCTCGGTCATCATCGCCGCCGTTCAGGTCTTTTTCTTATTGCTGCTAAACTTCGCCGCGAATCCTTTCGGCGTGATGCGAGGCGCATTGCCCGCCGACGGGAATGGACTCAATCCTCTACTGCAATATCCTGAGATGGTAATCCATCCGCCCATGCTGTACCTGGGCTACGTAGGTTTTACGGTTCCGTTTGCTTTCGCGCTGGCGGCGCTGATCATGCGCTACCCGGGTGAGAAGTGGATTCAGATCACCCGCCGCTGGACCATGGTGACCTGGGGATTTCTGACCTGCGGCGTCTTTCTCGGTGCGCATTGGGCTTACTCAGTACTGGGATGGGGCGGATACTGGGGGTGGGATCCGGTAGAAAACGCATCACTCATGCCATGGCTCACCGGCACCGCATTTCTGCACTCCGTAATGATGCAGGAAAAACGCGGCATGTTGAAGACCTGGAACATGTGGCTGATTTTTTCCACCTTCATGTTGTCGATCTTCGGCACATTTCTGACTCGCAGCGGGGTAGTGAGTTCCGTCCATGCCTTCGCGCAGTCCTCGATCGGCGATTGGTTCGTTGCGTTCCTCGCGATCATCTTCGTGACTTGCCTCTTCTTTTATATAAAGAATCGCTCGCACTTACGTACCGAACACAAACTGGAATCGCTGGTCTCGCGCGAATCCAGTTTCCTGTTTAACAATCTTTTGCTGCTGGTTGCCTGTTTCACCGTTCTCTGGGGAACGCTTTTCCCGGTGCTCTCCGAGTGGGTTCAGGGAACCAAGGTTACCGTCGGACCTCCGTTTTTCAATCGTGTAAACATTCCGGTGGCTTTGCTGCTTCTTCTGCTGACCGCAGTCGGCCCGTTGCTCGCATGGCGTAGAACATCAGTCGAGAGCTTGAAGCGCAATTTTATGTGGCCGGCCATCGGCGCACTCTTTACGGGCGTGCTGTTAGTCGCATTCGGCATGAAGCCTTGGACGGACGCTTCCTATTTCTACTCGCTGATGACCATCATGCTGTCCGTGCTCGTGGCGCTCACGGTCATTTCTGAGTTTGTTCGCGGAGGCCGCGTGATTGGCCGTCATACCGGCCAGAACCTTTTTGCTTCGATGGTGCAACTCGCACATCGCAACACGCGCCGCTACGGCGGATACATCGTCCACTTCGGCGTGATCGTGATCATGATCGGGTTTGCCGGCTCGGTATTCAATCAGGACAAAGAGCAGGAAATGGGTTTCGGCGACAAGATGACCATCGGGGCTTACACTCTGGTCTGCCAATCTTATACCCAGGATGACAATCCAAACTATGGCAGCGAGTGGGCGGTCATGAATGTCTTCAAGGGCGGAAAACAGATTGCCACGCTCAACCCCGAGCGGCGTTTTTACAAGGCGAGTCAGCAGACTTCCACCATGGTCGCCAATCGCTCCACGCCGCAAGAAGATTTGTACGTTGTATACGAAGGCCAGAATCTGGATACGGGAAAACCGATCATTAAGGTGCACTTGAATCCTTTAGTCATGTGGATCTGGATTGGCGTTTGGATCATTATTGCCGGCACGGTCGTAGCCTTGATTCCCAACGCAGGACCGGTGCGGGTTCCAGCCCCCGCTCGAATGCGAACCGAACCCGTGGGAGCAGGCGACTGATGGGCACTTCAGGTTTCACCCCCGAGAGAGCTGTCATCCTGAGCGCAGCAGATTCTCCGCGGAGCGGAGAATCTGCGGAGTCGAAGGACCCCGTGGAGGATCGCGCCACGACAAATCGGCAAGGCATTTTGGCCAGAACGTACGCAGGACTTCGTTGGCAGAGTTCCCTGGTGCATTCTTGGTTGCACCCGCACCGCCGGGGTCCTTCGACTGCGGCGAGGTCCGCTTCGCGAACGACGCCTCCGCTCAGGATGACAGTTTTTTTTCTGAGACGCAGCGCGCAGTTAATCCTGCTAACACTCGCCCTTTTCGCCCTGCTCGGCGCCGGCGACGAACCGGCACGCGTCAATGATCTCGGGCATCGCATGATGTGCGTCTGCGGCTGCAACCAGATCCTGCTCGAATGCAATCACGTCGGCTGTGCCTACTCCGATCGGATGCGCGCGGAACTCGTAGCCGCGGTCGACCGTGGCGAAAACGACGATCTAACGCTGCAGGGATTCGTCCAGAAATACGGAACAACCGTGATGGCCGCACCCACCAAAACCGGCTTTAATCGCGTGGCTTGGATCATGCCCTACCTGGTCCTGGTGCTCGGCCTGGTGATGGTGACCCTGATCGTGCGAGCCTGGAGATCGCGTCCGCTAGTTATGCCAGTGGGCGCAGTTGCCCCTATTCATGGCGCAGCTCTTGAGCATTTCCGCGATCAAGCCCGGAAGGACACCGAACTATGAGCATCGAACTTCTGACATGCATTCTGATCACGATCGGCGTACTGGTTTATGTCTTTTATCTGCCGGGCAAGCTATACATGGGTCCAGAAAAAACTCGCGTGATTTATTTGCGCGAGCGCAAAGAAGCCATCTACGAAAACCTTCGCGACCTGAACTTCGAATTCAAAGCCGGCAAGTTTCCGGATTCTGACTACCAGACCATGAAGACCTCTCTCGAAGAAGAAGCAGCCGCGGTTCTAGCCGAGATCGCGCGCCTCGAAGAAGCCGCGGCCAATGCGTCACTCCGTCCCCGAAAAGGAGCCAGAGTTTGAGACTTGGTAAGCAAGAAACCGGGGGTCGCATTTCTCGCGCACTTTACGAGAAGTCGAAACCGTCCAAAATTCTGCTAAGTACGCTGCTGCTTGGCACGTTCCTTCTCGCCTCCGCCGCCGCGCAAACCCTAACCGGCGCGGTCACGAACGGCACTACAAAGAAGCCTGCGGCTGGCGATGACGTCGTGCTCCTCAGTTTAGGCCAGGGGATGCAAGAGTCTGGTCGCACCCAAACCGACGCCAAAGGCAACTTCAGCGTGAAGCTCGACGATGCTGCCAGTCCCCACTTGGTCCGCGTCATCCACCAGGGTGTGACTTATCACCGCATGGCGCCACCGGGAACGACTTCGGTTGAGGTGCAAGTCTACGACGTTTCGAAGAAAGTCGAAGGAATCAGCGTAACTGCCGACGTGATGCGCTTTCAGGCGCAAGGAAATGAATTGCAAGGCATCCGCCTGTTCGCCGTGAATAATACCTCTGATCCGCCACGTACCCAGATGAGCGATCAGAGCTTCGAGTTCTATCTTCCCGACGGCGCCCAGGTTGACCAAAGCATGGCGATGACCGCTGGCGGCCAACCCATCAACTCGGCTCCAGTGCCACAGAAGCAAAAGAACCGCTACGCTTTCGTGTTCCCTCTGCGTCCCGGAGAGACCCAGTTCCAGGTCAGCTATCACATGCCATACAGCGGAGAAGCCACGTTCGATCCCAAGACTCTGTACGGGGCTCAGCACTTTGTCGTAGTGCTGCCCAAGTCTATGGAATTCGCTCCCGCTCCGGGCACAACCTTCCAGTCGATGCAAGACCCACGGCAGGCGGATGCAGTCGTTCAAGTCGCGTCCAATGCCAAGGCCGGTCAACCGCTTGCCTTCAAAATCTCGGGAACTGGCGTGATGTCGGACGAGCCGGAGGAAACCAAAGGAGCCAATGGCCCCGTCGGTGGAGCTCAAACCAGCGGCCCTCAGACCAGCGGCGGCGCGGTCGCTGGGCGCGACTCCCGACCCGGCGGCGGACTTGGCCCGCCTATCGACGCTCCCGATCCGCTGGAAAAATATCGCTGGTACATTCTTGGAGGCTTTGGGATTGTGCTGGCCGCAGGCGCGATTTACATTGCTACCCGCTCGAAATCGGCCACCATCACCGATTTCGGGCCGACCGATACCGAACTAGGCATTCCCCCCGCCCCGAAACCGAAGCCCGCTGATCGCTCCGCGTTGTTGCTCGAAGCTCTGAAAGAAGAAATCTTCCAACTCGAAGTCGAGCATAAGCAAGGCCGAATCTCGCAGCAGGAATACGAGAAGGCAAAGGCCGCGCTTGACCAGACGCTGGAACGCGCCGTAAAGCGAGGCGCAGTCAAAGTCAGCTAATACCGATGGCGAGACGGGCGTCCTCCGCCCGTCTGCTTTGCATAGCTTGTATTCCCTCCCCGTTCCTAGTCTGAATCCCCCCGGCGCGCGTACCATCTAATAGCTGAGGCCTCTTATGGGGAACACCTTCAAGACCGCGTTCTTGCTGACGCTGCTTACGCTGCTGCTGATGTTTATCGGCCGGGCCTTTGGCGGACAAAACGGCATGTTGCTGGCGCTGGCCTTCGCCGCGGTCATGAACTTTATTTCGTATTTTTACTCCGACAAGATCGCGCTGGCGATGTATCGTGCCCAACCCGTCACGCGGGAGGAATTGCCGCGTGCCTACGCCGCCGTTGAACGCCTCACGCAAAAAATTGGCATCCCCATGCCCAAGATTTACGTGATTCCCAACGAATCTCCCAACGCTTTCGCCACCGGACGCAACCCGCAACACGCTTCGGTAGCTGTAACCCAGGGCATTCTCAACCTGCTGAACGATGAAGAACTGGAAGGCGTCCTGGCGCACGAACTGGGACACGTGAACAACCGCGACATCCTTATTAGTTCAGTCGCGGCGACCGTCGCCGGAGCCATTACCATGCTGGCCAGCATGGGTCGCTTCGCCATGATTTTCGGCGGCATGGGAGGAGATCGCGACGACCGCCGAGGCGGCGGATTCGGCGCGCTCTTGATGCTGATTCTCGCGCCTATTGCCGCGTCATTAATTCAGCTCGCCGTGTCGCGCTCGCGCGAGTATCAGGCTGACGCCACTGGCGCGCACTTCACTGGTAATCCGTACGCCCTCGCCAGCGCCCTCGGTAAACTTGACGCCTACTCGCGCCAACTGCCTTTGCAGGCCACACCCTCGACAGCCCACCTATTTATTATTCAGCCATTTCTCGGAATGAACTTCGGCAGCCTGTTCTCCACCCATCCTCCGATCGCAAAGCGAATCGAGCGCCTGACCGGGAGGCCAGCAGAGTTTACGCAGTGAGCAGCGAGCAATCAGCCGTCAGCAATCAGCAAACCCACGTTGTCAGGTTAGTGGACTGGATGCTGATTGCTGATCGCTGAGTGCTGATTGCTTCCTGTAACCTCCGTAACCGGTCCATCCCGAAGCCGCATAGTAGAATTCCAATAATGTCCCCTGAAACCGCCAGCGCCGTTTCGCATCGTGCGGCGCAACTGGAAAACGCCCTCCGCAAAGTGATTCGAGGCAAGGATGACATTCTCCGGTTGGCCGTCGTCTCCCTGATTGCTCGCGGACACTTGCTCATCGAAGGCGTCCCCGGCGTCGGAAAAACTACTC
>Ga0206956_1041_pt1 | contig 40011 bp, 28 predicted proteins | sample Alteio_BWOrgHeat_35_FD_153252 | JGI IMG/M metagenome (GOLD analysis project Ga0206956, IMG submission 153252) | Enriched cells from forest soil in Barre Woods Harvard Forest LTER site, Petersham, Massachusetts, United States -... | ecosystem: Environmental > Terrestrial > Soil > Temperate forest >...
GCGCGGTTCATTAGCGGGATGTGCGATGTATATAGATAGGATAGCAGGAAGAAGATAATGATTGGTTTAACTTTTTACACTAACATCGCCAACTCAGAACGGCGACACTGCATCCATAACTTCGCCGCCCCAGCGCGGTTTTTGCATGTCGGAGAGCTGGCCGCGGCTGGTATACGTAATCCGCGCTTCGGCAATTTGCGTTGAATCGATGGTGTTGTCGGATTTGATGTCTTCGCGACGGATGACACCCTTGACCGCGACTTCACGCACATCCTGGTTCATAGTAACTTCCTGCTGGCCCATGATGACCATGTTGCCGTTGGGCAGCATTTGTACGACCTGTGCCGCGACCTGCGTCGTCACGACGTCCTGACGTGAAATGGTGCCCGTCCCTTTGGTGTCTAGGTTTCCGGTGATATCGATCAGGTTGCCCGGATTGGGCTTAACAAACGGCGTTAACTTGGCCAGCTTGTCCTGGAAACCGAGCAGCGATGAGGCGCTCGACGTATCGGTGGTGGTGCGCTTGCCTTCGGTCTGGTTATTGAGCTGCAGCTTGTCGTTGATGTTGATATTGACCTTCAGGATATCGCCGACGCGGCTGGCGCGTCCGTCGCGGAAAAATGCGCGCGCACCCGGCTGCCATAGTGAGTTGGCATATTGCTTCGCCGGCGGCGGATTCTCAGGCATCGGCCAGTCGAGCGGCTTGTAATCAGCCTTTTCCTGCGGGTCGGTGATGGCTGTCATCGCCGGCGGTTTGCCGATATGGTCAAGCCGATCGGACATAGCGGAGCATGCTGCAAGCAGCATGCAGAGGACAGATGCCAGAGGTCGGATGTCAAAGGAAATTCTTTTTGGCATCTGACCTCTAACGTCTGACATCTTGCTAATTGGCTGCATACGGTTCTCCCGTAGCGGCAATGTCGACGGTGTTTTCATCGGTTATGACGGCGCGGACAATTTTCCGGCTGACGGTATTGCGTACGCTGATGACACTGCCTTTGGCGCCTTCTTCCAGCGCCTGACCGGTGGTGGTGATTTCCATACCCGGTGAAATATAGCGGATGGATACGATGCCGTTTTTCTTGATGATGGCAGGGCTGGCAATTTCATGCTGGCGTATCGGACGCGACGGCGAGATGGCGATAGCCGGCGATTTGCCGATGATCTGGGCGATGTCGGTGATGGTATCGGTGCGGGTGCGCGTCATTGGGAAATCGCGCATTTCGACATCGGCTTCGCCGATGACATCGCCGCTCCGCACTTCACGCTTGAGCACGGGCACTTCGATGATTTCTTCATAATGCCCGGCGACCGGCATGGCCGATACTACTTCGTTGTCAGCCACGAAAAGTAGATTAGCGCTCCAGCGGCTGGGTTTTTCGAATTGCAGGCCGCGTATTTCAACGGAGATCGGTTTGCTGTAGGAAAAAAGTGCATCGTTGCGGTGGCCGTTGATGCTGATTCCTATTTTCGTCCCGGCGCCTTTTTGCACCAGCGCTTTGCCGATGGCGTCTTCAGCATCGCCGCTGGAAAGTTGGAACAGATATTTAGTTGTATCCGACGAAACCACGGCTGTCGGCGCAGCCGGTGCCGGGTCGGCGGCAGGCGCATCGGCAAAGGCGGGAATTGCCATGCCGATGACAATGAGGAACAATAATACAAAAAAGTTATTCATAACCTTACACTACGCTCTGGTTCAGTGCCTGCATCATCTGGTCGGAAGCAGTGACGATCTTGCTGTTCATTTCATAGACGCGCTGTGCCTTGATCAGGTTGGTCAGTTCGGTGACCGGATTGACGTTCGAGGTTTCCAGGAATCCCTGGATGATGGTGCCGAAGCCGTCGAGGCCCGGCGTGCCGATGATGGGCGAGGCCGATGCAGCGGTTTCTGCGAACAGATTGTTACCGAGCGCCTGCATGCCGGCAGGGTTGATGAAATTGACCGTTTGTATCGTGCCTAAAATCTGCGGCGTGGTTTGCAGTGGAATGGTGGCGCTGACTTCGCCCGACTGGTCGATGGAAATGCTGGTGGCATTTTGCGGTATGGTGATGGTGGGCGTCAACTGGAAGCCGTCGGAAGTGACGATGGAACCGTCGGGACCGACCTGGAAGCCGCCGGCGCGGGTGTATGCCGTTGAACCGTCGGGCATGGTAATTTGGAAAAAGCCGCTGCCTTGTATTGCCATGTCGAGCGGAGCGGAGGTTTGCTGCAATGTGCCCTGGCTCATATTGCGGTCGATGGCGGCGAGCCTGACGCCGGTGCCGAGCTGGATACCGGTAGGGACGATGGTGCCGTTGTCGGACGAATTGGAACCGACGGCGCGCTGGTTCTGGTAAATCAAATCTTCGAATTCCGGACGCTGTAATTTATAGGCGGTGGTGTTGATGTTGGCGAGGTTCTGTGACGTGACGTCAACATAGGTCTGCTGCGCCTGCATGCCCGTTGCTGCTATATCTAACGATCTCTGTCCCATATCATTCTCAATTCATTATGTTTGCTGCGCCCAGGCGTCGGAAGTTTTGCGTTCCAGGTCGTACATCACGGCGACGAACTGCGCCGTATCGGCGACGGCGTGCTGTACCGAAACCATATGCGTAAGTTCTTGTACCGGCTGCACATTGGAACTCTCCAGCATGCCCTGCAGGACCCGCGAATTTTGCGGCGCTTGCGGAGTAACGTTGCTTTTGAACAGGCTGCCATTCAGCCGTTCCAGCAGTTTCGGGTTGGCGAATTCCCCGATGCCGAGCGTAGCGAAATCGGCGCCGTTGGCCTTGATGTTGCCGGCTTCGCCGATCTGGATGGTGCGCGTGCTTTCATCGAAGACGATATGCTGGTTAGCGTTATCGAGCACCGGGTAACCTTCTGATGTCACCAGCGTACCATCGGGCGCGAGATGGAAATTACCGTTGCGCGTATAACGCGTGCCGAGCGGCGTTTCGACAATGAAAAAACCGTTGCCTTCGATGGCGGTGTCGAGATCGTTGCCGGTTACTTTCAGCGATCCGGAGGAGGTGTCGCGGTAGGTAGCAATATCATAGCCGAATGACAACGGGTTGGTATCACCCTGGTTGTTATCCTTCCCCATATAGGTGGAGAATATAATATGCTCGGCGGTGTAGCCGGTGGTGTTGGCGTTGGCGATGTTGTTCGCCGTCGCATCCATGTCGCGGAACATCGCCAGCTGGCGGGTGAGGGTGACGTATAGGCCGTTATCCATAAATCTCTTGGCGTGACATCATGCTTAAATAATGATGCCCCACCCTAAGCATGAACTGTGCCAAGTGAGGGATAACCAGAAAAACTATAGGCCGAAGAGGTTATAACTTGGGTTGGGCCAGGGTTGTAATGGATTATTTTTGTGGCCGAAATAGATAGCACCAGTGCCGAACGTATTACCCATGATGAGATCGGCGATGCCGTCGCCGTTGATGTCGCCGGTGGCCAATGAAAATATGGCCATGCCATTGAAGAGGACGCCGGTAATGCCATTGATCAGATTGCCGCCACCGGTGTTGAGTACGATACTGGGGGCGCTCCAGCTTCCTTTCCTACCGAACACGAGAAAGACAGAAGGAAGATTAATGTCGCCGATGATGATGTCAGCATAGCCATCTCCGTTAATATCGCCAACGGCGACGGCACCTCCGAAATGGTAATCATGAGCCAAGGTCGGGCTGTCGAACCGGACACCCTGCGTGCCGTTAATCAGCGAACCGTTGCGGCCCAGGTTGTAGGTGCCGTTGGGAATGCCTGGGTTACTGATATTGTCAACCCCATCGCCGGGCCATGTGCCCGGATGGCCGAACACGACATATGCATAACCATCAGGGCTGTTAGCACCTATTATGGGTGCACCCATGAGGATATCGGCAATGCCATCGCCATTGATGTCGCCCATAGCTAAGGAATGTCCGGCATCAGTATATATTGAACTGCCATCGAAATAGACGCCATCGAACCGGACGCCCTGTATGCCATCGATAATGCCGGGAGAGGCGTCGGTGGATAGATCTAGCGAGGCGGTGCCGGAAGCGCCCCACGTCGCAGTTTTACCGAACACGATATATACATAGGGGGTGCTGGCAATCATCATAGGATCGCCGATACCGATATCAGCAATGCCGTCGCCATTGAAATCACCGGTAGTGACAGCCTGGCCGATTTCCTGGCCCGATGGGCCGGTGAACTGGACGCCGGTAGTGCCGTTGATTAGCGTGTTGGCGCCGATGGTGAGCGGCGTTGAAGCCAAGGTGAGCGGCACAGTTCCGGATATAACCCCCGTGCCGGTCGAAAGCGTCAGGGTCGGGGAAGTACAAGCGGTTCCGCATGTTGATGAGCCGCCGCAGCTTTGGATGGTAATGCCGGCCGGAATAGTGCTCGCAGTCAGCGATTGGCATGCCATAAGACCGGTATACGAAACAACGCTAGCGGATGGCGAGCCAGCGGAGGTAGTGATGTTGGTATTTGCTAGGCCTGACAGGAAGTTGCTCCCGCTGGTGGTATAGTTATTGCCGAATACGACATATGCAGCATTTTTCCCAGCCGTGCCGATGATGACGTCAGCATAGCCATCGCCGTTGACGTCGCCTGCAGCCACGGACCACCCGTATTGATTAGTATTACCCATTCCATCGAAACGGACGCCATGTGTGCCATCGATAATGGTACCATAGCCGACATTGATCGCTTGCGTCGCTGGCCATGTTCCCCTGTGACCAAATACGACATAAGTATACCCCGCGGCGCTAGCACCTCCTTGAGACGCGCCGATGATGATATCGGCATAGCCGTCACCGTTGATGTCTCCGGTGGCCAATTCAGTCACTCCTACTGCTGCGGCGCCGGTACTTATAAGACCGCTAACCGTTAGCGCGAAGCCATTGGTGCCATTGAGCGACGCTAACGGTAACGGGTCGGGAAATCCCAACCGTGTGCCGAACACCACGTAGACAGCGCTGGGGCTGTTGATAATGAGGTCAGGAATGCCGTCGCCGTTGATGTCACCCGCGGCTACGGCAATTCCGGCTCCTTGCGCTGTGAACCCAGTCTGAAGACATGCGATGCCCAAACAGCAGGTGTTCTTAGTATCCTGCCGGTACCAGACGAGATCGTCGAAGCCGGTATCGGTTCCGCCGCTGGGCAGGTTGGATATGACGCGGTCCTTCTGGACTTTGATGTTGGTGAAGTTAGTAGTGCTGTAGGTAAAAGTCGAACTCGCGCCGACGGCATCAACCCCGGCGTTAACCTGCATGTCCACATCGGTGCTGCCGCTGTTGATCCGATGCGCTGGGTCAGCTGCGCCTTGCGCCGGCCATGCGCCGTAGCCGCTCGCGCCGTGGCTGATATAGGCGTACATTGTGTGGTCGATGACGGTGCCGCCGTTGGTGGCTTCGATCGTGATGCCGGGCGTTGTGCCGTTCAGCTTGATATTCTGCTGTAGGTTGTAGCAGCCGGGCGCATGAGTGTTGTTGCTTCCTCCGGTGATAATAGCTTTGTTGTTGGTAATGGCGGCAGCGGGGCTTTCTGTCGCCCTTACATCGACAATATAAGTAAAGCGGCGGCCGTAATCATCATAGGCATACTCGTCTGGTAACCCCAGCGTTTTGGTCGGGATAATGCCGCCGATAACATAGCCGGTGCCTACATCCGGCCCCAATGGTACTGCTGGGGTACCGCCTGTGCAGAGGCCGGGATTTGCCGCCTCCACGCCGAAATTCACGGTGTTCTCAGCATATTTTCCGTCGGCCGGGCAGGGACGGCGACCGTTGGTTGCCATGAATGAGCGCATGGCTTCTTCAACGCGCTCCAGCTTCTTGCCATTATTGAGTATTTTCTGGCTGACGTCCCCCGATTCTTGTCCGGGTAATACTGACACAAAGACCAACGCTGCCACCGTCAGCAACACGCTGACCGTGATCAGCGAAAAGCCATATTCCTGCGCTGCCGCTGTATGGCCCACAGGATAAAATAAATGCGTTTTGAGCATCCCTGAATCTATTCCACATAAAGATAAAAGAATAATTAAAACCGATAACGCGCATTACATTCTAAGAATTAAACTATAAATTATTGAGAGGGAAGCTGGGGCCAGGCCAGGGATCGTTGGGACTGTTCTTGTGGCCGAAATAGGTATAAACGTAACCGTCGCCAGCTCCGGCCGACGCACTTGGTGCACCGATGATAATGTCGGGTATACCGTCACCGTTGATGTCGCCGGTGGTGATGGAAACCCCAGTGCCATCACCCGCTAAAGCGCCATCAAGTCGGAATCCCTGCGTGCCGTCGATCAGGTTACCGCTGCCTGTGTTGAGTACGACGTAGCCGGCAGGTCCCCACGCGGCGTTTTTGCCGAACACAACATAGGTGTAGCCGAGGTTCCAGACACCGTTGTTGTGGCCCCCCGGCGTGCCCATGATGATATCGGCATAGCCGTCACCGTTGATGTCGCCGGCGGCGACGACTTTTCCGATCCATTGATCTCCGTAAATGCCGTCGATCCGGAATCCTTGCGTGCCGTCGAAGAAGGTGCCAGTGCCGGTGGCTGCTGGCGTCGAAGCCACGATGATCTTATTGCTAGTTGCATTGGCAGGACCCGAAAGTGTAATGGGTCCTGATGTACAAGGTGTTCCAAGAGTAGAGCTGCCGCTGCAACTACTAATGGTTGTGCCGGTTGGTATACCGGTGGCAGTCCCGGGAGGGCTAGCCAGCGTATCGCCGACCATCAAGCCGGAATAGGAATCAGTGATATTAAGAATAGATGAACCACTGGTAGTTCCCGTCGTGCTTGCCAACATGGGTGTGCCGGCGCCTTTGCCGAACAGGACGTACGTGGCACCTCCCCCGGGCGCAACGCTGCTATCCTCACTCGCTGCACCGACGATGAGGTCGGGTATGCCGTCACCATTGACATCGCCGGTGGCTACGGAACCCCCTAACGAATCACCAAAATAATATGGCGATATGCCGTCTAAGCGGATACCCTGCGTGCCATCGATAAGCGTGTTGGTGCCGACGAGAAGCGGCGTCGAAGCCAGAGAGAGCGGCGCGGCGCTACTGCCGGTTACGGTTTTCGAAAGTGCAATGTTATTTGAGGTGCAGGTGGCTACAGGGTTGAGGGGTCCGGGGTTGCGGGTAGTGACAGGGTTGGATGGACCACAGGGCGCCGTGCCGCACCAACCACAGACCAACGTGCCGCACAAACCACAGGGCTTTGATGCATTATCGCTGCCAGTGCCGCAGGTGCTGATGTAGGTACCAGCCGGAATATTGGACGCCGACAGCGACTGACACGTCATGAGGCCGGTGTAGGAGGACGAGGGATTAACGGTGGCAGTAGTATTCCCATGGGTAGTTATTGTGGTTGATGCGCCTGACAGGCCTGACAAGAAGGAAGAGGTTGTTGGGCTGGTGTTCTTGCCGAACACGACATAGGCGTGGTTATCGGTACAATTCGTACAAGGTGCGCCGATGACGATATCGGCATAGCCGTCACCGTTGACGTCGCCGGTAGCCAAGGTAGCCCCGGCAACAGTAGGCTCGTAACTATTAGCAGTGGCGCTGTAAACGTAATAATTACTCACGCCGTCGAAGCGGACGCCTTGGGTGCCATCGATGAGATTACCGTAGCCGGGGTTGAGGGTGCAGGGTGTGCATGAAGTCCAGAGGGTGCCGGTACTGTTATTTGTATTTGCGCCTGTTTTTCCGCCGAACACGACATAAGCATACCCGGCGCTATTGTTCGCAGAATAGGCGCCAATGATGATGTCGGCATAGCCGTCGCCATTGATATCGCCCGTGGCTAGGGCTGTCCCGATAAAATCCCACGCCGTCGCGCCGTCGAAGCGAATGCCCTGTATGCCGTCGATCAGCTTGCCATTGCCGGTGTCGACTATGTAAGGAGTGTTGGCCCAGGTACCGCCCGGTCCCTTTCCTCCGAAGATGACGTACACGGACCCGGCAAACCCAGAGCCGTCCGCCGCTGTGGAACGTGGCGCGCTGACGATAAGGTCGGCAATGCCATCGCCGTTGACGTCGCCGGTGGCCACGCTAAAGCCCAAAAAAGCACCTCGCCCGCCATATAGTTCAAATCCATTGCTGCCGTTGAGATTTCCAAGCGGCAGCGGATCCGGAAATCCCAGCCGCGTGCCGAATACGACATAAACGGCGCCATTGATGGCGGCGTTCGGAAAAAGAGGGGTGGTGAAATACGCGCCAATAATGAGGTCGGGGATGCCGTCGCCGTTGACATCGCCGGTAGCCACCGACCACCCGGCCTGTCCTCCCAGTCCGGGAACTGGTTTCGCCACAAACCCGGTTTGCAGACATGACGCGCCGAGGCAGCAAGTGTTCCTCATGTCCTGTCGGTACCAGACGAAATCATCGAAGCCGGTGGTGCCGCCGCTAGGCAAATTGGATGTGACCCTATCTCTCTTGACCTTGACGTTAGTGAAGTTTCCCGAGAAGTCAGCGTTGACCCCGGCGTTGACTTGCATGTCGGGGTCGGTTGAGCCGCTGTTGATGCGCAATGCAATACTCTCTGCTGTTGGCAGCGTGGTAGCGCTGCCTTGTGCCGGCCATGCACCGTAGCCGCTCGCGCCATGGCTGATATAGGCGTACATGGTGTGATCGATCACCGTGCTGCCGTTGGTATTCTCAATGGTGATGGCGGGGGTATAGGCCCAAATGCCGCGCACGCCGCCCCAGATACCGGTAGTGTCGGTTTGCATCTGGATATTATTTTGCAGGTAACCGCAGTAATTGGTCGTGCTCTCGCCGACTGCGGTTGCAGCGCTGTTGGTTGCTCTGACATCCACGATATAAGTAAAGCGGCGGCCGTAATCATCGTAGGCATAATCGTCGGGTAACCCGAGCGTCTTGGTCGGGATGGTGCCGCCGACGACAAGGCCGGTGACCGTATCCGGTCCCAGCGGTGCTCCCGGCGTGCCGCCATTACAGCTACCGGGATTTACAGCCTCCACTCCGAAATTTGCGGTGTTCTCGGGATATTGTCCGTCGGCCGGGCAGGGACGACGTCCATTGGCCGCCATGAATGAGCGCATGGCTTCTTCAACACGTTCCAGTTTCGCAGTGTTATTGATATTTTTCTGGTTGATGTCCCCGGCTTCCTGACCAGGGATGAGCGATACGAAAATAAGCGCCGCTACCGTAAGCAAGACGCTGATAAAGATGAGCGAGAAACCATTCTTATCTTGCATGGCTACCATTACAGCTTATTGAGGTAATAGCCATGACCGCCACTTGGCGCTGGCCATGGATTATTGAGGCTATTTTTGTGGCCGAAATAAGTGTAGATGGTGCCGTCATAGGCGCTATCTGTGGCATTCCAGGCGTTCCCGCCGATAATGATATCGGCCACGCCGTCGCCGTTGACGTCGCCTGTGGCAAGATCTGGGGTGATGGAAGGACCGCTATTTGCATTATCGAGGCGGAAGCCTTGTGTGCCGTTGATAACGGTGTTGAGCAAAAGATTCGTCCCCGCCTGCGTATCAAAATTCGTTTGCAACGTCTGCTCAGACGGCAGGGCTAAAGAAACCATCGATGCATTCCAGTTAGGGCTATTGCCGAAGATGACATAGGTGTAACCCGTCCCGCCAATGAGCAGGTCAGGAATGCCATTGCCGTTGACATCGCCGGTAGCGACCGACCCACCCACGAACTCTTGGGGGTATATGCCATAGAAATAAAGGCCGTGCGTGCCGTCGATAATGCATGTCCAGGTAGGAGCAGGTGTCCAGGAAGAAGAGCAAGCTTGGCCGGTGCCCTGAAGTCCTTCGGCCCACAGCGAGTAAACACTGTTGGCAGTGCCGGGACTCATCCAAGCACCGTTGCCATTACTATTAGCATTATAGTTACCATTGATGACCCCGTCGCCCGGCCATTGGCCCGCGCGGCCGAATACCACAGCGACATAGCCGGAGCGGAGAATCATCCCGGTATTTGCGCCGATAATGACATCGGCATAACCGTCGCCATTAATATCCCCGGCGGCGACGGATGTTCCGGAAGTATCATACGGCGTCCCATCCAGCCGGAAGCCCTGGATGCCATCGATGAACGTGCCGTTCCCGGTGGCGCTGTACGCGGCACCGACGGCAAGCGGTGCCGTGGCTATGGTGATTGTCGTGCTAGGCCCATTGGCAGTACCCGAAAGTGTAACGGTAACGGTACCAGACGGGCAAGCTACCCCAATGGTATTTACAGTGTTGGTGCCGTTAGTGCAGCTGGTGATGGTTGTGCCGAACGGTATACCAGCGCCAGAAAGCGTTTCGCCGACGATCAGGTCGGAGTAGGAACCGGTGATAGTAAGAATATTTGAGGTATTGGAGGTGGTACCCGGTATGTTTGCCAAAAATCGCGTACCGGCATTCTTGCCGAACAGGACATAGGTGGAACCTTCATAATCAATGATACCCATATTGGCGGCACCGTGGTAGACAGGAGAATACAACGCATTGGGTGCGCCGATGATAAGATCGGCATAGCCGTCGCCGTTGATGTCGCCGGCGGCGACAGCAGATCCGAAGTGGGATGGGGCAGTGGATTCGAGAGGGGAGATGTAAGGAGACACTAATCCTTCGGGAGAAGAGGCAGTATACACTAATCCGTCAAGGCGGATGCCTTGCGTGCCGTCGATAAAGGTGCCAGTGCCGGAAGTAAGCGGCGTTGTGGCGATGGCAATCGTCTTATCCAACCATGCCGGTACCGAGGGGGAAATTAGAGCAATTTTTCCCGGTTTGCAGGGTGTTCCAATGGGAGGGGGAGCACCCGTCTGGCAATTGGCAATGGTAGTGGTCTTGCCGGCCGGTATTTTACCACCAGTCAGTGTCTGCCCCCTCATAAGGCCGGTATAGGAGGAACCATAACCAATAGGAAGGAGAGTGCTGTTGGAAGGGAAACTGTCCACCAGCACGGCCGGCAGGAAAGGGATGGTACCGGTGCTTGTAATGGTGCTCTTGCCGAACACGACATAGGTAGAACCGGCGGAGTTAGCAAAAGGCGATCCAATAATGATATCGGCATAGCCGTCGCCGTTGACATCACCGGTGGCCACGGAATACCCAGCAGAATCGCCAGCAGTCACACCATCGAACCGGACGCCTTGCACGCCGTCGACTAATGAGACGCCGGGGCTGAGATTGTAGGTGCCGTTGGGTCTATTGAAGCTGTCCTTCCCGTCGCCGGGCCATGTGCCTGTTCTGCCGAATATCACATACGCAGAACCCGTGTTGCCGTTCGCGGAAGGTGCCCCGATAATAATATCGGCAATACCGTCGCCGTTGACGTCGCCGGCGGCCACGGAATACCCAGCTTGATCGCTTGTTGCAGCGCCGTCCAATACGAAACCGTTGGTGCCGTTGAGATTTGTCAGCGGCAGCGGATCGGGAAACCCCAACCGCGTGCCGAACACGACAAATACGGCACCGGCGTTCGTCCTGCCGCCCGGACTGGCGCTGTATGCACCGATGATGAGGTCGGCAATGCCGTCACCGTTGACATCGCCTGTGGCTACAGGTGGCCTCAGAGTATTGTTGTTGCCGTCGAGAGGTGTTATAAATCCGGTCTGTAAGCATGAAACACCGAGACAGCAAGTATTCTTGGAGTCTTGCCGGTACCAGACAAAATCGTCGAAGCCGGTATCCAGATTGCCGGCGTTAAGGAAGGGAGCGATACGGTTCTTCCTGACTCTCACATTGGTGAAATCGCCGGTGGCGCTGCAACCGCTGAAATCGGTATGGCCGGACATGCAGGTGGGATCCGCGCTGGCGTTGACCATCTTGTCAATATCGGTTGATCCGCTGTCGATGCGTGAGGCAGCACTTTGCGCTGTTGTCAGTGTTGCAACGCTGCCTTGCGCTGGCCATGCCCCATAGCCGCTCGACCCATGGCTGATATAGGCATACATGGTGTGGTCAATTATTGTATTGCCGGGGACGAGCGGGGTGGTTGTATTTTCGATAGTGATGGCAGGAATAGCTATGTTGCCGTAAAAGTCCGGATATTTAATATTGTTCTGCAGGTAACTGCAGTAATTAGTCGTGTTCTTGCCAACGGCCGTGGCAGCGCTGTTGGTTGCCCTCAGATCTACGACATAAGTAAAGCGGCGGCCGTAATCATCGTAGGCATAATCGTCGGGTAACCCGAGCGTCTTGGTCGGGATGGTGCCTCCGACGACACACCCTGCTCCATTGCAGAGAGTAGTATTCGTATCCGGCCCCAATGGTGCATTGGGTATCGGAGCAGTATTGCCGGTACAGGCACCCGGTGTTCCCGCCTCTATCCCGAAATACTTGGTGTTCTCGGCATACTGCCCATCGGCCGGGCAGGGACGGCGGCCATTGGCCGCCATGAATGAGCGCATGGCATCTTCGACACGCTCCAGTTTTTGGGTGTTGTTGATGTTTTTCTGGTTGATGTCACCGGCTTCCTGGCCGGAGATGAGCGATGCAAAAATAAGCGCAACCACCGTCAATAAAATACTGACGAAGATGAGCGAGAACCCCTTGTTTTCTTGCATGGCTGTCACACGGCCTGCAGGATGAAATGAATGCATTATCAGCATCTGTAAATATAACACATATAAAAATAAAGGAATAATTAAAAGTGATGGTGGTAACTGTAAATCATCCGCTTGAATAAGAGTGCCAATCGCTTTATAATTATTCTCTGGTTCTTACTCTATCATGGGATTTAAAATTATGGCCAAAGCCAAAGCGAAAGAAAAAGAAGGCGAAGTCGAGGAAAAAGAAGAAAAAAAGGACGCCAAGGAAGAAAAAGACGCCGGGAAAAAAGGCAAAGAAAAAGAGGCGCCGGAAGGCGAAGAAGCGCCGGCAGCGGAAGGTGAAGCCGCGCCTAAAAAATCTAAGAAGAAAATCATCATCATCGGCGCGGTAGCGCTGGTGCTTCTGCTCTGCGCTGCAGGTGGCGCTTATTTCATGTTTTTAAAGCCGCAGATGGAGGACAAGTCCGAAGTCGAACTAGGCGCCAACGGCAAGCCCCTGGACAAGCCGGTCTATTACACCTTGCCGGAATTCCTGATTAACCTCAATTCCGGCGGTAAATCGACCAGCTTTCTCAAAACCACGGTTATCCTGGAGCTGACGAAACAGACCGATGTGCCGCTGATCGAAGCCAACATGCCGCGACTGCAGGACAGCTTCAATACCTACCTGCGCGAATTACGCGCCAGCGATCTGTCGGGATCTGCCGGTATCCAGCGCCTGCGTGAAGAACTACTTCTCCGCGCCAACAAAGCGCTGTCACCGGTCAAGATAAATGATGTGCTGTTCAAGGAGATTGTGGTTCAGTAAGGCAGGGATTAGGGAACAGGGATTAGTGATTAGGGAATTTTTTATTTTACTAATCCCCAATCCCTAATGCCCAATCCCTGTCTTCTTGGCACGGCTTTTGCCGCTTGCCATTGTAGCAAGTGACAGCATATGATATAACCTATTGAACTAAATGTACTCCTATGGCTGAAGCGGAAACACCGAAACAAGACGATGCGGCCATGGCAGCTGCCGCTGCTGCGCCGCCCGGCTCTGCTCCGGCTGGTGATGAGCCGCAGCGCGTCCTGAATCAGGACGAAATCGATACGTTGCTTGGCTTTGACAGCAAGAAAGAAGGCGGTGGCCAGTCGAGTGGTATTTTCGCCATTCTCGACCGGTCGATGACGGCCTATGAAAAGCTGCCGATGCTCGAGGTGGTGTTCGACCGTCTGGTGCGTCAGCTTTCCACCAGTTTGCGCAACTTCACTTCGGAAAACGTTGATGTTAGCCTTGATTCGATGGTGTCCTTGCGTTTTGACGATTACTTAAACGCCATTCCGTTGCCCGCTCTGCTGGTGGTGTTCCGCGCCGTTGAATGGGAGAATTTCGGGCTGATCACGGTCGACAGTTCGCAGATTTACTCGATGGTGGATATTCTGCTCGGCGGTCGCAAATCGAACCGTCCGGTGCGCATCGAAGGCCGCCCGTATACGACCATCGAACAGGATATCGTCAAACGCATGGTCGACATCGTGCTCGCCGATATGAGCAGCGCCTTTGAACCGCTGTCACCGGCAACGTTCCATTTCGAACGTCTGGAAAGCAATCCCCGTTTCGCTACCATCACTCGTCCCGGCAACCCGGCGCTGCTGGTGAAATTGCGCATTGACATGGTGGAAGACCGCGGCGGGATCATCGAAATCCTGCTGCCGCATACGACGCTGGAACCCATCCGCGATCTGCTGCTGCAGATGTTCATGGGCGAAAATTTCGGTCAGGATACGGTATGGGAGAAACATCTGGGCAAGGAATTGCGTAATACTTCCATCGAACTGGAAGCGGTGCTCAAGGAAAAAACAGTGACGCTTAAAGATGTCATGGGGTTCCAGGTCGGCAGTACCGTACTGCTGGATTGCACACCCGACGACCTGGTGACGATGCGCTGCGGTGGCATTCCGATTACCGTCGGTAATATGGGAAAAGTCGGAGATCATATCGCGATTTCCATCACCGACCCGATTAAACGCAGGAAAGAAACATGACCGGCGCAGTCGCTACGTTGTTGCTCAATATCCTCATCGTGGCATTGTTGGCTGTGACCATCGGCTATTGCTGGCTCTTGAACCGTCGCATCCGCATATTGCAGGATAGCAAGTCGGAGCTGGCGCAATTGCTCAAGCATTTCGACGAGTCAACGCAGCGTGCGTCCGAAAGCATTGTGGCGTTGCAGAGCGCCAGCAAGAAAATCGGTGAGAACATCCAGTTCCGCATCGACAAGGCCAATTATCTACTCGACGATCTTTCCTTCATGATCGAGCGCGGTAACAAGCTTGCCAACCAGATGGAAGCGGGTTTCGCCGTCAACCGTGCTCGCAGTAAAGTGCTGGCCGAACAGCCGCAGGCGGAAGAGGAACAACCGCCGGAGCCTATCAAGCCGGTGCCGGTGATTGAGCGTCCGATAAAAGAAATGGAAAAAGCGCTAAGCAATCGCGAAAAAACATCCTCTACCCTGGAAGCGGTGCTGGAGCGAGTGGTCGGGCGTCATAAGCCGGCTGAGACGGAAGAAGAATTCCCTGTTGAACGCCCCGTCCGCGAGCGCCCGCAAGCGCGTATACGTTCCAAAGCCGAGCAGGAATTGCTGGATATGATTAAAGCCGGAATAAAGGGGTAACAGGTGTTCCGCATTCGTATCATTCCGGCGACGATAGCTACCGCTTCCTTATTGTTTGCCGTCAAAGTCATCGATGTGATGCAAGGGACGGAAGAGCTGTCCAATGAATTTCTGATCTCCAAAGTGGCTGCGCAAACGGCAGCTGATACATCCTCTGCTGCCAAACCGGCAGCGGCTCCGGCGGCCTCTGCTGCGGCACCCGCTAAAACGGACGCAAAAGCACCCGATGCTTCGGCAGCAAAACCGGCAGCAACGCCTGCGACACCGGCCAAGCCGGAGGAAGCCAAAAAAGACGCGACGAAGCCTGGTGAAAAGAAAGAAGCAGCCAAGCCCGCTCCGGCGCCAAAAAATGACAATCCGAACGTATCGAGCGAGGCAGGCGAAACCGTCGATCGCCATTTTTCGGCGGTGGAAGTGGAATTACTGCAAAACCTGGCGCGCCGCCGCGACGAACTCGATCACTGGGAACAGAACATTCAGATCAAGGAATCGACGCTCGATGCCACCGAAAAACGCATTGACGAAAAAGTGCAGCAGATCGAAGCGATGAAAAAAGAAGTAGCCAATCTGCTGGCGCAATATAACGAAAAAGAAGATGCCAAGATTCACAGCCTGGTCAAAATCTATGAGAACATGAAACCCAAAGACGCGGCGCGCATTTTCGACGAAGTGGAAATGCCGATTCTGCTCTTGGTCATCGACAAGATGTCGGAAAAGAAAGCAGCACCCATTCTGGCCGAAATGAATCCGAGAAAAGCAAAGGATATCACCGTGCAGTTGGCTGAGCAGCGCAAGGTCAATACGAACAAGATCAATGCCGTCGCTGCCGCTGCTCCTCCGACTACTCCTGCCGCTCCTGCGCCGACTCCTGCGCCCGGTGCTACTCCTGCTCCCGGTGCTACTCCTGCGCCCGGCGTTGCTCCTACTCCCGGTGCTACACCTGCGAAGCCGTCGACGCCTTGATATGTCCAAAAAAACTGCTTCGCCAATGCAACCTCCCCATCATTTTGATCCGGCTATTTTCAGGGAAAATGATATACGAGGCGTAGCAGGAAAAAACCTGCGCGCCGAAGATGCCTATGTTATCGCGCGCGCTTTTGCCACGAAAGCTGCTTCGGCCATGGAGACTCGCTTTGCTGTAAAGAAAGTCGGTAGGCAGGTCATCTGCGTTGGGCGTGATGGTCGTTTAAGTTCGCCGGAGATTCATGAGGCGGTGTGTCGCGGCATCGCCGATTCTGGCATGACGGTGCTGGATGTCGGACTTGGTCCAACGCCCATGCTTTATTTCGCAGCCTATACCCTCAAAAGTCTGGGCGGCATTATGGTCACCGGCTCGCATAATCCGCCCGATCATAATGGTTTCAAATTCGTTCTCGGCGGCAAAGCGTTTTACGGCGAAGCGATTCAGGATTTGCGCGCGGTCGCTGAAGCAGGACGCTTCATCGGTGGTGTAGGACGCGTTGAGACAAACGATATCGCTCCGGCCTATGTCGAGACGCTGCTGAAAGCCTATGATGCCGCCCGCCCGCTGCGCGTGGCGTGGGATGCCGGCAACGGCGCGACCGGCGAGATTATGTCGGCGTTATGCGGCCGCCTGCCGGGGGAACACACGTTGCTCAATGCCGCCATCGATGGCCGGTTCCCGGTGCACCATCCCGATCCGACCGTGCCGGAAAACCTGGTTCAGATTATTGCCGCGGTCAAGGACGACAAGCTCGACGTCGGCATCGCCTTTGACGGCGATGGCGACCGCATCGGTATCGTTGATGACGAGGGCGAAATTCTCTGGGGCGACCAGATGTTGATGCTTTATGCCGCCGACATCCTTAAGGAAAAACCCGGCGCGATTATCATCACCGACGTCAAAGCCAGCGGAGCCTTTTTCGAGGAAGTCGAACGTCTAGGTGGCAAGCCGTTGATGTGGAAGACCGGCCATTCGCTGATTAAATCCAAAATGGTGGAAACCGGAGCACCCCTGGCCGGCGAGATGAGCGGCCACATCTTTTTTGCCGATAAATATTTTGGTTTTGACGATGCGCTTTATGCCGCGATCCGAATGATTTCGCTGGTGTCGCGTTCGGGGAAGAAGCTATCGGATTTACGTAAAGCGCTGCCCGCGCGCGTCAATACGCCGGAAATACGTTTTCCCTGTGACGATAGCCGTAAATTCATTGTCATTGATGAGGTTAAGGCGCGGCTGAAAGAAGCCGGCGCCGAGTTTAACGATGTCGATGGCGTGCGGGTTAACAGCGGCGATGGCTGGTGGCTGCTGCGCGCCTCGAACACTCAGGCTGTGCTGGTGGCGCGCTGTGAAGCGCGAGATAGCGCCGCACTTGAGCGGCTGAAACAAGACTTGCGCCGCCAGCTTTCCTTAAGTAATGTCGCGCTCCCTGATTAAGGGGAAATATCTTAAAAATATGTCGGGGCGTAGCGCAGCCCGGTTAGCGCACCAGTCTGGGGGACTGGGGGTCGGAGGTTCGAATCCTCTCGCCCCGACCATTAAAAAAACAGGCCTTTTTGCCTGATTTTTTAATGGTATGGACAGGTTTTCGAACCGGAGCAGGAGGTTCGTACAATTTTCAGGAAGAAAATTTTGTCAGCGTAGGCGCAGCCGAGCTGCGGCTTGACCGCGAATGGCCAGGAGGCCATTCGACAATCCTCTCGCCCCGGCCATTTTTCAATGAACTATTTTTTCATGCTGGCCATGAATGCCCTGGCCACAAAAATACTGCCGTCCACCGACAAGTGGTCGGAGTCGCGATACAGCATTTTTTTGTCCCGAATCGCATAACAGTAGTTTTTGTCGCACATGGCAGGAGTGGGATCGAACACTTTCATTTTGGGATTCTGTTTGGCCAGATCGGTGATCATGCGACGCATCGTAACCTGTTCCGCCAGCACTTCCGTAAGTGACCTGGCGCATAACATACGGTCACGCGAAGTTAGGGAAAAGCGTCGTACGTTAAGACAACGCAGGGGATTGACGTCTAGGGTAGGTATATCGATGAAAAAAATGATTTGTTTACCTGCCTTCTCAAGCAATTCAATGTTTTGTAAAAGATTCTTGTATAAAAAACGAGATGTAACTTCTTCCAAGTTAATAAAATGCTTATTATATAGAGAGATAATCACGTAGCGGATATTTTTATCGCTTATGGCATTCTCAACAAACTCTTTGTCGTAATTACTAACCTCGACAATATGACTGAAAGTGGCATCGTTTACGGATATCAAGCCTGGGATGAGATGATTGACGTGACTATCACCCAGCAGCATTACGCGAGGCGAAAGATCAGTAAGCCGACAAATGGGTGGATCCGCATGGTCGGGCTTCCAGAAAGATTTTTCACATAACGTATCTTTAAGTTGATTTTTCTTCCACCATTCCCGATCCAGTAAAGGTTGAATACTGGCCTGATCTATGTCGTCAAATTGGAGAGTATTGGCGCCTAATGAAGTGCCGAGAAAACCGGTCTGGCTAAAAGCGCAATAGCCTAACGTACTGATGACGACGGCTGCCGCTGTCGCGCTAATCCCAACAAATCGCGCGCGGAAAAAGGGAGAAGAGGGGTTGCGTACCGGCTGTTCGATGAAACGAAAGGTGAGCCATGCCAATAAAAAAGAAAGCAATACAATGCTGAGTCGGGCAACAAGAACCGGCTTCTCGTCTCCCATAATATAGGCGATGGATAATAACGGCCAGTGCCATAAATAAAGCGGGTAGCTGATGCGACCGATGAATACCAGCGGTGGGCTGGATAATATCCTGCGGTTGATCCAGGCGTTCTGCCCCGCAGAAATCAACAGTATCGCCGCAAGGCATGAGAAAGATGCCCATATCAGGGAAAGCCATGATAACGAAATGATGGCATCTTCAAAAATAATGAATGTACGGAATAGGAGGGAAACCCCCAAAATGATGATGAGCGCCACAAAGGCTTTGGCATTCTGGTAAGTCCTCCCTCTGATAGTGTTGGGCAGGCGGGATTCCATATGGAATAAACAGGCGCCGCTCAGTATCTCCCAGAAACGGGAAGGAAGAAGATAAAATGCGGCGACTGAGTGCGTTAGGGCATAATAGGCGCCAAAGATAAAAGATAAGCGCATTAATGCGAATGAAACCGTTGGTAATTTGATTCTGAACCGGTGCGCCAGCAGCAGCGTAAGCGGCCAGAATAAATAAAACTGCTCCTCGATGGCCAGCGACCATAAATGCAGCAGCGGTTTACGAACGGCTTCGACATCGAAATAACCGGCCTCCTTCGCCAGCAACATATTCTCCGAAAACAGCACGCCGGCCAGCGTTTCTTTGCCGAGATCCCTGAATTCGTCGGGCAATAAAACTACCCAGCCCAATCCAAAAATCACCACCAGCATCGTAAACAAGGTAGGCAATATACGGCGACAACGCCGGACATAGAAATCAACGAGGGAGAAGTTTCCGGCTTGGATGCCCTTTACAATGATCCCGGTAATAAGATAGCCGGAGATGACAAAGAACATGTCGACGCCGATAAATCCGCCCGTCACCAGATCGGGATCAAAATGATAGAATACCACCAGCAACACCGCGACAGCACGAAGCCCGTCAATATCGGGACGGTAATCAGAGGAGGGTATCTTTGTGGTCAGGCTGGTACCCCTTGAAACAGTAGCGAATGATTTATCAGGAAAATATGTGTGCAAACGGCCGCCGGTGTCAATCCGAATCATCATAAGCTTGACCAAAGAACCCATTGTATTTATTAAGGTGACTCCCCGGGCTGGCCCATGCCTTATCCGGGAATAACAAGTCCTATGGCGGGTGTAGCTCAGTTGGTTAGAGCGCCAGATTGTGATTCTGGATGTCGCGGGTTCGAATCCCGTCACTCGCCCCATCCGCCTTCGCTTACGCTTCGGCGCGACGAGTTGCGGTGAAGCGTTAGAGAAGCGGATGCCGCGCCATAGCTCCGAAGGAGCGACGGCGGGCGAATTGTAGCATAGCCTTTAGTCAGAAAAATATGATCCTTGATTTTCTGCTCTTCCCGATTTTCCTCGGCGTTATCTATGCAGTAGGCGCAGGCGTATTGCGCATCGCCGGCGGCGGGAATTTCAAACACGACGATTACCCAAGCTGGTTTTATTTCACTGTCGCCATCTTCACGATCGGATTTACAGCAGTGCTGTTCAATTTCTTTGCCGGTGTCGCTTCGCCACTGTTTTACGTGATTATCGCTGGCCTCTTCATAGTGGGTGCGGTGCAACTCCGCTGCTGCGATTCCAAAGATTTCTACGAAGTCATCATCTTAGGCCTTATCCTGGCGCCGTTTGCCGCGAATATGCCGCCGGGTCCGGATGCCGGACTCTATCATCTGCCGCACCAGTTGTGGATCCGCGATGAGAAAATTGTCTTCGGTCTGGCCAATTTCAACACCCGTTTCGGCTTCAGCTCGTTCTCGGAATATGTGCTGGCGCCTTTATGGATTCATGAGCAGTTCAAGTTGCTTTCTTATATGGCGGCGACGTATTTCCTGATACTCCTGCTTTTCCTTACTCGCATGGTACGGTCGTCCAGCGCTGCCACTGCCGCACTCGGCGCGATTACTCTGGTTACGCTTATCTTTAACAGCAAATATTTTGTCATCGGCTATACTTCCACCGACACACCCTGCGGCGTCTTTTTCGCCATCGCATTTTTCTGCGGCTTTCGGTTGCTCAGCAAAGATTCCGCGATCCAGAAAAAACATCTCGTCCTATTTTTCTTCTCGGCGCTGCTCACCTTTTTCTATAAAGCCAACGGCGTGATTATGTTCCTGTGGGTGTTGTTCGTCATCATCCATCTTCTGCGTACTCGCCGCATCACATGGGGCACGCTCACGCCGGCGTCTATCCTTCCCGCGCTTCTGGCGTTGATCTGGCTGGTGCGCGGTGTGATTATCAGCGGCTGCCTGCTTTATCCGATGGTATCCACCTGTTTGAACGTACCCTGGGTTGCCGCTAAGGCTGCCGTAGTAAATGCCGACGCCGTTACTGTCTGGGCGCGGCAACAGGACGCGGCGCCGCAATTGCTGCCGGATTGGTTTGCCGTCTGGTGGTGGCCGCATAACTGGCAGTTCTGCCTCTACCAGTTGGCAACTGTGGTTTTCGGCGCCGGGCTTTATCGTTACTTCTGCAAAGAACGGCTGGGTGCATGCCGGGATATCGCGTTGTCGGCGCTACTATTCACGCTGCTGGTCTTAAGCCTATGGTTCATCAAATCGCCTACCCCACGCTTCGGCATCGGCGTATTTACCATCTTGCCTGCCATGATTGCCATCAATGTGTTTGATATCAGAAGGTTGCCTCATTTTACATTTTCCCGTCTGGACCAGTTTTGCCGTTTGATGGAAGCAAAAACTGTGGTATCCACGTTAGCCGGTATTCTGGTGGTTGTACTGGCCGTTAAGCTGGTGATTGTCGATGCGGTAGGAGGTCGTAACCGAACGTATCTGCATTTTACCATGCTGACAGTAGCGACGACGCCGACGCAACCGTACGGCAGTTTTGGCGTCAAACCAAACCCGATAGAATTAGCCGGTTGCTGGGCGGTCAAATATTGTTCGCCGGATTATACGACGAATGACACGATAAGGGAAAAATATGGTTATAAATATTTTCATGAGTAAGATGATATGAAAAACGTACTCATCACCGGCGGCGCCGGTTTCCTCGGTTCGCATTTATGCCAGCGGCTGGTGCAGGACGGCCACGATGTAATCTGCGCCGACAATCTGTTCACCGGCTCTAAGCATAATATCAGCCATCTGTTCGATCGTGCGAATTTCGAATTCATCCGCCATGACGTGACGTTCCCGCTCTATGTCGAGGTCGACCGCATTTTCAACCTCGCTTGCCCGGCGAGTCCTATTCATTACCAGAACGATCCGGTGCAGACCGTCAAAACCTCCGTTCACGGTGCGATCAACATGCTGGGTCTGGCAAAGCGGACGAGGGCGCGCATTTTTCAGGCGTCGACCAGCGAAGTATACGGCGATCCGGAACATCATCCGCAGCAGGAAGAATATTGGGGGCATGTCAATCCTATCGGGATACGTTCCTGTTATGATGAGGGAAAACGCTGCGCCGAAACGCTGTTCTTCGATTATTACCGGCAGCACAAAGTCGACATCCGCGTCGGCCGCATTTTCAATACCTACGGGCCGAACATGCACCCCAACGATGGTCGCGTCGTTTCCAATTTCATTCTCCAGGCGTTGCGCGGCGAGAATGTCACCATTTACGGCAACGGTTCACAGACGCGCTCGTTCTGTTATGTCGACGATCTCATTGAAGTCATCGTGCGCATGATGGATTCGGAAACATGCGGCGCCGGGCCGATCAATATCGGCAATCCCAGCGAGATTACCATCAGGGAACTGGCGCAGCAGATCATCGACTTAACCGGCGCTAAATCGAAACTCATCGAAAAGCCGCTGCCTGCCGATGACCCGATGCAGCGTTGCCCCGACATCAGCAGGGCAAAACAGTTGTTTGGCTGGGAACCGAAAACCGAGCTTAAACAAGGGCTGATGAACACCATCGCGTACTTTGAGGAATTACTGAAAAGCAAGGTGCATCCGTGATCAAGCTCAGCGTTGTCATTCCTGCCTATAATGAGGAAAAAACGCTGAAGGCCTGCGTCGAACGGGTGCTGGCCATTGCCGATAAGGATGTTGCGCTTGAAATCATCATCGTCGACGACGCCTCGAAAGACCGTACGGCCGAGGTGGCAAAATCGCTGGCCGAGGCGCATGGCATCAAATTTCTTTTCCATACGGTAAATCAGGGCAAGGGCGCGGCGTTGCGCACCGGCTTTAAGGGCGCTACGGGAGACATCGTGGCGGTGCAAGACGCCGACCTCGAATATGATCCGATGGATTTGAAACGGCTGATTAAACCCATTGTCGATGGCCGCGCCGACGTGACGCTCGGTTCGCGTTTCATCTCGAGCCAGGAACGGCGCGTGCTTTATTTCTGGCACTATGTCGCCAACAAAATCCTCACCCTTGCCTCCAATATGTTCAGCGGCCTCAACTTAAGCGACATGGAAACCTGCTATAAGATATTCCGCCGCGAAGTCATCCAGGCCATCACTATTGAAGAAAACCGTTTCGGCTTCGAGCCGGAAATCGTCGCTAAAATAGCCAAGTTCAGGCTGAACGGCCGCGCGCTCAGGATTTACGAGATGGGGATTTCCTATTCCGGACGCACCTATGAGGAAGGCAAGAAAATCGGCTGGAAAGACGGCGTCCGCGCCTTATACGTCATCGTCAAATACGGTTTTTGCTGATTCTTGTCATCCCGGCGTAGGCCGGGATCCAGCAGCGGCGTTACTACCGTTCCCGTTTCTTCGATGAAGTACGTGCCGGCAGCGGTCCCGGATGGTCTTTCAGCATCTGCGTAAATTCGCGCAAACGCGTCAGCCCGTCCACTATGCTTTTACGCTCCTCTGTCCCTGCGACCATTTCTTCAGGAAAAGAAAGCCTGAGCAATATTCTATCGCTCGGATCGCCCATCGCGGTTCCCGGAATAAGATAGACGCCTTTATATTTGGAGAGTGCCCGCGTGAAATCGGAAGCATCATTGATTTTCGTTTTCCCGATATATTTGCCTTTAAGTTCGGTTGCATCGAGCAGCATGAAGAAACCCGATTCTACCGAATTCACCGTCTTGATGCCGGGAATGCCAGTTTCCATTAACGACCGCATTGCTTTCTGTATTCTTTGGATTTCATAAAATTCTTTCATATGCTCGACCATTTTGTGAGACAGGCCATTGATAGTATTTTGATTTTTATTAATAATATAGGGCTTTGCCTCGTCGAGCATTATCTCTGATTCTCGAATTTCTTCATTTTTTTTGTGCAGTTCGCTTATTTTATCCATGTACGTTTGACGATCAAAATTTGCATTTTCATCGATAGAAGGACGAAGTGTAAATACGCAAAAAAAATCATCTTGTGAACACTCAAAAGCTTCTTGCGCCTCCTTGTCATTATTCCAGCCGTTGATCAATGCCCGCAAGCCATATTGATTCATGGCCAACCTATGCGCACGGCTTGCAAGATACTCATCTTTTGCTTCCTTATTTTCAGGATCAAATACGGCGTTTATAGCAATTTGCCCAATGCTGCTCGGATATTCTATATTACGCATTATATTATGTTCCATGGCGTCGATAAATTTTTTAGGACCTGCGGCAAGACCCGCTCTTAAATCCACAAGATTATAAGCTTTGGAAAGGCTCATAATGGTGAGTGTCTTATCGAACATGCCCGGAACCGCCGCCATGGGATAGGCGATAGGGGGAGATTTGAGAGAATCCGGCAAAGATGACTCTCTATGCCTACGTCCATACTCCAACCCCAAATAGGCCATATCATCAATTACCAAACGCAAATTATGTTTTTTGATTACCTCAGCTAAATATTCTACATCGAATTGACCATTAACGATGCCAGTGGGATTATGCGGATTGATATGCAACAGCGCCGTTACTTTTTTCGGCGGGTGTTCGCTTGCAAGTTCTTTATTGATGCGATTCAATTCGGAATCCAAACATTCCGGCGTTAACCGATAATCATCCTCCGGCCTCAAATATAAAGGAACGACACGTTTTCCTTCCAGATTATCCGGATCGAGAAAAAATCCATAGGTGGGAACGGGCACGACCAACACATCGTCTTTTTTCAGCACGCTTTGCACGGCAGCGGCGTAAAGATGTGTAGCGCCGTTGCCCGGCACAAAATTTTCTCTTCCTAATTTTGATCCATCCGGCTTGCAAACTCCCAAAGACTGAAAATATTCTCCATAATTAGCATCTGAAAAAGCGCTGCGGGTGGAATGATATTCATGCATTGTATCCTCGCGCTTTAGAATTCTCTCAGCCTCCTTAATAGCGGGTGCAAAAGGTTCCCCTTTAGGACCGCCCGTGGTCAAATCAATCCCTTCTATTTTTTGATTTTTTCGTGGAAGAAATCCGCGTTTACGCTGCCTGTTTGTCCAGCCTACAATGGATTTTTTGGGATCGGGCAATTCATCGTCGTTCATAACTACCCCGCCTTTTTATTCGGCAATGTCCTCTGGTGTGGGAAGACGATGCGCACCGTGGTGCCTTCGCCGACTTTGCTGGTCATGAATAATTTGCCGCCGTGCAGTTCGGCGTACATTTTACATAACGGCAGGCCGAGGCCGGTGCCTTCGTGGCTCTTGCCGCGATGCACCTGACCGAACACTGAGAGTGCGCGCGGGATGTCGGCTTCGGCGATGCCGATGCCGGTGTCGGTCACGATCATGTTTATGTTGTTATGCTGGTCGAGGCGCGCCGCCGCGGTGATGGTGCCGTTTTCCGGCGTGAACTTGACGGAGTTCGATACCAGGTTGATGAGCACCTGGCGGATCTTGCGCTTGTCGCCCCAGAGGAAAGCCATGTTCGGTTCGACGGCGGTGACGACGTGGATGCCCTTGGTTTTGATTTTGCCGTTCATGATGCGCACGCTTTCATTGATGATCTCGCCCATGTCTACTTTCTCTTCGATTAATTCCAGCTTGCCGGCTTCGCCTTTGGAGAATTCGAGGATGTCGGTGATGAGCTGCAACAGGTGGCTGCCGCATAAATTAATATCGTGGACGCGTTCTTTCTGCTTGGCGTTGAGCGGGCCGAAATAACCGGAGTTTATCATCTCGGAAAAGCCGATGATGGCGTTGAGCGGCGTGCGCAGCTCGTGCGACATGTTGGCGAGGAACTCAGACTTGGCCTGGCTGGCTAGAATCGCAGCACCTTCCGATTCTTCGACACGGATAATCTGTTTGGCCATGGCGATGGCGAAGAATGACAAGATCGAACCGAACAATGTGAACAGTGCGAGGAAGCCGATGTCCTTCATGCGCGACTGGCGCCAGGCGGAGAGGAAATCCGCTTCGTCGAGTACGACCGCGATGGCGACCGGCATGTTTTTTAGCTGCCGGACGGCGACAATCTTGATGCTGCCGTCAGTCGCAAGGATCTTGCTTCGCACCTGATCGCTTAAGTTCGTCTGTTCGGCCAGCCAGGATTTGGCCAGCGTTTCATCGCCCTGGCTTGCGAACGGGCCTGCTGCCAGTACCGTCGCCTCGGATTTGGCATCGTCTTTCAGTATTTCACCCGGCAGCATCAGTGTCATGAATTTCTGCTCGCCGGATGCGATCGAATTATAAAAATCGACGAAATAATTGGGGTTGATCGCGGCCACGACGATACCGCCGAATTCGCCGTTTAGCTTGTTGTAGCGGCGACTCATGAGGATCAGCGACGACTGGTCTTCGGTATAATGTTTGCCGATAAAAACATAGGTGTCGTCGGCTTCGCGCATATGTTCGAACAGCTGCTGCCCCATCAACGTTTTGTGGTAATCGAGCCAGTGCTCGTAATCTTTTTTGTGCGCAGCGACCTGCACGGTGCCGTGTTCGTCGATCAGCGCCAGCGCCACGATCTCCGGCGATTCGTTGAGCCAGGTCTTGAAACTCTGCTCGGTGAATTCCGGCAGGTTGTTGCCGAACATCGAATTGAAATATTGCCGCTCTTGTGCGCGACGCAACGAGAGGTCGGCACCGAGCAGCGTCAGGTCGGTATGATCGGCGAGAATATTTGCCAGGCGCATGGAATTCTGCTGCGCCTCATCAATGGCCTGGCGGTAGGCGCGTGAACCCTGATAGACGACGATGACGCAGAACATCAGTATGATCAGAGCGGAAAACCCGATCAGGTTACGGATGCGCGGTGATTTCTCACGTTTTTTTTCGGGCTTTATCATTTACGTCTATACCGGTATATAATCCCTTGGCCTGTCCGCAAAAAAGACGGACAACCGTTTACCATCATTACTTATTTTAGTTAATATAGGATGATAACATTAAGAATTTTTAGTTAAAACTATAATTTAAATCAAAGTGATGTGTGGAAACGTTAATGAAAAACGAAGCGTTAATAGATTGTATTAATTATATATTTTGATGAACCCATATCCGGCCCGATAAACCTATGAAATCACCTGCAGAATCTGGGGCTTCCGCCGCGAAAGCGCTTTCGGTCACGGGGCTGCGCAAGCGCTATGGCGACATCATTGCCGTAAACGGTGTTTCGTTTGAGGTAAATGCCGGTGAAATCGTAGGGCTCCTCGGTCCTAACGGCGCCGGAAAAACAACGACTATCAATATGATTTTAAGCGTTCTTGCGCCGACGTCGGGCAGCATTCTCATCGAAGGCATCGATCTGGCTGGTCAGCGTTCACAGGCGCTGGCCTACACCAATTTCGCTGCGGTTTATGCGCCACTGCCGGGTAATTTAAGCGTGACGGAAAATCTGCATGTCTTTGGCTTGCTCTACGGTGTTAAAAATTTAGCGCAGCGCACCCGCGAATTGCTCAAGCAATTCGACCTCGAACAATTCCGCGATACCAAATGCGGCGTGCTTTCCTCCGGCGAGCAGACGCGCGCTAGCCTCGCCAAAGCGATGCTGAACCGCCCCCGCTTACTGTTGCTCGACGAGCCGACGGCATCGCTCGACCCCTCGACGGCGCGCGACATTCGCACGCAGGTTAAAAATCTGGTGAAGGATAATGTCGGCGTGCTGTGGACATCGCATAACATGAATGAGGTTGAAGAAGTGTGTAATCGCGTGCTGTTTATGTCGAAGGGAAAAATTTTGCTCGAAGGTAATCCAAAAACGCTGCCGCGCGAGCACGGCAAAGCGACGCTTGAAGAACTGTTCATCACCGTCGCACGCGAGCCTTTATCGCTGGGAGAAAACCATGCAGTTTAACCGCGTTTTGGGCGTCGTGCTGCGCCAGTTTTACCTCATACGCGGCAGCATTTCGCGCCTGGTGCCGCTGTGCATCTGGGTGGCGGTGGACATTATTGTGTGGGGATTTATTACGCGTTATCTCAATTCTTTCGCGGCGACGGGCGCCAATTTCGTGTCGCTGTTTCTGGGCGCTATACTGCTGTGGGATTTTCTCGTGCGCATCATGCAGGGCGTGACGATGGCGTTCATGGAGGATATCTGGTCGCGCAATTTCCTCAATATTTTCTCAACGCCGCTTAGGATTTCGGAATATGTCACCGGCCTCGTGCTCTCGAGCATTTTCACCAGCCTGGTCGGATTGGCGGTGATGATGGTGCTGGCGACGTTCGTTTTCGGCCTGTCTTTTTTTTCCTACGGCATCATGTTCGTGCCGTTCCTGCTCGTGTTGTTTTTATTCGGCATTGCGCTGGGCATTTTCGGCTGCGCCATTATGCTCAGGCTCGGGCCGGCAGCGGAATGGTTCGTCTGGCCGATCCCGGCAATCATCTCACCGTTCGCCTGCACTCTTTACCCGATGGCGGTGCTGCCGCACTGGATGCAAATCATCGCGCAGTTGCTGCCGCTGTCTTACGTGTTTGAGGGTATGCGCACGATTGTCGCCGGCGGCCATGTAACATCCACCGCGCTGCTTATCAGCATTTTGCTTGCTCTGTTTTATATCGCGCTGAGCTGCCTCTGTTTCACCCGCGTCTATCGCTATGCCGTGCGCGTCGGCCTCATCGCTCGTTACAGCGCGGAGAGTGTGGCCTAACGCAAAAACGCCCGTGTCTATTGCAGGCCGATTTCGGAATCATTACGCTGAGCGCGAATATCCGGTGCAAATTGCTTTCCTGCGCTTTTATGATTTATGGTTGGAACGATGTATTGTGTTTTTGAATCGCTATAGCCGTTGTGATCCAGCGGTTTTGAATGGAATGCAAAAGGAGTTTTATAGGGAAGATCAGGTGTTCCGCCGCCTTTACCCAATTTTATCGCGGAAATGGACATATCCTTCCCGTCTCTTTGGAAATGGTGTTTTTCCAGCGTCTCATAGGCAAATTGTTCCATAAAAGGCGCTACGCAAGCGTCATATTCTGAACTTAAACGCTCGAATGAGTCGAATACCAAGGCATTGTCCGTGCCTATCCACGCCCAGCTTTGTGCAACAATGGTATCATTGTCGGTACGACGGCCTTTTGTTTTATGTTTCCATACATAAAAGCCCCCATTCTCGGAGGTCATACCGTGTTCTGCGCAATCCGAGCCAGTGCCGCCTATGTATTGGCAGCAATTGGTCAGCAAGCCCAACACGAAACCCGTCGGATCATTTGGTTTGAGTTTTTCCATATAATAATTTGGAAGCCCGATCTCTGCCCCGTCAATGGATATATCGGGCAGATGGTCTTTTGTTTTCGCCTGCGCTTTTAATATGTCCAGCACATCATTAAAACCATCTTCGCTTAGCCCGCATTGATTGGCCAGCCTTGCAAATTCGGGGTTTTCCTTGGCGCGGACATAAGCGATTTGTGCGCCCACGTCGTTTAGTTGCGCTGGTGATGTGGGGAAAGGTTGTTTATGTTCTTCAAGCCATCCTTCTATGGCTACCGCACGGGGAATGTTTTTGCTCACCAGCGGCCCGTGCTTAAGAAGCATATCTTTCCATTTTGGAATCGACCATTTTCCTTCTTCCGGGAAGCTGAACAGCAGCGCATCGTGCACGGGTTGTTTCACATCGCGTTTCCACTCCTTGAAATATCGGTCTAAATATCGCTCCGCCTCCTCGGCATTCGCAAACAACACCGCCAGTTTGTAGGCATGCAACTCCGGTGTTTCATTGCCTTCTGCTTTGCTTGCAAGCTGCATCACGGGCAGCAATTCCTCGTAAAGCTTTGGCTTAAAGCCAAAAGGCTGATGAGTGAGTAAAGAGGGATGCGGCGGATCGATGCGCGCTACCTGCTGCCAATTCTTGGGTTCACCCGGCCTTTCTAAGCGCCTTCTGTGGTGATAGTGAACCATTGCTTCATAGTGATCCGGTGGTTCCTCAGGATATGCGGGAGTGGGCAGGGTTTCACCCGACAGAACCTGCGCGATTTTTGTATTTCCACGGAGACAGTCTTTAAGCAGTGCTGGCTCAAGGCTTTCCAATACGTCGTTGACCATCTGTTTTTGGGTATGATCGCACAGCACATCCAGGATTTTGATCGCCATCGGCTTATAATTCCCGCGGAGATTATCGCTTTTCATGGCCACTGCCAACATTCCTTCTTCTTTAAGCAGATTAAGAAGAAGCATCATCGCATCAAAGCGGGCGCGCGGATGTTCTTCGCAGGTGTTGCTTAAGCATGTAAAGCTTGCGGCGCTCAGCATCTTTTTCAACTCATTGCCTTTTAATTCACGCGCTACGGAAATCAGGCTGTGCATCGCGTCGATATTACCCATTCTACATGCCCGGCTGAATCCGCCATAAACGTTGCTGCGCAGCATATCCGGCAGGCAATGTAATTCTTTGGCCAGCAACAGCAACCTGTCTACGGTTGCCTGATCCTTGCTGTCTATTGCCCGCAGAAAGCTGGAATAATTATCTGCTGCCAGCATTTGCGGCAGGCGACGTTGTTCTTTAGCCAAGCCAATCAATACTTCGAGCGCTTCCGTATTATGGCGTGTGCACGCCATTTTAAAAACTTCATAATCATGGGCTTTCAGCATGTCGGGCAAGTAACCTGCTTCTTTACCCAGCGTCACCAGTAATTTTAGCCGCTTCGCCGTTTTGCTTTTTTCCGGTGCGCGGCGAAAGGCAAAATAATCATTGCTCCGGAGCATGTCTGCTAAATGCCCCGTTTGTCGCGCAAATGACGCCAGCTCTTTGATGACCAAGCTGCTTCCGGCATCTTGGAAAGCCCCGTACTCCTGAGAATCGTAACTTCTGGAAACATCCTTACCTGTCGATGCCAGCATATTTTGCAGCCATCCACCGCCTAATGATTTTGCCGCCTCGCCAAGCGCTTTTACCATTTCGGCATGTTTGCTTTCGCAAGCGGCGCGAAAAAGGCTGAACCCATCTTTATACAGGACTTCCTGTAAACATGTTCCCCCTTCCTGTTGCGCCAGCGCCAGCATAGCATTGAACGTTTCAGCATCACCTTTCTTGCAGAGTGCAACTAGCTCGCTTTGCAGGATAACGCCGCGCTGATCGACGGGTGCATGGGTCAGGATGCGTTGCCATAATTCTATCGGTGCATCTGCGGCACTCACATATTTCAGATACGGAAGCGCTTCTTCGATTTCCTCGTCAGAAAAATCAAACTCTTTTTTCGTTAATTTATTAAGTATATCGAAAAACATCATTGCCTTAATCTCTCTGCAATAGATGTAGCGCTGCTTTATGTAATTCCTCATTCGCAGCGGCAATAACGCGCCCATCGGAAGCTACGTTAAGCGGTTTGCCGTTCCAGTCGGTGATGATGCCGCCCGCGCCTTCGACGACGGGTTTCAGCGCGCAAAAATCGTAAGGCTTAAGCCCGGCATCAACGACGATATCCATTTTTCCGGAAGCGAGTCCGGCATAAAGGTAAGCGTCGCCGCCGAGCGTCACATGGCCACAGGCGCGTTTCAAGCGCTCGAACGAGGTTGCCTGTTCGGGTGTGAAATAATTCGTCGACGTTGTGGCGATGGCGGCCTTTGCCAACGATGCGCAGCGGCTGGTGTGGGCTGGCGCGCCGTTGCGCGTTGTTGCTTCTCCCATCACGCCGAGCCAACGTTCTTTTGAAATGGGCTGGTCGATGACGCCGAGGATGGGGACGCCGTCTTTGGCCAGCGCGATGAGCGTGGTGAATGTCGGCTGGCCGGCAATGAAAGCGTGCGTGCCATCGATGGGGTCGATGACCCATTGAAATGGCGAGCTGGTCCGTATGTTACCGAATTCTTCGCCGATGATGCCGTGATCGGGATACACTGCTTCGATAAGTTTCCTAAGCATCGTCTCAACCTCGCGGTCGGCGGCTGTGACCGGGCTGGCATCTTCCTTGTTTTCCACCGCCATATCGGCGCGGAAAGCACGGCGCAGAATGTCACCGGCGCTATCGGCCATACGATGTGCCAGCGAGAGCATGCGATTATCGACTTGCAAAATACGCTTTCCTTCCCGATGCTGGAGTCATGGACATTCATGCCCGAATTCAGCAATTCCTGCAACAGCAGACGATTCATCCTTTAAGCAAAGGCGAGGGGGATAATGTCAGCAAAGCCGGTGTGGTGCCGTTTTTCCGCAATCCCTATCGCTATTATCTCATGAAACCGGTGGCAAAAAATACTGCTCTTGATGCGCCGAAATTTCAGCTATGCAAAGGAACGCGGATGTTTCGCGCCACCGATGGTAGCTGGCAGGATATGCCTCCTTCTTTCCCCTCTCCCCTTGTGGGAGAGGGTGGCGAACGTAGTGAGCCGGGTAAGGGGGGGTCTTTTAATAAGATATCCCCCCTCCCTAACCCTCCCCCACAAAGGGGGAGGGGATTAGTGGTAGAATTTCTTGCTGTCACGGCGCTGCGCGAAGGCATCGAGGAATTGGGTTTGAAGCTGGAAAACATCAAACAACTCTACGACGTCGGAGCCTATGATTTTTCCTCGGCGACGAGTGGAAACGCCAAACAAATGTGGCTATTCGCAGCGGAGATGAGTGCGGATGACTTTTCCGACGATGTTGCCGATAGTACGGCCGGCTGCGGCTGGCTTAGCTTAGCCGAGTTTGACGTTGCCGGACGCGAGGATCACCGCTATATTTTAAGGGATATAGAGAAGAAATTGAAACAGTATTATTAATCGTCATACCGGCCTGCGCCGGGATGACGCAAAAAGGAGCATTATTATCCGCCCGCTCGAAAAAAATCCGCGTTTCACCAATCCGCTCGCCGGCTCGACCAGCCCGTACCTCAAGCAGCATGCGCACAACCCGGTATTCTGGTATCCGTGGGGGCCGCAGGCGCTCGATCGTGCGCGCGCCGAGAACAAACCGATCCTGATCTCCGTCGGCTATTCGACGTGCTACTGGTGCCATGTCATGGAGCGCGAGGTGTTCGAAAATCTTTCCATCGCGTCGCTGATGAACCGTACTCTCATCAACATCAAAATCGACCGCGAAGAACATCCGGAGCTCGACGAAATTTACATGGTGGCGCGGCAGATGATGACGCGGGAAGGCGGCTGGCCCAACAACGTGTTTCTCACGCCCGATTTAAAACCGTTCTACGCCGGTGGCACTTATGCGGCCGATGAATCGTACGGCAGGCCTGCGTTTCCGCGCCTGCTTGAATGGATACAGTATGTGTGGACGACACAGGAAAAAGACATTCGTGAAACGGCGGATAAAGTGGCCGAGAGCATGAAACCGTTTTTGGTGTATGCGCCCGAAAGCGCCGACAAAGGCGATATCGCAAAACAATCGCAGCAATTATTCAGCCTGATGAAAGAGCATTATGACGAACGCTCCGGCGGATTTTTTCAGGCGCCGAAATTTCCGCACGAATGTTTTTTGAGCTTTCTGCTTGGCTATCATGAACGGGCAGGCTCAAGCGAAGCGCTCGATATGGTGACGCGCAGTTTGCAAAAAATGGCCTCAGGCGGCATGTATGATCAGGTCGCCTGCGGTTTCCATCGCTATGCGGTGGATAAGGAATGGTACGTGCCGCATTTCGAAAAAATGCTCTACAACCAGGCGCAGCTGGCGCGGCTTTATACCGATGCGGCGCAACTCTCCGGAAATCCCTGGCTTGCCGATGTTGCAAAAAGCATTCTCGATTTCACGAGCGGCCCGCTCACCGACGGCAACGGCGCGTTTTATTCCGGCATCGATGCCGAAACCGACGGTGTTGAGGGCGCGTATTACGCGTGGACGGCCGAGGAATTACAGACGCTGCTTGCGCCGGAGGAAGTGCAGTTTTTCACTTTGTTTTATGCGCTGGCCGACATCCCGCAATTCCCCGGACATAAGCATACTGACGGGCAAGTCATCATCGCGCGCAAACCGCTCGACATTGCAGCAGCTGAGCAGGACATGCCCTACGTGCAGCTGGCCGGGATGAGCGCGCAGATCATGAACAAGTTGCTCGAAGCGCGCAACAAGCGCAAAGCGCCACGGCTTGATGATAAAATCATCGTCAGCTGGAACGGCCTCATGATTGATGCATTTGCCCATGCCGGAAAAGTTTTCAACCGGCCGGCCTATGTCGAGCGCGCGGCAAAAGCCGCCCATTTCCTGCTTGAACATGCCCTCGATAATAACGGCGAATTGAAACGCGTCTTAGCCGGTGGCCGCGCCCAGCTCGATGCAACGCTCGAGGATTACGCCTATCTCATCAAAGGGCTGATCAGCCTGTGGCGCGCCGATCCTAAAGATAGTTGGCTTGATGCTGCCAAGGCGCTGATGGCGCAGGCCGGCGAAATATTCGGCGACACCGCCGGCGGATATTTTTATACGCGGCAATCGGAACAGCTCTTGGCGCGCATCAAGAGCGGCACCGATTCGGCTATGCCCAACGCCAATGCGGTCATGCTGCACAACATGATCGATCTTTTTGAAATCACGAAAGATAAAAGCTGGCGCACCGTCGCTGAGCGCCTTGCCGATTATTTCTTAAGCGGGAATAAACGTCTTCTCACCGAATCTGCCACCGTGGCCCATGCCGCATTGCGGCTAATTTCACCCCTCCCGCTTGCGGGAGGAGCAGGGGGAGGGAATTCCCCCCTTTATCCCCCCGCAAGCGGGGGGAATATAAAAACCAAAAATGTCGTTGCTGTCCGCGCCGCGCTATTTCCCACCGCTGCCAAACCGGGTGATAAATGCGAACTGGTCGTGACGCTCGACATCAAAGAAGGCTGGCATGTGAACGCCAATCCGGCGGGGGTAGAATTTTTAATCCCGACGCAGGTCGAGGTGCAAGGCAAGGGCATTGAAATTGCCGGCATCATTTATCCGGAACCGACGCGCAAAGCCGATGCCGAAGGTGGAATGCTGCCGGTGTACCAGGGACGGGTAAATATTGCCGTGCAGCTTAAGCTTCCCGCCAAAGGTAAAAAACGGCCGTCCTTGAAAGCCATGGTCCGCTTCCAGCCCTGCTCCGGCACGACCTGTCATAAGGTTGAAGATGTTAGCATCGTCATCCCGGCGTAGGCCGGGATCCAGTCAAGCCGCGTCTGCGGCGCAGAAGAATCTATACCGCGCCCACGGCGCTTTAGCTGGATTCCTGCTTTCGCAGGAATGACAATTTTGTATGCTTTACACCCCTATAAAATTATGCCATTTATTAGCTAATTAACCAAATAAGGCTATCATTCATGAGTTTTACTAAAATCGCCTGCGTCGCCGATGATTCGCCTAAAGCGCAGGCAGCGCTTAAAGAAATCCGCAAACATTACGAGATCGTCGAGATCACCAAACGGCGCATGAGCGCGCAGGTGATCGTTGTCCTCGGCGGTGATGGCTTCATGCTGCAGACGCTGCACACCTATATGAAGATGAAGCTGCCGTTTTACGGCATCAATTGCGGGACGGTCGGCTTCCTGATGAACCATTACTCGCAGGATGGCGTGCTGCTCGACCGCATCAACCATTCCCGCCCGGCTACGCTCTACCCGCTGCATATGTATGCGCGTTGCACATCGGGCAAGGAAAAACAGGCGCTGGCCTTCAACGAAGTATCGCTATTCCGTCAGGGGCGGCAGGCGGCCAAAATCCGCGTCTCCATCGACCATGTCGTACGGCTCAAGGAGCTTATCTGCGACGGCGTGCTGGTATCGACGCCAGCCGGCAGCACGGCCTATAACTTCTCCGCCGGTGGCCCGATCATCCCGCTCGGCGCGAACCTGGTGGCGCTGACGCCGCTGGTGCCATTCCGCCCCCGCCGCTGGCGTGGCGCGCTATTATCGCACAATTCATCGGTCAGCTTCACCATTCAGGAGCCGAAGAAGCGCCCGGTCAATGCCGTGGCCGATTTCACCGAAATTCATGATGTGACCGAGGTCGTCCTCAGCGAACAGCGCAAATCGGGCGTCACCCTGCTGTTCGACCCCGAGCACAACCTCGAGGAGCGCATTATAAAAGAGCAGTTTACGTATTAATCCCCTTGCCAACCACCTCGATTTACGTTAAAACTTTGCTTCTGGCGTGAGGAATCCCGTCATTATAATCAGTGCAATCTTCAAGGAGTCAATACAATGGCCACCGGTACAGTAAAATGGTACAATCCTGCAAAACGTTTTGGTTTCATTAAGCCGGATGACGGCGCCAGCGACGTGTTCGTACATGCATCCGCACTGGAAGCGGCAGGCTTATTCTCGCTGGATGAGAATCAGCGCGTACAGTATGAATTGACGGACAGCAAAGGCAAAACCTCGGCGACCGATATAAAGCTGATTTAATAAATCCTGCGAGACGCGAAGCGGCTGCACAGGATCTACTCTCAGAATTGCCATCATCGCTCATTGCCCTGCGATGTACCGTTATCGTCACCGCGGTCTTTGGGTTTTTTAAAGCCCGCATCCAGTATTTGAAACATCGAACCGAGCGCTGAATCCGGATGTGTTTTGACAACCCTAGCTGTAAACACAGCCGGCGTTTTATCTTCGCTCTCGGGTGTGGCTTCGAGCATAAGGCCAGGGAACCATTTATCGAACGCCGTTCGTACGGCATTCTCGATTTCTTCGATTTTCAATTTTCTTCTGGGCTTGCCGAAATTAGAATTCAATAAATGAACAATATTTTCTTTAGCGTTCTCGTACGCATCCGACCTGTCCTCGAAAGAGGAATCCCCATAAGACAGTATTTTGCTGAATCTCGATAGCAATTGCAGGAGTGGCTCATTTAGCACCGTTGGGATATGTTTTTGCATCACATATTCACTAAGCCGCGCCTTAGACGTTTTATCGATGGCGGTTAAGCGACTTTTCAGTGGCTCCAGAAATTCCTCGCCGTAATTGCCGCCAAAATCGCTTCCTTTAAAAGTATTGCTCGCGAGAGCTAATAGCTCTTTGTTTAATGGGCCACCCCGATAAGCAGCCAGTTGCTCCAGATAACCACGCCTGTTTGCGATATAATTTTTGCGATATTCGGAATCTTTAAAATAATTCCAGCCGTTATTTTCGATATCGTACTGGTCAGTTAAATCTCCCGCCGCATTCATTATGGACAAATATTGTTTGGCTCGTTCAGCTTGGATTTCTACGAAAAACTCCACATAGTCTTTAATAAGACTAGGTGTTTGGCTGAAAATTTGCTGCTGCATCCAGTGATGCAATTTAACGCCGATGACGTAGGTACTTACATTTTTTTTGGTTTGTTCTGTAATGATATTCAATACATCTGCATTGGGTAAAGAGCGTCTGGATTTGGAAAAAAAACGTTTAGGCTGAGAAGTTGAACGCTGATCTATTTCTTCCCACGCATTGTGGCTTATATTATTAGGCGCATCGTTTAAGCCCCAGTTATAATGATTCAAATATTCAAGACTATCGGTGAGGGTTTTTTGCGCACCTTCGGAAAAATCATTTCCATGAGTGATTTTCTTAAGCGCAGCAATAGCGGCTTGCTGTTGTTCCTGCGGCGTCATGACCACCCCTATTTATTTGTTAATAAATGATTAATACTAGAAGATGGCAAGATTGCAATATTTAATCCCTTTATTTCATAATATTGCTGGCTTTCCAACGCGTTCCGTGATAAATAGCGCGCTCTTTAGCTCATACTATGGTTGTTTTTAAATGAAAGACCTTCGTAATATCGCCATTATAGCCCACGTCGACCACGGCAAAACCACGCTGATCGACCAGATGTTGCGCCAGAGCGGTACATTCCGCGCCAACCAGCAGGTCGAGACCTGCGTCATGGATTCGGGCGACCTCGAGCGCGAGCGCGGCATTACCATTCTCGCCAAGTGCACCTCGGTGACGCGCGGCAATACGCGCATCAACATCGTCGATACGCCGGGCCACGCCGATTTCGGTGGTGAAGTCGAGCGCGTACTATCGATGGTCGATGGCGTACTACTCCTCGTCGATGCCGCCGAAGGCCCATTGCCGCAGACCAAATTCGTGCTCGGCAAAGCGCTGAAGCTCGGTTTGAGACCCATCGTCGTCGTTAATAAAATCGATCGCGGCGACGCCCGCCCTGATGCCGTGCATAACGAAATTTTCGACCTCTTTGCCGCGCTCGACGCCAGCGAAGAGCAGCTCGATTTCCCGACCATTTTTGCCTCCGGCCGCGATGGCTGGGCGGCAGACAGCCTCACCGGTCCGCGCGAAACGCTCGATCCGTTGTTCGATCTCATCATCAAACACGTTCCGGCGCCCGACGTCGATCCTGATGCGGCATTTGCTATGCTGGTGACGATGCTGGAATACGATTCTTTCTTAGGCCGCATCCTCACGGGCCGAATTTATAGCGGCAGCGCCAAAGTGGGCCTCCCGATAAAATCCATGAACCTGAAGGGCGAGACGCTGGAGCAGGGTCGGCTGACCAAGCTGATTTCTTTCTATGGCATCAAGCGCGTACCCATTGAAGAAGCGCAGGCGGGCGACATCGTCGCCATTGCCGGTTTGGAGCATACGTCTGTGGCTGATACCATCGGCGACCTGACCTTGCCGAATGCCGTGCCGTCGACGCCGATTGACCCGCCGACGATGTCGATTACGATTTCCGTCAACGATTCGCCCTATGCCGGGCAGGAAGGTTCGAAAGTAACGAGCCGCATGATCCGCGACCGTTTGTTCCGCGAAGCCGAAGGCAACGTCGCCATTCGCGTCACCGAAGCTGATTCCAAAGATGCGTTCGAAGTAGCCGGGCGCGGCGAATTGCAGTTGGGCGTTCTCATTGAAACCATGCGCCGCGAAGGATTTGAACTCTCGGTATCCCGTCCGCGCGTACTCTTCCGCGAGGAAAATGGCCAAAAATTGGAACCGGTGGAAGAAGTCGTCATCGACGTCGACGATGAATATACCGGCGTCGTTGTCGATAAAATTTCCCAGCGCAAAGGCGAGATGGTTGACATGCGTCCCTCCGACGGCGGTAAAACGCGCATTATTTTCTACGTTCCGTCACGCGGTCTCATCGGCTATCAGGGCGAATTCCTCACCGACACGCGCGGCACCGGCGTCATCAACCGCCTGTTCCATGCGTATGCGCCGGCCAAAGGCGACATCGCCGGCCGCCGCAATGGCGCGCTCATTTCCACCGACAAGGGTGAGGCGGCGACGTACGCGATCTTCAACCTGCAGGATCGTGGTATCATGTTCATCGGTGACGGTGCCAAGGTATATGAAGGCATGATCGTCGGCGAACATTCGCGCGACAACGATCTTGAGATCAACGTGCTCAAGGAAAAACAGCTCAGCAACGTGCGAAGCAAAGCCGCTGAGGAAAAACTCGTCCTTGTCCCGCCGCTGCGCATGACGCTCGAGCAAATGATTTCCTACATTCAGGATGACGAGCTGGTGGAAGTGACGCCGAAATCATTGCGTTTACGCAAGACGGCGCTCGATGCAAACGAGCGGAAAAAAAATCACCCGCGCCAAAAAAGCCAGCGCCTAAATTTTTGTTTGCAGTGCTATACCGCATAAGCTATAAGTAAAAAAATTATATACTATATATAGTATATTTATGCGCGTCACCCTGCTGCCTATTGCTATGATTCTCGCGATTATCGCAGGGATTTCTTCATCATCTTTGGCCGCCGTTGGCACCCCCGCCACTTCTGTTGCTCCGGTTGCCCCGGTCACCCCGGTCACTTCTGCTGCTCCTGCTGCCGCAACTGCACCGGTACTTACTCTACCCACTAGCATTTCTGCCACCGACTTGCCGGCGACGAAACCGGCTGTAGCTCCGACCGCTGCCAATGCGACACCGGCGACCCCTCATCGTAATCCTGCCAATCCGCCGAATAAGCAGCATCCTGAAAATACTAAGCCGCTGGCAGGTTCGCTGCCCCCGGGCATGCGTGCTGTTTCCATTCCCG
>Ga0206956_1042_pt1 | contig 39290 bp, 30 predicted proteins | sample Alteio_BWOrgHeat_35_FD_153252 | JGI IMG/M metagenome (GOLD analysis project Ga0206956, IMG submission 153252) | Enriched cells from forest soil in Barre Woods Harvard Forest LTER site, Petersham, Massachusetts, United States -... | ecosystem: Environmental > Terrestrial > Soil > Temperate forest >...
GGGGCAGTCTACGCCTCACCAATGGCCTTCGCCGTGGATGGAAAAGAGTACGTGGCCATTGCCGCGGGCAGTTCGCTGTACGCGTTTGGTCTCCCCTAAGTTTTCTTTTTCACGCCGCATGCGGCAGCATAAACACGCAAGACTGCTCGGACGTGCTCCTGAATCATGTCTTCGCTGTTCGCTCGAAGACGGCCAGAGCGAATCGCTTCGTACTGCATCGGCAGATATTGGCTCAGCAGCGTTAGAGGCGGAGGAGAAGCTTCAAGGTTGGCCCGGAGTTGGGCCAGTTCTTGCTGGACCGCGGCATCGACCCAATAGTAGCGGCATCGATCGCTGTAACTGTAGATGCGGGCAAAACGCATCTCATCTTCGTTCCCTCGATAGTACGAACGCCAGTACGCCGGATTGCGCAGCATGGCCGCTTCAAGCGCTTCCCGGACTTGCGAGAGCCGAACTCCCTTGCGATGACTGAGCCATTCGTGCTCGATCGCGCTTAGAGCGAAGACCGCCTCTCGAAATGCGAATGTCAGCCAAGGCCCTACTTTCAGGATCGCGAAATGATCTTCCACCATCTCGGCGAGGGCTACTGGCTTCTGGTAATCGGTGGAGTGCGCCTCATAAACGAGAGGCGGATCTTTCGGCAAAGCGGATGAAAGTGAACTCGCCTTCTGCCGGTCGTAATCGAAGATCACGTTTTCGCCGAACTCGACTCCCGGCTGCACAACTAGGCCGATCACTCTTTCCCACACAGAGGCTACGTTCTGCTCGGCAAAGGCAGCGCGGAAAACTTCGAGTGTCCGATGAACATGATTGGCCGAGGATACCGTTGGACCTGCTCCTGCCAACGATTCGCCGCCAGGAGCGGGAACTTCGGTGCCGATTACGTAAAGGAGAGGCGAAGAGCCTGGCAGCAGATCGTCGAATGCGCGCTCGGCGGCGTGGCACAGAACAGCGGCTCGTTGCGCGATGGTACTTTCGTCAGGGCCGCTCTTGCCGTCATCGGTGCAGGCCATGCTCGCATCGAGATGAATCTTATTGTATCCAGCGAGCACGCAAGCACGAACCAGTTCGCAAGCCTTGCCCATCGCCACGGCGGACGGTTGTTCTCGCCAAGGATACGGACCAAGATGATCGCCGCCCAACAACACACGTTTGCGCGGAAGTCCCGCGCGCTGTGCTGCGGAATGAACGTACTCGGCGAACTGAGACGGAGTTTGCCCTGAGTAACCGCCGAATTGATTTACCTGGCTTGATGTGGATTCGATGTGCAGAACTGAGTCATCGTCGACGGCCTGCCGAATTGCTGCCGCGATCACGCTGGGATGAGCCGAGCACACCGCGTACGCGCCGGCTTTCTCGCCTCGCCGATTGCGATGCACGATGTCCTGGAGTCGTTGACTTGCGTTCTTGGGCGGAGATTCCACGGTTGGGGAGTTACTCGGGTTGAGCCTCGATCAGCAAGTGTTTCTCGAAGTCAGCGGAAATTCTTGCCTTCGGGCCGTGGACATTTCCAAGGTCTTTGCCGTTCACATAATCCACGATGTGATAAGTGCGGTCCTGCAAACCGCGTAACTCAATCGGCCCGCCGTAATGACGGGCGAAAAATGCGTAATACATTTCGCCGCCTTTGCGGATCGCGTGAGCCTCAGGGCGATCAAAGCCGATGTCGTAGAGTTCTCCGAGATACTCTCCGCGCGAGAGCATTTTCTCTTTGTAAATCTGCAGCCATTTTTCAAACACTTTCTCACGCTCGGGTGTCAGGTCGGACGTGCTGTGCTTCTTTACAAGATTCGGAAGCACGAATTGAGTGCCGACGACTCCGCCGACACCAACCGTGGAAGCGAAATCATTAGCTCCGTCGCTCAACTCGACGTGATCGCCGAAATAGGGAATGTTGTCACCCATGAGCGCTTTCAGCGTCTTGCCCTTGGAGCGGATCTGGAACGAACTTTCCGGATCCGATGCGACCGACATATTGAAGTGTGGCATGGTGAAAAACGAGTACGCCGTGCCGCAAGGACAAAACTCTACCAGCGCGTCCGGCTTCACGTTGCGGGCAGTCTCATAAATCTCGCGAAAGAAATCGGGCAGCGCTTCCACGGAATCTTCCGGTGTTTTGTGGTGGTGGGCGGGATTGTAGCAAGGAGGAACCGCGTTCATGTGCTGGCCATCGAGTTTGAGGCCATCGAATCCCCACTCGTCCAGAATCTTGCGAACCAGCGCTTTGTGGTATTCCACAACCGCGCGGTCGGCCGGACACATGTAAAACGAGTTCCACCAGGAAATCTTCCGCTTTGATCCATCCTCGTTCAGCAGAAGGAAATCGGGATGCTCTTTGAGCAGTTGCGAATTCGGGACGGCGCTCAGCGGCGACCACCACAGCTGGGCTTTGAATCCCTCTGCGTGGATGCGATCGACCAGCGCTTTCATATCAGCGTCGCCATGCGGAAACTTCTTGGAGTCTACGCTCCAATCGCCATAGTTATTTTGCCAACCATCGTCGAGCGTGACCCAGGCGAAGCCCATCTTCTTGACCGTTGGAAGCGTGTCATATACCTGCTTGAGCTGTACCGAGCGGCCGTAACCCCACGCGCACCAGATCGGGCCAAACGCGCTGTCGGGCGCCGACGCCATTTGAAATCCTTGCCGCACCATGAGGCGGCGGTATTCGGTGAGCGTGCGAAAATAATCTCCCCGATGCACCGAGACAAAAGTCCGAAGAGTATGAAAGCTCTCACCCGGATCGAGCGTTCGTTCTTTATTCGAGGTGACAGCGATGCGGGCATGGCGCGCATCCGGCATAGAAACTGGAAGCGAGATGAGCCGGGGTCCCGGTTCCACATCACCTACCGCGAGACCAACGTCCCTACGCCAAACGTCGACGATCGGAGTTCCTCCGCCATAGTCGCTGGCATTCATGCCAAGATAATTTTCCTGGCGAAACCCTGGCCGCAATGGGAGCACCCAATTCGGACGCTTCTCGTAGGAGCCACTCTGATAGGACCAGAACGCAGGACCTTGAGCGGCGGAGAGCGAAGTTAGCGAATACTGGTTATTGGTCCAGCCGCGAATCGTAATCGGAGTTGCGCCCTGGTTCGAGTATGCAACGTCAGAGATGGCGATGGAAGGGAAGTCGGCGTAGATCGTAACCGAGACGGTCTTGCGTAAGTCTCCGGTCTGGCCGGTCAACGACAGTCGCTCTCCGGCACCGAACGCGTCGGAGACTTGCTCGCGATGAGCCGATGTCAGCGCAAAGTCGCTCCAGGTGCGGCCCGTACCGGCTACCGTTTCCGAAGCAGAAAATGGAGTCAAGGGTTTTGGGTCTGGACCGAACAACGCGATTACTCGGCTGCGCAGGTTGTGGTCGAATTCGATTCGTAAGACGGAGCTTTGGATCTGAAGATCAGTCGTCGCGTCGCTGGCTGCGGCAGACGCCGGACTCGAATCATATTGGCGGGAGTTCGAACCGAGCAGCGCCAATCCGAGCAGGACGCAACACGTCAGCACGACTTGTCTGCGCCTCATAACTGAAGCGTACCACCGATCGTATTTGGTCTCATGATCCAATGAGATTGACTTTGCATCCGGCGAGTCGTATGCCGGAAAATGTTGGCCAAACGCAGAAATTGCGATATATTGCGATCAATTACTTTTACTTTCGTTTACTTTGCGTGTCAAGCTCAGATTATCGGCTGTTGGAGGCTGAAATCGATGGCAATCAAGAAATCTATGTCCCTCGTTTCGCTCGGACTGACAAAGACCAGAGGGTGGCTGTGTCTGTTTGTGTTGTGCGCGTCAGCCTGGTCGGCCGCGCAGACCGCCTCCAAGCGGCAGGAGAAATCCCAAGATCAAATCGGATACAAGTCGGCGGCCGATGCCGAACAGAAGAAGACCCTGCTGCTAAAAGACTTTCAACCAGTCCCCATGTTGCACGCGCCGGTGCACAACGTCGATCGCGCCAAATACTATGTGATCGACGTGCACAATCACGTCAACGACGCGTTGGGAATCGATGAACACATGCCGCCGCAGCGCGTGATTGAGATCATGAACAACACCAACGTGAAGACGGTCGTGATTCTGACCGGCATGTGGGGTGACAAGCTGCAGCTCGTTATCGACGAGATGGTGAAGCCGTATCCGGGGCGGTTTATGGTTTTTGCCCAAATCGACTGGAGCAAAATCGACGATCCGAATTTCACCCAGGAAATGGTCGCGCAGCTCGACGATGCGGTTGCGCGCGGCGCGCGCGGCCTGAAACAGTTAAAGGACCTCGGTCTAACCGACCGCGACAAGTCGGGGAAACTGGTTGCGATCGACGATCCGCGCATCGATCCTATCTGGGAGGAATGCGGACGGCTGGGCATTCCGGTGTCGATTCACTCTACCGATCCCGAAGCGTTTTTTCACCCGGTGGACAATACCAACGAGCGGTACGAGGAGTTGATTGAACATCCTGACTGGAGTTTTTATGGCACGCAGTTTCCCAGCAAAGAGTCAATCTTGGCCGCACGGGATCACATGTTTGCCAAGCATCCGCACACGACGTTTGTAGCGCTGCACATGGCGAACTGGCCCGAGAACCTTGACTACGTTTCTCATCTGCTGGATACGCTTCCCAACGTGATGGTCGAATTTGGGGCGCGCGAAGCCGAGCTTGGCCGTCAGCCGCGCCGAGCCCGCGAGTTCTTTCTCAAATATCAGGACCGCATTATGTTCGGAACCGACAACGGTATGGACGAGGCTATGTATCGCAACCATTTTCGCTGGCTGGAAACGGCGGACGAATACTTCGACTATTGGGGATATCCGGGGCAGGGACGCTGGAAGATTTACGGAATGGACCTTCCGGACGCGGTCCTCGAAAAGATTTACCACAAAAACGCGGAGCGCATTTTCGGTCAATTCCGGGGAGTTGCCAACGTCAAATCGTCGAACTAGACCAGGGTCACTTCGATTCCGGTTTTCTTTAGCGTGGCGAGGTCGGCCTTAGGAATGCCTCGATCGGTAATTAAATGGTGTACAGCAGAAAGCGGGGCAATGGACGACAGGCTTCGCCGTCCAAATTTGCTGGAGTCGCAGACCGCGACTGTGACCCGAGCAACGTCCATCATGGCGCGGTTGACTTTGGCCTCGAGCAAGTTGGGCGTGCTCAGTCCGTAGTGCACGTCGAAGCCATCTACGCCGAGAAAAAGAATGTCTGCGTTCAATCGCCGCAGAGTCTCTTCCGCGATCGGTCCCACCAGCGAGAAAGAATTCTTCCTCAGGGTACCGCCGGTCAAAATAACCTCGAGGGAAGAACCAGAGAGTTCGGCGGCGATATTCACGGCGTTCGTGATGATGGTCAGATGCTCGCGCTCGCGCAGAGCTCGTGCGATCGCAGTGGTAGTGGTTCCGGAATCAAGAATGACCACTTGGCCTTCTTTCACCATGCGAGCGGCTGTGGCCGCGATTTGCGACTTTTCCTTGCGGTGCAGCTTTTCTTTCTCGCGCAAGGTAGGATCTTCCAGCGCGCTTTCTCGCGCTGGTAAGGCGCCGCCGTGAGTGCGGTGGATGCGGCCATGGGCCTGGAGAATGTCCAGATCTTTTCGAATCGTGACCTGAGATGTGCGGAAATGCCGGGCGAGGTCGCCGACCAATACACGTCCGTCGTGACTCAAAATCTGCAGGATCAGTCTGCGTCGTTCTTCGTTCAGCACAGGCTCACTCGAAAGCGCTTACTTTCGCGCATATGTATTTTACCCTTGACAGAGCAGTATAACCGAAAGTAAAAGTTATTAAACGCAAGCATACGAAAGCGGCGGTCTTGCTATGTTCTGGCCCGAGGAAACCGACTTTAGAATCAGGAGAGACTGAAAGGTGAATGCCCTCGCCGAATTATTAAGCCTGCCAGAAAGCGAGAAGGTCACTCGCGGGTTAGTTCATACTCCTGCAGAAATTGCCCAGCAGCCTGAGACTTGGAAGTCTACCTTCGTCCTGTTCAGGAAGAGGCTTCCAGAAATCGGCGAATTTCTGGCGTCAGCAGGGTTAAACGCGGCCTCGGGGGCGCGCCCGACCGTATTTCTGATTGGCGCAGGAACCTCAGACTACATTGGGCAGTCGCTGGCTTACTTGTTTCGCAAGGTCTGGCAATGCGAAGTCACCGCCGTCCCCAGTACGGATCTTCTGACCCATGCCGAGGAACTGATCATTCCCGAGAGGAAGTACGTTTGGATTTCTTTTTCTCGCTCAGGGGACAGTCCGGAGGGAGTTGCGGTAATAGAAAATGCTCGTCAGCAGCATCCTGACATTCAGCATGTCGTGATTTCCTGTAATGCGAGCGGGCGAATGATCAAAGGCAATGCCGGCAAACCACAAGTGTTAAGCATCTGCCTGGACGATGTCGTGAACGATCGCTCACTGGCGATGACGAGTTCATTCTCTAACATGGTAGTTTTCGGCCAGTGTCTAGCTCATTGGGACGACATCGAGAGATACGAACCAGTCTTGTTGCAGCTGGTAAATTCCGGAAAGAGCCTGCTGCCGATGGCTGCTGATTGCGCGGCGACGCTGGCAAGAGAACCTTATACCAAGGCCTGTTTTGTCGGGTCCGGTCCGCTGAAAGCCGTGGCGAAGGAATCCGCTCTCAAGTTGCTGGAGCTGACGGCAGGGAAGGTTGTGACCATGTCGGAGTCCGCTTTGGGCCTGCGCCATGGGCCCATGGCGGCGTTAGACTCCGAGACTTTGTTCGTGTGTTTTCTTTCCGGCAACAAACGGGTTCAGGAGTACGAACGTAATCTGCTCGAGGAAATTGGGAGCAAGCGGCTGGTCACAACCCGCGTGGTAGTTGCCGGGAACATGACGGCGGGCATGAACTCTCTTGCTGAACACAATCTTGCGCCGGCCGTGCCAAGCGCTGTTGCCGATGACTACCGTCCCGCGGTGGATGTTATTTTTGGGCAGCTGGTGGGCCTGTTTTTTTCGTTGCGATGGAACCTGCGTCCCGATTGTCCAAGTCCAAACGGCGCCATCAGTCGCGTAGTACAGAATGTTAGTATTCACTCCTGACTGAAGCTCCTTACTCCGCACAACTCACGAAAGGTACATTCGAATGATTGACGTCTGCGTGGTTGGTGAGCTGAACCTGGACCTCATACTTTACGGATTGCCGAAAGATCTTGTGCTGGACTGCGAGCACCTGGCCAGCGACATGGCCTTCACATTGGGAAGTTCGTCGGGAATCTTCGCCCACAACTTGTGCGTGCTGGGTACGCCAGTCGGTTTCATCTCGAAAATTGGCAGTGATCCTCTAGGGAAATTGGCTGCGGATCGGCTGTCGGAAGCGGGCGTTGACCTCAGCCGGATGAAGCGAGGAGTGGGAAAGACTTCAACCGGACTCACAGTTGTCCTGCCTCAGCCTCAGCACCGATACATGTTGACGTATCCGGGGACGATGTTTGAGATGCAATATTCCGACATCGATATGGACTACGTTCGGACGGCTCGTCACTTCCATCTTTCGTCTTTTTTTCTGCATCGCGCCCTCCGGCCGCAAATCCTGAATCTGTTTCAGCGAGCCAAAGAAGCCGGCTTGACGACATCGCTCGACACCAACGATGACCCCGAAAACGAGTGGGCGCAGGATTTGCTTGAGGTTTTGAAATACGTCGATGTGTTTTTGCCCAACGAGCGTGAGGCAAAAAAGATTGCGCGGACCGAAGATTTTTCGGAAGCACTCGAATTCCTGGCTGGGCTAGCCAAGATAGTCGCGGTGAAGCGAGGTTCGGCGACCTCTGTGTGCCGATCGGGAAATGAGCAGTGGAGCGTGGCACCGCCGAGCGTGACGGTCATAGACGATGTCGGCGCGGGAGACACTTTTGATTCCGGTTTCATTCATGCGTACTCACTCGGCGCGAAACTGGAAGATTGCCTGGCCTTCGCCAACCTTGCAGCGGCGTATTCGGTGACAAAAGCAGGCGGTACAGAAGCATTTCGCGACCGAGGCGCCCTGTTCAGCTTCATGCGTGAGCAATGGAAACTGATGGGCAGAGGAACGTTGCCGCTGAAGGAAGAGAAGAAATAATTCTCGCATTACTCCTCGGGCGGAGTCTGTAAAACGCTGGCGCTTTGAATGCCAGTGGCGATTTCTGGAATGATTCCGAGGGTTCGGTAGATTGGGCGGACTACCTCGCGCATTGCACTTAGCTGGGATGCGAACCACGCAGCGACGGCGATACAAATAGTTCCGCTGATCATCACAGTTCGCGGTGCTCCGATCTGGTGGGCGAGGCCGCCAGCCAGCAAACTCCCGAATGGCGCCATTCCGAGGAATGCCATGGAATAGAAACTCATCACGCGTCCGCGTTTGTCATCTTGCACGATGGTTTGCAGAATAGTGTTGCTCGACGCCATTTGGGTCATCATTGCGCCGCCGACAAATAGCATCAGCAGCAGGGATAGCCACAGAAAGCGGGAAAGCCCCAACGCAATCAGTCCAGTTCCGAAAATCGCCGACGCCAATGGGACCACGCGGCCCAGGCCGAGCACATTTTTTCTGGTCGCGAGGAACATCGCACCCCCTAGCGCTCCTACGCCCGACGCGCCCATCAGGAACCCTAACGTGTGTGGTCCGCCATGAAGCACCTGGCCTGCGAAAATCGGCATGAGCACGGTGTACTGCATGCCGACGAGGCTAATCACGGCCAGCAGTAGAAGAATTGACCGGATGGGCACGAAGTGCGTGACGTAGTGCCAGCCCTCCTTCAATTCATGCCAGACCGGCTTGTCTATGCCTCGGGGCTTGCCCGGGGCAATTCTCATGGCAAGCAGAGACGCGATCACAGCGAGATAACTGAAGCCATCGATCAGGAAACAGTAGCCCTCACCGAACGCCGCGATAATGACTCCGGCGATTGAAGGCCCGAGAAGTCGAGCCATGTTTACCATGGAAGAGTTCAGCGCAATAGCGTTGCCCAGGTCAGCGCGGTCTTCAACCATTTGAATGACGAAGGCCTGGCGAGCCGGCATGTCGAAGGCATTGATGATGCCCTGAGCCAGCCCGAGCCAAATGATTTCGCGAATGGTGATGATGCGCGCCAGAGCGAGTCCGGCCAGTGCGAAGGATTGCAGCATGGAGAGAATCTGAGTGACAACGAGAGTTTGGTGGCGGTTCCACCGGTCAACCCAGACGCCGGCAAACGGTCCCAAAAGAAAACTTGGTATTCGAGATGCGAAGCCCACGATGCCCAGAAGCCACGCCGAGCCGGTTATTCTATAGACGAGCCAACTTGTGGCGATCTGCGTCATCCAAGTGCCGATGAGAGATACCGACTGGCCGGTGAAGAACAAGCGATAGTTCCTCGAGCGCAGCGCCCGGAGAGCAAACTTCCAGCTTTCACCCTGGGTACTCGATCTTATTGCTGGGCGGCTGGGATGTGAGTTCAACTCCGGGCTGGTTGAGTCAGGTCTGGGCATTGACAATCCTGATGACGGGCAAAGCTGCTAGGTTCGGGCTGTGAGACAATCCGAGTCCCACGCAGCATGATCGAGTCTAATTATTTCCAACGCGAGTGTGATGGCTAGCGATCCAGCTACCAAAGATATTAATCCATGGCTGATCGCGATCGCGGTCATGTCCAGCACTTTCATGGAAGTGCTGGATACGACCGTGGTCAATGTTTCCCTGCCGCACATCGCCGGAAACCTTTCCGCCACGACCGACGAGGCTACGTGGACACTTACATCCTATCTCGTGGCGAATGCCATTATTCTGCCCATGACGGGCTGGCTGGCTTCAACCTTCGGACGCAAGCGCCTGCTGATGCTATCCGTAACTGGGTTCACCACGGCTTCTTTTTTCTGCGGGCTGGCGCCGTCGCTTCCGTTTCTGATCTTCTTCCGAGTCATTCAAGGAGCCTGCGGCGGCGGTTTGCAACCTTTGTCGCAGGCCATTCTGCTGGAATCGTTTCCTCCTGAAAAGCGTGGCCAAGCCATGGCATTCTGGGCTCTGGGCATTGTGGTTGCGCCCATGCTCGGTCCGGTGGCGGGCGGATGGCTGACCGACAACTATAGTTGGCGCTGGGTTTTCTACATCAATGTTCCAATCGGCGTTATTGCCATCCTGTTGACCCAGGCATTCATTTTCGATCCTCACTATTTGCGCAAGGAGTCGAAAGGAATCGACTACTGGGGGATCGGTCTTTTGGTTCTGGGCATCGGCTCACTCCAGATCATGCTCGACAAGGGCCAGGAGGATGATTGGTTCGGCTCGCACTTTATTATCACGCTGGCGGTGCTGGCGGTTATTGGTATCGGCGGCCTGCTCGTGCGGGAACTGAAAGCTGAACATCCGATCATCGATCTCAGCGTTTTCCGCTACCGGTCGTATGCGATCGGCACGTTCATTATGACGGTGGTTGGATTCGTCCTCTATGGCAGCACGGTCTTGTTGCCGCTGCTGATGCAGGAACTGCTCGGCTACACCGCGACTCACGCGGGCATCACCAATCTGCCGCGCGGAATGGCGTCGTTCATATTTATGCCTCTGGTTGGTTATCTCACGGGGAAAGTCGATTCGCGAAAACTGCTCGGAGTGGGCTTCCTGGCCACAGCGTTTGCGATGTACCGGATTTCGATGTTCAGTCTGGGCGTGGCATCGTGGAATTTCTGGCTGCCCCTCACGGTGCAAGGCGCAGGCCTGGGATTGATTTTCGTCCCTTTGACGACGGTGACAAACGATCCCATCCCCAGGGAAAGAATGGGCAATGCCACTAGCATCTTTAACCTGATGCGCAACATTGGCGCCAGCGTCGGCATTGCGATGGTCGAGACCATGCAGGTGCGAAAGGCGCAAATGCACATCAACATTCTGGATGAGCATGTGAACCCTGCGAATCCGCTGGCTCGACAAACCATAGACGGCCTGCGCGCTCTTTTCATGTCCCAGGGCAAAGATGCGGTAACTGCAACTCATGATGCCTATGCCGCGGTTTGGGCGATGGTGCAGCAGCAGGCCGCGATGCTGGCCTACAACGATGCGTTCCGTTTTCTAGCCTTGATGTTCGTGGTCATGCTGCCGCTGATATTCCTGATGCGCAAACCAAAAAAGGGGAAAGCCGTGATGGCGCATTGAGCGCCAGACGGGAACAAAGCTCAATCTTTTGCCGTTACTTGATCCTTGATCTTGTCGTATTCCGTTTGCGAGATGACACGACGGCTGGCCAGTTCAGAGGCGCTGCTGTAAGGCCGTCCGGCAATGATGCGATCGGCTCCTTCAGCGCTCATTCCGGGCAAATTTAGCAACTGTTGCTTGCTGGCTTTGTTCACATCGAGAGGCTGGTCGCGATTCCATCCTTCTCTTACGCCTTGAGCCAGCGCCTTCGCGTCCTGCTTGATGTCTGATGTGGCTTGTGCAGTTTTTTGTCGCACTTCGTCGGGGCTAGGCTTTTGCGAGGTGCATCCGGCCGCGAGTAAAAGCAGAGCGACAGCAAATGAGGCGATTATTTTCACGACCCTTCGATGCGATCAGAGTCGACGGGGTTGGTCTCACCGGGCGAGCATAACGGGCTCGCTGTCGAGGAAAAGCCTCAGCGCACCGCGGTTGGTTGAAGGTGAGAACGAAATCGATTTGCAGTTTTCCACGACCCAATCGGCGCCAGCATCTTTGAGTTCGGCTTCGTGGGCCGTGGTTCTGCACGCGATGACCCGAGCGCCAGCAGCTTTGCCAGAACCAATTCCTGCCGGCGCATCTTCTACCACCACGCAATCCTTCGGTGAGAATCCGAGAAACGACGCACCTTTCAAGTAAGGCTCGGGGTCCGGTTTTCCGTTCTCTATGTCGTCGCAGGTGACCAACCGGTCAGGGACGGGTAGTCCGGCGGTGCGTAAGCGAGTTTGCGCCAGTCGGCGCGTACACGAGGTCACGACCGTCCATCGTTCCGGAGGAAGAGAGCTCAACAATTCGCGTGCTCCCGGCAAAGGCACCACGCCATCCAGATCTTCAAGCTCGCCGCGTTCCACTTCGCGATTCTCGATCTCAGCGTCGGCGTGCGGCAAATAGTCGCGGATGGTTGCAATGCTAGGACGTCCGTGCGCTCTGCGAACAACTTCGTTGGGATCGAAACCGCGCGCGATGGCCCATCGCGACCAGACCCGAATGACAGCCGGCGTGGAGTCAACCAGGACGCCATCCAAGTCAAACAGAAGAGCACCACATGTGATTTCGGTCATTCACCACGATAACAAATTGCAAATAACTACTGAGGTTCTCGGGTAAGCTCAGGATTCGGCAACGGCCCTGACTCAAGCTCCTGGTGGCGTTTTTCACGAGCGGCATTCGATAGTTGGGTAAACGTCTGCATTTCAGCTTTCGCTTCCTCTCCGCGTCCCAGACGCTTCAGTGCTTGTCCCCGCAAATAGTGAATGCCCGGGCTGTCGGGATCGAGCTTGAGGGCTGCGTCGGCCTCGGCCAGCGCGTCGGTGAATTTGTTGTCGCGCTGATACACTCGGGCAAGTTGGAAATGAGAGCTGGCAAGCTGCGGATCGAGACGCAGTGCCTTGCGAAACATTTCCTCCGCGTCCCGATCCTGCTGCTGAAGGTAATACACTTCACCCAGCTGATTGTAATCGTAGGAGACATCCGGCTCGATCGCGATGTCCTTCAGAAACTCCGCTTTGGCGCGCTCGAAATCTTGTTTCTTGAGGTAAGCCATTCCGAGATTGAAGTGGACGAAGGGAAGTGAAGAATCGCCCTTGGCTGCCAGTTCAAGCTCGCTGATAGCTTCGTCATATTCTTCGCGGTTGAGGTGAGCCTTGCCCATCAGGAGATGAAATTCGGGAGAGTTTTGGCCGATCTCTACCAGGTGACTCAGCGCCCGCTGCTCAACACCTGCGCGCCCGGCTTTGTTGGCTGCGATGCCCAGCACATAGAGATAATTCAACTGGCCCGAAGCCTGCGACCAGAGCGGCTCCAGCGTAGTTGCTGCGTCTCCATAACGCTCAATGAAGAAATAGCACAACCCTAGCAAATAGCGTGCCTGAAATGTGTCTGGCACGTCGTTTACCACCGACTCTAACGGAGGAATAGCATCTCGAAAATCGTTTTGCCGATAGTAGACGAGCCCGATGTTGAGCCGTATCCCTGCAATCTGGGGTGCCAGTGCCTCTGCCTTTTGCAGCGTCTCCAACGCCTGCTGCCACTGTTTCCGCCGCATGTAGATCACCCCCAGGTTGGCATACGCGCCTGCGACCTGCGGATTGATCGCAAGCACGCCTCGAAACGCGTGTTCAGCCTGATCCAGATCGCCGGTTTTCAACGCTGCTTCGCCCTGCTGAAAAAGCTGTTGGGGATCGGCATTCGGCGGAGGCGGCGCATGCTGCGGGTGCTGGCTTTGAGTTGGTTGCGTTGTCTGCGCACGGCCCGCCTGCCAGGGAACTAACAACAGGACAGTGAGCAGAAATCGAATAGTTGAGCTTGACACTGGTTGCACTCTCTGCTGTAGTGTCCGCCAGCAGCCGCACGAATTCAAGCCACGATGATTCACGGCAATGCAGTCGAAGGATGAAAAACTCGCGATGAAAGCTGCGACTATCACCATTCGAGACGTGGCGAAGGATAGCGGTTTTTCGTCGACCACGGTTTCGATTGTTCTGAACAATGCGCCATTGGCGCGCTACATTCCGGCCGTCACCAAGAAGCGAATTGAGCAGTCGGCCAAGAAGCTGGGCTACCGTCCTAATCTGTTCGCGCGCTCGCTTCGCAGCAAACGCAGTCACACGGTCGGAGTCATGGTCTTCGACATGACCGACCCTTACTGCACTCTGGTGCTGCGCGGCATCGAGAACACTCTGTATCAATCGTCCTACCTGCCCATTCTGACCGATGTTCACAATGAGCGCAGTCGCTTCGAGCGCTACCTCGAGATGCTGCTCGACCGGCGAGTGGAAGCGCTGATTGTTCTGGCCAACTGGTTATTTGTGGATATCGACGTTTTAGCCGATCTGGAGAAGAGCAGTATTCCGACGGCTATGATTGGACGTGACCTGCGAACTGACTCCGTCAGTTCGGTGATGGTCGACAACGAACTCGGCGCTCATGCCGCGCTCGAACATCTGTACTCGCTCGGGCACCGCAAGATCGCTTTCATCCGCGGGCCCAAGACTCTGGCGGACAGCGCTCCGCGCTGGAAGGGAATCCGATCTTTCGCTAAATCCAGCGGGCTGGAAATGGATTCTCGGCTGATTGTCGACCTGCCCGAATCCCGTGACCCGATTTCAAGTTTTGAGGCGGGCTATAAGTTGACCGAAGACCTGCTTCGGCAGAAACGCCCGTTTACTGCGCTGGTTGCCTTTGACGACATGACCGCGTTTGGGGCGATCCGCGCCTTGGCCAAAAGTGGACTACGGGTTCCGGAGCATTGTTCGGTCATCGGTTTCGACGACATTGCGGCTTCCAGTTTGTATACGCCCTCGCTGACCACGGTGCGCCAGCCCATGGAAGTTATGGGCACGATGGCGGTCAGTCTTATTGTGGACGGAATCAACGCGGTGCAGGAGAAGCGGGAATTCTCGGCCGTACATCGCAAAGTAGCTCCGGAACTGGCAGTGCGAGAGTCAACCCGAAGCCTTTTCTGAGCTTCAACACAGTTTTTTCGCTTGACTCTGAAGGTAGACCTACAGCACTATTAACACGTTTTAATAAACGGATTTTCGTCATAGTGGTTACGGATCTGGTTCGACTGTGGGCTATAGCTGGGTTTCCGGGCGAGACTTGGCGTAGTTTCGAATTAAGTTTCTAGCATTAGGAGTTGACGATGAAATCCCGTCTCCTGTGGTTTGTTCTTTTCGTGTTTTCGTTGTGCGCGTCGGCTGCGCTTTTCGCGCAGGACACGGCGTCCATTACCGGCACTGTCACCGATCCTTCCGGCGCGGCAATTCCTGGCGCTCAAGTCACCCTGATCAGCGGGGAACGCGGCATCGATCGAACCACTACAACGAACGGTAGCGGCGATTATCTGTTCGCTTCGCTTCCGATTGGCTCTTACAATCTCACGGTCAGCGACGCGGGATTCAAGAAATACGATGCCGAAGGCATCATCTTGCGCGTCGCAGAAAAGGCTCGCGTCAACGTCGCGCTGGAGGTGGGTGCCACCAACACCGAAGTGATCGTGCAGGGACAAGAAGTTGCCCAGGTCGAAACTCAATCCTCGGATCTGGGCGGCACGGTTACCGGCAAAGAAATTACCCAACTCGAACTCAACGGACGCAACTTCACGCAGTTAATCACTCTGGTTCCAGGTGTAAGCAACCAAACCGGACAGGATGAAGCCGGGGTCGGCGTTTCGGGGAATGTTTCTTTCAGCGTAAACGGCGGCCGCACCGAATATAACAACTGGGAGATGGATGGCGGCGATGCCATGGACAATGGCAGCAACACCACGCTCAACGTCTACCCCAGCATTGACGCTATCGCCGAGTTCAAGGTGCTTACTTCCAACTACGGCGCCCAGTACGGCCGAAACGGATCAGGCACGGTTGAAGTTGAAACCAAGTCCGGCACGAGCAAATTCCACGGCGACGTGTACGAATTCGTGCGCAACGACTTTTTCAATGCCACACCCGAGTTTCAGACCGCGCCTCCGGCATACAAGAAGAACGATTTCGGTTTCACCATCGGCGGCCCGGTATACATTCCCAATCACTACAACACAAACAAACAGAAAACCTTTTTCTTCTGGTCGGAGGAGTGGCGCCGTGAGGTTGTGCCGTCATCCGGTTTCTTTAACGTGACTACTGTTCCCACGCTGGCGGAACGAACCGGAAATTTCAGCGATGTGTGTCCAGCGGCTAATTCGGCGGTCAATACTGCGGGGTTTCCAAACTGCCCGGTCGATCCTGCAACCGGCGCCTATTTTCCCAATAACCAGGTGCCGATCACAAATCCCACGGTAGTCAATGGCCTTCTGCCGCTGATCCCAACCCCAAATTTCGGCCCGAACGCTTGGTTTGCGACTCCGTCCCTCCCGACGAACTGGCGCGAAGAACTCTTCCGCATCGATCACAACATCAATGACAAAGTCCGCGCCACTTTTCGCTACATCCACGATTCATGGGACCAGGACTATCCCGTGCCGTTGTGGACGAGCGGCACCAGTTTTCCAACCGTTCAAACCAACTTTAATGGCCCCGGTGTCAGCATGGTCGCAAGGGTCACCGCTACGGCTTCGCCAACGCTGTTGAACGAATTCGTCGCCAGCTACACCACCGACCACATCACTACGAGCCTCATCGGGCCCTGGCAGCGGCCCGCCGGGTTCCCCCCGATTGGAATTTATAACAACGGTTTCGATGGCAAAGTGCCCGGCATCAGTCTAACCGGCGGCCAATACAATTTCGCAGAGGATCCAGGCTACGTTCCGAACGGCCCGCTCAACTCCAATCCGACGTTCACATTCCGGGACAACATCACGAAAAGCGTCGGCGCGCACAACATTCAGGCCGGCATCTACGTCGTTAGCGCCCACAAGAATGAAATCCCGCAGCCAAGCTATGGCGTGAACGGCTTCTTGCAGTTTAATACCGCTAACCCAGTCACGACCGGGAACGCATTCGCTGACATGCTCATGGGAAGCATCGCTACTTTCACCCAGGAACAAGCCGCGCTGAAAATGCACGAGCAATACCACATCTTTGAGCCTTTTGTGCAGGATGATTGGCGGGCCACGCCGCGCCTGACGTTGAACGTTGGGCTACGCATGAGCTTCTTCGGAACCTATTCGGAAAAGAACAATCTGGCCTGGAATTTCGATCCTGCACGCTACGTTCCCGGCGCAAGCAGCGTGGACCCCGCCACGGGCCTGGTCGTCGGCAATCCCTTCAACGGATGGGTAGACTGCGGCGTTACCCCCGGAGTGCCCAAGGGCTGCATGGCCAATCATTGGTGGAATCCCGCTCCTCGCCTTGGCTTTGCCTATGATCCCTTTGGCAATGGGAAATGGGCGATTCGCGGCGGTTACGGCATCTTCTTCGAGCACACCAATGGCAATGAAAGCAACACCGAGTCGCTTGAGCAGTACAACATCAACACGCAGACCAGCAGTGTTGTGAATGTGGCGGGATATGCGAACCTCAATCCCGGTCTCCTCGGAGGTGGCACGACGCCGCTCTCGTTTGTGTCGATTCCGAGCAAAGCCACATGGCCTTACATGCAGCAGTGGCATCTCGACGTGCAGCACGATATCGGCAAGAACACCGTTGCGACGTTAGCCTACGTGGGCAGTGGCGGAGTGCACCTGACTCGTTCATATGAATACAACCAGATGCACTCGGTTGTGCCGAGCCAGAATCCTTATGCGCGGGGCCAGGTAATCAACACTTCCTTCGACTGCAGTTGGGGTCCGAACAGCAGCCAGCCTAATGTTGTTGTCGACGCTTACGGTGTTCCCACAAACGCGGTAACTTCACACGGTGCGCCGATCCCTTACACTCCTCCCACGACGGCCGGAGGCCTTCCATCTGGTCCAGCGGTCAATCTTTTCGTGGCTTGCGGCAACAACGCCAATTTTTTCCTCCCCTATGCAGGGATCGGATCCATCACCCGCAAGGATCAGACTGGATCCTCGAACTACAACGCGCTGCAGGCTTCTTTGCGGCACAGTATTGGCGGCCTGCAATTGAACGCCGCGTATACCTATAGCCACTCGATTGACGATTCTTCCGACTACAACGACTCAGGATTCGTCGACGCCTACGCCCTGAACGCCTATCGCGCCAGTTCCAACTTCGATGAACGGCACATCATCAACATTGGTTACGTTTACGATTTGCCTTTCCTGAAGGGCAAGACCCTCACTGACAAGCTTTTGGGGGGATGGCAATGGTCTGGCATCACGGACATCGAAAGTGGAACGCCGTTCAGTATTTATAACGCGGGCGGAGGAAATATTCCCAGCGACAACGCGGGAGTTTCCAACACCTTTGCGACTGCAGCTTCTTATCCGGACCTCGTCGGCAATCCAAGCGTTGGGATACCGGCTCTTCCGCCCGGTAACCCACCGCTGCTTTATAACCCGGCCGCGTTCGTCGCTCCCACCGGGCTCACGTTCGGTACTGCCGGAAGAAATATCCTGCGCAATCCCTGGCGAACCAACTTCGATATGGCATTGCTGAAACACTTCGCGGTCACGGAATCAAAATATTTCGAGTTCCGCGCGGAAGCCTTCAACGTCTTTAACCACAGGGAGTATTCCTGGCTGGGCGGGGATGCCGGTTCTGCCGCAGACAACGCCAATGGCACCGGAATCACCACCGCAAACTCCATCGGTTGCTACGGCGGAGCGAACAATTCAGCTGGCGATCCAACCTGTGCCGGAAGCGGACTGCTTCAGCCGAATTCCGCGCACAATCCACGCATCCTGCAGTTGGCGCTGAAGTTTATTTTCTGAGCGAGCATGCAAGGCACTCCTCCGACCTGGCCTCCCTTGAGGCCAGGACTTTTTTGGTTTTACCCGGCATGCGCGTGTTGAGGAGAGTTCACAACCGTGAGCGCCTGTTCAAGGTCGGCGATCAAATCATCTGCATTTTCGATTCCCACCGATAGCCGGATTAACTGCTCAGTTACGCCCATCTTCTGCCGTTGTTCGGCTGAAATCATGGCATGCGATGTCAGCACGGGAATAGACACCAGCGAATCCACTCCGCCGAGACTGGGCGCCAAGGTGAAGAGGCGCAGCGATTCGGTGAGCCGCCGTGCATCACCACCCGAGCCTTCGACTTCGAAGCTCACCATTCCACCGCCACCGCGCATTTGCTCCATTGCAACCGCTCGTTGCGGATGGCCCTCGAGAAACGGGTAGTGAACCCGTCGCACTTTGGAGTGCTGAGCCAGGTACTGCGCGACGCGTAGGGCGTTGTCATTCTGTCGCTGCACCCGAACTGCGAGGGTCTTGATACCACGCAGCAGCAGCCAGGCAGCGTGCGGATCCATGACTGCGCCGAGCGTCGTGCGGGTCTCATGAATCTTCTCGATCAAATCCTTGCGGCCGGCAATAATGCCAGCCATCAGATCGGAGTGTCCGCCGAGATACTTCGTTCCAGAATGCATGACCAGATCGATGCCAAACTCAAAAGGGCGTTGGTTGATCGGCGTGGCGAAGGTGCTATCGATCATGGTGATCAGATTATGTTTTTTCGCAAGGGCAGCGGCCTTGACTAAATCAACGATACGCACCGTGGGATTGGTCGGAGACTCCAGATAGAGCAGCTTCGTATTCGGTCGAATGGCCTGCGCGTGTTGCTCGTATTCGGTTGTATCGACGAATGTGGTTTCAATTCCGAGCTTGGGCAGCCACTGACCGAAGAACTTTCCTGCGCCGCCGTAGATGTCTCGTTGCGCCACAATGTGATCACCGCTTTTCACCAGCGCCAGAATCGAAGTCGTAATCGCGTTCATGCCGGAAGCAAACAGCAAGGCGGCGTCAGCCCGTTCTAGCTCGGCGATTCTCAACTCAACTACGGTGTTCGTCGGGTTGCCGTAGCGCGTGTAAAACATGTCCGTCGGAGTCACGCGCAACTGTTCGTCGTTGTCCGTAACTTCAAAGGTAGACGTCTGGTAGATCGGCGTAGCTACGGGCCCATGCTTTTTTTTCAGGTCGGCGCCTGCGTGTACGGCCTCAGTTTCCTGGTGGTGCTTGCTTTTCTTCATCACAACTCCATCTGCGAATACCGGATTAAGAGTATCGTTCACCGGCCAAGTGGGCAAGGGAGCCGAAGCCCGGTCCAACAACCGTTGCACCCTTTATAATTCCAATCTCATGGATACAGGCCTGAAAAACCGGGTAGCGATTGTTGCCGCTTCCAGCCAGGGGATTGGCCGCGCAACGGCGGAAGCCCTGGCCGCCGAGGGATGCCGAGTTGCGATGTGTGCGCGCAATGCCCAAACTTTGCATGCCGCCGCAGAGGGCATTGAGAAACAATACAGCGCCGAAGTGTTCGCCCGGGCTCTGGATGTAACTGACTCGGAGGCGGTGCATCGGTTCGTCGAAGAAGTGGTGTCGAAATTTGGCAGCGTCGACATCTGTGTGACCAACGCTGGAGGCCCCCCGGCAAAAGGGTTTCTCGCTGCCAGCGTGGAAGAATGGCGAAAAGCCGTCGACGCCAACTTTCTCAGCACGGTTTATTTTGCCCGCGAAGTGATTCCTCACATGCAACGCAAGCATTGGGGACGCATCATTACGATCACCTCCATCACGACTAAACAGCCAGTGCCAGACCTCGTTCTATCCAATGCAGTTCGCGCCGCGGTTGTAGGCTTGGTGAAAAGTCTCGCGAACGAGTTCGGCAAAGATGGCATACTCGTAAACAACGTTGGGCCGGGCTACACTGCAACCGATCGGCTAAAAGAATTGGCTAAGACTCGGTCAGGAGCTACGGGCAAGAGCGAAAAAGAGATCTTTGAAGGATGGAGCGCGGATGCACCACTAAAGCGCCTTGGCGAACCCCGCGAGGTTGCGGACGCGATCGTATGGCTCGCCTCTGAGCGCGCTTCGTATGTGACGGGACAGACCGTGCTCGTGGATGGCGGCCTGTATAAAGGCTTGTAAGCGGAGATGGACTTGGCCAGTCCGGACGGACGTGGATGGCCACGCTCCACTCGCAAGAAGAATTACGGAAAGGCAAACCATGCGACTGCTAGCTTCACGAATGGCAGTGATGACGGGCGAGGGCGCGCTGTCCGTTTATGCACGCGCCAAAGAACTGGAACGTGAAGGCCGCTCGATCATCCATCTCGAACTCGGCGAGCCCGACTTCCATCCCTCCGCTTCAGTAAATGACGCGCTCAAACGTGCTGTAGACGATGGCAAGGACCGTTACTGTGCGGTCGCCGGCGTTCTACCCCTGCGTGAGGCAATCGCTTCCTATCTTCATGACACGCGCAACCTCGAAGTTTCCGCTGACAACATCGTCATCGCCCCGGGCTGTAAAATCGCTCTCTTCATGGCGATTCTGGCGCTCATCGATCCCGGGGACGAGGTGTTATATCCCGACCCGGGGTTTCCTGGGTACTCGTCCATTACTCTCGGGTTGGGCGGTGTTCCTGTTCCATTTGAACTTTCCGAACGCAACTACTTCCAACCAGATCCGGAACAAATTGCAGCAAAGATTTCCCCTCGCACAAAAATCTTGATCGCGAACTCCCCGGGCAATCCAACTGGTACCGTCTACACCGACAAAGTGCAGCGACGATTGGCCGATCTCGCCGTGAAACATGACCTGCTCGTGCTGTCTGACGAAATCTATGCCCGAGTTATTTACGGCGGCCAGTATGTCTCGCTCATGCACTATCCGGGAATGGGGGAGCGCACCCTGATCATCGACGGCTTCTCCAAGAGTTTTGCGATGACGGGATGGCGGCTGGGATATACCGTCGCTCCCCAGCGCATTGTGCCGGCGTTGAACATGCTGGCAGTCAACAGCTATACCTGCGTCGCGGAGTTCAGCCAGTACGCGGCCATCGAAGCACTCAAGGATCGCGAGGGCACAACTCCTCGCATGGTTCACGAGTTCACTAAACGGCGCGAGCAGTTCATCCGCGACCTGAATCGTGTTCCCGGATTTCGATGCTCGCCGCCGGATGGCGCATTCTACGCGTGGGTGAATATTTCAGACACAGGAATGGGCGCGGAAGAACTCTGCCGTATTCTGCTCGAAGAGGCGGGTGTCGCGGCCATCCCTGGCGCGGCTTTCGGGGATGCTGGCACTGATTTCATCCGCTTCTCATTTGCATCTTCAACCGCGACCTTGCAGGAGGCCGTAGAACGGATTCTGCGGGTTTCCACCGCTTGGCAAGGTACTGTCGCCACGCGATGAAAAACTTTCAGCACGATATTGGTCGCTCAATAAAGACAGGACGATACCTCATGAGGCGAATGCCCGAGCTGGTTTTGATTGCGATTTGTGGAATCTCGATCTTCGCAGCCGCCCAGGCGCGCCCTCTGCCCGGACCGGACGTGCAGCAGACCTATCAACGATTGCTGCCTCAAATCGAAAAGATTCCCATCTTCGATCATCATGCGCATCCTGGCTACTCCGACGATGCCGACGTCGATGCTATGGCCGCGCCGCCCGGAATTTACGCGCTGCGTATTCGTGACACGAATCCGGAACTCATTGTGGCCGCGAAGGCCCTCTTCGGATACCCCTACGACGACCTCTCGCCTGAGCACGGCAAATGGCTGATCCAGAAAAAAGCCCAGCTCAAGAAGGAAAAGGGAATTGCGTATTTTTCTGACATCCTCAACAAACTGAACATTGAGCAAGGAGTTGCGAACCGCGCGATGATGGCCGACTATCTGGATCCCAAAAGGTTTGTCTGGGTATTCTTTGTGGATTCATTCATGTGGCCGTTCGACAATCAGCGGGAACGCTCCCGTAACGCTGACGAAGAGGTTTACATCCCACTGCAGGAGAAAATGTTGCATCGCTGGATGCAACAGGAAGGCCTCAGCAAGTTGCCTGGGGATTTTGGCGAGTATCTGAAATTTGTCAGTCGTACCCTCGAAGACAATCAGAAGAGGGGCGGCATCGCCATGAAGTTTGAAGTCGCCTATTTCCGCTCGACCAAGTTCAGCGATCCAGCGCGTGAAGACGCGCAAGATATTTACGAGCGCTTTGTCTCCGGCGGAATCCCTAGCCCCGACGAATACCGCACGTTTCAGGATTTCATGTTCCGCTACCTGATTCGAGAAGGTGGCAGGCTTCATCTTCCAGTCCACATCCATTCGGCGGTTGGCCCTGGCGATTACTTCAACCTCACCGAAAGCAATATCATGAACCTGGAAAATGTTCTCCGCGATCCCCGCTACTCGAATGTGACGTTTGTCATGCTCCACGGCGGATATCCGTATGATCGTCAAGCCATCTGGCTGGCCGCGGCGAAAAACGTTTACCTGGACACGTCGCAAACTGAGTTTCTGCTCTACCCCTCAGAGTTCAAGAACTTGCTCAAGCTGTGGCTGGAGACATTTCCCGAGAAAATTACCTTCGGGAGCGATGCATTCCCCTACAACGACGTGATGGGCGCCGAGGAAAGTTATTGGCTGGGAGTGCAATCGTCGCGCGCTGCACTGGCCGCGGCCCTGGCTGAGATGATTTCGTTAGGCGAAGTCAGCGAGCCACAGGCATTGCAGATGGCCCACGGTTATTTGCATGACAATGCAGTCGGACTTTATCCAGGAAAGGTGCACTGATGGCGAAGGCAAAGAAAGCAAAGCGGGCAACCCAGAAAAAGAATGCGCGAAGCGGCTCGACGAAAAGACCTACCAAGGCTGAGCTGAAGCATATCCCGTGGAGTTCAATCGATCTTGAAGACTTGAATCCCTTGCTGCAACGCCAGTTCGTGGTAGGACAAAACATCATGGTCGCGCGTGTGCTTCTGAAAAAAGGATGCATCGTGCCGGAACACAGCCACCACAACGAGCAAGTTACCTATATTCTGGAGGGGGCGCTCAAGTTTTGGATCGATGGCAAAGAAATCGTAGTGAATGCCGGCGAAGTGCTGACAATTCCTCCGCACATGCCGCACAAAGCGGAAGCCGTCGCGGACACGGTCGATCTCGACATATTCAATCCGCCTCGCGCCGACTGGATCAACAAGACGGATCAATACTTGCGCGGTGGAAAGTAGATTTGCGCTGGTCAATCTTCCGCTGGCCCCAATCCGTATGACCGATCAAATCCCATCAAAGTCGAATTCTGCCCAAGCATCGCAACTAAGATGTATCGGCTGCGGCAGGGTATTCGAAAAAGCACAGCAGAATTTCCGCTGCGCCAGTTGCGGCGATCTATTGGAGATCGTCTATTCCGATTGGAACACGAGCGACGCAAAACGACTCGATGCCACTGAACTCAAAGCGCTCTGGCGCCAACGCCGCACCTCAGGACTCCCAACCGATGAAAGCGGCGTCTGGCGTTTTCGTGAATTGCTGCCGAGCTTCGACGAAAAAGACGTCATCAGCCTGCGCGAAGGAAATGCTCCGCTCTACGAAATGTCTGGCTGCGCCCGGGTTGCAGGATTGCCGCAAGTTTACGCCAAGCATCAGGGCATGAATCCCACAGGATCATTCAAGGACACAGGAATGACTGTAGCCGCATCGGTCGCGCGGCGGGAGGGATTTCGATGGGTAGCCTGCGCCTCCACCGGCAACACCTCCGCTTCGATGGCGGCGTATGCTGCGCGTGGGAGAATGCGTAGTCTGGTGCTCATCCCAGAAGGTAAGGTTTCGTGGGGTAAGCTTTCGCAGGCGCTCGATTACGGCGCCGTGACCTGCCAGTTGAAAACCGATTTCGACGGCTGTATGCGGGTGTTGAACCAGGTCGTCCAGCTGATGCCGGTCTACCTGTTGAACTCGGTAAATCCATATCGTCTCGAAGGGCAAAAGACGGCGGCAATCGAGTTAATGGAACAGCTTGACTGGCAGCCGCCGGATCACATCATTGTTCCCGGCGGAAACCTGGGGAACTCCTCGGCGCTCGGAAAAGCGTTCATTGAGATGCGGCAGCTAGGGCTGATCTCGAGGTTGCCCAAAGTTTCGATCATTCAGGCTGCAGGGGCCAATCCGTTGGTGCGGACGATGCGGGAAAATGGCGGCAGGGAACTGGTCTCCGTTCAGGCCGAAACTGCCGCCAGCGCTATTCGCATCGGAAATCCTGCATCGTGGAAAAAGGCGGTCACGGTATTGCAAGCAACCAGTGGCACGGTCGAAGAGGTCAGCGAAGTGGAGATCGCTCTGGCCAAAGCCGAAATTGGTGCCGACGGAATTGGCTGCGAACCGGCGTCGGCCGTGACCCTGGCAGGACTCAAAAAGCTGGTTAAGCAAGGCTTCGTTGCGCCGGGAGAAAGCGTGATATTGATTTTGACCGGGCACCTGCTGAAGGACCCGGAGTTCACCTTGAAGTTTCACCGCGGCGATCTGTTCACTGGCGCCGCAAGCAAAAAAGAAGTTAGCATTCTTGGGCCTCAACAACGCGCGCCCATCGTGCTGGATGCAACCGTGGACGCAGTCATTCAAACCTTGAACGCAGCAGACGACCAACTGGAATTATGACTGATCGCACCAGACAGAAGCGGCATAAACCGCGGTCCGTTGAGATAGTCCTTCCGGCGACTTCCGCGAATCTTGGTCCGGCGTTCGACGCTGCCGCACTGGCCTTCTCGATGTTTCTTAAGATAGGCGCGAGTTCCGCATCTGAATTCTCGATTGTGGCACGAGGCCGTGACCGTGAGATCTGCGCGCAGATCGAAAACAATCTTATTCTGAGAACTTACTGCGAGGTGCTGCAACAGGAAAGAAAGCCGGTGCAGCCCATCGCGCTCCGCATTGACAACCAGATTCCTATCGGCAAAGGATGTGGATCTTCGGCGGCCGCGCGGCTGGCTGGGATCGCCTTGGCAGTGCGTTTCGGTCGCTTGCGCTGGAGCGAGAACCGAATCGTGTACGAGGCAGCGCGGCGCGAGCACCATCCCGATAACGCCGCTGCATGTTGGATGGGCGGCCTGGCCATTGCACGAATCTCCGCGAATGGCGAAATGCAGATTGCGCATGTAAAACCAAAAGGGAAGTGGCCGCTGTTGCTCGCCGTCCCCAACGAGAGCCTCTCGACCGAGGACGCGCGCAGGGTTCTGCCCAATCAATATTCCCGGCCTGACGTCGTGGCCAACATCCAGAATTCTATGCTGCTATTGACTGCCTTTTTCCAAGGGCGGAAGGATCTGCTCACTTCTGCGCTGGAGGATCGCATCCACCAGCCCTATCGCTCATCGTTGTGCCCACTGCTGCCCGCCCTGCAGAAGCTCAACGGAACGCGCGGGATATTAGGAAGTGTTTTGAGCGGAGCCGGACCTTCAGTATTAATCTTTCTCGACCCAAGATCGAGCGCGGACCACGTTAGAAAACAGGTGCGCGAACACCTGCGAGCGGAGGGATTCCAGCCGGAATTAATCAACACCGACATTACCGCCTGCGGGGTCAGCCAGGTTAGCCGCTTGGCGTTCCGGTGAGGCGATGCGCGGCTCTCAATGTCGCGTATCTTCGTCGCTGCCGGAGGGGTGAGAGCTGGACACGATACTGGATAAGTGCTGCCGGAAACTCAAATAAGGCTCGCGGGCGAACCGGTCCGGATAGGAACTGACTGCTCGAAGAAAACTGTCTATTTCCCGTTGGACTTCACACTCACGCTCGGCGTCCGAACCGAGCAAATCTGCTGCGTGTTGCTTCTTGGTCTTCATCTACTTCTCCTGCCATCGGACCGGCTCGGTAGCCTGCACACACAATCGCAGCGCGACGCACACGACTATCACGAAGGTCTTAACTTACATCGCACACGCTTTTACTCAAAAAGGGGAACCTGAGACTATTTCCCATTCTTCGATGTGTAAATAGCACTTTCGTGCTACAGGGGATTCCCAACAGCCGGAATAGAAAAGACCGGGCGGGCGCCCGGTCCAATCGAGTCAGTCTTCGATTCTGCAATCTAGCGGCTAGCCGGAGGAACGATGCCATTCATGCGCAGGTACACCACCATCTGCCCGTAGTGGTCGAAGCAATGTCCCACGATTAGAGTTGCCATCCCCAGGCGTGTGGCCGTGCCCTCGCCGAAGGGATTCTTGATGGGACTCAGCAGATTACCCTCATTAATCGTGCCCACCGCCTTGTGGAAATACGCGTACGAGCCTTTGAGAAAATTCATGATGTCTGCTTTGGTCTTCATCGAATCCGGTCCGTTTTCGCCACCCACGTCGACCGGCGGCTTCTCTTCAAGAATGGCCGCTCCAACTATGTAATTGACGGCCGCAACGTGCTTCACCTGCTGAGCAAAAGTCCGCACGCCTTTGAATTCGCCGTCGGCAGGGGCAAATGCATACTTGTCCTCGGGCATGGCATCGGCAGCCGAGACAAATTCCTGCTCCACCCCAGCTACTCTTCGATCCAGCACTTGAGCGACCGTGGGATGCTCCACAGCTTTAGTGTTCTGGCCAAGAGCGAAACCGCTAGCAGCCAGCAAAAGCAGACAGGCGAACAGCCATTTCATTTTTGTCATGAGGTTCTCCTTGAAAGCGAATGTCTGAATTGTGGAAATATAGTGCTTGAATTAATCCCGCACAACAGACGGTGCGTATTGTAATTCCTGCGAGGTCAGGGGATAGCGTCGCACACTTACTAGTCCAGCCACAAGCGCGATTGCCGACCACAGAAACGCCGTTGGAATTCCAACGCGGCTGGCCAGAGCCCCCCAGAGCGCGCTGCCGATCGCCATCCCTCCTTGCAGCACCAGCAGGTACAACGAAAGAGCGCGCGCCCGCAGAAACGAAGGAGACATTGTCTGTGCCGCGACGTTGAGACAAGCCAGAATTCCGATCCAAGCGGTTCCGCTGGTGAACAAGACCAACTCCAGCCAGCCGAACGCGTGCACTCGTCCCGCGGCAAATGTCATGGCGGAGAAAACCAGAATCGCGATCGTTACAACCGCGTCCACCGAAAGCGTACTCCGCAATCGCGGCAATACCGCTGCGCCTGCCAATGCGCCCAGCCCGAATGAGCCGAGCAGCAAGCCGTAGCCGGTCGCTCCGTGCGGGCGGGCAACGATCGGGAGCAGCGCCAGCAGAGAACTTGCGCCCAAACTAAAAGCCCCGGTGCGAATGAGCACACAACGCACGAGCGGAGCTCCGCGCACATAACGCAGGCCGGTGAGAACGGCGTCGGAGACTCGGCCGGTTTCGACATCTTCAAAGCGGGGACGCTTCCAACGATATAGAAAAAAGATTACCCCGAAGAACGAAGCCGCATTCAACAGGAAAGCCACGCCGGAGCCAGCGATGGCAATTACCATCCCGCCAAGTGCCGGACCCACCGCGCGAGCGACGTTGAATCCCACCGAGTTCAACGCTACTGCGGGCGCGTGCTGCGCGGGAGAAACGATTTCCGGCGTGATGGCCTGCCATGCAGGATCGTTCATTACTGCGCCCAGGCCCAGCACAAATGTGAACCCAAGCAGAATCCAGGGCGTGACATTTCCCAACAGCGTGAAAATACCCAGCAGCGCCGCGGCCGCTACCATCCAGCCCTGGGTGATCAGCAGGAAGCGGCGTCGATCCACCATGTCCGCAAGTGCACCTGCTGGCAAGATGACTAGAAAAACCGGAAGCGTTGTCGCTGCCTGCACCAGGCCCACCATCAATGGAGACATTGTGAGCTGCGTCATCAGCCAGCCCGACCCGACGTTCTGCATCCAGGTCCCGGTGTACGAAATTACCGCCGCAACCCAAAGGGAACGAAAGAGCGGCTCGTGTAACGGAGCCCAAGCCGAACCGTTCGCAGTTCTCGGCAGCATCGGCGTGTTGACCATGTCGGCCATGCTAGTTGCCTGCAGTCTTTTTTGCGGGAGCGTACTCTCCAAACGGCCACTCTCCGTGGCGCCAGGCGCGGAGGAGATAAATGATTACGCCGCTAATAAGAATCAGAAGGGCATAGCGAATCTGAGTGAGCGAGTTCGTTCGCGAAATAAGCACGAACAAGAATCCCACTGACGCGGCCAACGCGGGTAGAGGGTAAAGCCACATGCGGAATGGCCGTGGTAGGTCGGGCCGGCGGATGCGCAAAACAATCAAGCCGACCGCTTGCAACAGAAACTGCAACATAATGCGGATGACCACGAGCCCTGCGATTACATCCGCCAGCGATAGAAAACAAAACAGGGCCGCGCCCGCAGCCAGTGCGAGCAAAGACACGTACGGAAACCGTCCCTCCGTATGCAAACGGGCGAAGGCTTTGAAATAGTTTCCATCAAGCGCGGCCGCGTAGGGTACGCGCGAGTAGCCCAGCATCACCGAAAAAACCGAGGCGAATGCCGTCCACATGACCAGTCCAGTGGCAAGGTTCGCGGCCCACGGCCCATAAATCTTTCGCATGAAAATAGACACAACATACAGGCCGCGATTGTCTTGACCGACTTGCATCTCCTGCCACGGCACCACGCCCAAGATGCTGATGTTCATCACCACGTATAGACATGCCACCAGAAAAATGGATAGCAGTATCGCGCGAGGAATCGTTTTCCCCGGTTCCTTTACTTCGTCGCCGAGGAATGCGACGTTGCCATATCCCCAATAATCGTAGGTAGCGATCAGCATGGCCGAGCCCAGTCCCAGAAAGAAATTGCGAGATAGGGCGAACGCTCCCGGCGGAAAACTGAAAGCTCGCGAAGCGTCGAAGTGGCTGAGTCCCGCGACGATGATCCAAGACATGGTTCCGATCACCCCGGCCAGGAGCAGCTTCGAGATCCATCCAATGCTTGTGATCTTGCGATAAAGAAGGAGCGCCGCCAGAGCAACTGTGCCGATCGCCACAAAGGTTGCTCCTGAAACCAGCCAGTGTAGTTGTAACCTTCCCAGCATCGGCAAGGGCACGCTCCAATGGCGAGCGACATATTGCGTTTCCAACCTGGGCCAGAAATAGGACGCGTATCCTGCAAGGCCAATCGATCCCGAGGCAATAATGAGCGGCGCACTGAAAGAAAGCTGCCAGACAAAAAGAAACGAAATCAACCGGCCAAGGCCTTTTGGCCCGTAGATCTCACGCAGATAATGATAAGAACCGCCCGACTGCGGCATGGCGGCGCCCAGTTCTGCCCAAACCAGACCATCGCACATGCCGAAAATCGCGCCCAGAATCCAGCCGAGCATCGCCTGTGGCCCACCCATTGCGCTAACTATCAGCGGGATAGTGATGAATGGGCCCACGCCTATCATGTCGATCATGTTCAGCGCGGTCGCGCTACCTAGTCCCACGCCGCGAATCAGGTGCGGTGAACTCTGGTCGGTCTGAGAGGGATGCGGCATTCGGAAAGCAACTGAGAACAAAGAACTGAAATCTGGGAACTGACGGCTTCGACTAAAGACTCATCACCGAGCGTTGTCCTTCTCATGTCCCGCACTCAACAAGTTCACATAAAGCCGGATCGCTCCTGGGACTCCCGCCGGTAACTGGCGGAAGAAAGCGTAGCCCGTGTAGATATAGGTTCCCTTGCCGTATTGCGCGCGCAACAAGCCTCCCTTTTGCGACGGCTCTCCGGGATCATGACAAGCCAGAAGCGGGGTGAAGCTGCTGTCCCACTGATCCATGAAATACAGCCCGCGCTCCTGCACCCATCCGTCGAAGTCGTGCTGCGCGATCGGGTTGGGGAAGTGAAAGATGCCATCGTCCGGAGCCAGAATCTCTACCGGAGCCTCTTCCACCGAAACCCGTGCCCGGCTGAGTTGCGCGGGATAAGGCGTGAATTTCCCTTTGTTGAAATCCGCTACGCCAGTGTTGTATTGCGCGACCAAGGTCCCGCTGTTGTAGACGAAATCCAGCAGCTTTTTATTATTGGCCGCGAGATCCTTTTGAGTATCGTAAGCCCGGATGCCCAGAACAATCGTCTGGTACTGGCTCAGGTCTTCGCTCGCGAGTTTCTCCGCCGGAATCATGGTCAGCTTCATTCCAAGCTGTCCGAGCACCGTTGGGATATCGTCGCCCGCGCCCATGATGTAACCGACCCTCAAGTCTTTGGGCACTTTTACATCAACGATGCTCACGCGCTGCAGCGCAGGCTGATAATAGTAAAAGCTGTCGAGATCTTCCCGAGTCACCAGATTGTAACCCTCGCTGTAATTCACTGCGCCCGACTCAAAAACCGCTCGGATCGTCGCTCGTCCTTCTTTCAGGCTAGCCGGCGATATTTTGAACTCGACTTCTTGTTTCTCGCCGCGCTTATGAAACCCCATCGTTATTTGTGCGGGATCAACGCCCCAGCCTGCCGGGGCTTCCAGACGGAGCGTGCCTTTGAGAGCACCCGACAAATTGCTCGAAACTCCAACTTTTACGTGCTTCTCGCCATCGCCTTCGGTCGGAATTACCTGTTGCCCCGGTTCCAGCATGACGGAAAATGCGGGGACAATCGCAAGTGGCTGTGTCCGCTCTCCGCCTTTGTCGTCTACGAACGGCGTTACTACCGGAGTTGAAATCGCCGTCTGAAGTCCGTTTGAACCTCCCAGTTCACGCGTTCCTCCAAAGAGGGTCAGATCGTGTGGAGAATGATGCGTGTGATACTCGACGGTCGCATGGAAAGGAAGCGGCGGGAAGGGCAGCGTGACGTAGCGCTCGTCGTCGATGGTGTTGATACTCTCTGTTTCCGGGTCGTTTCGATGCCAATAAGGACGCGTGTAGAAATTGCCGCTGACGGCGTCCGCGGGAATCTGTACGACAAAGTTTGCGTACTGATCCGTGCCAGGGGCGACGGCCAAGACAACTTCTTTGTCGATCTGCTTCGCCCATCCTTGAGGAGCATCGAGCTTTATGCCGTCTAGTACGAGCTTGTACTTTGAGCCATTGTGAAATTTAAGCCTGACTAGAAACTTTTGGCCCGGAGAAACAGCGGTCAGTGCATCATCCTCCTTCGGCAAGCCCGTCCCCTGCGGGGGAGCGACTGTCGCTTCCAGCGAGATATCCATGGCCAGGTTCAAGGCGTTGCGCATCTGTTGCTGTTTTTCCCGGAGCCTCTGTAATAAATCCTGCTTAGGCGCCGGGGTGATCTCACTGCTGTCTACGCGGCTTACGACAGAATCTAATTTCTGCAATCCGACCAGCAGCGATCCCGTCGCATCGCTTTTATCTTTTTCGCTTTTTTGAGTTGCAGTCTGAACTTGGTTTGCAACCTCTGTCAATTCCGAACGCAACCACGGCACCTTCGATTCTTCCGCTCCCAATCGCGACGCCAGGCCCGGCAGACTGGTATCGATCCCGTTGAATAAATCCTGCTCGTGGCCATCTTTGTCGGTTGTCGATGGCAGAACCGAATCTACCAATTTGTAATACGTGTATCGAGGGCCGTCATCAATAGAGAACGCTCCGACGCCTTGGGAAAGCTGATGCCGCAATCCCTCCACAGCGAACTGCGCATACGACATGCCCAGCCTCGGATTCGGCTCTCCTGTATTCAGCCGTACCGTGTAATTCTCCGCTGGGCAGGTCTGAGCGCCAAACCCACACACGTTCCCGATATAAAGTTTCTTCGCCTGCCAGGGCAGCAAGCCTTCAGTGATCTGTTCAGCGAAGCGATTTGGATCGGCCGCCGCGCGGAAAGCCTCGCGCGTTAGGATAGACGAAGCCTGGTGATGACCGTGTCCGTCACGATCGGTGCCTGAAAAGCGGGCGACCAGGACGTCAGGCCGAAAAGTGCGAATCACCCGCACCATATCGCCGAGCGCGATGTCGTGACCTTGCCACTTCTGAAATGTTTCATCAGCGTTTTTAGAGAAGCCAAAATCCGCAACCCGGGTGAAGCGCTGTTCCACTCCGTAATAGCGGTCGGCTCCGAGCAGTTCGAGCGTCCGCAAAACGCCAAGGACGTCGAATAAATTACTGCCGACTTTGTTCTGGCCACCTTCGCCGCGATTCAGAGTCAGCAGCAGGACCGTTGCCCCCTTCCCACGCGACTCCAGGGTTAACATGCCGCCATCCTCGTCGTCGGGGTGGGCTACGGTTTGCATCAGACGCGCAGTTGTCCGCAGCCGCAACAGCGTTTCCTGCAAGCCAGCAGCACCAGTATCCTGCGGCAAGGGGTCTACAAAACGTGGGGCTGTTGGGGCCGCCGGACTTGGCGTGGTTTGCCAAAGCGCAGCGACGGTCCCAAGCAGAATCAAGAATAGAGCAAAAAGAAACTGTATCGACCTGGGCCGAACTCGTCGGTGCCAGACCCCACGGTCATCATCGGTCATAGGTAAAGGATTGTTTTTCTTGCGGACGGGAACCAATATTTTTCCCTGATATCGTGTTTGGTCATTAGATTGAGTAGAAGCAAAAAGGGTAGCGCAACTCTCATTAATAATCCTACCTGATTCATTGCCCCTGCGGGTTACGCACGCTTTCCTGGCACTCATGGGCAGCGGTCAGAACCGCATCGAAATCTTTGTTGCTGCGCATATTTGCCAGCAGCGGATCGGACAGCAGAGCCGCATAGGAGCAATAGTTCTGTTCTACCGCTGCTGTAAGCATATGCAGGGCTATGGCAGGCTTTCCGCAGAATGCCATGATGGTTCCTTCGTAGTACCACGGCTCGGGATCGGGTTCGGCAAGAACGGAAGTTTCCGTATCAGTCGCGATTTTGTCCAACTCTGACGCGGGTCGTATTCCCAAACATGCCTCAAGCAGATCCCGATGATAGCGGGGATTGTTCGAAACCTTCTTTACGGATTCGCGTGCCTCGGCCAGTTTACCTTCGCGTATAAGAACCGAGAGAATTGCCGAGTTGGCCCATTCCGAGCCGGCGTCCAGGTCGACAAAGTCCTTCGCGCGTTGTTCTCGGCCCAATTCCATGAAAGCCCACGCGCACGACCGGAACTGATAGTTTCCCGGAGACAACTCGATCGCCGTATCGCACTCGCGTGCCGCTTCATCCTGCATTCCGGCATAGCGGAGAACGAAAGCCAGCGTGAAATGAGCCTGACCGCTCTCCGGACGGCTTTTGACCAGGGCTTGTGCGGCCTCATACGCTTTGGTTAACTCGCCGCGCTCGACACGATTCGTAATCAACTGTCCTGCCGCCACGATCCGATTAGGATCAAGCGCGATAGCGCGTTCCGAAGCTTTATTGGAACGCTGGAACATCTCTTCTCCGCCATTGGAATAGTCCGCGTCATAATAACTGCGGACGCCGAGTTCTTCCCATGCGGGAGCATAGTTCGGATCCATCTCGACGACATGCTCCAGCACCGCGATTGCATCTTTGTTCGGGCCGGCATCGTGAGGCAGCGCGAGACTATGCAGGTAAAGGTCGTAAGCTTCCTGGTTCTTCGGACGTGTCCCAGTATCGAGGTAATTTCCGGCCGCGCCCAGAGTTGGCAGTAACCCTTGGCGGAGCTGATTGGCAAGCTGCGACTGCAGGGCGAGCAAGTCCTCGCTCGACGCGGTGAAATTCGTCTGCCACAACATTTTGTTACCCTTGGTTTCCGTGGCTTCAAGGGTCACGAGCAGATGGTCCCCTTGCCGCAAGAAATGCCCAGTCAGGACATTGCCAACGTGCAGTTCGCGTCCTACCTTTTGTGGGTCGATGTCCGGACTCGTATATTTGCGCGTGACCCCGGAAGGTCGCACGTCCAACGTCCGGCTGTGGGTCAGCACGTTGGAAATTTCGTCAGCTAATGCAAAACGCAAGTAGTCGACACTGAAGTCGCCATTCAAGTTCTGCAGGGGAAGCACCGCGATCGCATTCGCGCCGGGACTCGCGATCGTGCTGCGGTGCTTGAACCACCAGGTGCCCACGCCGGCCAACACCGCGATCAATAGGCCGGACAACCCGAGCAGCAAATACTTCTGCCACGCATTGGAAGTTTGGAAAGCATTCGTGGCCACGCGCAGGGCGGCTTCCCGCGAATTCGTCCTAACCGATCCCGATTCTGTTTGCTTCTTCAGGCGCTGCAGGTCGGTTTTCATCTGGACGGCGCTCGCGTACCGCTTGTCCCGATCCTTTTCCATTGCCTTCCCGATGATGCCTTCGATCTGCGGGGGGAGAGCGGGATTCAGCGTGCGCGGTGCAACTGGCTTCTGATGCAGCATCGCGTCCAGCGTGGTGACGACATTCGCTCCCTGAAACGGCTTTTTGCCCGTGGCCATTTCGTAGAGCACGATGCCAAAAGAAAACAGATCACTGCGGGGATCGAGTTCTTCGCTGCGCGCCTGTTCCGGCGACATGTAAACCGCAGTCCCTGGCACGACTCCGACTGCGGTAAGCGAATCCTCGTACGGGGTGTCCTCAGACGCAGCCACGCCCTGGTCGCGGGACAACTTGGCCAACCCAAAGTCCAGAATCTTCACCTGCCCGGTCGTAGTGATAAATAAGTTGGCAGGTTTGATGTCGCGGTGAATGATCCCCTTGGAGTGAAACGCCTCCAGCGCCTCCGCCACCTGCACAGCAATGTCGAGAAGTTCTTCAAATTCCAGCGGTTTCCCGTGGATACGCTGCTTCAGGCTTTCGCCCTCCAGCCTCTCCATTACGATGAAGGGATGGCCGCCGTTATCGTCGATTTCGTGGATGGTGCAGACGTTTGGATGATTCAATCGGGACGCAGCGCGGGCTTCGCGCTCGAAGCGGTCCAGAGACTTCCGATCACCCAGGAGATTGTCGGGAACGAACTTCAAGGCAACGTGACGGCCGAGGCGCACGTCTTCCGCCTCATAGACAACGCCCATGCCTCCACCGCCGATTTTTCCCAGGATGCGATAGTGGGAGACTGTCTGGCCAACCATCGGGCGAACCGCCGTTCGCGGCTATGTTAGGCTGCGCCGAGACTTAGGTCAACCACTGCGTGGGGGTTAACCCATCACTCCGTATAAAATCCAGCCGACGAGCCAACCCATTGCATGTTCTTGTTGTGGTCCACGCCCATCATCAACCCACGGCCCATGCGAATAATTGTCATGACCGGCAGAAGTTCGTCCAGCCAGATGTACATGATGCGGATTTCGGCCTTGGTCCCGCCCATGGGGGTCTCGATGATCGGCTCAAAGTGCATTCGCTCCTGCAGAATGTATTGTGAGCGTTTCGCCTTTGGGATGTTCGCCAGGTCTTCTTTTGTGGGATTGAGAATGACACCTAATCCGGCGAAGGAAAACAGGGGCTTAACCACGTAGTTTTCCAGATCGTTGGGCAGCGGTTCCACGCGATCAAGAAAAGATGTCTTGGGCACGCAGTCGTGCTTCAGGAAAGGCAGGGAAAACTTGCTCATGCGGAAGTACCAGTTGGGATGTCCGGCCCATGCGACATCGAGGTCATCGGTGAAGTTAAAAGAAAGTCTGAGCTTCTTGCGTACCAGTTCATCCACGATGGCCCGGTTATAAATCCGGCGAATCGGAGTGCGCTGGCCGCCGCGATCATAAAACAGTTCCTTGCCCCTTTTCTCGATCGTGGTTATGTCGACAGTGGGGATGCCAAGCAGTTTTTCTGTGAGGAGAAAATCCGGCAGCGTCTTTTGGTGGCTGGGATCGATCTCCATCAGAATGACGTTCTGCGGATCCTGATCGCCAAGGATGGCTTTCCGCAGCAGCTTCTTGTATCCCTCCCACTCTAGTCCGCTCAAGAGATACTTCAGGTTTTCGTCGAGTTCAAAGGCCTCCATGTAGATTTGCGAAAGCATGGCCTGATACGCGTAGAGAGAAGGGAAGCCCTGTAACTCAACCAACTTGGGTTGCAGCTTGCCTGCCGGGTCGCGCACCAATCCGAAATCCACTTGAATGAACATGGGGTGCGGCGCTTCGCGGGGAACGTTGAAATCGGGAGGAATCGCATCGAACGAGGCTTTCCGGTATTCCAATCCGCCGAGTTGCTGGATCAACTCTTTGCCATATTGCGACATTTGATCCAACAGCGGCTTGGGAAAAAAGCAGGGCGTTTCAGAAACCTGGAACTTGACTGGAGCACCACAGCGTTCTTCCATCAACTTCAGGAAGGCCTGGTATTTCTCCGGCGTGAAATTCGAATTGAACTGCTCTCGCAGCGCAGGAATCATGAGGTACAGGACATGACCAACAATCGTGCCACCCACATTCTACGTCAATGCAGGTGACGCGGCTCCAGCCATCGCACGGGACGTGACTCCCGAGACGTCCCTACGGAATCACGCTGAACACCGTTCCGCAGGGGGTGAGAAATTGGCATGTCCCACCACCGCCAGCAGTAGTGCCGAACAGTAGCCCCCCTTTGCCAAGAATTAAGGCACTGAGAGGTTCAAGACCGTCGTCGCCAGCCTCAAACTCGTGGAGCGTGACCTCGCTCCATGATCCTCCGGTAGATAATTTTAGTTCGAAAAGCGTGCCACACCCGCCAATCTCCGCACATACGCCAGACTGTGACCCGCCGGACGCAGCAGTAGCGTAAAACTTGCCAGTACCGTCCGAGACCAGCGCGGCTGCCGGGCAAGCGCCGTCACGACCTCCGCGGAAGCTGTAGAGAATTTTTTCCTTCCAACCACTGTCCGGCACAGTCGGTCGCTCCAATTCGAACACCGTACCAAAGCCGGAATACGATAGACCGTCGCACTGGGTGGCATTCTCGCTACCGCCGGCGGTAGTAGTGCCATATAGATTGCCCTTTTGGTCGACAATCAACCCGCCTCGCGGCGTGTTTCCGTCGTTCTGGACAGATCCAAAGTTGTAAAGCGTAGTTTGCGTCCAGGAACCGCCTCCTTTGGATGACGGCGCCAACTCGAACACTGTGCCGAAACTGGCGGTTTGATCCCCGGCCGTGGTGCCATAAAGATTCCCTTGCCCATCGAAAACTAAGCCGGCGAGCGGGTAGTCGTTTGCTGGGATGAAGCTATACAGGACGGACTCCTTCCACGCGCCGCCCAACCTGGTCGGAGGTGTCAATTCAAACACGGCCCCGCAACCCTGCCCCTTTTGGAAGACTGTGCATGGTCCACCACCACCGAACTCTGTGGTTCCATAAATGTTTCCCGCTTGGTCAAAGACCAGACTCGATACTGGAGTTGCGCCATCGTTGCCGCCAGCGAAATTGTAGAGAGTTAACTTGGTCCACACACCGCCCAGAGTAGTCGGCCGTTTCAATTCGAATACGGTCCCATTGTCGGACTGACCTGCATACGCAGTAGTGCCATAGAGGTTTCCCGCTTTATCGATGGCCAGACTCGCTGCCGGATGGGCAAAAGGACCGAACCTGTAGATGACGCTTTCCCTCCAGCTACCACCTCGAGTGGACGGTGGCCTGAGCTGAATAACGGTTCCGCATCCTGAGTCCGCTTGGCACAACCCGGAATCTCGGCCGCCGGAATAGGTGGTGCCGTACAGATTGCCGTTTTTGTCAGCAACCAATCCAGCGAAGGGGTAGGCTCCGTCGCGTCCTCCCTGGAAGCGATAGGCCACCTGGTATTTTGACGCGGCTGCCCATGCGGTGCCAACGGACATCCAAACCAATATCGCAACTGCCAGCAGTCCGATCAGGTTGAAGTGAGGTTTCAGGTGCTTCATCGAAGTCCCCCGCGAAGCATTGCATTCGCCGAAGAGCAGCCGGGCGGCTTCTGAACCTTCGGACGAGCACCATGATACGTTCAACTCGAAGCCTTGAAAATATCTTTGTGGGGATGCAACGAATTGCACTGTGCGAGCCTGGGCTCAAGGCTTCTGCCACATCACGCTTCGATCAAGAACTTCCCATCGTGCATGATCTGTTCTTCGTCGACCCAAATATCGAACTTTCGGCCTACAACATCGATGTGAGTCGACGAGTACCACTCCGCCCCAGTGTGAGCGCCATAAGGATTGCCAAACGCGATATGCACCCCAGGATATTTCTCGTCCTGCAGAATCTCGCCGATTACATCCTTCAATTCAATATTCGTGCCAATCGCGAACTCGCCTACGCGATCGCTGTTTTCATCGGTGTGCGTGTAGCTCCAGAAATCTTTCTCCAATTCGAGATTTGAGGAGTGCGCCTCAACCACGCGATTTCCCTTCACTCGAATGGTCAGCGGATGATCACGCAAACTGCCGAACTTGGCGCAAAGCCAATCGCCGACGACGCCATCGATGACGAATGTCCCATTGACCTCGCCTGGAGTAGTAAAAACCTCTCCGCCTGGCAGGTTCCCCCATTTGTCCGGGCTGATGATCCCACTGGTCTTCACCCAGCGATAATTTGGATTCAAATCCGCAACCAGATCGGTTCCCGCGGGCGTTTTGGCTCGCACCTGCTTCGCCTTCCGGACCATGTCGACGACCTTGACGCTGATGCGGTCCACCTTGAGAAAGTCGGCTCGCATCCCCTCCAGCATGATCTGCCGGTTGATGTTCACCATGTGTGCATGGCGGATCCTGCGCCGATTCACCACGTCGGTCATCTGCATGCGTGAACGCAGTTCGTTGGCCTGCGCCTGCACGGCAAAGATACTGACCTGGCTGGTTTCGAGATCGTCAATGATCTCCTGCGGAAGATCGCCCAACGGCCGCGGCGCCAAGTCCTCGAGCACCCACGCTCGGTATGGAGCACCGACAGCTTCCAATTCATGGACCATACTCGCCGCGATTTCCTTGGTGACCTCGTCGGTGATGACCGTGACCTTCTCTCCCGGTTGCACGCGCAAACAAACTCTTACTGCGTTGCGGGCTCCGGGGGTGAGTTCAGGATCAAATGGAATCGTATTAAAATTGCGGTTGGCTTGACTAACAGGAACGCTCATTACCCTACTTTTCTAGCGGAAGCGATTACCGGGG
>Ga0206956_1043_pt1 | contig 39205 bp, 38 predicted proteins | sample Alteio_BWOrgHeat_35_FD_153252 | JGI IMG/M metagenome (GOLD analysis project Ga0206956, IMG submission 153252) | Enriched cells from forest soil in Barre Woods Harvard Forest LTER site, Petersham, Massachusetts, United States -... | ecosystem: Environmental > Terrestrial > Soil > Temperate forest >...
TCTCAAACCTCTGGCTCGAGTTCTCGCAGTAACTTCCGTGGGCGTTGATCCGCGCATCATGGGAATTGGTCCGGTTCCGGCCTTGCGCAAGATGGAGCAGAAGCATCAACTGCGCTTGGCTGATTTCGACTTAGTCGAGCTTAACGAAGCCTTCGCCGCCCAAGTCCTGGCTTGCGAGCGGGAATTGCATTTCGACCACTCAAAACTCAACGTCAACGGCGGCGCGATCGCGCTCGGTCATCCCATCGGCTGCACTGGAACGCGGATCACGGTCACGCTATTGCATGAAATGCTCAGGCGAAAAGCCAAGCGGGGAGTCGCAACTTTGTGCGTGAGCGGCGGCATGGGTATGGCGCTGGCGATTGAAAACGTGGCATGAAGCATCAAGTGCCGGTTTATACATCTAGGACAAACTATTGCAACTAAGCAGTTTATGTTTATTTCATGAATCTGCGTGCCAAGCCTGCATCTTTTTCCTCCCCTCGACCGTATATCCGGTAGCATGAACGCCGCGGCCTGTTATTTCGTGAATGGCATGGAGTCCGAGACGAGCGCGATCGCCCGTGGTCTTCGCCGCCGCGATCCCGACCTGCTCGATCGTTTAATCGAGCAGTATCAGCACCGTCTGCTGCGCTATTTGATCTATCTGACCAGCAACCGCGAACTCGCCGAGGATATGTTCCAGGAGACATGGATTCGGGTGCTGGAACGCGGCCACCAATACGATCCCAAGTACGAATTCAGTACGTGGCTGCTTTCCATCGCGCGTCATCTCACAGTGGATTACCTGCGCAAGAAGAAGCCAGCCAGCCTGGATGGACTGCTGGATGAGGAAGAAGGAGTTTCGTTGGATCCGCCCGACCTTCGGCCTTCGGCTTTGGAACTGATCGCTCAGGAGGAGCAGGCCGAGCAGATCAGCGCCGCATTGATCGGCATCGCAGCCGAATACCGCGAAGCCATTGTGTTGCGTTTTCAGGAGGGCTTGGCCCTAGACGAGATTGCAGCGGTCACAGGCGCGCCGCTGGGCACGGTCAAATCGCGGCTCTATCGTGGCTTAAACGCTCTGTTGCCACGGCTGAAAGGAGCGCAAGCGTGAACCGCGACCCACACCAACAAGCGCGCGAATGGATTTCCTGGGGTTCACAAGGCCTCTCTGATTCCCAGCAAACGTGGTTGCGTACGCACCTCGACGAATGCGCATCCTGCCGCGACTACGCCCAGGCTGCCGAGCAGTTCGTCCGTTCGTTGCGGTCGGTGCCGCTCGCCGCCGATCTGTCTCTGGTGCGCTCAACTCAGATGCGAGTCCGTGTACATGCTCAGCAACTGCAGGAAAAGCAAGAACGTCTGTGGCTGGTGTGGATGTCCTGCATTGTGGTCGGTCTTTCCGCGGCCATCACCACGCCGCTCTTGTGGCGGGGTTTCGAGTGGATTGGAGAGTGGGCGCGAGTCTCAAGTCCGGTTTGGCAAGTGGGCTTCATGGTTTTTTGGATTTCGCCCGCGCTCGCCGCCAGCCTGATTTTTCTGGCTCGCGGGATTCACTTGACCGACACGAACGGAACGTCGCGCGGTTGAGGATGGAAAACGGAGAACTTATATGCAGTTAAGAAGCGACATACGAACACAATTTACCGAGGAACTGCGTCTCATCCCCAAATGGGCCTACGGAGTGGCTGTCCTGGTTTTTGTTGGTGTCCAAATCCTCTTCCAGACCTTGATGGCAATTCAAAAAGATACGCCATCGCCGGCGGTCCGGAGCCTGCTTGGCTTTTTCGCCGGAACCATACTCGGCTGCTATTTCTTGCTGATCGTCTACGTCAACCGCGACGCTGCGCGCCGGGGGATGAACCGGGTTCTGTGGACGATCGTCGCCGTTGTGATTACTCACGGTCTCGGCATCATCCTGTATCTGGTTTTGCGACAACCGCTGCTCAGTCGATGCCCGCAATGTGACACGGCAGTGCAAGGCGGATTCAACTTCTGCCCAAAATGCAACCATCAATTGCACCCCACCTGCCCGCATTGCCAGCATGCACTTCAAGGGAACGACGTCTATTGCCCTTATTGCGGAGGAGCCGTCGCGGCCCCAACCGGGCAACTGGGAGCTTCGCAAACGGTGGCGCCAAGCTAGAAGACGTTGCTTGCAACGTCTCCGTTTTGCCGCCGGTTGCGTTCGCGCTGTCAGGACTCCTATACTTCTAAGTAACACAACGGAGCCTTAATGTCGCTTTCCGCTGTAATCGTAGACGACGAGCAACTTGCCCGAGACGAACTCGCATTTCTTTTGAAGAGTACTGGCGAGGTCGACGTCGTAGCCCAGGGCAAAAACGGCGTGGAAGCCGTCAATCTCATTCGCGAACACAATCCCGACATGGTTTTCCTCGATGTGCAAATGCCCGGCCTCGACGGCTTTGGCGTAATCAAAAAGCTTCTGGATCGAAAAGTTCTCCTGCCGAAGATCGTATTTTCGACCGCCTTCGATCAGTATGCCGTGAAGGCGTTCGAAGTGAATGCGGTCGACTACCTGCTCAAGCCTTTTGACAAGAAGCGAGTGGCTCAGTCGGTGGAGCGGGCGCGAGCCAAAATGGAGAGCAACGGCCCGTCGTCGGAAAAACTAGACACCCTGATGCGGATGCTGGAATCCCAGAAGCCGCAGACGTCCAAAATCCTGCTGAAGGCCGCCGGACGCTTGTTCCTGGTGAATCAGAAGGACATTTGTTTCGCTTCCATCGAGGATGGAGTGATCACGGTGGTGACGAGCGGCGCCAGCGGCATGGAAGGACAATCCAACTGCCGCACGCTCGAAGAACTGCTGGACAGCCTCGACCCCAATATGTTCTGGCGGGCCCACCGTTCGTACCTGGTAAACATTAACCGGATCAAAGAGGTCGTTCCCTGGTTTAAGAGCTCTTATCAGTTGCGGCTCGACGACAAGAAGCAAACGGAAATCCCAGTCAGCCGTGCCCAGACCAAGCGCCTGCGGGAATTGTTCCGTCTATAAGCTTGTCTTGAGCTGCGTAATTGCTTCGGCGTTATTTCAGATAAGATCTAACCATCGCGATCACTTCGTCCGCAGCCAATGCCTGCCCGGCGCTGGATTTTTTTCCGTTAAGCACATGATTGCGGACGTGGCCCTCCAAAAGCTCAGCCATCAGACTATTCATGGCTCCCCTCGCCGCGCTCATCAACTGCAAGACCTCTGAGCAGTCGCGCTCTTCCGCGAGTGCACGTGCCAGCGCTTCCACTTGACCCTGAATGCGCTTGGCTCTAAGAACCAGCTTTTCTTTGTCCTTGATGGTGTGACTCATTTTGTTATACGATACCCCGTATAGTATCACTTTATTGGTCGCTTACGAACTGACCCGTCCTAGGAGAATCTATGAGTATTCCACAACCGATCGCGAAACTCGACTCAAATGCCGCTTCTCCCAATCAAGACGGCCCGGAATTACTTCGATCAGTGAACCCTCACGAAACATCGCATGGGCACGATTCCGAATGGATCGAACTCCTGCGGGTTGCCTTCGTGGCGTTGTCCGCAGCAGCAGTTTGGTTTCGCGTTTGGGAGCCCTTCCCCCACATCAGCGCAATCGGCATTTTAGCCACTCTGATCGGCGGATATCCAATATTCAAGGAGGCCTTCGAGAACATCGTCGAGCGAAAAATGACGATGGAACTCTCGATGACTATCGCTCTCCTTTCAGCCCTGGCTATCGGCGAATTCTTTACCGCTTTGGTGATCACTGCCTTCGTGTTAGCAGCGGAAGTCTTAGAGGGCCTGACGGTCGGCCGAGGACGGCGTGCCATCCAGGACTTGCTTGACTTCCTCCCCGGAACCGTCGCCGTCCGACGCAACAACGAAGTGGTTGAAATACCCGCCGAAAGCCTTCAAGTGGGGGACTCGGTAGTGGTGAAACCGGGCGGGCGCATCCCGGTCGACGGCCACGTTGTAAGCGGGCGATCTTTTGTAGAGCAGGCCGCCATTACGGGCGAGGCCATGCCAGTCGAGAAAACGGCCGGAAGCGCCGTTTACGCAGGGACCATCAATCAATCGGGAGCCTTAGAAGTAAGAGCGGAGAAACTAGGACGCGATACGACCTTCGGGAAGATCATTGAGGCCGTCGAACATGCCGAGAAATCCCGGGCTCCGATCCAAAAGACAGCCGACCGTCTCGCCGGCTACCTGGTTTACTTTGCTCTCGGCGCCGCAGTTCTAACCTTCGTCGTCACCCACAACGTGCGATCAACGATTTCGGTTGTAATCGTCGCGGGAGCCTGCGGCATCGCCGCCGGTACACCCCTTGCCATTTTAGGAGCGATCGGCCGGGCGGCTCGTCAGGGTGCGATCATCAAGGGCGGCCTCTACCTCGAAGCGCTGGCCGAGGTCGATACTGTGCTGCTCGACAAAACGGGCACATTGACTTTCGGGACACCTCAGATTCGGGAAGTGGTCTCTGCGGATGGTTTTTCTGAACGAGAGATCTTGACCGCCGCTGGCATCGCGGAGCGCAAATCCGAACATCCCCTCGCCAAAGCAATCATTGCGCGCGCGAACCAATTGGGTATACCCGCTGCAGAACCGGATCAATTCGCCTACACTCCTGGAAAAGGCGTCTCCGCGGTTTACCAAAATGAAGAGATTCTCGTCGGGAGCCGCATGCTCCTTACAGAGCATGGCGTGAAACGAATTTTGCCCGCCAATGGCCACGGCAAAGGAGTGTCCGAAGTCTATGTCGCCAGACGCGGAGAATTGCTGGGTTCTATCCGCATTGCCGATGTCCTGCGTCCCGAAGCAAAGAGCGCGGTCGCCGCAATGCGAGCGATGGGTTTGAAGACGATCTTGCTCAGTGGCGACGCTCAACCGGCCACTAAATCAGTGGGGCGTGACCTGGGCGTCGATGAAGCTGTCGGCGAACTCTTGCCGGATCAGAAAGCACAATGGGTCACCAAGCTTCGCGGAAGCAATCACAAGGTTGCAATGGTCGGGGATGGCATCAACGATGCCCCTGCACTGGTGCGTGCGAATGTCGGTATTGCCATGGGATCGGGCACGGATGTCGCCCGCGAGAGTGCAGACGTCATCTTGATTGGAAGCGATCTCGCAAAATTCGTCGAAGCGTTGCGGATAGCGCGGCGCTGTCGCGGCATCATCATGCAGAACTTCGCGGGCACGCTGATCGTGGACAGCATCGGCGTGGGAATGGCGGCTTTCGGGTTTCTGAACCCCTTGCTTGCGGCCTTTATTCACGTCACCTCGGAGCTGGCCTTTATTCTCAATTCCACAAGACTATTGCCACGAGGTTCCGAGGTCGGGCGATAGTCCTGGATGGTTGCTCGGCGCAGCTGAGGAATCTGCAAACACTGTGAACCCCTATCGAAACTATCCACTTAAGACGAAGCGCCTCGTGATCGGGCAGGTTACGATCTGCCGCGGTTGCTGTTGCGGGAACACCGACCGGGGTCTGCCGGAGGTGCCTGTTGAATGGCTTAAGAACGAATGGCGTAAGCGGGGACTGCTAAAGCGAGTCCAGTTGACAATCAGTGGTTGTGTAGGCCCCTGCGACGTGCCCAATGTGGTTGTAATTTCGACCGCAACCGGGACGGAGTGGCTCGGGAGCATTGAAAAAATTGAGCAATACCACACTTTGCTGGAATGGGCTGTCCGATGCAGGGACGCGGGCGAGATCCTGGCTCTTCCCTCAGAGTTTCGCGATCGTAGAATCAATCCCTTTTTGTTCCTGGAACGATGACAACCTACCGATTATCGCGTGCATCGTAGGACCAAGCCGTGGTATATCTAAATCTTGTGATCGTAATGGGGCGTTCCGCTTGATTTCATCTGGATACAAGTCGCGCAGAGACACGTCGATTCTGTCTTTGCTATGTATCCTGCTGGTCGCTTTCACCGGCATCGTCCAGGCGGTCCACGTACACACTGACAACTCCAAGTTGCCAAGCCACGAATGTTCGATCTGCTCCGTGGCCCATGCGGGAGTTCTCATCAGCAGGGTCTACCGCCCAGTTCCGCTCTTTGTCCGCCGGGTTCTGGCGGTATCGCCGCAAGTCGAACACAGCTCGTTTGGTTTTGTCTCCTCTCTTCGCATCCGTCCTCCTCCTGCAGCCTAGGGAATTCGCTCGCGAGAATTGATTCGGGCTTTTTCAGCCCATTCGTCGACCCTAGCTCTCTTTCCTTTGGAGGAATTCATGCTGGCTTCTTACAAGAAGTCGCTTTACGCGGCTTTTGTGGTGGTTTTCTATCTGGCATCAGGTCTTCACGCCAACGGGCAGTCCAACTCTGCATCCCTTAGCGGCACCGTTCTGGATTCTTCCGGCGCCGTCGTTCCCAATGCAACGGTTGAAATTCATAACCCAGTCAGCCACTTTGACCGATCAACCATCACCGATGGTTCCGGACATTTTAGCTTCGGAAACGTTCCGTTCAATCCCTACCATTTGAGCGTGGCAGCCACGGGGTTTTCCGCCTACGCACAAGATGTCGACGTTCGCTCCTCTGTGCCTTTAGAAATCAAGATCAACCTGCAGGTCGCGGCATCTTCGGAGACCGTTACCGTACAGAGTGAAGCCGGAGAAGACCTGCTGGAAAACGATTCCACTTTCCACTCCGATATCGACCGGAACCTGTTCGACAAACTTCCACTGGAAAGCTCTTCTTCATCTCTAAGTTCGCTGGTTACTCTTTCGACGCCAGGAATTGCGGCCGATTCCAATGGCCTCTTTCACGGCCTCGGTGATCACGCTGAGAATTCCTTCTCCGTGGACGGTCAGCCGATTACCGACCAGCAGAGTAAAGTCTTCTCAAACCAGATCCCACTCGATTCGGTGCAATCCATGGAAGTCATTTCTGGAGCACCGCCTGCGGAATTCGGAGGCAAGACCAGCGTGGTCATTGTAGCCACCACGCGCTCCGGCCAGGGCGTTACAACACCCCATGGCAGCGTAAGTGCTTCATACGGATCATTTGGGTCATCCAACCTGGCAGCCGATCTTGCCTATGGGGGTAAGAACTGGGGCAACTTTATCTCCGTAAACGGTTTGAATAGCGGTCGATTCCTCGATCCGCCGGAATTCACGGTGCTACACGACAAAGGAAACGAACAAAATGCTTTCGATCGAGTGGACTACCAGTTCTCAGCCAACGACTCGATCCATCTCAACTTCGGCTACAGCCGGAGCTGGTTTCAGACTCCCAATTCATTCGACGCCGAAAACGCCACGCCCTGGAGCGGACTGAACGGCGTCCTTCCATCGATAGAAAACTACGGGGGAATCGCTCCCAACGGCGAAGTCGTCGGTCCGGCGGACCAACGCTCCAAGATTGGAACCTTCAACATCGCTCCTTCATGGACGCATGTTCTGAATCCGACCACCGTGCTGACTCTAGGCGTATTCGTGCGCCGCGACGATTACAACTACTATCCCAGCGGCGACTCGTTCGCCGACCTCGGTCCCCCCAGCCTTCAGAGACAGTCCGTGGGCCAGAATCGGACCCTCACCAACGCGGGAATTCGATCCGACGTCTCCTACGTCAAGGGCATAAACAACGTTAAGGCAGGAGTCACCTACGAACAAACGTTCCTCAACGAAAATGACAAGCTTGGCATCGTCGATCCAGCTTTCAACGCACCTTGCATCACCGCATCGCCGGTCACGACCTTGAACCCTTTCCCGTTCGTTGCCGTGCCGGGTTTCACCGATCCCTCGCAATGCATCGGCGCCAACCAGCCGAACACGGCCGCGAATCCGAACGCTCCCAACAGTGCGTTGTACCCTAATTTCAATCCCACTTTGCTTCCCTACGACCTAACCCGTGGCGGGGGCCTATACACCTTTAGCGGCCACACTGACGTAAAGGAACTCGCTCTGTACGTGCAAGACAACGTGACCAAGGGAAACTGGTCCTTGAATCTCGGCATACGTGGCGATTTCTACAACGGTCTCTCGATTGCCCGCCAAGCCGAGCCCCGCGTCGGCGTCGCTTACAACATCAAGAAGACCAACACGATTTTGCGGGTTTCCTATGCGCGCACTCTGGAATCCCCGTTCAACGAAAATCTGATCCTCTCCAGCCTCGGCTGCGCCAATCCTGTCTTGGATCCCCTGCTTCTCTGCACTTCGCCCGAGGCCGATCGCCTGAGTCCCGGCTTCCGCAATGAATTCCACGCCGGGATCGAACAGGCTTTCGGCAAATATGTAGTCTTTTCCGGCGAGTGGATTTCCAAGTACACCCACAATGGCTACGATTTCAGCGTGCTCGGCAACACTCCGATCACGTTCCCCATCGAATGGCACAACTCCAAGATTCCGGGATACGCAGGCCGGATCAGCGTCCCCAATCTCCACGGATTCTCCGCGCTCATGGTCTTTTCCAGTGTTGCCGCGCGATTCTTCCAGCCCCAAATCGGCGGAGCCGGTGCGACGGTGGCAACCAGCGCTGGGCTGCCCTTCCGCATCGACCACGACGAAAAGTTCAACCAGACCACCCACCTGCAATACCAACCCTGGAAGCGGGGTCCATGGATGGGCTTCAACTGGCGCTACGACAGCGGACTCGTCGCAGGCGCAACTCCGTGCTACGGGATAACTCCCGACCTGAACAATTGCCCAGGATCACTCCTTATCGGCGGCGTGCCGAACGTGAGCATGATCGCTTCCAACGTGGGCGGCGTCCCGCTTTCTGCCGATCAGGAGTCCGAGGCCGGATTCACTTGCAACGGCATCCGCGCAACTCCCACTTCGCCGCTGCCGTACAATTGCGCCGCCTCACAGTTCGGATCCTCTCTGATCAAGGTACCGGCGCCAGGTACGGAGAACGATGACAAGAATCCGCCGCGCATCGCATCCCGCAATCTCTTCGACATCTCCGTCGGCCACGACAATCTTTTCCACGGCGACCGCTACAAATGGAGTCTTCAGCTCACCGCCATCAACATCGCCAACAACTATGTGCTGTATAACTTCCTTTCCACGTTTAGCGGAACCCATTACGTCACGCCGCGGGCCCTGACCGCGCAGCTCGGGTTCCATTTTTAGAGGGGATATCGCCAAAAAGATAGACGGCCGGGGAGGAGATCCGGCCGTCTATTCAGGCTGCATCCGTCACTATGCAGCCAGCGCTTCCAGCGCCGTTCGATTGCGGATCACCAGAGTCGAGCCATCGAGGCGAATGAATTCCTTCTTCTTGAGGTCGCTCAGCAACCGGGTGACGGTCTCCCGCGACGAACCAATCATTTGCGCCATCTCTTCATGGGTCAAGCTAGCCCGCACCCGGATTTCCGGAGGTTCGAATTGTTCCCGAATCGGCGTCCACGAAAGCAGTAATCTCGCCAACTTGCCCGCGGATGAACGCGCCAGCACCAGATCATGGATGTCCCGGTATGCCGACTGGAACTCCCGGCTCAGCGCCTGCGACGCATGTAGACCGAACTCCCCATTCTTTTCGATCAGCCGCACCAGGGCCTCCCGTTCGACGAAGTTGATCTGGCACGGTCCGGCCGTCTCAGCAGTTAATTCAAAGGGCTCGCCCGCAATCACAGCGCTCAGCCCCAGCACTTCCCCGGCTTCGGCGATTTTCAGAATCAGCACCTTGCCGTCACGCGAGGTGGTCGAAAGCTTCGCTTTTCCCGAGCACAGCACGAAGGCGCCGCGCGGCGTCTGGCCTTCGACGAACAGGACAGCCCCGCCGGGATACGTGCTCAGATGGCTTGCCGAGCTCAACAATTTCAATACCTCGCTCGAGAGTCCGCAGAACCAATGATCCTTCCGCAACTTGCAGGTCAGACAGCTCTCCACGATTTCCAGCCCATACGGTGTATTCATTTCACCCACCTTGCTCGGCGTCTGCTCCACGGGATTCTCGACGCTGAGTGCAGCCGGCTTAGTGACACGAACCCGGGCTCGACGTAAGTCCCGAATCAAAAGGCGCGCGTGTTCCGTCCTCGCTAACAACGAGGCGGCGATCGCCCGTGAGCCTTTGTCCTGCGATCGCAGGAATTGAATCAATTCCCAACCTGCGCTGGCATCCCGCTCCCGGTGCCACGACACGCCGCAGGAAAACAAATACAGGGGATCGACCGATGCGCAGAACGCTTGCACACCGTTCCCCTTCGGCGCCAGTCCGGCCAAACCCTCCAGTCTTGCTGAATCGGGTGGAATCCGTATCGCAGATGATGGCCTCACGCCGGTCGCGTCGTGCCGTTTCCGAAAGTTTCTGCCAGATAGAGCTGGCTCGACGCCTCCCCGACCTCTCGCAGCGTCTAGTCGGATGAGCACAGAATTCTCCTCTTGTCTCCTCGAATCCTGCGTAAGTGTCTTTGGGGATAGGCCCTGCGCAGCCGTGCCACTCGAATTCTCTCGATCGCATTGGCCCTCGATCTGAATTGAGCAACCTTGTGTTCTCCGACCGATGAGTATGCTCGATGACCCCTTCGCAGCTCACATGCCAAACTCGAATTCGGTCGCAACTGTCAGCAAAGACTTAGGAACCAAACCGGAGATCGACTTGGAATGCACCTTTCCTGAGGCGATTCTGCCGGGGCCGCGGCAGAATGCCGACATTTCGTCATGAAAGCACAGCTGTGGCTGCCTGACCTTAGTTTTCGTAGTCTTCGCGGGAGATTCCCATCTTCTGCATTCTTGACTGCAGCGTGGTTCGCTTCATTCCCAACCGGGCTGCAGCTCCATGCAAACCAGAAATCACTCCGCCAGTCTCGCGCAGCACGTGCAGGATATGCTCCCGTTCCAGGCTCTCCAGTGTGGCGTCGTGGCTTGCGCCCACGTAGGTGAGCCTCAACTCGGACAACGGGACGTTGAGAACCGTCCCCTCGGAGAGAATCACTGATCTTTCGATGAAGTTTTCCAACTCTCTCACGTTCCCCGGCCACTCCCAGCGTGCTAAAGCATTCATGGTCTCTGTGGGGATCGTTTCGATCTGTTTGTTCATGCGGCGGGAAAACCGCTGCACAAAATAACGTACCAGCAACTCAATATCCTTCCCCCGCTCGCGCAAAGGCGGCATGTGCACGGGAAAGACATGCAAGCGATAATAGAGATCGCTGCGGAACTCTCGCGCGGCAACGCTCTTCGCCAGATCACGATTGGTAGCCGCGATCAGGCGTATGTTCACCCGGATCGTCCGAACCCCGCCCAGCCTTTCAAACTCCTGATCCTGCAGCACCCGCAACAGCTTTGGCTGTAGTTCCAGCGGAATGTCTCCCACCTCGTCCAGAAACAGGGTCCCTTTGTCAGCCAGTTCCAGACGCCCGATCTTGGCGCTCACCGCGCCCGTAAATGCCCCCTTCTCGTGCCCGAACAGTTCGCTTTCCAACAGCCCGGTGGGGATCGCGGCGCAGTTCAACTTGATGAAACTTCCATCTTTCCGCGAACTCATGCGGTGAATCGCACGAGCTATCAACTCCTTGCCAGTTCCCGTTTCGCCCAGGATGAGCACCGTGGCATCGAGCGGCGCCACTGTATTGACCTGCGCCAGCACGTGCTTAAGAGCCGGACTTTCGCCCACGATTTCTTCGAAGTTAAGCACCGAGCGGATTTCATCCTGAAGATAGAGCTTCTCCTTTTTCAGTTTGTCCGTGAGCTCCGCGATTTCTCGATACGCCCGGGCATTATCCAGGGCGATGGCAACCCGGGCAGCCACTTGTTTCAAAAAGCTGATGTCCTGCGGAGCAAAGGCACCGTCCGTTGCGCTGCCCAGGTTCAGGGTTCCCAGCTTGCCCTTTCGAGTGATCAGGGGAATCGAGCAGAACGATTGAATTCCAAGCTCCAGCATTCGGGTCACCATCGGAGAGCCCATCGCGACCAGATCCTCGCGATTGCAGACCTTGGTCTCTCCTTTTTGGAACACCAATCCGGCAGCAGACTCCGCAATGGGCAGCACCGTCTCTGGGCTGATGAGTTCTTCCCCTAGCGGAGAATCCAGCGCATACACTCGCAGCGAGCGATTGCCCTCTTCATATAACGCCACGCTGGCATAGTCCTGGTGGATTACTTTCCGAATGAGATCTGAAATCGAGGGGAACAGTTGCCTCACGTCCAGATTCGACATCAATGTCGTACTCACTTCCAGCAACATCTGCAGCCGTTGCTTCTCCTCCAGGAAGGCGGCCTGCGTCATCGCGTTCTCCAACGCCAACGCCACCAGTTCGGCCACCCGGCGCAAAAGCTCTACATCATCCTCACCGTACGCGTTCGGCCGGACACTCCCCAATCCCAGCGCCCCAAACCTCCTTTGCGCGGTCGTCAGCGGCAATTCACAGTAGGAGCGAACCCCTTTTCCTTTGAGCAGACTTACCGCCCCCTGAAACCGCGTCTCCAGGCGCAAGTCCGGCAATACCATCGGCCGCTGTTTTTCCCACACGAAGCCGCAAGCCGATTCTTCCACCGGCAATTCAGCAAGGTCCGAAAGGCGCTCACTGCCTTCCCAGAAGTGCACCCGCATCACATTTTTTTGGGGATCGTGCAGACAAAGACTGGCAATTTCAAAAGATGCCACGTTCCGCAACCGCAGCGCTAATTCCGGCAACAGTTCAGGCACGCTGCGATGATGAACTACAAGGTCCGCCATCTGCAGCAAAGCTTCGTAACGCCCGACATCTCCATCTACTTCGAAGCGGCGACTAGGGTCCATTTGCGCGAGTCCAACTTAAGGAAGCCCCCTCGAGCAAACCCTCCCATCAACAACCCAAATACAACTGTGAGAAAATCATACCCCCAAAATCCCGCTATACAAACACTTTTATTTCTGAGGTTGGCACCGTTGGTGCCATGTTGGCACTTTTCGTGCCAATGTGCCCGATTCCTTAACAATGGCACCCCTTGCGTCTGACTGCTCTCCCCCACGAGTTGTCCAGGAATTGGACAAAAACAGCCCTCCTCGCCGCTCCCCAGCAGTTATAATTTCTAAGTGGCCCGAGGATGGGAGAGCAAATCGGTTGAGGACCAGCAAGCTCAAGCACTTTCCACTCCCGGCCCACCCAAGCCCCCGTTGACTCTCGCGCAAATCGCCATCCAACGTCAACGCCAAAGCCTGCTTTTGTCCCGCCGCCATGTGCTGCAACAGCTCGAAGCTGCTCAGAACCCGCGCCATCGCGAAATCCTGCAAAACGCGCTGGCGGACTTGGACTCCCAAATCGCACGACTGGTCTAAGCCGGTCGTGCGCCACGTTCCGCGTCTTGCCTGACGTATAATGAGAAATCCCCCATGAAAGCCTATGTCTATGTTTCGCTGAAGAAGAGCGTTTTGGATCCTCAAGGAAAAACCATCCAGGGTGCTCTCAAGAAGATGGGATACAAAGGCCTCGAGCAAGTGCGCCAGGGCAAGTACTTCGAACTCACGCTCGACGGCGGACTCACCCGCGCCGAAGCGGAAGCGGAAGTTGCGCGCATGGCTAGAGAAGTGCTAACCAACCCCGTCATCGAAGAATTCCGCTTCTCTCTTGAGGAGTAAGAGAGAGCGATTCAAAGCTCATCGCTGCCGGATTCCCTAACTAGGCATTGTTCTTGAAACAGGAGCTTTGTACGGGAGTCAGAACTAAAAGTTCGTCGACACCGTGGAGCAAACGCTGTCAGTGTTAGCCGCGAAGCGGCCTAAGAATGCAGCCCACGGCGTAAGCCGTGGGTAAAAGTGGGAAGCGGGAAGCCCCAGCGGGGCGAAAGATGAGTTCTTACGCACACACTTTAGCCCTGTACTTGTGCGCCAACGTTTATCAACGAATTTCTGGCTCTGCACTCTAGAGTCAATCAGTATCGGAGCAGTCCATGTGCGGCATTGTTGGATACGTAGGCAAGAAGAGCGTAGTACCGGTCATCATCGAGGGTCTACGGCGTCTCGAATATCGCGGCTATGACTCCGCCGGAATCGCAGTCAGTGGCAACGGCGATGGTCTGCAGATCCGTCGCGCCGAAGGCAAACTGCGTAATCTCGAAGAAGTCATCCGACTCAACCCCTTGGATGGGACTTACGGCATCGGCCACACCCGTTGGGCTACCCACGGCCGTCCCACTGAAGAAAATGCCCATCCCCATCGCGACTGCACCGGGCGGATCGTCGTCGTACACAATGGCATTATTGAGAATTACGTCACGCTGAAGAAACAGCTCATCGAAGAAGGCCACAAATTTACCACCGAAACCGATACTGAAGTTATCGCCCACCTGGTGGAAAAATACTTTGCCAAAAGCAACGGTACCCGGCCCTCGCTCGAAGAAGCCGTGCGCAAGACAGTCAACTTGTTAACCGGCGTGTTCGCCCTGGGCGTCATCTCGGCCGACGCACCCGACACCATCATCGCCGCCCGCAACGGGCCGCCGGCAGTCATCGGCTTGGGCAAGGACGAATACTTCGTCGCCTCCGACGTACCCGCAATTCTGTATCACACCCGCGATCTATTTTTCCTGGGCGATGGCGATCTCGCAGTAGTCACGCCCGCAGGCGTGAAGCTCACCGATTTTCACGGAAAACCCGTAACCCGCCAAGTCCAGCACGTCACCTGGGATCCGATCGCCGCGGAGAAAGGCGGGTTCAAGCATTTCATGCTCAAGGAGATCTACGAGCAGCCGCGGGCGGTGCGGGACACGACGCTGGGGCGAATTTCGCAGGAGACTGGGCACATCTTCCTCGACGAAATGGAAATCAGCGATGCCGAGTTTAAAGCGGCAAAAAAGATAAACATCGAGGCTTGCGGAACCAGTTGGCATGCGGCGCAGGCGGGCAAGTTCATGATCGAAAGCCTGGCACGCATGCCGGTGGAAGTGGATTATGCCAGCGAATGGCGTTATCGCGACCCCATCGTCGCGCCGGATACGATCACGTTGGTCATTTCGCAATCTGGAGAAACGGCGGACACAATCGCCGCGCAGCGCGAGGCCAAGGCCCGAGGATCGAAGACGCTGGCGATCTGCAACGTCGTCGGATCGATGATCACGCGCGAAGCTGCGGGAACGATCTATACCCACGCTGGCCCGGAAATTGGCGTGGCTTCCACCAAGGCTTTTACCGCTCAACTCACTGCTCTTTATTTGTTTGCGCTTTATCTTGCGCAAGTGCGCGGCACGTTGAATCAAGAGCAAGCCGCAGAGGCGGTTCGAGAACTCACGTTGATTCCCGGCAAGCTCGAGCACTTGCTCACGCACGACCGGGCTTGCGAAGATCTGGCAAAACAGTATGTCCGGGCGCAGGATTTCCTGTTTCTGGGACGAGGCATTCATTATCCGATTGCCCTTGAGGGTGCGCTGAAGCTGAAGGAAGTTTCCTACATCCACGCTGAAGGTTATCCCGCGGGCGAGATGAAACACGGCCCCAATGCACTCATCGACGAGAACCTTCCTGTAGTAATTATTGCAACCCGTGACCCGAAGAATGAGCTGTCGATGGTGCGTTACGAGAAAACATCGTCGAACTTGAAAGAAGTGAAGGCTCGCTCGGGCATCGTGATCGCACTGGCCACCGAAGGCGACGAAGAAATAAAGGAAGCCGCCGACCACGTTCTTTACATTCCGCCGGCGCCGGAAGCGCTATCGCCGATTCTGGAAATCGTTCCGCTGCAACTGCTGGCGTACCACATCGCGGTGCGTCGCGGGTGTGACGTGGATCAGCCTAGAAACCTGGCCAAGTCGGTGACGGTAGAATAGGAAGGCTTCCGGCTTCAGGCTTTGGGCTTTCGTACTGAGCAGGATAAAATTCCCTGAAATAGCGCTGGTACTGCGATCGGTCGCGGGGTCCTTCGACTGAGTTCAGGAAGACAGGGTGTTTGCTGATACAGGTGGTCGCGTCCTCGGCATACTTTCCATCATCTACATTAGCGATGCCATTTCAAACTTTCACTGCGCGCGTTGTGCACAGCGTCGCGCTCTCCGAACTTACCAAGCATCTTGAATTCGAAATGAACGGCGTGCCCCGCTTTGGCTTCGTGGCCGGGCAATGGATGTCGTTCAAGACCAACAGGGCCGATGGCGAAGAGATTATCCGCGCGTATTCCATTGCTTCTCCGCCAGAGGACAACAACAAATTTGCACTATGCCTCAACCGCGTGCAGGACGGCTTCATGTCCAACTTTCTTTGCGACATGAAGGAGGGCGACGAGATTGGTTGCCAGGGACCGTTTGGTGATTTCATTTTGCGTCCGCCGATGCGCGATACGATTTTCATCGCTACCGGGACCGGGATTGCTCCTTTTCGTTCCATGCTGCATTGGCTGCTGGGCGACGAGGCGCGTCACCAAGGCAAGCAACTCTACCTGATTTTCGGCAATCGCGCCGAGAAAGATATTTATTATCACGACGAACTTCTGCGCCTGGCACAAGGGCACGCGAACTTTCATTATTTGCCGACTCTGAGCCGCAGCAGTCCTGATTGGCTGGGTATGCGCGGCTACGTGCAGGAACATGTGCCCGCTATCGCGCAGGGTCGGACCGACATGCATGCCTACATCTGCGGCCTGGACAAGATGGTCAAAGCCAACCGCAGCCTGCTGAAGTCCCTGAGCTGGGACCGGAAGTCGATCCTTTACGAGAAATACGACTGAAGAACTGGTAATGCCTCGGTGGGCCGACGAGAACTTAACCGTGTTGCTCAGAACATTTCCCGGCTCTTTCGATTGTCCCCACAAACAGAATTGAACTGACGTGGACCAGCACGTAAGTATTAGGATACCAAGGTCTTATTGTCCGGCTCCAACTCTTCTGGTCTGATGCCTTCACACCGAGCCAATCGGAAATCTGCACTGCGAAGGATAAACGAGCTCAAAAATGAAGGTCCGGGTTAAGCAAGCATCAGCCGTGATGTGCAACAACAAGCTCACGATTGCGATCACGGCAGCGCTCGCCGTCCTCGCTGCGACCGCCGTTTACGCGCCAGGCCAAGACAAGGACAAGTACTCGCTGAAATCGCCGAGCGGAATCGCGTTCTCCGACTTCCGGGGATACGAGGACTGGGCGACGGTCTCTTCCGCCCGGACCGACGAAGTGCTCAAAGTGATCGTCGCCAATCCGGCGATGATCAACGCGTTTAAGACCGGCGTTCCCGGCAACGGTCAGCTTTTCCCGGATGGCTCTATGATTGTGAAGCTGCAGTGGAAGCCGAAGAAGAGCACCGAGGCCCCCTTCGTCGTGGATGTGCCAGACGTCTCTAAACAGGCGTTCGTCATGGAAAAGGACAGCAAGAGATTTCCGCAAACCGGCGGGTGGGGATACGCCGTTTTTAACTACGATGCTGCCTCGAACACGTTCTCGGCCGATGCCAAGAGCCTCTCAGACTGCGGATACGCGTGCCATACGCCAGTGAAGGCGAAGGACTACATCTTCCACCGCTACCAGAAACGTTGAAGCACGACCGCCGGGGATCACATTTCGATGCGAGCGGGTCCATCCGCGAATGCGGATGATCCTGCGGCGTCGAAAAACCCACTTGTCCGCTCGCACCGACCAAAATGAGACTTGCCGGAACGACGGCGACATCTCGGGGGAACGGGGACCTCCCGGATCGCTAACTTTTTTGGGGTTCGCGTCGTCAAAATGGTCGGCGGTTGGTCGTGACGGTTGAGGAATAGAGTGCCCATGAAAAGTGTCTTCGCTTTGTTGCTGCTGTGTTCGTTGGCGCATGGCGCAGCTTGCCCAACGGGCCAACTGAAGGATCAAGCGGCGTTGATTCAGATCGAACACCTGTGGTTGCAGGCTGTGGAGCAGCACGATGTGGCTGCCCAGGAACAGATCTTGCAGCCGATATAGGCGAGGGCTGGCGTCAGGTAGAACACTTCTCAGGGCCCGCCTTTCTTTTCCCGACCTTGGGACGCGGCCGCACACTTTTTCCTAGTCACCGCCGCATCCTCCCTATCCCCTGCCGCATCTAAACCTTGACAGCGATCCACTCAAGTCTTAGGATGGGATCGTTTGCAATCATAAATCTACTGATTACACAGGACTTATCTAGTACAGGAGGAGCCAGTTATGGCCAAGATTATAGGAATTGACTTGGGAACCACCAACTCTTGCGTCGCCGTCATGGAAGGCGGCGAGCCGAAGGTGATCCCCAATGAAGAAGGTGGCCGGACTACCCCATCGGTCGTCGGGTTTACCAAGACCGGGGAGCGGTTGGTAGGGCAGGTGGCGAAGCGGCAGGCCATCACCAATCCGGAGAATACGGTTTACTCGATCAAGCGGTTCATGGGACGCCGCTATGACGAAGTACAAGAAGAGATCAAGATGGTCCCATACAAGGTCGTGCAGTCGGGCGACCACGTTGCGGTGTTGGCGCAGGGGAAGGAATATACGCCTCCGCAGATCTCCGCCATGATTCTGCAGAAGCTGAAGAAGGCGGCCGAGGACTACCTCGGCGAGAAGGTGAACGACGCGGTCATTACCGTGCCGGCGTACTTTAACGATGCCCAGCGGCAAGCTACGAAAGATGCGGGCAAGATTGCCGGGCTGGATGTGAGGCGCATTATCAACGAGCCCACGGCGGCGGCGCTGGCGTACGGTCTCGATAAGAAGAAGGATGAGACCATCGCGGTTTACGACTTCGGCGGCGGGACGTTCGATATTTCGATCCTGGAAGTTGGCGAAGGCGTGATCGAAGTGAAAGCCACCAACGGTGACACCCACCTCGGCGGCGACAACCTTGATCAGCGCATTGTCGATTGGTTGATTGACGAATTCAAGAAGGACGAAGGTCTCGATCTGCGCGGCAAGGGCAACGAAATGGCGTTGCAGCGTCTGCGGGACGCGGCCGAAAGGGCGAAGATCGAACTCTCCACGACGATGGAGACGGAGATCAATCTGCCGTTCATCACTGCCGATGCCGGCGGTCCGAAGCATCTGGTGAAGAAGCTGACCCGGGCCAAGCTGGAATCGATGGTGGAAGACATCATTCAGCGTTCGGTTGGTCCGTGCAAACAGTGCATGAAAGATGCGGGCGTTGACGCCAGCAAGATCAATGAAGTCGTGCTGGTCGGCGGACAGACTCGTATGCCGCGCATTCAGGCGCTGGTAAAAGAGCTGTTCGGCAAAGAACCACACAAGGGCGTGAACCCGGACGAAGTCGTCGCGATCGGCGCAGCCATTCAGGGTGGCGTGCTCGGCGGCGAAGTCAAGGATTTGCTCTTGCTCGACGTGACTCCGCTGACTCTCGCGATTGAAACTTTGGGCGGCGTGGCGACGCCGATGATTCCGCGCAACACGACGATTCCGACCCGCAAGACGGAAACGTTCTCGACTGCAGCCGATAGTCAGACCTCGGTCGAGGTTCATGTGCTGCAAGGCGAGCGTCCGATGGCGGCGCAGAATCGTACTCTGGGCAAGTTCCACCTGACCGGGTTGCCCCCGGCTCCGCGTGGCGTGCCGCAGATTGAGGTGACGTTCGACATCGACGCCAACGGCATCCTCAACGTGACCGCAAAAGATATGGCCACGGGCAAAGACCAGAAGATCACGATCACGTCGTCTTCCGGTCTGAGCAAAGAAGAAGTCGAGCGTATGGCCAAGGAAGCGGACGCGCACTCAGCCGAAGATAAAGCACAGCGCGAAGCCATCGACGCCAAGAACCAGCTTGATTCCATGGTCTATGGCGTAGAAAAAATGCTGCGCGAGCAAGGCGATAAAATCTCCGGCTCGGAGCGTGGTGACGTAGAGAACGCAATCGCCGACGCCAAGAAAGCATTGGAAGGCGGCGACAAGGCGACCATGGACAAAGCCCGCGAGACGCTGACTCAGGCCTCGCACAAACTGGCCGAGCAAATGTACAAGGCAACCCAACCCCCGCAAGGTGGAGCAGCCCCAAGCGCCGGAGCAGACGCATCGTCCAATGGCAACGCCAAAAAGGACGAAGGCGTAATAGATGCAGAGTACGTGGACGTGGAAGACAAGAAATAAGAACGGCGAAGAGCTTGGCCACGGATTTACGCGGATCATCACGGATCTAGAGACCAAGGGGCAGCATCTGTGAAAATCCGTGAAATCCGTGGCTTGTTTTTTCGAAGCATTTTTTCGAACCAAGGGGAGATTGAAATTGCAATTTGAAGCGAACGGACAAACATATTTTCTTAATTTCGCCGAAGACGAAGGGCGCTGGTACGTCTTCGCACAAACGTTGACCGGAGTGAACCGCATTCCGGTCTACGTGGATGCGCCAAAGTACGAGCGCATCGGCGTGCTGGAAGCGGGAAGACACAAGATCCAGAACTGATGTTTGGGTTAGGATGCACGAATCGAGATGGCGACGACTGCCAAGAAAGATTATTACGACATCCTCGGCGTGAAGAAGTCGGCCTCGGCCGAGGACATTCGCAAGGCCTTCCGCAAACTTGCGCGCAAGTACCATCCCGATGTCAACCCGGGCGACAAGGGAGCGGAAGAGAAGTTCAAGGTGCTCTCCGAGGCTAACGATGTTCTGAGCGATCCCAAGAAACGGAAGATTTACGACCAGCTCGGCTTTTATTCGGACAACATCGATCCGGCGACCGCCGATGCGTATGCGCGTGCGGGCGGTGGGACCGGAGGCGGAGCCACTGATTTCCAGGGAGGTTTCCCGGGCGGACAGCCTGCTGGTGCGGGAGGTCAGGGCGCAAATTTCGATTTTAGCGGCTTCGATTTTTCCGATCTCTTCGAAGGAGGCGGTGCTGCCCGTAGCCGCAAATCAGGTAACTCTGGCGGAGGCTTCAAAGACATTTTCTCCGGCATGTTCGGAGGGCGCGGAGCTGCCGCACAGGAAGCGCCCGAACCGGGGTCCGACCTGGAATACCAGGTTAACGTGCCGTTCTGGACCGCGATCCGCGGCGGCGTCATGCGGCTGAACATTACTCGGCAGGAGGTTTGCGGGACTTGTCACGGCAATGGCTACATCGAGTCGCCGGGCAAGTGCCCGGAATGCGGCGGCACCGGCCAGATTACCCAAACTGGCGGACGCATGAAATTCAATACGACGTGTCCGCGCTGCCACGGCACGGGCAAGAACATTTCGACCTGCCCGACCTGCCACGGAGTGGGCACTGTTGAGAAAACCGAACCGCTCGAGGTTCGTATCAAGGCCGGGACCCGGGACGGCCAGCGCATTCGAATTCCTGGCAAAGGCAATGCCGGTTCTCACGGGCAACCCCCCGGCGACCTGTATGCTATTATCCGCGCGGGAGATCACCCTATTTTTCACCGTGAAGGCGACGACATTCACCTTACCGTTCCTGTGAGTGTTACGGAAGCGGCGCTCGGAGCCAAGGTTGAGGTTCCGACCATCGATGGCCGCGCCATGCTCAAGATTCCGCCCGGAACCCAATCCGGCCAGAAGCTTCGTTTGCGTGAGAAGGGCGTTCCCTCCGCGACAAAAGAAGGAGCCCGTGGAGATGAGATCGTTGAAATCAAAACCGCCGTCCCCATGCCTCACGACGAGCGCTCGAAGGAAATCCTGCGGGAGCTGGCCAAGTTGAATCCCGAAGATCCACGCGCGGAACTCTGGAAGAGCGTCTAACGTTCAATTGCTGCCGTTTTTGCATCAATAAGGAAGATGGAGAAAGTGACGGCACCAGCGCCAGCCATTCTTGTCTCGAAAACGGCGATCTTGACTGTACTGCTGTTTGCTTGTCTCTGCTATGGGCAGAGCGCCGGAGTCCAGCAGAGCACAAATAGCAACCCCTCTGAACCCTCGCAGCCCCAGATGATGTCGCGGCCGGACGTGACCAGCATTATCGCGGCCTCTCGAAAAATCGTCTCTCCGAACGGTGTCGATGAGCTTCTTCCGTTGCAGATCAATGGCTCAACGCAGTGGGTATCCATCCGCGGGAAAGATCGTCGCAACCCGATTATTCTTTTTCTACATGGCGGTCCTGGGTCGCCGACAATGCCCGCAGACTATACCTTCCAGACGCCGTGGGAAGACTACTTCACCGTGGTCCAGTGGGACCAGCGTGGCACCGGAAAGACGTACGCCGCTAATGACCCGAACGCGCTGGCTTCGACGATGACGATCGCGCAGATGACCAGCGATACGGAAGAGGTGGTGCAATATCTGCTAAAGACATTCAGCAAGCGGAAGATTTTTCTGCTCGGACACTCATGGGGGAGCATACTCGGTCTCGCCGTGGCACAACGGCATCCCGAATGGCTGCATGCATATTTAGGCGTGGGACAGATGATCAATATAAGACGGAGCGAAGAGGAGGGTTATCGCTTTGCGCTGGACGAGGCTCGCTCTCATCACAACTCCGAGGCCGAAAAAGAATTACTGTCCATCGCTCCTTATCCCGGTACAGCTGAGCTGACTTTTGGCAGAATCGGAGTGCAGCGTAAGTGGATCATGTTCTACGGTGGCCTCACTTACGGACGCACTGATTTCTCCTATGACGGAAATGCGTGGAATATTTCGCCGGATTACACGGACAAAGATCTAGACCTGGTTGATGAAGGCAGTTTGTACTCCCTGACTCATCTTTTGAAGGCCGCGGAAGAACTGAACTACGAGAATCTTGTTAATTACAAGTGCCCAATCTTCCTTTTCGAGGGCCGGCACGATTACGCAACCTCTCATACGGTTGCTGAGGAGTGGTTCAAGCGCGTCGATGCGCCCACCAAGAAACTCGTTTGGTTCGACAATTCGGCCCACATGGTAATGCAGGAAGAACCAGGCCGTTTTCTTTATCACCTTATTACCGACCTGCGACCGAGCGCTGTGAAAGCGGGCGACGGTTCATCGATCGAATGACGTCACGCCAAGCAGCGTCAGGTTCGGTTACTTCTTGCTGGGATCGTCCGCAGGGTTCACATAGTTGAACTGCAGCGGCGACATCCCATGCACCTCAACCACCGTTGGTCCCGAGGCCATCCCGTAGTGGTGCATTTCGGGATCCAGATAAGCGAAGCTGCCAGCGGGGAAGGTCCCCATTTTAGCCGCGTCGAATTTGTCCCCCATACCCACCTTGAAACTCCCCGAGATGACGGTGACGTTCTCCCGCTTGGGGTGCCAGTGAGGTGCGATCTTGTATCCGTCGGGCATCTTCAGGCGGATGGTGAAATCGCCGGTGCTGGCGGTTGGATCGCCTTCCAGCACTGCGATCTGGGCGCCAGCGGCCACGAACGGTGGAGGCGGTCCCCACTTGATTTGATTCGGCGTAAAGGTATTCTGCGTTTTTCCTGATTGGGCAAGCAGGACGATGGTACTCATCAAGAAAGCAGCTACCAGCACTTTCTTCATAGAAACTTCCTCCTGAGAGAAACGGTTTTCAAAATTGCATTATTTATACCAGATCGTTCGAGCTGGTTTTCGGGTAGTCGCTCAATTCGAAAAGGAAGCGAACCAAACGCGCGATTATTGCGTTGCAAAGAACGCGACGCTTCGCGCGGTCCGCCCGGATCCCTCGCTGCGCAAAGAACGCTTGCTCGGGATGAGAATCAAATATCGGTTTTCTGACCTGCTTCGCTAGGGAGGCGAACTGGCCGTTACCTCCGTCGCAGCCCCTCCGAGAAAAAATATCTTGAATTTTGGTCACTTTTTTTCCACAACGCATCTAAATTGCCGTATTCTCACGAATGCGAACTAACTTCAGCGCAGCTTCCGGAATCTTAGTGCACCGGGAGGCCCAGAGCGAATGTAGGCGCGACGGGGTTGGCTGAGAGTGATTCGCCCAAGGGAGGAAGACATAGAAATTGGCAACAGCTAGCGCGCCACGTCAACAATTCCAGCCACCCACGATCGTCCCCCATCGGAAGAAATCGGTTCGCCTCACCTTGTGGCCACTCGTCGCCGCCACCTTTTTTATGGTGTCGGGCGGCACCTATGGTACCGAGGACATCGTGCGCGGCGCCGGTTACGGCAAGGCTATCCTTATTCTTCTTCTAACTCCGATTCTGTGGAGCCTGCCGACCGCGTTCATGATCGGCGAACTCTCCAGCGCCCTGCCTTACGAAGGCGGATACTACGCCTGGGTGCGCCGCGCCATGGGCAACTTCTGGGGATTTCAAGAAGCGTGGCTCTCGCTGGTGGCGTCGATTTTCGACATGGCGATTTACCCGACACTGTTCGTGCTCTATCTCACGCGGTTGTTCCCCTGGTTCGCTGAGGGATATCGCGGATGGATGGTCGGGTTGGCTGTAGTTATCGTCTGCGCGCTGCTGAATGTCGCTGGGGTGCGCGTGGTTTCTACGACCTCACTTTGGCTTCTGATTGTTTTATCGGCGCCGTTCATTCTGATCGTGGCTATCGCGCCCTTCAAGATCGGAGCGCTGGCCCATGCTGTGACCAAACCGACTACGTCTTCCGTCGACATTCTCACCGGCCTACTCATCTGCATGTGGAACTACATGGGCTGGGACAACGCATCGACCATTGCGACAGAAGTCGAGCGTCCGCAGCGGACGTATCCTCGGGCCATGCTGGCCGCGGTCGTGATCGTGGCCCTGAGCTATATCGTTCCCGTAGCCGCGATGTGGATGACCGGGCTTTCGTCGAGCGCATGGGAAACCGGATTCTGGGCGGATATCGCCGGCCTGCTGGGTGGGCCACTGTTACGCGTAGGCCTCGCACTCGGCGGAATGATCAGCGGCTTCGGCATGTTCAACGCTTTGGTCATGAGTTATTCGCGTCTGCCGCTGGCCATGGCTCAGGACGGAATGCTGCCCCGCGTCTTTGGCAAGCTGCATCCTCGATCTCGGGCACCCTGGGTCGCAATTGTGGTTTGCGCCATCGGCTGGGCATTATGCCTGGGCTTGGGCTTTGAGCGTCTAGTGACCATCGACATCCTTCTCTACGGCGCCAGCCTCTCGCTGGAGTTCATCGCGCTCATCGTTCTGCGCGTGCGTGAACCTGAACTGCACCGGCCGTTCCGGGTTCCTGGCGGAATGTTCGGAGCGATTGCCGTCGGCATCGCTCCCATGCTGTTGCTTGGATTCTCTGTGGTCCGCAGCGAGACCGAGCAGGTGCTCGGTATGAGCTCTTTCGCCTTCGGAATGCTGCTCATCGCGGCCGGCGTGGTGGCCTACTTCCTCAATCACGCGCTCAAGCCCGAAGGTTGGACTCCGGCTCCGCAGGAAAAGCCTGCCGCCTAAAGAAACCCAGCCACGGATTTGCGCGGATCAGCACGGATCACAAAGAATCCGTTAGCATCCGTTAATCCGTGGCCTCTTATCTTTGTTGTAAACTCTAGGCGATGACCAAGCGCAAATCCAAGGGCGCGTACATGATTTCGGCGGTGGCTGAGATGTATGGCATCCATCCTCAGACCTTGCGTCTGTACGAACGCGAGGGGTTGCTGAAACCGTCGCGCACCGAGGGCAACACCCGTCTCTACACGGACGAGGATTTGCAGCGACTGGATTTCATCCTGACGCTGGCTCGGGACTTGGCGGTGAACATCAGCGGCATCGCCATCATTTTGCAGATGCGCGAACGCATGGAAGAAATGCAGCTCCAGATTCACGACTTTGTGAAGTACATCCAGGAAGAGGTGCTGGCGCGGGCCAGCGCGGCTGCCGACCCTGCTCGCGGCGCGATCGTTCCTGTCCGAAGGGCCATCGTTGCGGCGCAGCAGTCTAACCGCAAGAAGTAAGTCCGCTTAGCGAAACTCTAATGAGGTGCGGGTTTCATCCGAACGCCGCACGGGCGAGGATGCCCGCGCCTACATGGAAAATCCGGTTGAAGAGTACGCTTTCATCGGGATGCTTGCCAATGCGTGTTAAGGTCGAACTCGAAACGTCTTCTGTGAAAAACGCGGCTCAGACATCGACTGGCTTGGCAATCCTTCGCCAGATGTGTCCCCGATGCCGCGTCGCCAGAATCTTCCGCAAGTCGATCTTCACCGGATTTCCCCGCATGCAGGAACGCTGTCCGAATTGTGGACTGAAGTTTGAGCGCGAACAAGGCTACTTTCTGGGAGCCATGTACATTAGCTACGGGCTGGCTTTGATCACGATCGTGGCGCTCGCTCTTTTGCTATGGGCAGCCACTCCGTGGTCGATGCAGAGGGTGACAGTCTCGGCGATTCTGCTGTTCTTACCGCTTGCCCCGACGCTGACCCTGTTCTCGCGCGTGCTTTGGATTTATTTGGATCGGGCGATTGACCCGGAGTAGGTCTCGCCAAGGTTCTGAGATATCTACGGTTCGTAGACCGAGCTGCCTAATCCGGCTTTGCGGGCGGATTCCTGCATGTCTTGCAGCTTTTCCTTTTGCTGGTCGAGTTGCTGCTGCATGCGTTGCACACTTGCCAGCTTTTCAACTTGCATTTCATTGTGCTGCGCACAGTTGTAACAACTCACCCGGGTAAAGCGGATCGAGGCATTTACTCTGTCGATTTGGTTTTGCAGAGACGCGATCGTACGTTCTTGTGCGACGATCTTTGCCTTCCACTGTTTGGCGGCGCGCATGTCGTTGGACGCCGGTGTTACCGGCTCGACCGGGTGCGTGACTCTATGACGCCGGACCCGAACCGCAGGGGTTGAATCTGGTCCGTCAGTTTCTTGAATGTCCTCATTGGTGAGCGTTTTTGCGGGCGCGGACGCATCGGTTGCCAGCTTCTCCCGTTGCTCGCGGGCTACGTCTCCCAGAGATTGAGCGTGGCTGCTGGCCAGCGTTAGGAACAACGCTCCTGCAAGGGAAACGATTTTGAGCGCGGGACGCACAAAGAACTCTCCATTTACGGATGCAGAATTGTCTCCCATGTTATCGCCCCCGGCTTGGATTGACGACGTTACCGTCGTCTAGGCACCAGCGGTATTCCGGACTCCGCAAATCAAAAGTTCGTGCGAAATCGGCCGCCGTTTCGACGTTCCGAGTGGTACCATCCTTCCGACACCCATGAAAATGCCACGCTACTTCGCTGCCCTGGCTGCGTTTCTTTCGGCCTGCACCCTCGTCTCTGCCGCCCAGTCTCAGACCGAAGCAGCGCATCCCGTCGTGCTTCACGCGGCCCGCCTGCTCGACGTCGAAAGCGGACGCATCGTGAAACCCGGTGAAGTGCTGGTGCAGGGTGAACGTCTTGTCGAAGTGGGGTCGAGGGTGGCCCACCCGGCGAGCGCGGAAGTCATCGATCTCGGAGACACTACTTTGCTGCCCGGGTTAATTGATGCCCACGTGCATCTGTTTCTGCATCCCGGCGCCGAAGATTTGCAGACGGTGGAAGAATCGGTACCGCAACGGACCATCCTTGCGACACTTGCCGCACGAGCCGATCTCATGGCCGGCTTTACCGCCGAGCGTGACATGGGCACCGAAGGTGCAGGCTCAGCCGACACTGCGGTACGCAACGCCATCGATCAGGGACTCGTTCCAGGGCCTCGGTTGCGGATCAGCGGGAATGCCGTCGACATTCTCGGCGGACACGAAGACGCCAATCACTTCAACCCTGCACAACATGTGCTGTCGAACGCGACCTATGCGAACAATCCCGCTGAGTTAGTAACCGCGATCCGTGAGCAACTCAAAGAAGGCGCGGATTTCATCAAGATTTATGAGACTGGCCCAGACACGGTCCGCGACGGACGTTTCTCCACCATTTACCAATACACAGAGGCCGAACTCAAAACTGCCGTTGATGAAGCCGCGCGCTCGGGCAAGCGCGTTGCGGTTCACGCCACGGGCGAACCTGGCACGCTCTATGCGGCGCAAGCTGGAGTCGTTTCGATCGACCATGCCAACCAACTCAGCGACGAAACCATGCGGATCATGCGGGAAAAACAAATCTTCGCTGTTCCCACGTTTACCATCTTCGAATATTTCTCCGAGCATGCACAATCGCCCGAGCAGGGAGCGCGTGATCGGCAGATGCTCGACTTGCACGCCATTGAGTTTCGCAAGCAGCTTGCGGCGGGCGTGCCCATGGCAGTTGGATCGGACGTCGGACCATTTCCCCACGGCACCCAAGCCCGCGAATTAGAGTTGATGGTCAAATACGGCATGACTCCAATCGCTGCACTGCAAGCCGACCTGCTGAATGGAGCCAAACTGCTCGGCTGGCAAGGACAGATTGGCGAACTGAAACCGGGCTACCTGGCCGACGTAATCGCCGTCCCCGGAGATCCGTCAGAAGACATCACCGTGCTCGAAAAAGTAAGCTTCGTCATGAAGAGCGGCGTGGTGCATCGGAAATAACTAAGCAGAGGCCACACTGTCGACTGCGGCCTGCCTGACCGATAATATATCGAGATGCGAGTCTCGATGACTGAAGTGATCGCCATCAGATTGTTCTGGTGGGCAGACGAACCGGAGCGTCGACTGCTGGTGAGTATAGGAAAGCCGCAAGAGGCCCCCGGAGGCAAAGGGGAGTTCTATTGCCCCATCCAGATGACAGGCTTCGGCGATGATCAGTTCGTCCAGGCAATATTCGGAGTTGACGCTTTTCAGGCTATTGAACTTGCCCTGCGATTCATCGGCCACCGATTGACAGACATCAACGCGAAAAACGGCGGACGCCTGAGGTGGGAGTTCGGAGATAACGGGCAATTGCCCAATGAGTGGGCGCTGGAAACCAGTAGTTGAAAATAAATCGTGATTTGACGAATAATCCCTGAGCAGCCCGTTCGTTGCGACGCGTCGATGAGCCCTACCCCGAGCGGCCCAGCACCTGGCGCAGGATCACATCAATTTCCCTGCGCGACTGCCGGATCTCCTGAATCTCGTAACGCCAGCGTTTGATCTCCATTTCTTTTTGATGGAGGTAGGCTTCGTGCCTCTTAAGGAACAACGCCATGGCCTCGTCCTCGCTGCAAGCTGCAGGCGCGGCTAGGGGATTGAAGCTGGCTTCGACTTCCTGCGGCTGCACTTCTGCTAATCCTGCGTCGCCAGCCATTTCGGCAAAATCTGATTCGACATTTTCAGCGTCTTCGTTCGGCAGTAGGCCTAGAAATTCCAGCCCAAAACAATAACCATTACGATCGCGCACCGATGCGGCTACGCGCAAGCGATTGAAAGTCTGGAACTCGACCTCCATCAGATCGCCCGGCTGCAGCGGCACTCCGCCGTAGAGAGCCATCCCTCCGCGGCTGATCTCGGTGGTTAGGCCGGGTACAACAATTTCTGAAACGTCGTTAGGGGTAATAATGCGGACAGGCAGCTTCACCTGATGTCGTGGCCAACGGCGAGTGTTGGGGGAAACCATCGCTGTTTTAGTGCATGTACCGAATAAAATAAAAGGCGCAGCCCACACCAAGAATTCCCAGGGCAAGCGCACCGGTCGCAAACTTGAGCATACGCCGGCGCGGCCGATTCTCGCCGCTCGATGCTGCCCTCAGTTTCTCCATCCACTTTTGTTCGGCAGCGTCTTTGTTTAAGAGGTGTTGGTTCAGAGTTGATTGGATCGCCGCTCCCAATCTGCGGCGATCGTCGACAGGAAGCGAAACAAACCGAAATGGTTGTTGCGTGCCGGTCATCGGGCTGAGCATTTCCGCCGCGCCCAGCACGGGTCCCGTGTGAGTCAGGAACATCACCTTCACCTGCGAGCCCTGATTAATCGGCCTGGGCAGGGAAAGCAATCCACCGTTCACGGAAAGGACCTGAAGTTTGCCGGAAGCGCGTTGACCATCCTGAAATCGAAGCACCGCGGGAGTGAAGTCTGCGAGGTTGATTCGCGGTGCGCGCAGTTGAGCGTGCAGTTGGGAGAGGCCGTTCATGTCCATGCCAGTATCGTCCCCATCTGGAGGGGAGCGGGAGATTACGAAAGGTGTTGTACGGATTCCATCCGCTGAATTCAGACCTGCGAACTGCTTTCGTAATCTGCGCGGGACTCGGGCCGCGTGAGATAGTGGAAGCGTAATGGCAGACTTCCCCCACCCCGGAAGAAAAATCCGCGCCCCTCGCGTCAATCTGTGGGGAAATGTTTCCGCAAGCATTCAGCTCGAAAATGGACGCCTATGCTGGGCCAAGACGCTTCGGCTTTCCATCACCGGTGGTTTGCTCGAGCTGCCTAACTGCCTGGACGAGGGAGTCTCCGTTAGCCTGACCTTGCACCTGGGCTCCCGCCCGGTGCGCGGTAAGGCGGCGATGTTGTTCCCGATGAGGGCCGCGCAGGGATATTTGCAGCCTTTCCGCTTCACCGAAATGCGTGATGAAGAATGCTGCGCACTGGATGTGGCTATCCGCGAACTACTCAAGCAGGCCCGGCCGTTTTCAAACAGACGCCGCAGTTTCGGTTTCCGTCCAGCCCGATTCCTCGAATCATCCTAGCCCATCAAGAAGCGTCTAGCGCCAAGCGTGATCCGCGAAGAATGGCGGAAGCGAGTGGGAGTCGAACCCACCGGCGACATCAGAGATGCCGCCCAACGGTTTTGAAGACCGTGACGATCACCGGACCACATGCGCTTCCGTGCCGCGGGGCCAATTTATGACGTGCTTCCATGTTAGCTGGGCGAGGGGTTGGCTGCAAAACGTTCCACGTGGAACATTTTGTACTGGCGAATTTATATGTGCGGTTATATACATACATCCATATGAAACGACGGACGAGAGTACCTAAAGGTCAGATTGCCAGGTTGAAAGCATCGGCCAGTGAAGCAAAGCGGGCGCACGACGTAAGCGCCGAGGTGGGAACGTGGTACAGGCCGATCAAGAAGCCGGTCACGCTGCGTATCGATGCCGACGTGCTCGCATGGTTCAAGAAGCAAGGAAGCGGCTACCAGACGCGAATCAATCAGGCGTTGCGCAGAATAATGATGGACGAGCAGAAAGAATCCAAGGGGTGAAAAGCACGGATGAGCCCGGATTCTCACGGATCAGGGCTCAGGGCTCAACCCCACAGCCTGGATATTTGACCCCCATCTATCCGGGCTATTCCAAGGCAACAAGCCTCGCGTAGTGGGAGTGTCACGCCACACGCTCTCAGATTACTTCGGCTGAGGGACGATTCGGAGATAGGGCTTGGGCGACTTCCAGCCTCCGGGATATTTCTGCTGGGCCTCATCGTTCGAGACCGATGGCAGAATAATGACATCCCCACCTTGCTTCCAGTTCACGGGCGTAGCGACCTTGTGCTTGGCGGTGAGTTGCATGGAATCGAGGACGCGCAGGACTTCGTCGAAGTTGCGGCCGGTGCTCATGGGATAGATGAGCATCAACTTGATCTTTTTGTCGGGGCCGATGACGAAGACCGTGCGCACGGTGGCGTTGTCGGCAGCGGTGCGCCCTTCGGAGGTATGCCCGCTCTCGGCCGGCAACATGTTGTAGAGTTTTGCGATCTTGAGTTCAGTATCGCCGATCATCGGGTAGTTCACCTTGTGTCCCTGGGTCTCCTCGATATCGGCGGCCCACTTGCTGTGGTTGGTCACGGGGTCGACACTGAGTCCGATGATTTTCGTGTTTCGTTTGGCGAACTCCGGCTGAAGACCGGCCATGTAGCCGAGTTCGGTGGTGCAGACGGGCGTGAAATCTTTGGGATGCGAAAACAGGACGGCCCAGCCGTCCCCGATCCATTGATGAAAATGGATTGTGCCCTGGGTGGTCTCGGCGGTGAAATCGGGGGCCGTGTCGTTGATGCGAAGAACCTTGGTTGCAGTTTCGGTCAAAGTATCCGTGCTCATAATTAATCTCTCCTTAGTGAATAGGGTTAGTCGGGACCCGCCGCGGCTTTTAAAGGTAGTGTCTCAGTCATAAAAAGGAAACCCACCTTCAGTTCGCCAGGTGGGTGTGAGAGAACCAGTCCGCACTACCCACACGCAAAGGCCGACACACAACAACGAAGAGGCCGAAGCGTGGAGCGGAAGCTCATACATTAGTCAGGATACGCGGGGGCTCGAATCCAGTCAAACAAGCGCGGGAAATCGACAATCATAAAGGTACTGAGGGAAAATCAGTTGCTCCCAAACCCCTGCCTCACCGCTGGCGATACAATAGCCAAGCCATGGCGGAACTACGGCGGCTTCAGTTCGTGCAGTTGGACGTCTTCACCACGCAGGCTTTTGAGGGAAATTCTGTCGCGGTCTTTCTCGACGGCCGCGGCCTCAGCGACCAGGAAATGCAGGCACTGGCGCGGGAGATGAATCTGTCTGAGACCACATTTATTCTGCCGCGCGAGCCATCGGTCGAGCGCGAACACGGAGTGCGGGTGCGTATCTTCACCGTGCAAGAGGAATTACCATTCGCTGGTCACCCGACCCTTGGAACCGCGTTTCAATTGCGTGGGCCGTCGGGTGCGCGGGAAATCGTGCTCGACCTCAATGTGGGCAAGGTTCCAATACAGTTTGAGCAAAAGCCGGGACAGCCGGTTTTCGGCGAGATGACCCAGGTCAACCCCGAGTTCGGTCCGCGGCATGATCGCGAAGCCGTGGTGCGTGCGATTGGTCTGCGGGACGGCGATACCGACCCTTCCCTGCCCATTGAGACAATTTCCACTGGCCTGCCCTTCACCGTGGTTCCGCTGCGAGGGCTGGAGATCATGCGCAATCTCCGTGTGGACATAAAAGGCTCAGAAGAATATCTGGAGCGTTCGGGAGGAAAGTTTTTCTACTTCGTCAGTCGTGAGACGGTGGACCCCGCAGCCCGACTGCACGCGCGAATGATATTTTACAACGGCGAGGATCCAGCGACGGGATCCGCGGCGGGATGCGCGGCGGCATGGATGGTCGCGAATGGCGTCGCACAACCGGAGGAGCGCGTATTGATCGAACAAGGAGTGGAGATGAAACGTCCCAGCCGAATTTTTGTGCGCGCGTCACGGCGGGATGACAGAGTGGTTAATGTGCGTGTCGGTGGAAATGTTGTCGAGGTGATCCGCGGAGAAGTTACTTTCTGAGAGCGCAGTGCGCAAATGTGTAGGAAAAATGACGCCATGCACAAGTGCAGAGATTTTTCAATGGTTCGATTCTCCCATTAGCATCGGCGGCACTTTACATCTGATGAGTTCACCTTTAGGATTCTTCTCGCTCTGAATTCTCTATCAGGAAAGTTTTCGGATTTCCCCGGGCTCACGGGCTGGACTGGCATGTCGTTTCGGAAACAAGAATGAAACCAAAAAGAACCATCCTCTGCGTCGACGATAACGAACAGTCGCTCTCCATCCGTAAGGTTATGCTGGAAACGCGGGGCTATCGCGTGGTCTCTTGCACCGGCGGCGAGGAAGCCCTGGAGCGATTCAAGAAGGGTGGTGTCGACCTCGTCCTGACCGATCTGATCATGCCTGGGCTGGACGGAACCAAGCTGATCGAAGAGATCAAAGGCCTTTCGCCACAGACTCCAGTAATTCTTTTGTCAGGCAAGGTCAAAATCTACGATCGTGACAGCAAGGCTGACGTTTTTCTGCCGAAAGGAATGTACGCGCCCGCTGAGTTGCTGGAGCGCATCCGCTTATTGCTGGTTCGGAAGCGCGGTCCGAAGCGTGCGCCCGCGCAAATAGCGCAATCTCCTTCTCAAACCAGCGCGGCCTGATCTAATTGAACAGTGAATGGGAGCTTCGTGCTTAGAGCGATTCTTTTGATCACGACGCTTTCGGCTTCCAGTCTGGCCAGCGCTCAGAAATACACCGGGCCAAGATGCCTTGGGCCCTATTGCCTCAACCGGGACGCAGTGATCAGCCAGTTGATCAAGCAACTGGGGCCGGCGCCAAGGAACTCTGAATTCGCGCCGTATTGTTACGAATCTCAGGATCATGGAGTGTTTCTTTACTTACAGTCCGCTGAGGGAGTTCCTCCCACTGTCGACGCCGCTTTACTTTCCGATTTTCCAAACTGCATGCACATGGCGACAGCGTCGACGGCCGACAATCTGAACCGATGGAGAACTCCCGAAGGAATCGGGCTTGGAAGCTCGGAGCAAGATGTCTTGCACGCCTACGGAAAGCCTTCGCGGGAGGGAAAACCGGATTCCAAGACGTACCGGGAGCTTGTCAAAGGCTACCAAAAGGGCGACACGTTGCCAGACCTGGGTGAAAAAGAACTGCAGTACGGGGCGGGAGCGGCGATGGGAGATCTCAGCATAGCCAAGTTTGGGATACGCAACGGGAAGGTTTCTTACATCTGGCTGTCCTATCGGGACTGACTCCTGGCCTTCGCGCATGACCAGAGAAGCGGCACCGGTAACTCTCGAACTTCTTCTTGCCAGACATTTTCGGTATTTGAGTAGCGTGCGCGAAACAGCAGGTCCCTCCACCCCGCTACTTATTCCCTTCGCGAATGAGAGGCTCCGGTCGGGATGACAATCTTAGCCGGCTAAGGAAACTGTATACCGCGAGGGTCTGCTGGCGACTCGGGCTTCGTGTAATATCGATTATTTGGATGGCAGTTCTCATCGAAGCCGTGGATGTGCACAAGACGTACCGTGTGGGCAAGGTGGAAGTGCCCGCGTTGCGCGGGATTTCCTTCAGCGTGCAGAAGGGTGAGTTCGTGAGCGTGGTCGGCCCTTCGGGCAGCGGCAAGTCGACGCTTTTTTATCTTCTGGGTGGATTGGCTCGCGCTGACTCGGGCCACGTCATGATCGATGGAGATGACTTCGCGCAACTTTCTGATGCGGAACGCACCCGCTTGCGTAAACGCAAAATCGGATTCGTATTCCAGAAGTTCAACTTGCTGCCCACACTCGATGCGCGTTCGAACATCAATATTGCGGTGGACATTGCCGGGGCGAATGGAAATCGCGACGCGGCGTATTTCGACAAGATCGTGGGCTTGCTGGGTTTGGAGAAACGCCTGCAGCATCGACCCTCAGAGCTGTCTGGAGGCGAGCAGCAACGGGTCGCGCTGGCACGGGCATTGATTAACAAGCCGGCGATCGTGCTGGCAGACGAACCCACGGGCAATCTGGATTCGAAGAACTCGGTGATTGTCCTCGATATGCTGCGGCACTCGAACCGGGAACTCGGCCAGACCGTGCTCATGATTACGCATAACCCGGAAGCCGCCAGCTACGGGGACCGTATTATTCACATGCGCGATGGCGAGATCGTGACGCCGGAAAAAGATCCGCAGTGGACCGGAGCAAAGAACTAATCAGTCACGCGAGTTGGTTCGCTGTGATCTGGAGATAAGTAGCATGGACGATTTGAAAAAACCGATATTGCCGGGCAAGGGAGCTTCGGACTACGAACGTTACTTGCACACGGATGAATTGCTGTCGCTGCAAAAGCTTCCCCAAGAGTTTCTGCATAAAGATGAAATGACGTTTCAGGTGGTGCATCAAGCCTCTGAGCTGCTGCTGAAAGGGGTTGCCTGGGAACTGGACCGGGCGCGCCTGCACATCGATGAAGGCGAGTTCTCGAATGCTGCGCGTTTGATTCGCCGCGCCAACCAGATGCTGGAGTATCCGATTTCCATGCTGCACGTGCTGGAAACCATCACCCCTTATGACTACCACATTATCCGCGCTGGATTAGGACACGGGAGTGGGTTGGATTCGCCCGGGTTTCTTTCCATGCTTCATATTGGCCCTCGGCTTGGCGAAAGTTTCCATGCCCAACTGCGCAAAGCGAACCTCAGCGTGGATGACGTTTACCGGCGGCATGATGAATTCTTCGGCTTGCACGATGTGGCGGAATGTCTTCTGGATTTTGACGAACGCATACACCTTTTTCGCTTTCACCATCTCAAGCTGGCGCAGAGAATCATTGGCGGCGGCGTGATCGGCACGATGGGAACGCCGGTCGAGGTTCTCCATCAAAGGATGGAGCACCTTTTCTACAAAGAACTCTGGGATGTGCGAAACCAGATCACGGCGAAGGCGAACGAAGCCATGCTGAAGCCTAAGGCGGGCTGCGCGTACTAAATTCTGTGGTAGCCAATGGTCATGGCGCGAATCGTCATCTTGGGTTGCGCAGGCAGCGGCAAGACTACGTTGGCGCGACAGCTTGGCGAACGAACAGGCGCGCCCGTTATTTGCCTGGATGCCATCTGGCAACCTCATTGGAACGAGAAGGACGTTCCGGCTTTTCGGACCTTGTTGGATAAAGCACACGCGGGAGATGAGTGGATTAGCGACGGTAATTTTGCTGTGGCGAGCTTCGATATCCGATTGCCGCGGGCCACTCTGGTGATTTGGCTCGAAGGTTCAAAAGTGTCTTGTGCGTGGCGTGCAATCACGCGGGTGTTGAAAAGCGGTGAAGCGCATCGGATCAGCAAGCTCGGCGAGGTGCTAGCCTTCATCTGGAAATTTGACCGGGTCAACCGGCCGCGCATTGAAGCGCTTAGAGTTCGTTATGGACCGGACGCGCCGGTCTGCAGATTGACCGGCAGCCGCGACGTGGCGGAGTTTCTCGCTTCTTATGGCGAGGACGTTCGTTGTCGAAGCTCACAATAGCCTCATCGGAACGTGGTCGGCGTTGCCGCGACGTGGCCGCTTGTTTATAATCGAGGCTGCCGAGCGGGAGTAACTCAGTGGTAGAGTGCGACCTTGCCAAGGTCGAAGTCGCGGGTTCAAATCCCGTCTCCCGCTCCAGATTTTTGTTGCCTGCACCAGATTCGTCAACCACAAAGGACACGAAGTTACACAAAGCACCCTCGGCATCCTCGCTGGAACTTGGGCCATCGCGGAAAATCAAGTAACATAAATAAATGCCCAATCGTTTTTGTCTCAATCATGCGGAGGGTCCTGATCCCGCATGAAGTCTTCCAATTTGCACTTCAAGACCTACCTGTTGATCCTGTTGATGGTGATCTTTGGCCCGCTGGGTAATGTGCTGCTGGGAAAAGGCATGAAGCGGATTGGCCCGACGAGCTTGGGAACGCCGGCCGAGACGATTGATCTGCTGGCTCGCGTGCTCACCTCGGGCACGATCTGGCTGGGCATCGGGTCTCTGATTACGTTCTTTGTGGCGTACACGCTGGTGCTGTCGTGGGCAGATTACAGCTACGTGCAACCAGCGTCGGCGGTGGCGTACGGAATGGTGGCCCTGCTGGCTCATTTCATGCTGCGCGAAGTAGTCACCCCTCTGCGATGGCTGGGCGTGCTGGTCATTTGCCTTGGCGTGCTGGTGGTTGGACACACGCCGCCGCGCACCACGGAGTCGAGCTAAGTGCGCGAGGTTATTTTTTATCTGCTGATTATTGGCGCCGGGACGGGAGGCGAGCTCTGCATCAGCCGCGCCATGAAAGCAGTGGGCGAGGTCAAGGACTTTCGGCCGGCGGCGCTGATTGGCGTTTTCGCGCGTGCGTTGCGAGTCCTGTGGATGTGGGTCGGGGTGACGCTGATGGGGACGGCGTTCTTCGCGCTGTTGGCTGTTCTATCGATGGAAAATGTCAGTTTAGTGGTTCCGGTTACGGCACTGAGCTACGCTGGCGGCGCTTTGGGTGGGAAATTCTTTCTTGGCGAACGGGTCACCCGCAGGCGATGGGCGGGCGTCCTATTGGTGTGTGTTGGCGTGGCCTTGGTGATCATGGGCCGGCGGTAAAGTAGGCTCGGACTTTTGATTGTGCATCATAAAAAAGGTAGGATTGCGTTTCATCCTAAACAGCTAGCGATGCCTTGTTTCTGCGGAACCGCGGACTTCGCGGGCCGATCTGCAGGCTGATTTCGCGAAATGGGAGAGGTGCACGCACTTGTGTGGAATCGTCGGTTTCACCCACAAACGTTGGGCGCCTGATCCCGATCGTATTCGGAAGGCTACCGCTGCCCTGATTCACCGCGGCCCCGACCAGCAAGGCGTGCTCCAGTCGAGCGTGTGCTCGATAGGGGCGACGAGGCTGAAGATTATCGACCTCGGCTCCGGCGATCAGCCTATCCTGTCAGAAGATGGCGATGTAGCCATCGTGTTCAACGGCGAAATCTACAACCACCAAGAGCTTCGGCAAGAACTAGAAGCCTTGGGTCACCGTTTTTATTCGCACTGCGACACGGAAACGGTTCTTCACGCATTTCTCGAATGGGATACAGAATGTTTCGCACGTTTGCGCGGCATGTTCGCTATCGCGTTGTGGACAAAATCGACCAAGCGGCTGGTGCTGGCTCGCGATCGGATGGGGATCAAGCCGCTTTACTTCGCGCGACGTGGAGACGATTTATTCTTCGGCTCCGAACTGAAGGCGATCCTGATCCATCCTGAGATCGAACGGCGCTTGAGTCTGGATGGCCTCGATTGCTATCTGTCGTTGAATTATGTGCCGTGTCCGTGGACGCTGGTCGAGGGCGTCGAAAAACTTCCCCCCGGGCAATGGCTGGAGTGGAAGGACGGCAAAGTTTCTTCCCAACCATACTGGCGTTTGCCCCTGGGCGTCGTTCGTGAACGGACGCTGGAATCTGCGAAGGAGGAACTCGACGGTCTTCTACGGCAGTCGATCCGCGAGCACCTGATTTCCGATGTCCCTCTGGGCATGTGGCTTAGCGGAGGGATCGATTCGTCTACGATTTTGCACTACGCGGCGACTGAATCCACTGCACCACTGAAGACTTTCTCGATTTCGTTTCAGGGGCGCAGCTTCGACGAGACCGTGTACATTCGCGAGGTCGCGCAGCGCTACCAGACCGAGCACGAGGAGCTGGATCTCAATCCTGAAGTTGACCTGCGGAGTGCGATCGAAGAGTTTGCCTATTACTCGGATGAACCCTCGGCAGACGCAGGAGCTCTTCCCGTCTGGTTCCTATCCAAGCTGAGCAAGACCAAGACAACGGTTAGCCTGAGCGGTGAGGGCGCCGACGAATTGTTTGGCGGCTATCTCACACATCGCGCGAACCGCCTGGCGGCCGTCGCTCGGAGATTGCCTCGACAAGCTCTCCAACTGGCGCTCGGTGGATTGCAGATGTGGCCGGTTTCCGACGAGAAAATCAGTTTCGAATATCAGTTGAAACGATTTCTCGAAGGCTCGTTGATGACGGCGGATCGCGCCCACGTCTATTGGAACGGGACGTTTTCTGAAGAGCAAAAGTCGACTTTGCTGCGCGCAGAACTTCCGCCCGCGCTCGACCGCATTCTGGGCGAACTCCGCGATCGGTCTCCAGCGCACGATGATCTGGCGCCGTATTTGTGGTTCGATCAAAGATATTTTCTTCCTGACGATATTCTGAACAAGGCGGATCGCATGAGTATGGCGCATTCTTTGGAAGTGCGGCCGCCGTTCCTTGATCATCGCATCGTGGAATTTGCCGCTTCCCTGCCCGCATCGCTGAAGATTCGTGGCTCGCGGCAGAAAGTTTTGCTGAAGGAATTGATGCGCGACAAACTGCCGGCATCGGTGCTTCGACGGAAGAAGGTCGGATTCGATATTCCTGCCCACGATTGGCTTCGAGGGTGTCTGCGCCCGTTCATGCAGCAAGTTTTGATGGACGGTGTGTCGGTTCACGGGGAGCTTTTCCGGCAGGACG
>Ga0206956_1046_pt1 | contig 36576 bp, 35 predicted proteins | sample Alteio_BWOrgHeat_35_FD_153252 | JGI IMG/M metagenome (GOLD analysis project Ga0206956, IMG submission 153252) | Enriched cells from forest soil in Barre Woods Harvard Forest LTER site, Petersham, Massachusetts, United States -... | ecosystem: Environmental > Terrestrial > Soil > Temperate forest >...
CGTCGTCTTCTACACTGGTGCGCGTCGTTGGGAGCGCATCTCAAGCCTGGTCGATGTGGTGGACCAGGGCGAGCGCTTCCGGACGATGATTCCATACTTCGAGCCGCACATTCTGAACTTGCGCGAGTGTTCGCCCGAAGAGCTCATCGCGAAAGGCGGTTTCTTCGGCAACGTGTTACGGCTACTTGCGCAGGAACACGCCGAGGAGGAGGCCTTTGGCCCGCTGCTCGGACAGGTCGTAAGACAGCTTGAAGAAATGCCAGAAACCGAAGTTCGGCGCTGGCGGGAGTTCTTGTCGTGGATCCAGGCGTTGGTGTATCATGCACGCACAGGCGAGGAGCGCGCGAGGTTGCGTGCCGTGATTGAATCATCGGCACGAGACAAGGCGCATCGAAAGGAGCTTGCGACCATGGCTGAGACGATCGCGGAGATGCTAGAGCGCCGGGGACGGGAAAAGGGCCAAGAAGAGGCCACAGTGGCATCACTTCAGGGCACGTTGCTACGGCAATTGCGCAAGCGTTTCAAGAAGCTGCCGCGGAAGCTCGAAGCCCGCATCAACGCCACCACCGACGTCACGGAGCTGCAAACTTGGCTGGATAACTTCGTGGATGCGCGGACGCTGGCGGAAGTCGGCGTGCCGATGGTGTGATTCGTAAAGTTCGGTCAGACCGCGGCCGATGAGCCAGATCAATGAGTGCCGTCCCTTTTTTCCCGTCTGAGTTTGGCGACGAAATCGAATTGCATTATTTTCGCCATCCGGATGGGACGGTAAGCAACGTGAAGGTGTCGCCTCGCAGTTAGGGATCCAAGTCATGCGAATCGAAAAAGTTGCAGGCTGGGCGGAGCGCCTTCGCGCAGGGACGATCGAACTATTCGATCTGAAGGCATTTGAAAAGGTGCCGATCGACGAGTTGTGCGAACAAGTCTGTGATGCATATCCGGTGCGATTCCTGGAACGGCGCCGGGACGGGAAGCAGGAGGTGGGGCTGGCGCAGAGTCAGAGTAGCAACAAGCGTTGGTCCACGCAGCTTCTTCACCAGTGCTTGCTGCTGACGAGCGAGTCGGGCTTGATGACCGCAATGTCGGTCATGACGGAACTTCGCTTCAAGAAGTCTTCGAAGCTAGAAGGCGCGATTGAACTGACGTCCGGGCCGGGATTCAGTGTCTATCATGATCCGGACGGATGGCGAATCAAGCTATTGAAAGAGCGAACCACCTCGCTCAAGCACGCATCGTTGAAGGAACGAGGTTGGTTGCTGAACGGAAAAGGCGCAGGGCCGCGGCGATCGTCTGCTTGAGTCACGTCCTCGTATGGCTCAGGTATGTCACTGTGGACTGGCATTTACGAAGCGCCTGTATGAGCTGATCAGCATCGGTAAAGCGCCGGGTCGAGTCCTTTTCCAAACAGCGAACCACCACGGCCTCCAGATCCGCGGGTAAATCAGGGCAGAGGTTTCGAGGCGGCTGGACCGGTTCGTGGCGATGGGCGGCAAGGATCTGCAGACTATTCTTGCCGAGGAACGGGGGCCGGCCAGTCAGCAGGAAGTACGCGACCGCCCCGAGGCTGTAGATGTCGCTGCGGGCATCGACGGTATCCTGGCCGGCGGCCTGTTCCGGAGACATGTACGACGGCGTGCCTGCGATCGTGTCTTGCTGGGTCAAGCGCGCTTCATCCTCTGCCGCGGTGGGGGCAAGCACGAGCCCGAAGTCCAGGAGCTTGGCGACATCCTCGTGGCCGCCGCGGCGTCCTGTGATAATGTTGCTTGGCTTGATGTCGCGATGGATCAGGCCGATGCCGTGGGCCTCGCGCAGTGCCTCGGCGACTTGCAGCCAGAGGTGCACGACGCGGTCGGCCGGCAATGGGCCTTCGGCGGCCACTAGTTGTTCCAGATTCAAGCCGGGCAGATACTCCATCACATAGTAAAAAGTGCCATCCGTGGCGCGGCCGTAATCGAAGATTTCCACCGTGTGCCAGTTGGTGAGCGTGGCGGTGGCCTGGACCTCGCGCTCGAAGCGGGCGAGATTGCGTGGGTCTCCAGTGTGTTCGGGGCGGATGAGCTTGATGGCGCAGGGCCGGCGCAGCAGCAGATGTTCGGCGAGGTAGACTTCGCCCATGCCGCCAACTCGCCGCGCACCGCCGGACTGAACCAGATGATGGCGACGTGGACGAGAATTGCTTCGAGCGTCACCGCGCTAATGACGACAAGAGACCGCCAGAATGGGTTGGGCGGAGCTCAGCGAGCGATTGCGGCCGCCCGCTCCAAACCCGGAAGGTGGCGGCAGCTATCGCCAGCCAGACCACGGCATAGATCACGAGCAGTTGCCAGTACCACCACATGAGTCCCGGCGCGGTAAACGCGATCAGCACCGTCAGCGAGCCAAGTGCAATGATCCCCAGGACCCTGGCCCGCCGGCGCAGCAGGCTGGCGATCTCCAGTGTCGGCGTGGTGCCATCGCCCGCGACCAGCGCCATCGCCTGGCGCGGCGTGAGCGTCCGACTCGCCTGGGGGGCATAGGCTTCGGTGGGCAGACCATTGTCAGAACTGGAATTGGGGGAATCCACGAAAGGCCCTGAGAGGACTCAAGTTTCCTGACATTATCCGAAGCGGCAAGAAATCGGTCAAGTAAGCGCATCAGTCTGACCCCGATCGGTTCATCATGATCATGTTCGCAGAGAGGAAGAGCGACCGCGGCTCGTCGAAGTAATCGATGACTCGACTCGTGCCGAGGATCGCCGAAAGGAGCTTGCCATGATGGGTGAGACTATCGCGGAAGCGCTGGTACGGAAGGGCCGGGAGGAGGCTGCGGTAACGTCGCTTCAGAGCACGCTGCTCCGTCAGTTGCGCAAGCGTTTCAAGAAGCTGCCGCGCAAGCTCGAAGCCCGCATCAACGCCACCACCGATGTCACGGAGTTGCAAACCTGGCTGGATAACTTCGTGGCCGCGCGAAAACTGGCGGATGTCGGCGTGCCGATGGAGTAGGTAGGCACAACTCGGTTGGCGCCTCCTTCGGCGGCCGAAATCTACGGGTCCCGTCCCCTTTGCTCGCTCCGTGCCGAAGATCGTCGAAGGGAGCTTGCCATCATGGGTGAGACGATTGCGGAAGCACTAGAGCGAAAAGGACGAGAGCAAGGACGCCTGGAAGGAAAAGAAGAGGAGCGGGTAGCGTCGCTGCAGAGCACGCTGCTGCGGTTGTTGCGCAAGCGTTTCAAGAAGCTGCCGCGCAAGCTCGAAGCCCGCATCAACGCCACCACCGACGTCACGGAGCTGCAAACCTGGCTGGATAACTTCGTGGGCGCGCGGACGCTGGCGGATGTCGGCGTGCCGATGGATTAGGGTCGTCAGGACGAGCTTGGCCCCGCCTTCCGTGCCCAAAATCTACGAGTGCCGTCCTCTTTGTTCGCGTCCGCCAGCTGCACGGCACCGGTTCAAGCAAATTTGCAACACGCGCCCACGTGATCCATGAATTTTTCGTTGTTTCCATGGAAGTTCGCGAACATGTGCTCCCCGGGTTGTGGGAATAACTGCTTTCTGGGCAATGGCTTGTGCACGATCCGGGTTCTCAAGCAACGGGCGGCGCACCCCTTGCTGGAAAGTGGAGCCCCTGGGAGCTACGGCCAGGCGCACCACGCTCCTGAGCTTGCTTTCAAGCGCGGGCGCGCCCGCAAATTGATGAAGGACCGAACATGATTAATCGTCGAAACTTTGTTGTCAGCGCTTTCAATTTGGCGCTGTGTAAGACTGCAGCAGGTGGCTTGCTGGCATCCAGGAAAACCGTGCGTCCCAGCGCACCGCCGGAGTTGCTGGCTATGCTCGCGGCCGCAAAGAACAACCCCACGGGCGACTTACCGCGATTGTTGCTGGCTGACTGGCTGGAGAACCATGGCCAATGTGAGCGAGCAACGTTCGTCCGCATGCAACTTGAATTAGCGCGATTACCGCGTGGCGAGCGTGGCACTGAACACTACCGCCAACTGGACGCAGTCGAGACCAGCCTAGAGCTTCGATGCCGCGATTCCTGGTTGGCATCGCTTCCGGATTCCCTGCGCCACGCCGTCAGTTTCATGCGAGGCTTGGTACAACTGACTCTTCACGGGGCAGAAGAGCTGGAAATCGTCGCCTCAACCGATGTATGGCCCTGGGTGCAGTGGGTCTGGGTTGAACGTGAGCCGTGGGAACCAACTCCACTTGATCTTGCATTTGTCCGGAAGGTGCAGGCGTCGCCGTTGCTGGCTGACGTCAGACAACTCGCGTGGGCGTTTTGCCACATGGATGACAATGGCGCAGCGGTAGTAGCACAATCACCTCAGCTCACCGGACTGTGGCAATTGGAGCTGAACGGCAACATCATCGGCCCAAGAGGTGCAGCAGCCCTGGCCGCGTCGCCGTACTTGGGCGGTCTGCACGAACTTGATTTTTCCTGCAATGGCGTTGGTGACGAGGGCGCCGTGGCCCTGGCAACGTCGCCGTTGTTGCGAAGGCTAGTCCGGCTTTGTCTGACCGACAACCAAATCGGGGATAAGGGTGCTGCGGCATTAACGGCATCGCCTCATTTCGTAAACCTCGCGGTGCTAGAAGTCCCTAACAATGAAATCGGCCCGAACTGCATGGCCGCCCTAACGTCGTTCGCCCACCGCCGCGGCGTCGAGGTCTGGGTTGGAGATTGGTACGGCGATGACGTCACCAAGCTGGTCAAATGAACGATAGGATATCGCCATATGTCCAAACGTGACGAGCAGGAGCCGGCGCCATTTTTCCACGGAACGTCAGCTCTAGCCGCAGTCTGCATTTCCATCGACGGCTTCCGGTTACTGCCCGTCATTCTCCGCCGCTGGTACCTCGGGTTACTCGGCCACGGCATTTACATTACCGCTTCGCTTCGGCAGGCGGCGTGGTTTTCGAGTGGCTACATCTTTCGGGTACGCTTGGCGCCGGGAACGCGCATTCTTCGGCTGGATGGGCAGTGTGATCCCCGCGTGATCGATTCGCTGCGCCGCGAGTTCGGCAAGGACGTGCTCGGCCCTGGCTTCGACAAGGCGATCCCGAGCAACAAGCATCTTCGCCGGGTTGAAGTCATCCATCTCCTGAATTACCACTGGGCCCACCATGATGTCGAAGGCAAGCGCCGCGACGACCTGCTCATCGCTGAGTTAGCCGTGTTTCGCCGTTATCTTGCCAGGTGCCATTACGCCGGCCTCGGGAGCCTCAACTCGGATGCCGGCGTTGTCGTTTTTAGCCCCACACGACTCCTGGCCCATTCCCTCCTCGAGCTTGCTGATTGCGACGTGCTTCGCTGGAGTAATGCACCGGAAGCTGCCATACGGCAGAGGCTCAGCGAAGCGGATCCCACTCGCCTCGCACTGGTCGCCGCCGCTGAACTTCATTCGGCGGTACAATCCGTTCCCTTGCTCCGCCAGCGGGTTGCCAAACCGGAACACGAGGAACTCGTTGACCTCGATCGTGACGAATTGCGGGCGTTGCTCGCCGAGGTGCCGCGCTGGCAAGTATGCTTGCGCCGGTTTTGCGAAAAGCACAGGATTGCGGCAAAAGAACCGGTGGTTGCGAGCGCCCTTATGGGTGCGACAACAAGCTAACACTGATGAAGGAGATCGGGAAAACCACCGCCGAGCTGGCTCCTATGTCGGGGTTGCAATCTCTGCAAACTGTCGAAACTCGGCATCAGCCAGGAGCCATGCCGCGTTGCGCGGTTGAGGACGTGGGAACCTAGGGCGAGGATGCGCGAGGCGGACCAACAGCAGCGTATGTCCGGAATCTAACCATATACGACTTGCGTCATGACCACGCGCCGACTCGCACTTCGTAACTGTGAAAGCACCTGAATTAGCCACCGGAGACAAAGATCTGACATGAAGGTCCCAGATGTTTCCCTTGGCGAACACGATGATGAGGTGAGGGAGGCAGGCATATTGCGCCATGAGGTCAAGTTCTGAGCGCCAGGTTGGCGCGAATGACTCGATGTAACTTCCCGGAATTAAGTTGGAGCGCTTATGCTCTTCGCCCGTGTAAACTTTGATGGCATTCGTTGCGTAGAAACCGCGCTTGGTCTCCGGGGCGCCGTCATACTGAAGACCTACGCAGTTCGAGGTTGTGCACAGAGCACGAGCAAGCATGTCAGCTTCCTTGAACGCCCGAACGTAGTAGAGGTAAGTGTCGGGCCGTGTCCCGCTTGTCCGGCCGTGTCCGGCTTGTTGCCACCACCGGCGAAACCAGCCTTGGAGTTCCTGATCGTTTTTGGGCCAGTCGGGCGGCGAGATGTAACTGTTGATACCCACGACCACCAACCGAAAGTGATCCGGGTCAGGTTGCGAGTAGGCGCCACCGACGAACGGCAGAATGTGCTTTGAGCCGCATTTTTCGTAAAGGGTGGCGATGTCGCTTTCAAAGGGCATCTTCACACCATTCAGAGTAAGAGGGATCTTCATCAGGCTAACAAGAGTCGTTCATTCCCCACCGCTTCGCCCGCCGCACAATCCTCGCCAGCTATCGCGGACTAAAATGGATCAATCCAAAGACCGCCTGTACGCCTCCAACGATGTCGTCGCGGCTTCCTTCGAACGTTGGTTGAGAAAGCGTCGGAATTTTTTGCTCTTGCCGAGCAGTTCGACCTCCTTGTCGAAATCGTCGGCGTCCTCCAGAACAAAGGCGTGGCCGTCGGCGGTCAGAATGCGAACTGAGCCTGCCTTTGCAAGCTTGAGCAGTCCTTCGAGCGTCATTTGTTTTCGGGCCAGGTCCAGTGTCTTCATAGGTCAACCTTTCGTCCGCGGATATATAGCTCGTTGTGCTTTTTGCGTCCGACAGCGACAACTTTCACCACGTTATCCGCTTCCAAATCGTAAAAGACTCGGTATTCGCCTATCCGCAATTCCCAGGGTGCGACTTGATTTGGTCGCAGGCATTTGCGCCTGTTGGACTCCATATTGGCATCGTGCGTGAGCATTAGCGCGATCCCATCGGCAATGATATTGCGCTCGTTTTTTCGGAAATAGTCGAGGTCCTCGATCGCGCTATCGGTCAAACGAATGGAGAACTTCATGGCGTCCGCATCCACCCGTACCAGCGCCCCCGGATTTGCGCACAAGCGAGTCCATTGTAGCGACTGCTCCGTTCCGAGCAAATACGTCGGCTGGTCGCTCCGCTCCGTGCTCCATCCAGGACTTCCGGAAGCCGCTTCGCTACCTCTCTGCAGTGGACCGAGAGCCTAGATATGGAGACTCCCATGCAAACAGCCCTGCCACCGTCGTTGGGCCCCGTCAGGGAGGCCGCCCGCCTGCTCAGTATCTCGCTGGCCAAGACCTACCAACTCCTCAGCAGCGGAGAACTGCAGTCCGTGAAGATCGGCCGCTCGCGACGCATCCCATTGTCGGAGATCGAGCGTCTCAGCACCCTGCGGTGCGGTTGACGATACGTGGGGCCTGACACCTTCCCGCAAATTGCGGCCAGCTCATCGTCGTCGTCATCACTGATGATTTTCTGGAACGTCTCGTCGTCAATGACGCCGTGGGTACGGTAGATCTGTTCGGTGATTTTGGCCGCCCGCTCTTCGACTCGCCGGGCCACTTCAGGATCCAGGGGCTGGCCGTGAAAAGCATGCCGGAGGACTGCTTCCTCGTCAGCGCATTCTAGCTCGGCGTCGGTCATTGATTTCTCGGTATTCATGGCAACGCTCCCTGCCCTCACACTATCGGCAAATCCTTGCCTTACCAAATAGGAGTTGCGCTCGCTTGCCTCACCTGTGTACAGGCAGGCTCCAGTACCAGACGTTGCAACCGTGCCGGCGTCGTTGATCTGAGACAATGCCGAGCTGGGCCTTGGCGCGTTCGAGGGTGCGGAGGGAGATGCCCTCGGTGCGGGCGAGGTTGACGAGATGGTCGCGCTCGCGGGAGCCGTTGGCGAGTTGGTCCTGGAGAAGGGCGATGGCTGCGGGCAGCGTCTGGCGGCGAGTGTGCGCGGAAACGGTGAGGTCGTCAGCGGTTCGGTTGACGATGCCGGTCCAGCGGACTTGTGGTTGGCCGTTGGCGGCAGTGATGATGCGATATCCGAGGCTTGGGCAGAGGGGCGCGAGGTTGTTTTTGGTGCAGGCGAGGACGCAGGGGGTATCCCGCACGCTCGCAAGCTCGCGTGCGGGCTTGGTGGAAGAGGTCATGGCCGCGTTGAGATCTGGGGCGATGAGGAAGGCGGTGCGGACGGCGCCGAGGATGGCGATGGATCCGAGTCCGCGGTAAATGGCCTGCTTGCCGGCCGTGGTCTTGCTGAGGTGGCGGATGAGCAGGATGGCGGCGCCGGTGGTGTCGGCGAGTTCGGCGAGGGGGTCGAGTGCCTGGTGAATCGTGACATCGTTGAGGCTTGCGAGAAATGCAGAGAAGGGATCGAGGATCACGAGTTTGGCGTGTGTCTGCTCGATGACTTGCTGGAGCGTGGAGCAATCCTTGGGAAGGAGCAACGGCTCATTGGCGTGCCAGGTGGTCACGAGGTTGAGGTCGGCACCGGCGGCGACCAGGCGCGGTAGGATGGTGTCGCAGAGGTTGTCTTCGGCGGAGATGAGCACGATCGGGACAGCGGAGGGCGGCCGATAGCCGTCGGGCATGTCCGCGCATGAGGTGAGTCGGGCGGCGAGATCGAGACTGGCGAGAGATTTGCCGACGCCGGGATCGCCGTCGATCAAGGTGAGCTTGCCAGATGCCCAGCGGCCGGGCCAGAGCCAGTTGAGGGGTTGGGTAGCGGGTGTGAGCATGATGGGAGCCTTGGGGATAGAGGTCGGAGGACAGAGGACAGAAGACAGAGGTCAGAGGTCAGAAGGTGGAGCCACGGATTAACACGGATGCGACACGGATGGGGGCGGGAGGAGCACGAAAACACGAAAGAGCGAAAACACGAAAAAAAGGCACGGAGTCAGGCGGCGGCGTCGGATGGTGCCGAGTTATAGCGGAAGGGTTTGGATTTGGAGCCGGTGCCGGTGCGGGTGATAAGGCCGTGTTCGAGGGCCTGGGACAAATGGCGCGAGAGGACGTCGGGGTTGGGGGCGGTCTGGTGTGCGGGCCAGCGGGCGAGGATTTCGAGACGGGTGATGGGCTCTGTGGATTCGCGGATCAGTTGGTGGAGGGTGTCGGTGATTGGCGCCATTGAGAGGTTTGCGGCGAGCTCGGTGGAGATCCCGCACGCTCGCAAGCTCGCGTGCGGGCTTGGGGCGGGGGTTGGGTCGTCGGGGAGGAGGATGTAGTCGGTGCCTTGTGGGTTTAGCTCGGCGGTGACCTGGTCGAGTGTGCCTGGTAAGCGGCCGACGCCGGTGAAGGTGCGACGGCGGCTGGAGCGGTCGGCTGAGGGGGTGTGCATTTCGATGATGATGTCGGCGAAGGCGGTGAGTGGGCCGCGGACGCGGTTGGGGTTTTTGGCGGTGTACATCTGGTGGAGGAGGAGGACGGCGGACTGGTCGGCGACGTTGCGCAGCTCGAGGAGGGCAGAGCGAAGGGCCTGCGGGTTATTGGAGCCGGCGGGCAGGAAGCTCATGATGGTGTCAATGACGACGAGGTCGGCACCTTGCATGGTGAGACCCCAGACGTGGTTCAGGAAGCGGCGCCAGCGGCGGGGAGTGGGCGGACCGATGGGGCGGCAGAATTCGACGTTGGGTCCGAAATCGAGCGGCGGCTGGCGAAGTGCCCAGAGGCTCATGTCCTCTTCGGAGCAGACGACGGTGGTGCCGGGCAACACGGTCTTGCCGAGGAGCCGGCCTCCTTCGCGGCGGCGGTCGAGCAGCAGGCTGAGGAAGGTGGTCTTGCCAGTCTTTTCAGGGGCGACAAGCAAGGTGATCGCCTTGAAGGTGGCCACGCCCTCCATGAGCCAAGGCATGGGTTGGCGAAAGTCAGCCCGGACCTGCGAGTTGGATTGGCTGGCGACGCCGCGTGGGGTGTCATCGCGCATGATGGTTCTCCTTGAGAGTGAGTGTCTGTGGTTGGCGGGCGGACCGGCTGTGTGTGTGGGGCGCATGGAATGCGCGCATGCCATTTTCTTCGGGAAAAACAGGCTCGTCAGGGAGGAGGGGCGCATGTCATTTTGAGGGGCTCCTTGGGGTGTCTGTGATTGGCGGGCGGACTGGCTGTGTGTGTGGGGCGCATGGAATGCGCGCATGTCATTTGGGCGGGCGCGGGTGTATATGATCTAATGTACAGTATCGCACGCCGTTGTCAAGGGGGCGAATCGCTAAGCCGCAAGCGGCTTGCGGTGGGAAGCTTGCTGATGGCGGGTGTAGCGGGTAAGGTGGTAGTCAACGGCCGCGTGGTGGAATGGCAGACACTAGGGACTTAAAATCCCTTGGGGAGTAATCCCCGTGCGGGTTCGAGTCCCGCCGCGGCCAGATTGAGGGGCGAGGGCAGAGGGGAGAGGGACGAGCAGTGGCCAGTGATCAGTGACCAGTGATGAGCGGGCAGTGAAATTCAACGGTCCTGTCCCCGTTTTTTAGGACTCGCTTTTTAGGACTCGTGGGTGGCGCGGATGGTGGTCGTGATCCCGCCGCGGGGGGTGAAGGCGCCGGTGATGGTGCAGCGGCGCGGGTGACACACTTCGACGAAGTCATCGAGCAAGCGGTTGACGACGGCTTCGTAGAAGATTCCCTGGTCGCGGAAGCGGTGCAAATAGAGCTTCAGCGATTTCAATTCGACGCACAAACGATCGGGCGTGTACTGATAGGTGATGGTGCCGAAGTCCGGCTGGCCGGTCTTGGGGCACAGACTCGTGAACTCCGGGCAGACGATCTCGATCGTGTAGTCGCGCTGGGGCTTGGGGTTGGGGAAGGTTTCGAGCTGTTTGGCGTCGGGCGGGTCGGTGCGCGTCACGGGAGAGTCCTTGAGAAAGCCCATGCATTGCGGATTGTGGATTTCGGATTGCGGAATTCAAATCCGAAATCCGCAATCGCCAATCCGCAATTGGGAAGTCAATGCGTGGGCTTATTATAGCAGGCGCGTCAGGGGCGCGGGACTTCGAGGGCGTACATGGGATAGAGCATTTGTAGCTGTTTGAAGTTCGAGTCCGTGGCCAGCTTGTTGTACATCTTCTCCATGCGCGGGTCGTCGGCCCGGTCGAAGCCGCCGATGGTGACGTAGCTGGATTCGCGCGTGTGCAGGACATAGGCTTCGTAGCCATACCTTTTGAGCCAATCGGCGGCGATCTGTGCGAGCAAGGCTGCCCGCTCGAGCGTGTGCATGCGAGGGTCCTCGTGCTGCGGCATGAATGGCAGCTTGTCAAGGAAACCACCGCTCTTCATGTTCTCGGGCATGAAAGCGCTGTCGCCGAATTCACGGACCAGCATCGTCCACGGCGCCGGGTTCTTGAGGAGACTCATGGGCTCGTCCTTGTTCAGGTCTTTGAGGAATGCGTCTTCTTTCTTTGTGGGTTTGTCAAGCGGGATGGTGGGGTTGGGCACCACCATGGCGGTCGTGAAGGGATTGATGGGCACCTGCTTGTAGCCGTCCTTGTCCTTGAACGTCAGCACATCGAAAGGCAAGACGTTGGGCTTGGCCTGGATCTGGGGCGGCGGCAGGTGCTTGACGGTCTTGCGCAAGGCTTCGGAAGCGGCGTCCTGGTCCTTGAAACCGCCGATGAGGACGGCGCACTGCTCTTCGACGCGAATGCGGTGAGCGCGGGCGAGCGGATCGCGGCGTTTCCGGTCTGCAATCTCCTGCTCTTGCTGATCGCGTAGCTGCTGGCTCTTGTCGAAGGTGAAGCCGGCGAAATTTTGTTTGGCGCGGAGCCAGAGAGCGGTCTGGCGGCCAAGGTCCTGGGCATCGTCGCCTGTGAAACAAGCACACATGATCACCCAGGGGCCGGCGTCGGGGCCGATGGTGTACAACTTCTGCGGGTCGGCTTCGACACGCGGAGCGGCTGTGAGGATACTGGGGCAGGCGAGGGCCAGTGCGCTGCCTGCGATGCCCAAGAGAAAGTCCCGCCGTACCATGTGCTTCATGGCCAAGTCTCCCATGCAGTGCCGTTCGGTTGTTGACACGCTCGCCAAGGCTCGCGGCTAAACGTATTTGCGGGGGCTATAGCATGAGGCGGCGGATCAGTCCAGAGGCCAATTTTTGGCGAGCGCTCGTTTTTGCTTTGCCGTGATCGCCTCGATTCCCTGTCTTCCCAGATCGAGCATGTGGTCGAGCTGCTTGCGGGTGAAGGTGGCCTCTTCGCCGGTCCCTTGCACTTCCACCAGCTTGCCGGAACCGGTCATGACGAGGTTCAGGTCGACCTCGGCGTCGCGGTCTTCCTCGTAGCAGAGGTCGAGCATGGCGACGCCGTCGACGATGCCGGCACTGATGGCGGCGACGCTGTCGTAGAGGATGGGCTCGCCGGCGGGGAGCACGGCAGCGCTGGCCGCGAGGGCATCGGCGAGTGCGACGTAGGCGCCATTGATGGAGGCGGTGCGGGTGCCGCCGTCGGCTTCGAGGACGTCGCAATCGATGGCCAGCGTGCGCTCGCCGAGCTTGTCGAGATGGATGACGCTGCGGAGGCTGCGGCCGATGAGCCGCTGGATCTCGACGCTGCGGCCGTCGACCTTGCCGGCACGATCGCGCTGCTTGCGCGGACGTGTGCTGCCGGGGAGCATGCTGTACTCGGCGGTGAGCCAGCCCTTGCCGGTGCCGACGAGAAACGGCGGCACGCCTTCCTCGACGCTGCAGGTGCACAGGACGGTGGTGCGGCCCATACGCACGAGCGTGCTGCCGGCAGCGATGCGGGTGTAGCGGCGCTTGAAAGTCAGTAGCCGCAGCTCGTCGGGTTTCCGGCCATCGGTGCGCATTATGTCTCCAAACTAAGCGCGACTCAAGAAATGAACCACAGAGGCACAGAGACACAGAGAAGAAAAACGCGAGAGAAGAATCGGGTATGGCGTGCTACTGCCCTTCAACATTGTTCATTATTGTCCGTTTGGTTTCCTCTGTGCGTCTGTGTCTCTGTGGTTCACTTCGTTCTTTCGGGGTTTCGTGGTTGAATTCTGAATCAGCGGGCCAGCAGGTAGCCGAGGACGGCGCTTGCGGACTCGTCGAGGATTTCGAGGTGGCGGATGTCGAAATTCTCTTCGAGGATGACGCCGGCGAGTTCTTTGAAGAAGCGTTTGGGGTTGGCGGCGCGCACGGTGAGCTGGCCCTGGTCGCCTAGCTCGATGGCAGTGACGTCGTCAAGCTCCAGGAGCGCGGCGGACAGGCGGCGACGGTCGGTGCAGTCGATGCGGATGGAGAGCGGGACGTCATCGAACATCTCGCGGATGCGGGAGATGGTGCCGACGGCGGCGATGCGGCCGCGGGCCATGACGACGACCTGGTCGGTGAGCTTTTCGAGGGCTTCCAGCTCGTGGCTGGAGACGAGCAGACACTTGCCGCGCGCGGCGAGCTTGTGGAAGAGCGCGATGAAGTCGTGGCGACCGACGGGATCGATGCCGCTGAGAGGCTCATCGAGGATGAGCAGCTCGGGGTCGTGGACGAGGGCCTGGGCGAGCTTGATGCGTTGGCGCATGCCCTTGGAGTAGCCGCGGATGGGGCGGTCGGTGCTTTCGCCGATGCGGTTGTTCATGCCGACAAAGTCGAGGGCTTCATCGGCGCGGCGGCGAGCCTCACGGCGGTCGAAGCCAAACAGGCGGGCCATCACGCTGACGAACTGGCGGCCGGACATCTCTTCGTAGAAGGCATCGACATCGGGGCACCAGCCGAGGCGGAGCTTGGCACGGGCGGATTGTGCGGCGATGCCGTGGACGTGAACTGTACCCAAATCGGGACGAAGCTGGCCGACGGCGAGGCGCATGAGGGTGGTCTTGCCTGCGCCGTTGGCGCCGACGAGGCCCATGATCCCGGGGCGGAGCTCCAGCGTGACGTCGTTGACGCCGATGACGGGCCCGTACCACTTCGACACGTGATCGAAGAGCACGATGGCGTCGTATCGCACCGTTAGAGGGACTTCCACCGGCGAACGCCACAGCGGCGGACGTTCGGTCTGGGCTTGCGGAGTCAGCGCGATATTCGTTGGGCTATTCACTTCACGACCTCGACGGCTCGAATTCTCATGGAAAGGTACATCACGCACAGTGTGCACACGGTTATCAGGACGGCGACGGCCCAACCGACTGCCGGTTGTCTGATGCCGGGTTGCTCCTGAAGCAGCCAGGTGCCGACGCAGTAGGTGTTGTTCCAAATATCCATCAGACGCCAGCGTGGGTCCATGTCGAGGACAAAGACCATGGCGCCGCTCAACATTCGGAGGAAGAAGAACAGCGTGCACCAGGTCATGATCAGCGGCACGGTTCGCCGCACCCAGGTCGCGGCGGCGAGCAGCATGGCGCTGAGGCACACGGTCAGGACGAGCCCGTAGGCCACGATACCCAGCAGCAGGTCCAACTTCTGGTAAAAGAAGCTCCAGGAGTCCAGCAGGCCGAACTGCACCCAGAGCACAATCGCCGGCACGGTCGTCATCAGATTGACGAACACCGCGACTGCCAGTGCCTTGCCCAGGAGATAGTGTACGCGGCTGATCGGCTTGGACAGGTAGAAAGACAGGCTGCCGAACTGAAAGTCGTTGCCGATGAGCAGGGAGCCGGCGAGGGCGAGGACGATCATGACCATGTAGCCCTGGAAGCCGAAGAAATTGAGGTACATCGTGCCCTGTCGGCCATCGAGGTGGAAGGCGCCGCGAAGCAATTGGATGAGATCACCTGGCGCCGTCTTTGTGCCCGGAAGCACCTGGATGCCGGACTCATCAGCCTGGCTTTCGGCCCAGGCGAGCAGGTACTGGCCGAAGAAGTACATGAAGAACATGAGCAGGGCCAGCGCGTAGAGGACCCAGAAGAGCTTGCGGCGGAAGATCATCTTGAGGGCGACGCGGGCGATGGGCCAGGAGGCGAAGATGGGCTCGCGGAAGCCGCCGCGCCAGGCTCGATACTGGAGCAGCTCAGCGCTCATGGCCGTTGCCCTCCGCCAGGACGCGATGGAACAATTGCTCGAGGTCCTCGTAGTCGAGCTGCAAGCCGCGCAGTGTGACGCCGCTGTTTTCCGCCAGGGCGAAGAAGGCACGGCTGACCCAACCCGGCGGCACGGCGACGCGCAACTCGCCGCGGCCGTTTTCGGCGATGACCTCGGCCCCTTCCAGCCGCAGCTCTTGTTTGAAGCGTTCGACGTTCAAGAACTCGGCAGGTTGGTCGGCATCGGCTTGCACCAGCAGCCGGTAGCGGTCCTGTCGGCGCGTGCGCAGTTCGGCGACGCTGCCGTGGCGGAGCAGTCGTCCGTGGTCGAGGATGACGACACTGTCGCAGACGCGCTCGACGTCGCCGAGCAGGTGGGTGCAGAGGATGATGGATTTGCCGTGGTCCTTGCCCAACGAGAGCATGAGCCGCAGCATGTCTTCGCGTCCTGAGTAGTCGAGGCCGCTGGTGGGCTCGTCGAGCAGGAGGACCGGCGGGTCGTGGACGAGTGCCCCTGCGAGTTTGAGGCGCTGTTTCATACCGGTGGAGTATTCCTCGAGGCGGCGATAGCGCGCGTCTTCGAGGCCGAGGAAGGTGAGCATTTCGTGGGCCCGTCGAGCGGCGTGTTTGCGTGGCATGCCGCAAAGCTCGCCGGCCAGGGAGACATACTCGGCACCGGTGAGCCCGGGGACGAGGGAGTCGGCCTCGGGCATGTAGCCAATTGTACGGCGGAGGGCGATGCCGGCGCCTTGCAATGAGGCCCTGCCTTGCCGCCACCAGCCGCGCCAGCCGGCAAAACCCGCAGGATCGTCCTCGGCGGGCGCGATGGGCCAGCCCAGGACCGTGCCGGCACCGCGACTTGGGGGCAGCAGGCCGAGCAGGATCTTCAGAAGCGTGGATTTGCCGGCACCGTTGGGGCCGAGCAAGCCGATGCGGCCGGGTTCCAGACTCAGCGTCACGTCGCGCAAAGCGTGTTGTCGCCCGTAGTTTCGGCTCAGGTGATCGAGAACGATGAAGGGCATACTCCATCCATTGTACGTTGCCCTCTTGCCCGCAGGGGCGTTATCTTTAACAAAGAGATATGACCGTCCGACCCGTCAACTGGCACGAAGGGATGTTCCTTCGGCCGCACCACTTTCAGGTGGCAGAGCGCTACCGCGCCTATCAGGCGCATCTCAGCGAGAAGTGGGATTGCCACTACAACTGGGGCCTGCGCGACATCGAGCTGAACCTCGACGGGCTTGCGAACTATCGCCTCGAGGTGCTGGCGCTGCACGCGCGGCTGCGCGACGGCACGCTCGTGTCGATCCCCGAGGACGGCCGGCTGGACGCTGTCGACCTGAAGCCGGCGATGGAAAGCGAAAAGGGGCTGACCGTATATCTGGCGGTGCCGGCCTTGCAGCTTGGGCGGGCCAACACCAGCGCCGGACACAGCGATGGTGCCCGCTACTCCGTGGACACGCAAGACCTCGAGGATGAGAACACGGGAGTCAACGCGCAGCAGCTCCAGGTGCGGCTGCTGAACATGCAGTTGCTTCTGTCGACGCAGGATCAGTCCGGTTACGAGGTCTTGCCCATCGGTCGCATCGAGAAGTCGGCACGCGCGGAGGCGCTGCCCGAGCTGGACCTGACGTACATCCCGCCGGTGCTCGCCTGCGATGGCTGGAAGCCCTTGGGCGTGTACATTCTGCAAAACATCTACGATCAGATCGGCAAGCACGTGGAGCAGCGTGCGGCGCAGGTGGTGTCGCGCGGAATCGGCTTTGACAGTCAGTCGGCGGGGGATCGCCGGCTGTTCGAGCAATTGCGTGTCTTGAACGAGGCGTACAGTCTGCTGGGGATTCAGGCGTTTGCTCAGGGGGTGCATCCGCTCGAGGCATACATGGAGCTGTGCCGTATCGTGGGGCAGCTTGCGATCTTCAGTCGCGAGTGCCGTCCGCCCGAATTGCCGCGTTACGATCACGATGATCTTGGCTCGTGCTTTTACCGGGTGAAACAATATCTGCAGGACATGCTGGAGGGAATCGCGCCCCTGGATTACAAGGAGCGGCCGTTCGTGGGAGCCGGGCTGCGGTTGCAGGTGGCGCTGGAGCCATCGTGGCTGGAGCCGGCGTGGCAGATGTTCGTTGGGGTGCACACGCCGCTCAGTGCGGAGAAGTGCATCGCGCTCTTGAAGCCCGGTGGGCTGGACATGAAGATCGGCAGCTCGAGCCGGGCGGACGAGATCTTCAAGTATGGCCGGACCGGGCTGAAGTTTGCGCACGCACCGCTGCCGCCGCGATCGTTGCCGCAGAAGAACGGGCTGTACTACTTCCAGGTAGACCGCGGCTCGCAGCAGGACGAGTGGGTCCACGTGCAGAAGGAGCTTTCGTTGGCCATCCGCGTCAACGAGTCGCGCGTGCTGGGCAATATCGACCGGCAGCAGGTCCTCACGATCAAGACGTCCGACGGCCAGCAGACCTCGTTGCAATTTACCCTTTACGTCGTGCCGAACGTTCCGACGAAGGAAAGCTGACCGCATGCGCGAAGAAATCGCGGACATCGTCCATCCGATCCTGAACTACGGCCTGACGCTGCGCGACGACCTGGTCAAGGGTGCGCCGCGCGATTTCTCACAAGTGCAGCAGGAGATCATCCGGCTTCTAAAGAGCGAGCACGAAGCACACCGCTGGTCGGACTATGGCCGAACCGGGCCGGCGGCGGAAGTGACAGGCGGCGGATTGCGCGCGCAGGACTCCGGGTTCTTTCGCGCCGGGGGACAGCAGTTCCTGGGCATGCGTTATGCTCTGGTATGCTGGCTGGACGAGCTGATGGTGGAGACGCCGTGGGGCTCGCGCTGGAACGAGAACAAGCTGGAGACGCAGCTCTACCGGACGAACTTGCGTGCATCGCTGTTCTGGGAGCAGGCCAAGCGTGCGGAGGGGCGAAGCAGCGACGCGCTGGAGGTGTTCTTCCTGTGCGTGACGCTGGGCTTCCGCGGCGACCTGCGTGATTCGGCCGCGAAGCTCGAGGAATGGTACAATGCGACGCAGACGCGGATCATCAACAGCCAGCCGCAGCGCTGGGACGGTGAGCCGCCCGAGGGCGAGCCGGTGACGTACGTCCCGCCACTTGAAGGGCGTGAGAAGCTGCAGCGCATGCTGATGGTGGGGGCTGCGGTGTTCCTGATCCTGATTCCAGCGGTGGTGATCTTCGCGATGTATAAGTTGTTTGGTTAGCGGGCGGTTCGGGGTCGCGAAGCAGAGTAGGAGTAGGATTAAGATTAGGAAGAGGATTAAGAGCAAGATAAAGAGTAAGAGTAGGACAAGACTGTGCCCGGCGACTGCGCGCGCATCGCGGCGCCGATCTTACTCTTAATCCTGCTCTTTCTCTTAATCCACTTCCTAATCTTAATCTTACTCTTACTCTTTGTCCAAGTTGTTGCAGCGCTCAGGCGTTTGACGATGGTAATCCTGACCACGATCTGGGATTGGATCCGCTCGGTGGTGGGTCTGATCCTGCCGGTTTTCTCGAAGGCCCGGGACTTCCCGTGGTTGGCGCGGGTGGTGCGCTGGACGCTGCACATCATCTTGCTCGCGCTCATATTGGTCGGCCTGTGGTATGTGAACCAGACGGCGGGACTGAAGAACGTGCTCCGCTATCTGCCGGACTGGTTCAAGCCGTTCTGGTTGCCGGCGCTCTTCCTGTGCCTGTACTTTCTTTCGTGGCTGGCGTGGATCCTGTGGCAACTGCTGCTGCCCGACCAGGAGTCGTCGGATTTTCCGGATATCGACGCGGCGTGGGAGCAGGCGTGTCGCTCGCTGGGCAGGAACGGGATCACGGTGCGCGATCTGCCGCTGTACCTGATGCTGGGTCGCAACGCGGCGGGCGTGGACGCGGTGTTCAAGGGTTCGCAGCTTACCTTCATCGTCAACAACGTGCCGTCGGAGAGCGACGCACCACTGCACGTCTACGTGGACAACGAAGGGATTTATGTCGCGTGCTCGGACACGTCGCTTCTGGGTCAGCACGCCGCGGTGCTCGCGGGAGCGACAGATTTGCGGCGCGATTCCTACGCCAGCGTCGAGAACGAGGAGGACGATGCCTTCAAGACGGCGGCGCCGGGTGGCTTGTTGAAGGACATCCGCGAGGTGCTGCGCCGTGCCGAGGCGGAGGGCCGCGGCCCGGATCAACTCACCGAAGAAGAGCGACGTCAGATCCGGTTGCTGCAGGGCGTGGATCAAGGCGACCAGGGTGCAGCGCGGCCGGAGCCGAGGCGCTCGCTGCTGAAGGATGCGGCCCTGGTGGATCACTTTACCGCGCGCTTCCAGCACCTGTGCCGGCTCATCGTCCGCGATCGTCGGCCGTACTGTCCCATTAACGGCATGCTGGTGCTGTTGCCGTTGGCCGCGACGGATAGCAATGAGGTCGCGGAGCAGACGGCGTCGATTTGCCAGAAGGACATGTTGACGGCACGAGCGACGTTGCGGATGGACTGGCCGATCCTCACGCTGGTGTGCGACTTGGAGCGCCTGCCGGGATTCAAGGAGATGCTCGCGGGGCTACCGGGCACGGAGCTTCGCAAGCGGCGAATGGGACAGCGTTTCCCGATCTTCGTGGATATCGAGCCCAACAAGGTGCCGGAACGGGTCGAGAACCTGGCCGACTGGGTCTGCGAGGGGGCGCTGGGCAACTGGGTGTTCAAGCTCTTTCACCTGGAGACGCCGCGGAAGCCGTTTGAGGAAGCGTTGCGGGCCAACGGACAGCTGTACCGTTTTTACAGTCAGCTACGCGAGCGGCGCAATCGGCTTGGGCAAATCCTGTCGCGCGGCATCGCGGCGCCGGGCGGGCAGACTTCGTGGTTTGCCGGGTGCTACCTCGCGGCCACGGGACGAGATACCAATCATGAGCAGGCCTTCCTGCCCGGCGTGATCCGTCGCATGGTGGACCGCAACGAGAAGCCCACGTTCCAGAACAGCGTGGCGTGGAACGAGGAGACGCTGCAGGAGGAGCGAGATTTCCTGCGCTGGGCGCGAGTGGGGTACATGATTCTGGGCCTGGTGGTGCTGGGCGGAGCGGGACTCCTGGTGTGGCTGCAGTTTTTCAAGGGGAAGACGTAGGAGAGAGGTGAGGGCGGTGGGGCGAGAGGCGAGGGTGCGGCGTGTGGAAAAAGAGTAAGAGTAAGATGAAGATTAAGATTAGGAAGAGGATTAAGAGCAAGAGCAGGATTAAGATTAAGATCGGATCCGCATCAGAGATCCATCATTTTTTCGCGTCGCCCGTCGGAGGGGAAGCGGGACAAGTAAGTCATGCACCTTCTTTGTCCACATTGCCACAGTCCCATCGAGTGTGCCAGCCTGGGCACGGACGCGGACATCACCTGCCCTGAGTGCGGCTCAGGCTTTCATCTGGCAGGTACAACGACTACCGGTTGGGCTCCGCTGACGGGCAAGCGCTTCGGCAAGTTCGAGGTGCTGGCGGAGGTCGGCAAAGGCGGCTGCGGCACCGTCTACAAAGCGCGCGATCCGGAACTCGACCGCGTCGTCGCCGTCAAGGTCCCGCGCACCGGCAGCCTCAGCGAGACTCATGATATCGAGCGCTTCCTGCGCGAGGCACGCAGCGCCGCCCAGTTGAGCCATCCCGCGATCGTGCAGATTCACGAAGTTGGCCTGTGCGACGGCGTGCCGTATCTCGTCAGCGACTTCGTCGAAGGCGTCACGCTGGCGGACCGTTTGACCGCGGGCCGATTGGGCCACCAGGAGGCTGCCGAATTGATCGCCGCCGTCGCCGACGCACTGCAATACGCCCACGACCGAGGCGTGGTACACCGGGATATCAAGCCGTCGAACATCATGCTCGAATTGCGGATTGTGGATTGCGGAATTCTGCAGCCAATCAATCCGCAATCCACAATCCGCAATCCGCAATTGTCAAGATCCTCGACTTCGGTCTGGCCAAGCGGGATGCGGGTGAGATCACCATGACGCAGGAGGGGCAGGTGCTGGGCACGCCGGCGTACATGTCGCCGGAGCAGGCTCGCGGCGAGGGGCACGGCGTCGATGGCCGCAGCGACGTTTACAGCCTTGGTGCGGTGTTCTATCAACTCCTGACGGGTGAGCTGCCGTTTCGCGGCAACCAACGGATGCTGCTGCACCAGGTATTGCACGACGACCCGCGTTCGCCGCGCAGTCTGGACGACCGCCTGCCGCGTGACTTGCAGACGATCTGCATGAAGTGCCTGCACAAGGAGCCGGCCAAGCGCTATGCGAGTGCAGGCGCGCTGGCGGCGGACCTGCGGCGGTACCTGGCGGGTGAACCGATCGTTGCGCGGCCGACCGGACGCATCGAGCGGCTGGTGAAATGGGCCAGACGAAGGCCGGCATTCGCGGCGTTGCTGGCCGTCACACTCATGGCGACGCTCGTGGTCATTGGCGGATTGACGTACTTCACCTCACGGCTGGAGCAAAGGAACCGCGAACTTGCCGACGCGCTCAATCGAGCCGATCATGAAGCCGAGGCCAAGGACAGTGCTCTCGAAAACGTCAAGAAAGAGCGCGACGGCCGGATCGAGAAGAACGAGGAGCTAGAGGTCAGCCTGGCCAACAGCAACATCCTCGTGGCACAGGCGGCCTTTGACCATAACGATCCCGGCCTGGCCAACGAGATCCTCGACCGCATTCCCGAGCACACTCAGGGGGAAAACCCTTACTTGCTGCGGCGCTTCGAGTGGTACTTTCTCAAATCCAGGTTTGAGGGCGGGATCTTCACGCTGTATGGACACACTGAGCCGGTGCTGAGCGTGGCGTTCAGCCCGGACGGCACGCGCCTGATCACAGGCAGTGAGGACCACACGGCGCGGCTGTGGGATGCCCGCACCGGCACCCCGCTCCGAGAGCTCAAGGGGCACAAATGGCATGTAACCAGCGTGGCGTTTAGCCCGGACGGCACTCGCGTGGCGACGGGCAGCTGGGACGGCACCGCGCGCCTTTGGGACGCAAGCACGGGCTCGATGCTCCACGAGCTCGTCGGCCACACGGGGCGGGTCACCAGCGTCGCGTTCAGCCCGGACGCCGGCCGCCTGGCCACCGCCAGCGTCGACCATACGGTGCGGCTATGGGATGTGCGCTCGGGCTCAATGTTGCTCGAATTCAAGGCGAGCAACGCCGATGTTACCAGCGTGGGTTTCAGCCCGGACGACACGCGCGTGGCCACCGGAAGCACAGACCATACCGCGCGGTTGTGGGATGCTCGCACGGGAAAGCCGATCCTCGAGTTCCAGGGGCATCTGGACCAGGTCACCAGTGTTGTGTTCAGCCCGGACGGCACGCGCCTCGCCACGGGTTCCGTGGACCAGACGGCGCGACTTTGGGACGTTCGCACCGGCGCGGTGCTGCTCGAATTCAAGGGACACCCGGGCTGGGTTTCAAGTGTGGCGTTCAGTCCAGATGGCACGCGCCTGGCCACGGGCGATTCTGACCACACGGCGCGGCTCTGGGATGCGCGCAACGGCACGATGCTGCTTGAACTCAAAGGGCACGTATGGGGTGTCCATTGCGTGGCCTTCAGCCCGGACGGCACGCGCCTGGCCACGGGAGGTCAGGACCGTACAGTCCGGCTGTGGGATGCCCGCGTTGGCACCGCCTTCTGCCAGCTTACGGGACACACCAATAGCGTGACGAGCGTGGCCTTCAGCCCGGACGGCACGCGCCTGGCCTCGGGCAGTCAGGACCAAACGGCGCGCCTCTGGGACGCGCAGAACGGTACGCCACTTTCCCAGCTCAAGGGACATACCAACGGCGTGACGAGTGTGGCCTTCAGCCCGGACGGCACCCGCGTCGCGACGGGAAGCCGGGACGGCACGGCGTGCTTGTGGGATGCGGCCACAGGCGCCCAGCTCCGCACGTTCAAGGGACACACGATCACGGTGACGTGCGTGGCTTTCGGCTCCGATGGATCGACCCTGGCCACCGCCAGCTTGGATAGTACGGTGCGGCTATGGGAGGTCGGCACCGGCACGTTGCTGCGCGAGTTCAAGGGCCACACCGAGGTTGTCACTTGCGTGGCGTTCAGCCCCGACGGCAATCGCCTGGCCACGGGCAGCAGCGATCAGACGGCACGACTATGGGATGTCCGCACCGGCAAGCCCTTGTTTGAACTCAAGGGACTCACCTGGCGCGTGTCCTGTCTGGCCTTTAGCCCGGATGGCTCGCACATTGCCACCGGCAGCGTCGACGCCAAGACGCGCCTGTGGGACGCCGCCACCGGCACTCAACTCCGCGAGTTCAAGGGACACCTCTGGCCCGTGGATTGCCTGGCATTCAGTCCGGACGGCAGCCGCGTCGCCACCGGCAGCGACGACAAAACGGCACGGCTTTGGGATGTGCGTACCGGCACAGCTCTCTGCGAATTCAAGGGACACACTCAGCCGGTGCTGGGCGTGGCCTTCAGCCCAGACGGCACGCGCCTGGCCACCGCGAGTGCGGACGGTTCCGTCAGGCTGTGGGACGCGCCCGCCTCACTTGTGGCGCGGATCGAGTGTAAAGGACACACCAGCAATGTCACGAGCCTCGCGTTTAGTCCCGACGGCTCGCGCCTGGCAACAACCAGCATCGACGGCACGGCGCGGGTGTGGGATGTCCCCAATGGCACCTCGCTGCTGGAGCTCAAGGGGCACACCAACTTCGTCTGGAGCGTGGCATTCAGCCCGGACAACACGCGCCTGGCCACTGGCGGCTTCGATGCGACGGCACGCGTGTGGGATGCGCGGACCGGCGAAGCGTTGCGCGAATTCAAGGGACATGCGGATACTGTGTCTGCCGTGGCGTTCAGCCCGGATGGCAAGCGCCTGGCCACAGGCAGTTGGGACACGACCGTGCGGGTGTGGGACGTCCGCACAGGGGCAACTCTTCAGGAGCTCAAAGGCCCAGGAAGCCGCGTGAAAAGCTTGGCGTTCAGTCCGGACGGCAAACGTCTGGCGTGTGGCACAGATACCCGCAATATCCTCTGGGACCTGGATACCGGCAAGCCCATATTAGATGCACCGCTGCCCGATTGGGCGTATCTGGACCGCGGTCGCAGTCCCGATGGCCGCTGGGTTGCCGTCAGCGAAGGCGCGCGCGCGAGCCTGGTGGACATGAAGCAACCGCTCGACGCGCGGGAACAGAACAAGCGGATGTGGGCCACGCGTTTCGATCGCCACTGGCACCTGGAGCAAATGGCAGCCGGCCAAAAGAGCGGCGACTGGTTTGCCGCGCTGCATCACGTCAATCAACTTCTGGAACACGAACCGGGCGACGTTGAATTGCTTGCCAGGCGACAAACCATCGTGGCCGATGCCGTGCTGCGTGATCCCATCCAAGACGCCGCCGTCCTCGCTGCCCATGCCCGCCAGTTGCTGGAGGCCGGCAAGCTGGAGGACTATCGCAAGACCTGTGCGGCTCTCGCGGAATTGGCCGGCGATTTCAAGGATGAGCCTGCGACGCGCCGTTTGGCTGAGACCTGCATGCTAGCGCCCGAGGCGCTCAACGACCTGCAGCCGCTGATCGCTGCCTTCGAGAAGAGCATGAGCGACAAATACCCGGAAGATCTGCGCATCCACGGCGGGCTGCTGTTGCGCGCCGGCAAGGTCCAAGAGGCGGTGAAAGAGTTGGAGCGAGCACGAAACGATAAATCAGAGTCGCCTTACGAGGATCTACTGCTGGCCCAGACGTACCACCAACTGAAGAACGACGACCAGGCGACGGCGTGTCTGGACCGCGCGACAGCTGCCTTGGACGGACATCGGGACCGCACCAAGGCAGCCGCCGCGGCTGTGGGAGGCGTGGTTCTCGCGCTGGATGCCTTTCGTGGCCCAGGTCCGCTCGAACGTGCCGTGGGATGGCAGGGCTGGATTGAGCTGAGTGTTTTGCGCACCGAGGCCGCGGGGGTACTATCACTTCATCATCGTCGTCATCAAGGGCAAGGATCCCGAGCCGTGGCGACTACTCGGTGAGCCGCAGCTTGCCTCGCAGCGTCGCCGGACTACGATGCCATTATGCGTCTTTGCTCCCGCATCTTCGTTCCAGCGCCAGCGTGGCGAATCGCCACGGTGTGCGTTGTGCTTGCGGGCTTTAGCATCAGCGCTTGCAATCTCCCTGTGCCGGCGTCGGGCAGCGCCGGCGGGCCATGCGGCAATGCGGTTTGTTGCTGTCCCGCGCCCCAGCGGGAAGCCGGTACCTGCTGCTGCGCTCTGGCTGCCGGCGACAACCTCACGCGCGAGACCCGCGATGTCCCAACCGCCCCTAATGCTTGTCCGCGCTGCAAGCACAAGGGGCTGGAGTCGTCCGAACAAGGACGTGAATGTGGCGTTCAGCGCACGCCAGCGCGCCGCGGGCCATGGTTGGTAATGGCCTCCCGTTGCCGTACTCCGGGAACCTCGTGGGCCCCTGCGGGACAAGTGTTGTATCCTCCGAAACTGTTTTGCTGGCGCCTCTACCCAGGCCCCTCGGAGCGACTGCCGGCGTTTGTAAGCGATGCCGCAAATCGCACCGCCGCGCCTTTGGTGCCTCCTCCTCGTGCGTGACTCCCCCTCGTTCATCAGATCCTAACCACCAAGTGCCGGAGCTTTGCGAGCTGCAAACCGCGCGCGACCGCGCCCGCTTCGCCGAGTTCCACAACACGAGAGGCATCACCACGATGAAGCCGCGCACAGCTTTCACGCTTGTTGAGCTCCTGGTTGTCATCGCCATCATCGCCGTGCTGGTGGCCATCACGCTTCCCGCCATCCAGAAAGCGCGCGAAGCAGCCAACCGAGCGAAGTGCAAGAGCAATCTGAAGCAGATCGGCATAGCACTGCACGATTACCACACAAGAAAGGGAGCTTTTCCGCCAGGCTACAAGACCAGCGTCGCCGGCGACAACTCGGATCTCGGCCCTGGTTGGGGTTGGGCGTCGTTCCTGCTCGCGGACATCGAGCAGGATCAGCTCCAGACAAAGATTCACTTTGACCAGCAGATAAGCGACCCGGTCAATGCAGGGCCCCGCACCACGATAATCCCCTTGTTTCTTTGCCCTTCCGATCCAGCAGCTCCCACGTTCACCGTCGTGGACGCCAATGGTGATCCCATCTGTGACGTCGCGCGCAGTGATTACGTCGCCATGAACGGCATCCTTGGCGTCAGCAGTGACGCCTGGGACAACAACGGCGCGTTCATCCGCAACGCCGGCATGCGCGCGGAGGACATTACCGATGGCTTGAGCAACACGCTATTTGTCGGCGAGCGCTGCTCGACCATGAGCCTGGTGACCTGGACCGGGGCGGTGACTGGGGCCGTCGTGCCGGACCTGAAATACACCGATCTCGCAGGGCAGATGGCCAACGCCGAGGCAGCCCCCGCACTGGTGTTATCGCACGGCAGCCAAAACCATTTGCCCAACAATCCGCTGGTCTTCGACGCGGATGCGACTTCCAGCCACCACATTGCCGGCGTCAATTTCCTTTTCGGCGATGGCTCGGTCCATTCGATCAACAGCCACATTGACGGCCTGGTGTACGAGGCGCTGCTGACGCGCAGCGGCGCGGAAACCATCAGCATGCCAGACTTTTGACGGCGCTCACTCGCCCTCCTTGTCGTCATGCCCACGCGCCCGCTTGTCCTTGCCGCTCACGCCGCCGATCGTTCCCGGATCGGCGAGCACCTTGGTGGAGGATGGCCTCAGAAAGCCGTACGCCCGTTCGACCTTGAAGCTCAAGCCGGTGGGGCCGTAGGCGTTACTGGTGATGCCGTTGCGCGTCGTGGCGGTGTAGGCTTGCTGACCGGCCAGGACGGTAACCTTGACGACGCCGCGCTGGCCGTCCTTGAGCACGCCGCTATGGACTGCGGCCATGGCCAGGAACGAGCCGGTAACGAAGACGTCGGTGCCGTAGATTGCACCGCCCGCGGTGGCACCGGTGACGTCGTAATAGAACACCTTGCCGATATCCGGCTCCGAGTGGATCAAGTTCCCCGGGTCGGGCAGCGCCGCGCTCTTGCTATCGAGGATGCCGCGGAGCACGTCACGAACGGCCACCGCTTCGTCAAGCTTGGCATCCCGGCAGAAGCTATCCTGGATCTTTTGCAGTTCGGCGACGGTCTTGGCCCTCCACTTCTTGGCATCGGCCTCGGCCTTCTCGTAAACCTCGGCCTCCTCCTGCTGGTACTGCTTCAGCACCTCCCCAGCTGGCGCAGGTAGGTCCAGGCCGGGTGCCACGCTGGCGACGGCCTTAAGCGCCCGGATCAGGTCGCGGACGGCAACCGCCTCGTCCAGCTTAGCGTCCTTGCAATAGCTGTCCTGCAGCTTCTTGAGTTCCGTCGTCGCCTTGTCCCGCTTTTTCTCGATGTCCTTGTCGATCTGCTTCTCGATGGCGGCACTCTCGTCCTCATACTGCTTTAGCACCTCCTTGGCCGCCGCCGGCAGGTCTTCCTGGCCCGGCGCCGCCGGTACCCACCACAAAAGGATCGCACCCAGCACCACAACAGCACCCAGCGTTCGCATGATTGGCTCCGGAAAAAGACGTGCGTAGCGTCAATCGGTCGGTCGGACCGCCATCGCCTCCATGACGGCGGTCGTGTCAGGCTATCCGACGAGTGAGGGTCGCGGAGCGATTGGCGGGCGTGTAACAAACTACTGCCACGATCCTCCTCGCCTCCCGAGAAATGTGTCTCGACCGTGTGGCCAACACCTACCGTCCGACCATCTTGCCAAGGGCGACCGTCTTGCCAAATTTCAGACCACGCTTGGTGTCGTGACAATCCGATCTGCCCGCATAGCCGTCTAATAGATGTTCGATCGCGGAGACTCGATCATGAAAACGACGACATGGGCGACATGGGCAACCTGGTGGCTCAGCGGTTTGCTGCTAACCACATTGGCGGCCTTTATCGACCTGGTCCCCGGCCGGGCGGCTCCCGCCCCAGAGGTCCCCGAGGAGACCTTCCAGGACCGCACCGCCTTCATCCCCAGCAGCATATTCCAGCCGCAACAGGGCAAGGTGATCGGCGTGCTCGTGGGTGATTGTGCTGCGCTCTTGGGCCGCGAACGACGTGGCGATGCCGGGGACGCATACGGCTTCGCCGTGAACGGCAACAGCTACCGCCGGGTCCACGTCCCCGCGGTCGACTTCTTCGTTCCCTATGCCCTCGTTGAGATCGAGGTGAACGACAGCCTCGGCGCCCCGGCCGATGAGAGCTTCGTCGCCACCAACATGACCCGCCTCGACGGCACCAACGACTATCCATTCAAAGTTGCCGAGGTCGTGGACGGCGCCAAGAAGAGATACGACGGCTGGTTGAGAGACCACGAGCGCGTGATCGACGATGCCATGGCGCAGGCCCAGACCAAGGCGGTCAAGAAGGCGGATAAGGACGCCAAGCCAGCTCTGCTGCCGCGCCAGACCGACACAGTCATGTACGTCACCTGGATGACCGAGACGCAGAGGCTTCAGGTCCGCTTCCTGACGCGCATCTTAGCCGACATCCTTGAGCAAGAGCCGGATCCCGTGGACGGCACCAAGCTTCCACGTCGGCCGCGAGATCCCGAGGACGGCCCCAAGCTTCCACGTCGGCCGCCAGGCCAGGAAGAGCCGGATCTCACGGACCTTCTACGTCGGTTTCGTGGCGGCGGCACCCAGTTCGGCGTCGAGTTCGGCGTGGCCTACGAGATTTCCGAATCCAGCAGCGTCGAGAAGATCCTCACGCTGCCCATTCAGTCCTTCGAGAACGTCCTCCCCCGGCGCGAACGCAACCCGCTGGACAAGGAACATCTCGCCCCGCGTGACAACTCGCTGCTCAAGGCAGTATTGAGTCAAATGAGGCCGCGCGCATGACCGACGCTGACAGTCATATGTCACTGCCAAAAAGATCGAGATGTGTCCTCTTTTCCCTCCTCCGAGATGCGTCCTCTTTTCCCTCCTCCTGGAGCCGCGAGATCATCCGTCAAACGTGATGGCCAATACCATGGCTTCGAGTGCCTTGAGAAACGGCTCTTGATCCGACTGGGCAGTGAGGGCGCGGCATTCGATGAGTTGGCTGCCGGCCTTCGCCACATATACGAAGCCCTGTGTCTTCTGCGTGCCCGACTGCTGGGTGCCGTTGAATTTCAATCGGTGCCATGCGATGCCATTGCATTTGCCATGCTCGACTCCGGATTGCCACGTGGGGTGGTCGAAGATCAGCATATCTTTCAGTAACTCGCCAGGGTCCCGAGACTTTTGTTTGGCGAAATACTGAGGCTTGACGCTGACATAAATCTCTGGCTGGAAACCCGTCGCCCCTCTCAGATACCAGGCCCAGATCCCGTCGTCGTCCTCGTTCTTCGAGTTCTTTTGGTCGCTGAAGAGGGAGTTCTTGGGCGGCTTGACCGAGAACTTACGGCAGTGCACGATGTCTCCCAGCTCTGGAAGCAACGTTTCGTCGGCCTTCCACTCCGGCGCATCGCCGGGAAGTTCCCAGGTGGCCACTTGACTTCCTTTGGACGAAAAAGCCGAGCTTGGACCGCTGGAGCCGCCGCTCGACGATTGTGAGTTGGACTGGGTGGACGACTCGCTGCTGTTGATCACCTGCTGCGAGCTCGATGATCCCTTGTTGTTGTTGTTGACGACCAACACGATGCCAATCACCACAGCTGCAAGGACGACAATGCCCGCGCCTCCGCCAATGAGCCCCCAGAGGAGTGCGGGATTGGAGTGAGAGCCTTCCTCGTCCTCGTCGTCCTGGCCCCGCGTCGCTCGTTTGCGACGCGGTTGGGGATCGTTAGCGAGCTGCTCGGTCTCGTCATCGACCGGTTTCCTGACCGTCGAGTCCGTCACCTTGCGCGCGGGCAGCGAGCGCTTGTCCTCGCGCATCGGCAAGGCGAACGAACTCTTGCACTTCGGACAGCGAATCCTCTTGCCGGCATCCGCGCTTTTTGCCTTCAGCTTAGCGTCACAATGCGGACAGACGACGGTATCGGTCGACATGGAGGCCTCTAGCAAACCTAGTGCAACGATCCGACCCACGAACTCAGTTCATTATCTCGTTTCCTTAGTGGACGACCATCTCGAACGTACCTGGTCTTGGTGGCGGAAAAAAGGACAGGATTGCTAGCTTTCTGCAAACCATCGAGTCCTGTGCTCCTTTCATTCTCTCCTCCCGCCGCGCTGCGCCGGAGGGAACGCACTTCGCACGATGTGGGCAGCTTCTTCAAATCAACGAGAACTGACCCTTTTTCCTACTCTTGACCCTTTTTCCTACTCTGACTGGCCCATACCAGGCCGGGTGTACGGTTGCGCAAGCTCAAGGTCAATCCGCTACGACGAAACAGAGTTGAACCGCGCGCTTGCAAGCGCCGCCACGACAAATACGATCGGATGACCAAACCGCGCGACGTGCTACGTGCCCGATTGCTCGGCAAAAGAAAGGCGGCGTAAGTTAATGGCATTCGGTGCTGACCCCTTTGTTCCCGCCCTTTGTTCCCGCGTAGTCGAACTACAGGACTTCCTGCATTGGCCGCACTCGGGGCGGAGGGAGCGAGCGCCCTTCTGACTCGAAATGGATGATCACTTCTTCGATCACTTGGCACAGCAGGTTGGGATCGTTCGATTTCGTTCGAGGGGCGAGGAGACGTACCACCTCGATCAGGACGAAAGGTCATGGGCGCCCCAATTGACGCCGCGGCAATGCCTTCGTGTAATAGCCAATGGGCGTTCACTGCTTTTTCCAGGCAAGAGGGCAGGAGTAGGAATCATGAAAACGAGATCGGTGCGCGGCACGTGCTTGGTCGTAGTGGGTATCGCCGGGTTTGGGCTGTGCGTGCCTTTGGCGGCAGCAGCCGATAAGCCGGCGGAATCCGGCGGCCACACGGGGCCGGTCAATGCCGTCCTCTTCGACCCGACGGGCAAGACCCTCTATTCGGCCAGCGTCGATGGCACCATCAAGGTCTGGGACCTGGAAACGAAGAAGAACACGGCCACCTGGAAGGATCACAAGGACCTGATCAACAACCTGGCCATGAGCGCGGACGGCAAGTTGCTCGTGTCCTGCGGCAATGACGCCAACCTCATCGTCTGGGATCTGGCCAAGGGCGAGGCCAAAACGACGCTCAAGTCATTTCGCAGATATGCCTACGGCTGCGCCATCAGCCCCGACAACAAGACAGCCGCCGTCGGCAGCCTGGAAGGCATTTCGAAGATCTGGGACCTGAACTCCAGCAAGGCGACCAAGCTCGACACGGGCAATGCTTATTCCTTTGCCTTCAGCCCGGACGGGAAAACCTTGGCGGTAGGAGGAGCCGACAAGACCGCGCAGATTTGGGACCTATCGACAAAGAAGAAGATCCTCTCGATGCCCGGCTTTACCGACATTGTCCACTGCGTGGCCTTCAGTCCCGACGGCAAGACGCTGGCGGCGTCGAGCGACGACAAGACGATCCGGCTGTTCAATGTCGCCGATGGCAAGGAAAAATTCACGTTGAAGGGCCATGAAGGCCGCGTGTACTCGGTCGCCTTCACGCCGGACGGCACGCTCCTCGCCTCCGGCAGCGAGGACAAGACCGCAAAGTTATGGGACGTGGCCACCGGCAAGGAAACGGCAACACTCAAGGGCCATACGAGCTACGTCTGGTCGGTAGCAATCAGCCCGGACGGCAAGACGCTGGCCACCGGCAGCACGGACAAGACGATCAAGCTCTGGGATTTGCCGGAAGGCAAGGAGAAGGCCACGCTGCCGTGAGGGGGAGCACACGACGCAGCGACCACGCTCTTTCCGGCATGCTTCATCCATCCGTGTTCTATCCAGAATTCCAACTACGCCAACTCGACCAACCTGGTGGCGTAGTTGAAAAAACAGCGCAACTATCTGCAAATGAAGGACTTACAAACTGCCAATTCCAACTACGCCACGTTTTGCTTGAACCGACCCCTTTTTTGGCGTAGTTGAAAAATTCCAGCGCTTTCCGCGAACCACACAGGTTCATTTTCCAACCTTTCAATTACGAAACCACCACTCACCACTCACCTCACGAGATCAACCGATGGAATCCAGCCAGCACCTCCAGTCCTTCATGCCTAACCCAAGGCGTGGTTCACTTTTTCCCAGTTTTCTCCGAGGCTGCCGGGGATGCGGCCGGACTTCTGTGTGGGCCAGCTGCCGCTGCGCTCGTGAAAGTCATCGGCCCAGGCGAGGATCTGCCGGACGCTAAACGACGGCGGGCGGGCAGCGGGCCTGCGTTTGCGCTTGCGGGGCATGCGTGTTTTTTGGCTCCCGGCGGACTTCCGGCACCACAAACGTCATAAAACTCGCCCCGGCCTCGTGCAATCGGTACGACGGCATCTGATGCACTTGAACGGCAAATAAGACCGGCATGGCAGTCTTTGCGTTCCCCTTGTTCAGTAGGCTCGTGGCGTCCACACATCCGGCTGTTCGGGCGGGACTGATCGACGCCACGCTACGAGCAGCGGCGCTGGCCGTGTTAGGAAAGTCTACTACCGGTGTCATTTCAGTAGCTATCATGCCCCTGGTGGAAGGAATGGTGCGTGCCATGTTCATGCGCAAGTTTACGATCGCCGTGACGGTGCTTCTGATTGTTGTCATTGTCGCATCCGCTGTCGGCCTGTTCGTATTGCGAATGCGCTCCCACAGCAATGAGCTTGCTGATCATGGCTCATCTGGGTCAATGGAATCGTCCTCTCCCGAAGATGGTCCAGGCGCCGGCTCGGGTAACGACGACGCCATCAAGGTGGAGGTCGAAGCGCTGGGCAGCGACAATACCACCAAAGGCGAGCTCGACTCGATAGACGCGACCCAGGTCGTGGTGAAGACCGCAAACGGCCTGGAGAAGATTCCGATCCAACAGGTGCTGGGCCTTGTCACAACCCAAAAGTCCAAAGGGATACCGAAGCAATATGCGCTTGCCGAGTTGACCGACGGCACTTGCTTGTACTGCGAGTCCGTCGACATCAACAAGGGCGACGCGGTACTGAAGCTCACCAACGGTGCCAAGATCGAAGTCTCGCTGAAGCTGGTGAAGTACGTGTTGCGCGAAGCCCATGATCCCGCGGTGCAGGCGAAATGGAAACCGATCCTGGCGCAGAAGAACCAAGTTTTGGACAGCGTGATCATGCCCTATCTTAGGGGCGGTAATTTTGTGCTGGCCGATATCGCGGGAACCATTGGTGTAGAAGAGGGCGGCAAGCTCGGATTTGTTCCGGGTGGAAAACCAATCCCCGTCGATGTGAAAGCGTTTCAGGCATTGCTGTTTGCCAACGGCCCACCCACGGGTGCCAGGCCGCAGATTTTCCGCCTCAACGACGTCGATGGCAACGTCATCCCGGTGGCCGGCATTAAGGTGAAGGGCAACGACTTCACGTTGACGACAGTCGGCGGTGTCAACATCGACATGCCCGCCGTGGCGATGGTCAAGCTCGATTTCCGGATGGGCAAGTTGCGTTATCTATCCGAGATGGACGCCAAGCAGCTTGTTTCATCCAATCTCGTGCCGGATCAGAAACATGCCGAGGCGCTTTACGGTGCCGTGATGGACAAAGTAAAATCGCCGACGTCGAACGACATGCTGCCGATCCGCATGAAGGGAGTGACCTACAAGCACGGTCTATCGGTCCACGCCAAGACCGAGCTCATCTATAAGCTGGACAGCGACTACGAGTGGTTCAACGCCACGCTCGGCTTCAGCGACGATGTGGGCGGCCCGTCGGTACCCATCGTCATCGAGATCTTTGGTGACGGCAAGCAGCTCAAGACCATCACCCTGAATCGCAAGGACTACAAGGAACCGAAGGAGCTCAAGATCCAGATCAAGGATGTGGATCGCCTCATCATCAAGGTCACGGCAGGCGGCATGCTCGACAGCGGCTGGGTCGAGTTCGGCGACGCACGAGTCAACAAATAGAGGAACAACGGCGCTGACGGGAAGCGGAAAAGCGCGGGTGAAAAAGGGGTCAGAACAGTTGCCGGCAAGGCCCTCCGGGTACTTCGCACAACGGTTCCTGACCCCTCTTGTCTCCTTACCGTTGATGCCGTTGCACCACGTCAGTTAACCCAGTTCGGACTCCCGTCTACCCTGTGCCCGTCGCGCGTGCCGCCCTCGACGACGCTATCTGCGCGATACTGGATGCACAGGAAATACAAGGGTGCATCCGAATTGTTCCGCCAGGCCCGTGCCACCGGCGGGCTCATGCGCAAGACCGAGCCTTCCTTGACGTCGACGGATTCACCGTCCACGAGGAACTGGCCGCGCCCGCCGATCACGACGTAAACCTCGTCGTGCTCCTTGTGCCGGTGCAGAAACGGTATCCCTTTTCCGGGCCCCACGACGTTCAGCGACATCTCCAGCCCCGACGACCCTAGCAGATCGCGCAGGAACAATTTCCCCTTTGCGGGCCTCGGCACATCGGGTGGCTCGAGTTGAAACTGGCTCCAGTCCACCATCGGGCCCGCGTGAAAACACGTGAAGTTCGTGCTCGTGTCGCTCGTCATCGTCCATCTCCTTTCAGGTTCGAATCACCGCCAAAGGAACATCGCTCAGCGCTCGCCCTTGCTGACGCGGATCAACGAGATCATGTGCAAAATGAACAAGACAGGGACAAAGAACGTCGGAACCAGACTCAAGGGAAACTGACCCATCGGCCGCGTGCTCACTTCTCCGGCCAGGACGCCCACCGCGGTCGCCGACGCCAGAACACCCAGCGTCACCGCGTTCACCAGATCGAGGCCGCCCAGCACGGTCCACACAATGAACGCCCACCGTGGCAGCCCGTTTCTCCAGTACCAGGCGATCAGCGGTGCCGTGATCCCGATCGCAAAGTCGCCCCAACCGGCCGGAAGCGCAAACGCTCTCGGTAGCGCGCCGCGCAGATACAGGATGACAAAGACGATCCCAAGAACGCGCCAGGTTTGTGCCAGTGTCAGTAGCCGCAGGTCCAGCGACCAGGTGAACTCTCGAAACCGCGCCGACGCCAGGTAGCCCACGACAAAAATCAGCACCGGACCGACTGCCGCCAGCCCAAGCGCGATCGGCGGCCGCGGTTCGCTATCGAAAATGCCCAGGAGCGAGCCGCCCAGGGCGAGCAGAAACCAGATGAACAGAACCGAAACCGTCAGGTCTCGCGTGCCATGGCTGGTCCGACTGACAAGTGCGTGTGACATGATGCCCTCCACTTGAAAAACACCGACCAGACGTTTGTATATGCAACTATATCGCCAAAAAAACACGCTAGGTCTTCACACTCATCCCAAGCTTTTGCGCCGCTCGGTCGAGCAACGCGATCCCGTCCGCGCCCAATACCTTGGTCGCCTCCTGCTGGGCTGCCTGCCAAGCGGGAACGGCGCGCTCGATGAGCTTTTTCCCGGCAAGCGTGAGGCGAAACGGCTGGGCACGGGCATCGTCGTCATCGGGCACGGCCTCCAGCCAGCCATTCGCCCGCATGCGTTCCACGTTGCGGCTCAAGGTCGACGTATCCATTTGCAGGATCTCGCACACCTGTGCCGGCCTCGCCAGCCCGAGCTTCCCGGTCACCACCAGGATGTTGAACTGGCTCACCTTCACACCCAGGGGCCGCAGCGCCTCGTCGTACAGGTTCGTCACGACACGGTTCAGCAGCCGCAGGCGCACCGCGATGCAATCGCGAGCGATGTTGTCGATAATCGTCATTGCCTTATCGGTCATGGCCAAGCTCCCGGTGTCCGCTATCATTGTATATACAACTATCGGCACTTGTCAACTGCCTTCTTTGACATTTTTCGTCAGCCTTGCTGCTGCGAGGCAACCATGAGGCCCTGCGCATACTCCGGTTCGACGAGCGGGAGGTGGAGACAGAGCAGGGTGTGCGGGCCTGAGCCACACAAGGGAAACCGGACACACGGAAATCCCGCTACCTAAACCACTGCGCCACCTCTCGACTCTACTCCGCACCTTGCCACTCAATTGTAATAGACGGTTGAACGATTTCCTGCCAGCTCGTGCCTGGTTGATGCCACAGCCGTTGTAAACCCGCACGCTGGTCGTCTCTTTTAAGACCTGTGGAGAACTGCCATGAGTGCTTTTCTGCCGGGAAGATGGGCCATGCTCGTCGTGCTCGGACTTGCTCTGCCCGCGTGGGCCGAGGAACGACCGCAGGATTCGCAACCCAAGAAAGCCCGCCTGGATTCCTATGGCGACCCGCTGCCCGATGGTGCTCTGCTCCGGCTGGGCACGAGCCGCTTTCGCCATGAAGGCCCGATAATATGCGTGGCCTGGTCGCCCGACGGCAAAACGCTGGCCTCGAGTGGCGGGGACGGCAAGATTCGACTGTGGGATCAGGCTGGCCAAGAGATCCGCTCCTACAACCTCGGCCAATATCAACATGTGCACTCACTGGCTTGGTCCCCGGATGGCAATACCCTGGCCTCGGCAAGCCGTAACAACCAGGTTTGCTTATGGGATCCAGCGAGCGGGAAGCAGATTTGGTCGTCCCTCTTGCATAACAAATATCACGAGGATGTCTATGCCGTGGCCTGGTCGCCGGACGGCAAGACCTTGGCCTCCGGGAGCAAAGACAAGACCGTTTGCCTCTGGGACCCCGCTACCGGCAAGGAAACTCGCTGCTTCGAGGGGCACCAAGATACTGTCTACTCTGTGGCTTGGTCGCCAGACAGCAAGACC
>Ga0206956_1047_pt1 | contig 36440 bp, 33 predicted proteins | sample Alteio_BWOrgHeat_35_FD_153252 | JGI IMG/M metagenome (GOLD analysis project Ga0206956, IMG submission 153252) | Enriched cells from forest soil in Barre Woods Harvard Forest LTER site, Petersham, Massachusetts, United States -... | ecosystem: Environmental > Terrestrial > Soil > Temperate forest >...
ATCGGGATGATTCCATCGTAGGAAGATTTATTTTTCCCAGCAGCGTTGCGGTGTATGGTTCGGATCTTTCGGAGCCTGCGGGCGAAGACTTTCCTCTGGGTGCGCATACCCTGCCTTACGCGATTCACAAAATGGAAGCGGATCGAGTGGTGCAGCAACGCGCGCCTGCGTTGCGAGGCTGCAGTGTCTATATACTGCGTCCGCACATTTTTGCCGGGGCCAGCGTCGAAAACTATATGTTGGGGGCTTTTCGGGGTACACCGAATGGCGGGGCAAAACGCGCCTCAAAAATGCGGGAGCGGGGTAAGCGGCTTCCGTGCATGTTGCCTTACGGAGAGCAGTATCTGGAAAACCACATTCAGTTTGTCCACGTGGACGACATGGCACGTTTGTTGGCGCACATCGTGAACAGAACTGAGCCCGAATCCCAGCGCCTCACGGTGCTGAATGTTGCCGGACGCGGCGAGCCCTTAAGCTTCGCGCGTTGCATCGAGATGGCGCATGCGAAACTGAGGCGCGTCCCGGGGAAGTGGGCATTTCGGATGGTTCTGCAGGCGCTGTGGAAGTTGGGCATTTCCGCGGTCCCACCGGAGGCCATGCCGTACATGACCGGGGAATACACGATGAATACCGAGCGGCTGCGCAAATTCCTGGGTGAGGATTACGAGAAAGTGATCCGCTACAGTATTGCTGACGCTTTTGCCGATTCCTTTGTGGCGGCCGCTTCGGCTCCCAGCCAACCATCTGCGGCGGCTCAACCGGCTTAGTCTGTGAGGTTTCTCCGCACGGGCGGTGATTCGCTCCGTCTCGTTAATTTGCTGTCCTGGAATAAACTGCCGCATTCCTGGTTTACCTTATGGGAGTGGCGGAAACGCGTTTGACGGCCGAGACGTTCGAAGAGCTGGCAATGCCACTTTTCGATCAGATGTATAACTTCGCGCACTGGCTCGCCCAGGATCGGACGGAAGCAGAAGACCTGGTGCAGGAGACTTACGTCAAGGCGTTAAAAGGATTTTCTTCGTTTCAGCCGGGCACGAATTTTCGCGCTTGGATGTACCGGATATTGCGAAATACCTTTCTCACATCGCGCACGGGGTTGAAGGCTAGCGCGACTATCGCGTTGGATGCCGATGACGGTCCGGAGCTGTCGGCCGGGCCGGAGACGCCGGAAACCATCTTCATCGAGCATTCTCAACATCAAGTCCTTCAAGCCGCTATTGAAGCCCTGCCGGTACACTTTCGCGAGGTGCTTTTGTTGTGTGAAGTGGAGGAAATGTCTTATCAGGAAATTGCGGAAGCGCTTTCTATTCCAATTGGAACCGTGATGTCGCGGCTCGCGCGAGCCCGGAAAGCTCTTCGTGAAAGCCTGCAGCAGAAGCTGGTGAGGTCCTAACATGGCCGATCATTGGACCGCGAAACTCGATACGTATCTCGATGGGGAATTGCCTGCGAATGAAATGAGGGAACTGGACGCTCATCTGCGAGGTTGTCCGCCGTGCGCCGCGGATGTGCTCGGGCGGCTCCAGATGAAACGCGCGGTGCACTCTGCGGGCATGCGTTATCGGCCGAGTCCTGCGTTTCGCGAACGTGTAAGAAAAAGTATTGCGGGGAAGCCTCGGCGGTCGCCAATAGGCGGTTGGCTCGGAGCGGCGGTCGCGGTCGCGCTGGTGGTTGTCGTTGGATTCGTAACTTTATCCGTTCGACGAGGCGAAATGCGGCGGCAAGAAGCTTTCAGCGAGCTTGCGGATCTTCATGTGGCTACACTCGCCAGCGCGAATCCGGTAGACGTGATCTCGACCGATCGGCATACGGTGAAACCTTGGTTTCAGGGGAAGATTCCTTTTACGTTCAATCTGCCGGAATTGCAAAGCTCGGAGTTTATCTTGGTGGGCGCCCGCATGGCTTATCTCGGACAATCGCCGGGAGCGGAGTTGATTTATCAGATTCGGAAACACCAGATTTCAGTGTTCATTTTTCAGGATCGCGGGGTAGGACGCGAGTTGGGATCGAGCGTGCAGCCGAAGAAAGAGTTGTCGTTCAACATTGAAACCTGGAATCAGGGCGGCTTGCGCTACTTCGTGATCAGCGATGCCAGCGGCGATGACATTCGCAAGCTGGCGGAGATGCTGAAGGCGGCTTCGTAGTTTGCGTCTACTTTTTGCCGCGGTACAAACCTGCAATGCCGAAGGTGTAGGGGGTCCATGAAGCTTCGCGAAAGCCTGCGCGGCGCATTCGGTCGAGCATTTCTTCTGGAGAGGGAAAGCGTTCTACCGACGCGGGCAAATAAGCGTAGGGACCCTTCACGCCAGAGATCAGCGTGCCCACGGCGGGTAGGACGCGCTTGAAGTAAACGCGATAAAGTTTTCCCATCACGCCACTAGGCTCGCCGAAATCGAGGATACCGCATTCTCCGTTGGGACGCAGCAGGCGCGCTATTTCGCGAAGGCCTGCGTCGTAGTCAGCGAGGTTTCGAAAGCCAAAGGCAGCGGTGATCAAATCGAATTGCTCGTCCGGGAAGGGAAGAGTGAGTGCGTCAGCCTCCACCCAGCGCAGCGATGTTCCCGCGGACTTCGCATTCGCCCGCTGCAGCATGGCGTGGGAAAAGTCTGCGCCCAGGATTTTGGCCGACTTATCGGCTTGCCGACGCAGAGCAAAAGTCATGTCGCCGGTGCCGCAACATAGATCGAGGATGTGCGCGTCCGGACGCCGCAAAATTGATGCAAAGGTGCGCGCGGTTCTGCGCCACCACAGTCGGTCGACGTTGAAGGAAAGAACATGATTCAGCAAATCGTATCGGGGCGCGATCGAAGTAAACATCTCGCGGACGGCGCGCGCGCCTGACGCCGGATCGCTCGCGCCTTCAGGCGCTGCGCCAATCACAGTCGCTTTGGTTGAATCACTCATTGTTTCAAGAAAACCGCGTCTTTTATGCCTTGGACAGACGGCGCAATTCGTTCACTGCTTCAACGATCACTTTCTTAGGCACATCGCTCACGACCTCGACCTTCCCGATTGTTGTCGGCAGGACGAAGTGAACGACGCCGTTCCGTGTTTTCTTGTCCCGCGTTAGCAAGCGCACAATGTCACGGCTGCTAGCCTTGACGCTTGGCAACTTGCCGAAACCGAGCACCGCATTCGAAATTCGACGCGCTTGTTTGCTGTCGATGTGGCCAGTCGCAGCAGCAATGCGCGTAGCTGCGATCATCCCCCAGGCTACCGCCTCGCCATGAAGAAAACGGCGATACGCTGATTCGGTCTCGAGCGCGTGCCCGATTGTATGACCAAAATTCAGCACACGTCTCAGCCCGCCCTCGCGTTCATCGGAAGAGACCACATCGGCCTTCAGACGCACCGATTCTGCGATCGCCCATTCCAACGCAGCGGGATCGCGGCGCAATCCCTTCACCGTAATCTTTTCCAGGCGATCAAACAACGCAGGATTGCCGATCACTCCGCACTTCAGGGCTTCGTACAACCCGGCTCGAAACTCACGCTCGGGCAAAGTGGACAGCAAGGCTGGATCGATCAGCACGGCGTGCGGTTGATGAAACGTTCCGATCAGATTCTTGCTCGTGCGCAGGTTTACGCCGGTCTTGCCGCCGATGGCGGCGTCGAGTTGAGCCTGCACCGTCGTCGGAATCTGCACGAGGTCGACACCGCGCATGTAAAGTGACGCCAACAGACCGGCGACATCGCCCACAACACCACCGCCGAAGGCCACGATCACCGCACTTCGATCTGCACCGACCCTAGTCAACTTCTCGGCCAACATTTCGACCGTGGCCAACTTTTTGTAACGTTCGCCATCGGGCATTTCTATGAACTGCGCTTTGAATCCCGCCGCAGATAGCGAAGTCATCAACTTCTTACCCCACCTGCTACGCACCGGCGCCACGGTGACCACGAATAGCGGCTTACCATCGCGCGACGCAGATGAGGGCACTCGCGCCGTATTCAAGATTTCGCGCAACTGCTCTCCCGCTCGCTCCAGCAAACCGTCTTTAATAATGGCGTCGTAGGGACGCGGCTGCACGGCAATGGTCACGCAAATCATGGAATCTCATCATAACGTAGTCGCCAACGCGGCTACTGAGCCGCCGCGTGATAACATTTTTAGCTTATGCAGTCTGCGCCGTCTCACACCGACTTCCTGGTCATTGGCGCGGGAGTTGCCGGGCTGCGCGCCGCTGTGGAGTTGGCGGCGGCGGGCACGGTTCTGGTCCTGGCTAAACGGGAGGTCACGGAATCGAACACGCAATGGGCCCAGGGTGGTATCGCGGCCGCGCTCAGCGACGAGGACGAAATCAGTCTTCACCTGCAGGACACGCTGCTCGCAGGGGATGGCCTGTGCAATTCCGAAGCCGCCAAGGTGCTGGTCGAGGACGCTCCCGAGCGCATCGACGAACTGATTCAATGGGGCACGGAATTTGACCGCCAGGGTACCAAACTTACATTCGGCAGAGAAGGCGCCCACAGCCGCAACCGGATTCTGCATGCGCACGGCGATTCGACTGGACGAGAGATTCTGCGGGCTCTTTATGCCAAAAGCAAAACCCTGAAAAGCATTTCCGTCCGCGAGTTCGAATTCTCGACGGACTTAATCGTGGAGGACGGCCGCGTCGGTGGCATTCATCTCATCAATGAAAGAGGCGAGAAGCAGCAGATGTCGGCGTCCGCTGTTTTGCTAGCTACCGGTGGCATGGGACAGCTCTACCGCAACACCACCAATCCCGCCGTCGCCACGGGGGACGGCGTGGCAATGGCATTCCGCGCCGGCGCCGAGATCAGCGACATGGAATTCATCCAGTTTCATCCCACGGCTCTATACCTAAAGAATGCCCCACGCTTTCTGCTTTCGGAGGCGCTTCGTGGCGAGGGCGCTTACTTGCGGAACATCGAACTGGACCGCTTCATGCACAAGTACCATCCCATGGGCGAGTTGGCGCCGCGCGATGTAGTTGCCCGAGCCATTCTTCATGAACTTGAGGTCAGCCGGGTCAAGGACCCATTCGTCTACCTCGATCTCACTCACCTCGATCCCGATCACGTGAAGAAGCGTTTTCCACGCATCTACGCGACCTGTATGGAATTCAACATCGATATCACGGCTGACATGATCCCGATCCGGCCGGCCGCGCACTATGCCATGGGCGGCGTGCGTACCGACCTGGTGGGACGCTGCACTTTACCTGGGCTTTACGCTGCCGGGGAAGCAGCCGCAACCGGCGTGCATGGCGCCAACCGGCTGGCCAGCAACTCGCTGCTTGAGGGCTTAGTTTTCGGCGCACGGGCGGGCAAAACTATGGTCGATGAGCTGCGCCGGCACGGTGCGAGCGCGGCCAAACTCAACCGGGCCGTGTCTAACGGGCCAGTCGATATGGCGACGGAAGAAGTTATCCGCGAAATTCAGGATTTGATGTGGCGGGATGCGGGCATTGTGCGCACCGGGACTGGATTGAAAGCGGCCATCGAAAAGCTAAATCACATAGCCCCGCGGGTGGCCCACCCCCAAACTCGGCGCGCGCACGAAGCGCAAAACCTTCATGCTCTGGGCTTGCTCGTTGCCCGTTCCGCTCTAGCTCGGGAAGAAAGCCGCGGGGCTCACTATCGCACCGACTTTCCCGCCCACGACGATGCCAAGTTTCTCAAACACTCCATCGTCAAGGGTGATTCCATCCGATTCGCTTAAGCCGGTCCTTGCGTTTGACTCTGCGGGTTAAGCACTGATGCCAGCACCGAAATCAGCAGCACACCCGCAACCACACCCAGCGCGGCCAAAGTAGGGATGGGATAGTAATTCGCGGCTAACATTTTTACTCCGACGAAGATCAAAATCGCAGCCAGTCCATAGTGCAGATAGTGGAATACTTCCATCATGCCCGCCAGCAGAAAGTACATCGAGCGCAGACCCAGAACCGCGAACACGTTGGACGTATAAACAATAAATGGTTTGATCGTGATGGCCAGTACCGCCGGGATCGAATCGGTGGCAAGGACGAGATCCGTGGCCTCAACCAATAGCAGCACCGCCAACAGCGGCGTCGCGTACAGGCGCTCGCGGCGCACTACGAATTTGTCGCCCTCGTAGTCTTCTGTCGTCGGCACCCAACGGCGAAACAAGCGCAGCACGGGATTGTTTTGCGGCTCGATCCCGGCTTCATGCTGGCGAAAAAGCTTGATGCCGCTGTACACGAGCAGCGCACCAAAGATATACGTGATCCAATGAAACCTTCGAATCAGGCCGATGCCCACGACGATGAAGATGGCGCGCATCACCAGGGCACCCAGAATTCCCCAGAACAGTACTTTGTGCTGGTGCTCAGCGGCGACGTTAAAGAAACGAAAAACCAGAATAAAAATGAACAGATTATCGACGCTAAGCGACAGTTCAATTACGTAACCCGTAACGAACTCCACCGCGGTCGCGTGCCCATAGTGGAAATAAACCAGTAGCGCGAATGCGCCGGCCAACCCGATCCAGGTCAAGGTCCAAGCCAGCGCCCCACGAAACTTCACCGTATGGCTGGCGCGCTGGAAGAACCCGAGGTCGAGGGCCAGCATGCCCAGCACGAAAAGATTGAAGAGAATCCAGAACAGTAGCTGGTTCAATTAAACCTCAGAAGTGGAGTCGTGTCTCACACCTGGGGAGCCTGGCTCCGCTGCATCGCCGGGGGCGGCTGTCGCTCACGCGAATCATTTGCAATCAATATAAGAACCTCAATCGGCTCTTCCCCATTTTCCATCTTGCCACGATTGCCACATGCCGAAAGTCTTCATCAGTTCGTCGAGGTGAGTCTCGTGCATGGTCTCCTCAATTTGCGCGTGATGCAGGCGGGGGCCAACCCGCTCGGAAGCGTTAGCAATGCCGAATGTAAGAGCAGCAGCGACGGCAACATGCTTCTTCAGTTGCGGCAAATCAACTTTGTCGAAGGTGTCCGACATGGCGTGATAGTTGATCAGATAATTCGCTTCTTCCTGCTCTGCCACGAATGTGGGCACGCCTTCCAGCATGAAATCGAAATGGTCGGTGCCCCATTCCGCAGTGGTTTTCAGCGTGGCCGCATCGAACTGCTTTAGAGGTGCAATCAGATTATTGGTGGCATCGACCACATCCTTGCGTCCGCCGACAGAAAATCCGGTGACCTTGCCGGTTCCAGAATCGAAGATGACCACGCCAGCGGCTTTATCCAGTTCAGGGCGATGCGCGATGGCATAGGCATGTGATCCGAGCAAACCTTCCTCTTCCCCAGAAAACAAGATAAAGCGAATACTGCGGCGGGGCCGCAAGCCCGCGGTCTTGATCGCGCGCAGCGCATCGATGACCAGCGCCGCATTGCATCCGTTGTCGAGCGCCCCGGTGCCCAGTTCCCACGAATCGAGGTGTGCTCCCAAAATCACGAACTCATTCGGCTTCTCGTTGCCTCGAATCTCGCCGATTACGTTCGTTGCCGTGATCGGTCCGCCAACACGGTTGGGTATCGCAAGGTCGGCGCGGACCTTTTGCCCCAGAGCCAGCAGGCGCGCGATGCGACCGGCGTCTTCTCTTGCCACCAGCACCATGGGAATGGGAGCAATTTCGCCCTGCAACGAGTCGGTGTGGCGATAGAGGAGATCGTGCGGGCGGGTGGATTGAACCGCGATGGCCAAGGCATTGGCCTGCGTGGCGCGAAGGATAATGCCCGGAGCCCTGAGATACTCGGCGAACAGATCGTCCCACGTGGACATTTCGTTGGAGTGCACCAGCAGCAAAGCGCCCGTAACGTTTCCGGCCTTGACGAAATCTTCAGGCTTGCCCTCGCCCACGTCAACGATGGGCACATCCTGATGAGCTGCCAGAGCCGGCGCCCACGCCATCGAAACAACTCGAACATCAAATTTTTCGGGAACGGACACGCTCATCCTGGTGAATCCCTCGCCCCAGGAAGCTGGAATGGTGAAGTTTTCTGTATGAACGCTGTCTGCGCCCGCGGCTTTGAAGGCTGCGACGCCCCAATCGACGGCTTGGCGCATGGCCAGCGTTCCTGGCACCCGGCCTCCGATTTGATCGGTGAGGCGCTGCAAGTTGGATTCGAGCGGCGAGGGCTTCAAAGCTTCCGCGATCACCTGGTCGGCGGGATTCTGGGCAGACGCCAGTGCAACCAGGAACACGAGTAGGAGCAGACGGAGTTTCGCGATTGGCATAAGGTTGGAATTAGAAATCAAATCGCGCAAAAGCGAAAGCGCAAAAGAGATGCGAAGACCTGCTACTATTTTTTCTTTCGCGAACAGACAGGAGCGACCATGCGCTGGTACCACTACTTGGCGTATTTCTTCGGAGGTTTATTTCTCGCCAATAGCCTGCCCCATCTCGGCAATGGGATGTCGGGTCACGCCTTCCAGAGTCCTTTTGCCTCGCCGCCCGGGCAAGGTTTGTCCTCCGCGATGGTCAATGTGCTATGGGGTTTCTTCAACCTTGTTATCGGCTACCTGCTCGTGTGTCGCGTTGGCGAGTTCAATCTGCGCAAGACGCAGCATGTGCTCGTCCTTGGAACCGGGATCCTGATCATGTCGCTGATGCTTGCCCGTGCCTTCGCACGGTTCCACGGCGGCTTGTGAGTCTTATTCAGAGTTGATGCCGGCTATTTCTTGTCTAGCATCTGCACCGTTTCGAGGGTGACGGTGCCCACGATCTCCAGGCTCTTGGGGCTGAGCTTGTCGACCGTGTCTTGCGTGGTATGCCAGAAGACGTTGTTGTATCCGTAGTCGAAGTCGATCAGGTCGGCACTGGGAACGTGGCGCTGTATAAAGGGTTTGTGGTCGTCTTCCATCGGGATGGTCCGGGCAAAGAAGTGCGATTGATAGCCCAGGCGCGTCGCCGCCTGATAAATCAAATCCTCAAGCCAGGGAGTGGAATTCTCGTCGCGCTCAATATTAAGGTCGGCGTCACCGATCATGTCTTCCAGCAGGAAGGCCTTGATGTTCTTGAGCGTGCCGTCGTCCTGCCATTTCTGCGCCAGGTGACGAACGCCGTAGACGCTATTGTCGTCGGTCCACGGAAGTTTTATCGCTTCCTCTGCGTCATCCCACAGCAGCCATACGCTATAACCGTCGAGTTTCTTGCCGCGCAACTGGTTCGCGATTTCGAGCAGCAGCGCACTCGAGGAAGCTCCATCGTTCGCCCCGACGTAAGCCGTGTCGCGCAGTGGATAGTTGGTGTCGTAGTGACTGGCGATCACGATGATGCCATCGCGCGTGCCCGGGTACTTCGCGATAATATTGCGGACGGGAAACTTTCCTTCGGTTGTGTCAATGGTGAAGGCATCGTCTTCGACGACATCGCCTTTCAAGTGGGCGTGAATGTAGTCTTCGACTTTCTTGTGATTTGCGCTGCCGATCGGACGCGGGCCGAAGGCCACAATCTCCTTGACGTACCGCATTGCGCGAATTTCGTTGAATTCGACGGGAGAGATCCCCGTCTGAGAATTGTCCGCAGTCTTAATCTCTATGTGGCCCGGACCGGCAAGTGGCTCCGTGGGACCGGTCGAGAACGCAGCTACATCTTTCTGCTTGGAGCAGGCAACCAGGCTCAGAACGCACATCAGGGTGACAATCTTGAAGACTCTCACTGTCCCTTTTTCTCCGCCCGCGCCTTTCGCTGTTTTGGATGCACCAGATAAGCAATTCCGATGCTCGCCAGGTAGAGCGCGACCATGGGCGCGGCGAAGATGCACATATTCAGAATGTCCGCGGTCGGAGTAATGATGGCTGCGATAATGAAGATCACGAGAATCGAATACCGCACGTTGCGCCACATCCAACCCGCGCTCACCACTCCCATGAGGGCGAGAAAGAAAACCAGAATTGGCAACTCGAAGACCACGCCCAATCCAAGGATCACGGTCAGGAATAGATCGGTATATTCGTGAATCGTAATCATCGGCTGGAACTGCCTGCCGTAGCCAATCAGGAACTCCAGCGCCGCCGGGTAAACCACCTTGTATCCAAATGCGCCGCCCGCCAGGAACAGAAAGACCGTCGAAAACATAAAGGGCGTGACGTATCGTTTCTCGTTTCGGTAAAGCCCTGGCGAGATGAACATCCAAACCTGATAAAGCACCACCGGACATGCGACAAATAGGCCCGCCAACATTGCAACCTTCAAGTAAAGGTTGAAGGGATCGGTGGGGTTCAGATAGACCAGCGTCTGTGGCATGCCGTTTTTTTGCAGCGCTTCCATGATCGGCTTCTGCATCCAGCCGACGATCTTCTCGGCATATCCCCAGCACGCGAAAAACCCAACCGCAACCGCGATAATTGAGTAAACGATTCGCCGCCGCAGTTCCTCGAGATGATCGAGGAAGCTCATCGCAGGCATGGGATCCTGTACAGGTTTTGCGGAAGGCGCTTCGGCAACCAAATCAGGCATCGGGAGCCTTCACCATCGCAGTGTGTTCGGAAGATCCAGTTTCAGAACTCGGTTCCACCGATAGTTGGGAGCTCGATAATTGGGGGCTGACGGCGGGTTCCAGCGTCAAAGGCGCTGCTGCCACGGCTCCCTTCGGCGGCGTTGACGGGGGCAGAATCTGCTGCCGATTTTCCATTTCCAACTGCGAAATCTCCGACTCGATCTGAGCTTTGAACTCGTTCGAAGCCCGGCGGAATTCGTTCAGCGCCTTGCCCACTTGACGCGCGATCTCGGGTAACTTCTTTGGCCCAAAAATGACCAAGGCCAGGAAAAATAGGAAGATCGTCTCCGAGAATCCCATGCAATTCATCATACTGCCAGCCGCGCAATGGCGGCAACGCGTCGCCCGTTATTTGACAATCACTTGACATCCTCGGTCCATCCCGCGAAATATCGCGATAAAGTTCCGCACCTCCAGGCTCCGGCTCGCATCCTAATATGGTGAGCGCGTAGAGCTTCCCTCATCCAAGTGGTTACTTAAGGTCGGCGGAGACCGGTTTCGGGACGTGCTATACTTCGCTCAGATGCGGTGGCCGGGCCTTGTCGACGCCCGAACCGAAGGAAACTAAAAGCATGGCCCGTAGTTCTCGTCGCACACTCTATCTTGCAGTCTTCGTTCTTGTCACCAGCGGATTCCTCGGCATGGTCTTCGGCCAGAAGATCAACCCGGCGGCAGCGCCGGGCGGCGACTCCGATGTTCGTGACAGCCTGCGTCAGTTCGCCGATGTATACAGTCTGGTCGAACAGAACTATGCAGAACCGGTGAATGCGGACAAGGCGATTTACAACGGCGCTATTCCCGGCATGCTGCACGTGCTCGATCCGCACTCGAATTTCTTTGATCCGAAGTCTTACGCTCTTCTACGCGAGGATCAGCGCGGCAAGTACTACGGCGTCGGCATGACCGTGGGACCGCGGAATAATAAGGTCATCGTCATTGCTCCGTTTGCAGGCACGCCTGCGTACCGCGCCGGCATTCGCCCGGGAGACATCATCGTCGCAGTCGATGGCAAGCCGACCGACAACATGAGCACCGGCGATGTGGCCGACCTGCTCAAAGGCCCAAAGGGAACTACTGTCCACATCACAATCCTGCGTGAAGGTGCGGACAAGCCGCTCGAGTTTGCCGTCGTACGCGACGAGATTCCACGTTACAGTGTCGATCTACACTTCCTCATCCGGCCCGGCATCGGCTATCTGCACATCACCGGCTTTAACGAGACCACGGAAAAAGAAGTCTCCGACGCGCTCGATCAGATGGGCGATTTGAAGGGTTTGATTCTTGATCTTCGTCAGAACCCCGGCGGTCTGCTCAGCGAAGGCGTCGGCGTTGCCGACAAGTTCCTGCGTAAAGGTCAGTTGATTGTTTCTCACCACGGCCGCAACTCGCCGGAGAAGCGATACACCGCGACTCACGGCGATGGCGGCAAAGAATATCCTCTGGTTGTCCTGGTGAATCGAGGCACGGCTTCCGCAGCTGAGATCGTCGCAGGAGCCATTCAGGATCACGACCGCGGCCTGATCGTCGGCGAAACCACGTTTGGCAAGGGCTTGGTGCAAACTGTGTATCCGCTATCCGAGAATACCGGCCTCGCTCTCACCACCGCTCACTACTACACGCCCAGCGGTCGCCTGATTCAGCGCGACTATTCCAACGTCTCGCTCTACGACTATTATTTCGAACGCCCCGACGACAGCAAGAACTCGACCGCCAGCCGTGAAGTCAAACTCACTGACAGCGGACGCACCGTCTACGGCGGCGGCGGCATCACTCCTGATGTCAAGCTCGATCCCATCAAGAGCACGCCGTTCCAGGATTCGCTGCTGCAGCACTACGCGTTCTTCAACTATGCCAAGCACTACATGGTCAGTCATCATCCGACCAAGAGTTTCGAGGTCGATGATGCCACTATGCAGGACTTCCGCAAGTTCCTCGACGCGGAAAAGATTCCTTTCACCGAAGCCGAATTGCTTCAGAACAATGATTGGGTTCGCTCCAGCATCAAGAGCGAAATCTTCGTGAACGCGTTTGGCCAGGAGGAAGGTTTGAAAGTCCGGGCCGAAGCCGATCCCGAAGTGCTCAAAGGCCTGGATCTACTGCCGCAAGCTAAGCAGTTGGCAGAAAACGCCCGGCACGTAGTAGCCCAGCGGGCCAGCGCCACCCCGTTAAGCCGCTAGGCTCTTTGTACGAGACCAAAGGCCCGAGCAATCGGGCCTTTATTTTTGTGTAGGCGTGGGCGTCCCCGGGCGTTCTAGTTCTGTTGGCCATCCAACTCCCGCGATTCACGCATAGCCGTGGATGATGCCCTGTCCGGACTGACGGGCGAAACTTGACGTGCGTAACCGCTAGTTGACGAGAAGGTAGTTCGGGGAAGGTAGTTCGGGGAAGGGATTTCGCGCCGTCCTTGCGGATCTACTTTTTGACCGAGCCAGCCTGCTTTAGCAGTATTCCCCCAACGAAGGCCACCAGCGCTGCCAGCAGCCACTGTATCCGCCACGATTGAATGGCTTGAAAATCGGCCAGTGTCTGGACCGAGTAAATAGCGCCAACCGTGATGGCTGCCAGAAGGCAACCCAAGCCGGCAAAAAAGGCGATCAGCGAGGCCATCGAAAGGCCCAGCCACTCCTTTACATTCTGGAACTCCAGGACACGAAGCAGCCGGACAGCGCGCGCCCAAGCATGGACACCGTTTGAGGAGGCCTTGGTTTGGCGTTCGGCTCCGCAGCCATGGCAAAACCTTGCTCCAACCATGAATTCGGTCTCGCAACGGTCGCAAACCTCGACCATGGCTGGAATGGCGGACTCGGCTGGGGCAACCGGAGGACGCCAGAATTCCTGCGGTGTGTTATCGATAACTTGAGACATGTGGATTTCCCCAAGCACTCCATGGCAAGCCAGTAACCAAAGCCGGTACCCAGTTAAGTTCTTGCCTGACAGCAGTTTTAGAAACTTCCAGTCCCATCCCGCCCCAGCGGCTGGGCAAGAATTACCCCGTTTCGGGCAAAATAACCACTTTTGGGAATTATCTGGCGCTCCGGAACTTTTCTAACAGACAAATGTCTTGGCAAAGTGATGCTTTTGGTTCTAGCGCTCCAAACGTAACCGCATCAGATAAACTCAAGACACAAGACCAAAGTAAAGGATTGCCCATTTGTCTCGCCGCACGCTGCCCTATCTGCTTCTCTGCCTGGCGCTAGTGCTGACCTATGCTGCTGCTGCCCAGACCAATCTCCAGGCAGCTCGCCCCGGCGACGGCCTGTCGTTTCGTCCCAACGATGCCCTGAACCGATCGGCCTTCGACCACTTTTACAATCTTGATTACGACCGCGCAGTCCAGGAATTCGATCAAGTGCTGCAACGCCATCCGGACGATCCCTTCGCAGTGAATCATTTGCTGACCGCGGTTCTGTTCCGAGAACTTTATCTAATGGGCGCTCTCAACACTGGGGAGTATGCGAATGACACTTTTATTCGGGCGGCACATCGCCCAGCTGATCCCAAGGCAAAGCAGCAAATCAAAGATCTGATTCAGAGAGCCACACAGCTAGAGGAAAACAGCCTGGATGCCAATCCCAAGGACGTGGACGCGCTCTACGCCCGCGGAGTGACTCGCGCCCAGTTCGCAGCGTATACCGCAATGGTCGAACACGCATGGTTTTCGGCTTTGCGAAACGCGGTGGGCGCGCGGCGCGATCACGAACGCGTGCTTGAGCTTGCTCCCGCGGACACTCCGGCGAAGCTGATTGTCGGCTCCCACAATTATGTTATGGGCAGTCTTCCCCTCGCGCTGCGCGCGGGCGCGACAATGTTTGGTATTGGCGGAAACAAAGAGTTGGGATTGCAGGAACTTCGCGAATGTGCTGCGGGAGCGGGCGACACCAGCACGGACGCGAAGATCCTGCTGGTTCTATTTTTGCGGCGAGAACATCGTTACCCGGAAGCTCTGCCCATTGCCCGTGGCCTGATTCAGAGTTATCCGCGCGACGTGCTCATGGCCCTCGAGGAGGGACATTTGCTTCGGGCAGAAGGGAATGATCAGGAAGCAGCTGCGGTCTACCGCAGGGTTTGGCAGGCTGGGCGAGAGGGTTTTTACGGCGGCCTGCATTATGAAATCGCGGCACTCAGCTTGGGCGACTTACTTCGCAACGAGAAAGATTACACAAGCGCTGTCGCGGCGTACGAACAGGTGACTGAGGTTCCCCAACCCGATCCTGAGGTGCTGCAAAAGGCCGATCTGGCAGCCGGGGAGATGTATGACCTCTTGGGTAAACGCGATCTGGCGGTGAAAAAATACCAGATAGTCGTGGCCTTGGACGCGTCGACGCCTCAGGCGGAGAGCGCCAACCGATACCTGAAAGAAGCGTACCGGGGAGAGTAGAATTGAAACTAAAGCAGGCGTCGCACCGTATTTAAATAATAGGCGACGAGGAGGCAGACCATGTATTGCAATTATTGCGGGAAGGTCATCCAGGACGATGCGAATGTCTGCGCCTACTGCGGCATCCGAGTAGGCGCGGTGACGGCGCGAAAGCGGCTAGTTCGTCCGCGCGCAGACCGCAAGATCGCTGGCGTGTGCGCCGGATTCGCCGAGTACTTTGACCTTGATGTCACGCTGATGCGGTTGGTGTGGCTGTTTGTTGCGTTGATGACTGGCGTGGGCCTGTTAGCGTATCCGATTGCGTGGATTCTCATGCCCGAGGAACCGTTGCGGCTTCCAGTTCCGGTCGGGGCGCAGCCAGTGATCAATCCTTAGGATTGTGATTAAATCTGGCATGCCCCAAATCACCAGTGGCGATGCGGACATCTTCTACGAAGTCTTAGGCAGCGGCCCACCGGTCGTCTTGCTTCATCCTTTTCCTGCCAATCATAATCTTTGGAAGCCCGCGGCTCAGGCGCTGATCACGCGCTACCGCGTCATTCTTCCTGATCTGCGCGGGCATGGCGACTCCGGCGCTGGCGACGGTCCGGCGACGATGGAAAAGCATGCTGCCGACATTGCTCGAGTGCTGGATCGCGAAGAAGTGCGCCGCGCTCCGTTTGTGGGAGTTTCGATTGGTGGCTACGTGTTGTTCGAGTTCTGGCGCAAATATCGCGCGCGGGTAGACGCACTTGTTCTGTGCAACACCAAGGCCCAAGCGGATACTACCGAAGCACGGGCGGTACGGCTGCAGGCCGCGACTTTCGTGTTGGACCGTGGCACCGAGCTGTTTTTCGCAAGCATGATCCCGAAGTTGATGGGAAAAACGACACGCGACACACGTCCGGACCTCGTCGAAGGGGCGCTGCGGATGATGCGGACAATGTCGCCTGAAGCTGTTGCTATGGTGCAGCGAGGTATGGCGGAGCGTCAAGATTCGATGGAGACGCTAAAGACAATCAACGTGCCGACCCTGCTTGTGACGGGAGACGAAGATATTCTCACCGGCGTCGCCGAGGCTGAGTTAATGCGGCAAAACCTATCCGGGAGTGAGATCAACGTGATCGCGAAGGCGGGGCACTATTCTCCCTGGGAGCAGCCAGAGGAGGTAGGCAAACTGCTGCGCCAGTTTCTGGATAGGCTGAATGCAGCCTAGCGAACGCTGTGAAGTTCCTTTTGTTACAATTCTCGCGTCATGATTGATAGCTTCCTGGTTCCTGAAAAAATGGTGGTCAACGCCAAGGGCGATGGTCCGGCGGTGGATGTCAGCAGCGCGGCGAACCGCGTTTTTCTTCTGAGTTTGAATATCACCGGTATCGTCGAGCAGGAATCGTTGGACGTGAGCATCCTCGGGTCGGCTGACGGCACGACCTGGGGTCCAAAGCCGCTGACAAACTTTCCCCAGAAGTTTTATCAGGCACAGCATCCTCTGCTGCTGGATTTGACGGGGCAGGCGAACCTGAAGTTCTTGCGCGCTCACTGGGAAGTGGCCCGGTGGGGCCGCGGCAGTGAGACGCCGATGTTCGAATTTCATGTGACCATCAAGGAAGTACCAGCTGAAATTCTGAAAGAGGCTACCGCCGAAGCCAAAGCGATGGTGTAGAAAAATGGTCGTAGGCGATTTTCGACGGTGCTCTGATCCTTCCAGGTAAAAACTCGAATCTCCCGTTTCCATTACTATTGACTGACGGATGTCCACTGAGACAACAGATTCCACGGTTATGATTCGCCCAGCGCGAAACATAGCTGGAGCATTGCGCTTGCCGGGGGATAAATCCATCTCTCACCGCTACGCCATGCTGGGTGCTATTGCGGAAGGAACCACGCGCCTGGAAAATTTCTCTACCGGAGCCGATTGCGCCAGCACCTTGGGCTGTCTCGCCGCTTTGGGAGTGGAGCTGCAGCGCGAGGAAAACGCCGTCCTGATTCACGGGCGGGGGCCTAAGCTACAAGCACCGAAGATGCCCCTCGACTGCGGCAATTCGGGATCGACCATGCGCATGTTGAGCGGCATTCTAGCCGGGCAGGAATTTACCAGCGAGGTCATGGGAGATGAATCGCTGTCGCGGCGTCCCATGGCGCGAATCATTGTGCCGCTTGAATTGATGGGAGCCAGGATCGCAGCCGCCGATGGAGGCCGTCCTCCGTTGCACGTTACTGGCACACATTTGCGTGCGATCGACTACAACATGCCCGTGGCCAGTGCACAGGTGAAGTCCGCGTTGCTGTTTGCGGGGTTGTTTGCGCAAGGTGAAACTCGCGTGGCAGAGCCGGTTCGCACTCGAGACCACGGAGAGTTGGCTTTGCGCGCATTCGGTGCAGAAGTAAACCAGCACGGCAACCAGGCGAGAATTGCCGGCGGGCAGAAGCTTCATGCGATCGAGGCGGAGATCCCGGGCGATCTTTCAAGCGCTGCTTTTTTCCTCTGCGCTGCTGCGTTGTTTCCGGAATCCCGGCTGCTGATCAGTGGTTTGCTGATGAATCCAACCCGTGCCCGATTGCTCGACATTTTGATATTGATGGGGGTCGGCATTTCGGTTGCGGAATTGGAAGACAAACACGGAGAGCTGGTGGGGAGCGTGGAAGTTGACGGACGCGACCTGCGCGGAGCTACCCTCGCGGGCGCAGATACCGCAGCGTTGATCGACGAGATTCCAGTGCTGGCTGCGGTGGCGCCTTACACCACGAATGGCATTGAAGTCCGCGATGCCAAGGAGCTGCGTGTAAAAGAGTCCGACCGGATTGCCGCGATCGCGACCAATCTGCGAGCCATGGGAGCGCAGCTTGAGGAACGCGAGGATGGAATGAAGATTCCGGGCGGACAGACTCTGCACGGAGCCGAAATAGATTCTTTCGGCGATCATCGGATCGCGATGGCGTTTGCCGTTGCAGCATTGCGGGCGGAAGGCGAGACCACGATTCACGGAGCGGACGCGGCCGTAATCTCGTGCCCAGGATTCTTTGCGGCCTTGGAAGCTTTATCACAAAGATGAGGCAAGGCTTGAGGTTAGCGACTGAAAGCTGCACTTTTCACAGGGTGTGGGCGGCGCGGCTTCGGCCGTGCCGCCCCACAACGAACCAAACTCAGACGGCATTAACGCCCGCGTCAGATATGTTCGGTCTTTCCGTCGTACTTGACGGTCCCGTTTTTCTGATTGACCTGGTCTACATCTTGATTCGTGAAAGTGCGTCCAGCTTTCTTCGAACCATTCGAGCTCGCCATCAGGTGACTTGCACTCTCGACGGTTTGCCACGATGCGACGCCAACGTCAAATGCATGAGCCCTCCGCGCGGGTCTGCTCTCCGGCACCGGCTCGCTCTCGAGAGCTGCGGATGGACCGAACCCGCTCGGCTGGGTATATGGAGGAGACCAGATGGCTTGAGTATACGCCCCCGCCGGAGGTTGTGACACAAATGAGAGAGTTGCGTTGGTTGCTCCGGCAACGTTTCCAAACGTGGCGTTGCTGGCTCCCACCGCTGAAGGCGACACGGTAGCGAGAGTCACGGACGGAGTTGTAACCAGAGGCACGAATGGTGCCGCATAGACGCCGTAAGCAGGAACCCAGTTGCTGGCCGTGCCACCGATCACGGTCGCTTGAGCGGCTGCCAATCCAGACAACAACAAAATCATGGACAAAGTTTTCAGTGAACGCATTGGATCCTCCACAGACTTTACGACAGCATCATAACCCGAAACCCGGCTCTGGGAGCGGGTTTTATTAGGATCCGACATAGCGGGCATAGAGACTTCTGGCTATGGTCTTATCGGTTGTACCCTTAATAATGGCTCGGCCGTCGGGGAACAAGGTCATTTCGTAGGGCTCGTGCCAGAACTTGAGGACAAAGTCGTTGTGGCGCACGGTGCCAAGCGGTTTGAGGCGTTGGCTCATCTCGGCTAAATCTACCGGGCGGTCGCGTTCATGAATCTGTACGGAGTTGCGTCCGCATAACGTAATATGCGGGCGGCCTGCACCAGCCAGGTGAGAAAATTCGTGCTCTCCGCAGACTTTGCAATCCGGACGGGGTTTGTCGGCCGCCACCTCGGCCCGTTCGTTCCTCCACACGTCAAAGGAGAGGAGTGTGTGGCGCAGGCAGTCGTTGGCCTCGACCAACAGTTTTACCGCCTCCGTAGCCGCGATCGAAGCGACAAGGTTTACGGCTGAGTTCAGAATTCCAGCCGTCTCGCAGGTTTCGAAGGTTCCTTGCGGAGGGTCGGAGAAAATACAGGCCAGACACGCAGTCTTCCCGGGAAGCACGTTCAGGGTTACGCCATAACTGCCGACGGCTGCGGTGTAAATCCAGGGGAGGGAATTCTTCACCGCAAAATCATTGATAAGATAGCGGGTCTCAAAGTTGTCGGTGCCATCGAGAATAAGCTGTGCCCCTTCGATTAGAGCTTCTATATTCGTTGGCGTCAGATCAGCGACATGGGGTTCAAGCACGATTTCGGAATTGAAAGCCGCAATTTTTCTGGCCGCGGCAATGGCCTTGGGAAGGGATTCGGCGGCATCCGCTTCGTCGAAAAGGGATTGCCGTTGCAAATTGCTGGGCTCCACGTAATCGCGGTCGATGATACGGATCGTGCCCACGCCCGCACGGGCAAGCAGGGAAGCGAGCACGGAGCCAGTGGCGCCGCAGCCGACAATCGTAATGCGCGAGGCGGTCAGCTTACGTTGGCCTTCAACCCCGACGCCGGGGAAGAGTATCTGCCGCGAATATCTTTCGTCCTGTTCCAAAGAGGTCATCAGTTCCACGCCCACAAACCATTATGATAGGTGCCACGCTGTTTTCAAAACGGGGCCAGAGGCGGGCTCCAGTGAAAAGGTCACGTGCCAAAAAAAAGCACGCCCCGAAGATCAGGCGTGAAATACAACATTGTTTTGTACGGATTCATCGAACGGATTAGCCGACCACATTTTACAGAGGGAGCCGGTTTGCAGCTGAGGGGAACTTTGTTGACATCCCTGATTGCGCTGGCGCTGACGGCGCTGTCGGCCGCGCAAGCGTCTGCCGAATCCCCCGTGGTAACTGGCGGGACGGAAGACCAGGGTCAAGCCGTCGAAACCCAATCTCCGGCCATGCCGGCCGAAGACACTATGGCCCGATATGAGGGTCTCATCGTGGCGGAGATACGCTTGCCTGATATCCCTTCCGATGCCGAAAATAAGCGTTGGCTCGACCTTATACCCCAAAAGACAGGAGAGCCGCTAGACCGGGAACTCATCCGCGAAAGCATCCATGCGCTTCATCGCACGGGCCGTTTTGCAGACATCCGGGTCGAGGGTCAACGAACTGACGATGGCAAAGTCGACCTTTTGTTCTTTACGACCTCGAATTACTTCGTTGGGCGGGTTAACGTTCTGGGTGTTCCCAACAGGCCCACTGCCGGGCAGGTCGTCAATGCCTCCAAGCTCCAATTGGGAGAGCTGTTCAGCTCCGACCAGATTGATCGTGCTCTGGGAAATATCAAGCAGCTTATGCAGGAGAATGGCTACTATCGATCCACGGTCAATGAACAAGAGCAGAAAGATCCGGCGAGGCAGCAAATTGACATCCTTTTTCAAATCGATCCAGGGCCTCAAGCGCACGTGGGAAACGTGACGGTTACGGCCAATGCGGGATTCTCGCAAGAGCAGATTCAGAGCATTGCGAAAATGCGGACCGGGGACCCGGTTTCAGTGTTGCGGGTAAGTAATGCATTGGATCGACTGCGCAAGAGATATCAGAAACAGAATCGATTGCTAGCCCAGGTTTCGGTATCCAAGAAGTCCTACCGCGAGGAGGCGAATGCCGTGGACTACACCTTTGACATTGTTCCCGGACCTAAGGTGCAGGTCAGCGCGGAAGGGTTCAAGATCAAGCGGGGCGTGCTCAAACAGAATGTCCCGATCTTCGAAGAAAATGCGGTTGATGAAGACCTGCTGAACGAAGGACGCCGCAATCTGCTCAACTACCTACAGAGTCGCGGCTACTTCGATGCCCGGGTTGGAATGAAACAACATTCGGATGCGGCAGGAAATCAGCTGCAAATTATTTATGTGATCGATGCGGGTGCGCGGCACAGGTTGGTGAGAATTGAATTTACCGGAAACAAATACTTCCTGACGGAGCGCCTGCAGTCCCGCATGCAGGTCCATGCAGCCGAGCGCTTCCAATCGCGTGGCCGCTACAGTCAGGCATTGCTCAGCACCGACGTACATGGAATCGAGGATCTTTACCGGGCCAACGGCTTCCAACAGGTCAAGGTCGCGAGTGCGGTTATGGATGATTACGAGGGCCATGAAAACGATCTTGTCCTTAAGATTTCCGTGGACGAGGGTCCTCAAACCCTGGTGGGAGCGTTCCACATGGAGGGCAATCAGGCCTTCTCTGAAAAAGACCTTGCGGCCGACATCAATACGGCGGAGGGTCAGCCCTTTTCCGAATACGACATTGCGCAGGACCGCGACAATCTTCTGAACTACTATTTCAACCACGGATTCCCCAACGCCGGCTTCGAGGCATCGGCCAAGCCCATGCCCGGCGCGCCCAATCGCATGGATGTCACCTTCAAGATCACCGAAGGAGAGCAGGTTTTCGTGGACAACGTGTTCGTGTCAGGGCTGAACTACACCAAGCCGTTCGTTGTGCAACGCGAACTGAAAGTCAGGCCCGGGGACCCGCTTAGCCAGGTCGATATGCTGCAGACCCAACAGCGACTGTACGATCTCGGCATCTTCAGCCAAGTAGGTACGGCCGTACAAAATCCCAATGGAAACGAGCCCGAGAAGAACGTCCTGGTGGATGTTGAGGAAGCCAAACGCTACACATTCAGCTACGGCGTGGGTTTGGAATTCCAGACTGGCCAGCCTTCGGCGGTTGGCACCAATCAGGCGAAGGGCGAAACTGGAATAAGCCCGCGGGTTTCGCTGGCTATAACCCGTCTGAATTTCCGCGGGCGCGACCATACGCTTACGTTCAAGGCCGACGTGGGCAGCCTGGAGCAGCGCGGACTGGTGAGCGCGACCGTGCCACGCTGGTTCAACAGCTCGAAATGGAAACTATCTTTGACTGCTTTCTATGACAACACGATTGACGTCACCACATTCACCTCGCAGCGTCTCGAGGGATCGGTACAGGCGGAGGAGACAATCAGTAAAGCTACCACCATGGCGTATCGCTTCACCTATCGCCGGGTGAAGGCTTCAAACATAGATATCAGTCCGGACCAGATTCCATTGCTTTCCCTGCCGGTACGCGTCGGCGAGCCCGGATTTACTTACATTCGAAACAAACGCGACAACAATCTGGAAAGTACCAAAGGCAGCTACACCACGGTCGACGCCGCAGTCGCTTCGGGCTATTTCGGCTCAGAAGCGAATTTCAGCAGCGTTCTCGGCCAGAATTCCACTTACTACGCATTCGGCAAGAACCGGCCGCAAGACAAGAAATTCGTTTTCGCGCGTTCGACGCGGGTCGGGCTGGAGACTACTTTCGGCAATACCGTGATCCTCCCGCCTGGGCAAGCCTGCCCAAACCCGACGCAAACCAGTTGTCCCGACGTGACGGTCATTCCGCTGGCAGAGCGGTTTTTCACCGGAGGCGGCAACTCTCACCGAGGATTCGGGTTAAATCAGGCAGGTCCGCGCGACCCGATAACCGGATTTCCCATTGGCGGCAGCGCACTTTTCCTGAATAACCTGGAGATGCGTTTTCCGCCAACAACCTTGCCGTTTGTCCAGGACAACATGAGCTTCGTGGTTTTCGAAGATGCTGGAAATATCTTTACCAATGGCCAGAATATGCTGGACAATCTGCTGCGCTGGCGCCAGAAGGATCCTCAGCTGTGCCTGCAGCAAAGCACTGCCAGCCAGTGCGACTATAGTTATATCTCTCACGCGGTCGGGGTCGGGCTGCGCTACAAGACACCGATCGGTCCGGTGAGCTTCGATTTCGGGTACAATCTTAATCCACCAGCGTTTCCGAGTACGCAAACCGTCACCAATAGCGCGGGGCAACAGACGAGCACTTTCGTACCGCAGCACGCGCCTCATTTCAACGTCTACTTTAGTATTGGACAGAGCTTCTGATGAATCACAAAGGTTGGATTTTTACTTGCTGCGTAATGTTGCTCGGGATCGCTTTGCCGGCGCCGGCGGGCGATATTCTGGATCGCATAGTTGCTACCGTGAACAACCACATTATCCTGCAAAGCGAATGGCAGGATGCAGTACGCTACGAAGCGTTCGTCGCCGGCCGTGCGCTCGACCAAGTGCAGGCCGCGGATCGTAAAGCTGCGCTGGACCATCTGATCGATCAGGAATTACTGCGCGAGCAAATGCGCTCTTCCGGCTTTCCGCACGCCAGCGGCGAAGAAGCGGAGAAGAACATTCAGGAGATTCGAAAACGCTACACTGCCACGCAAAGCGATGGCGTGTGGCAGGCTGCGCTTAACCGCTACGGCTTAACCGAGAAGGAACTCAAGAAGCGCGTCGCTCTGCAGGTTGATTTAATTGGTCTGGTGGATTCCCGGCTGCGGCCAAATGTCGTCATTGATTCCAAGAGCATCGAGAGTTATTACAATCAGGAGCTTTTGCCCAAACTACGGCAATCGGGAGCCAACCAGGTTCCGCTGGCTGAAGTTACTCCAAAGATCAGGGAATTACTAACGCAGCAAAAGATGAACCAGATGCTGGTTGCCTGGTTGCAGGATTTGCGTTCCGGTAGCCAGATCCGCACCGAAGCCGGATCACCGGCGCCCGGAGCCGAGTTGCGATGAGCGAGCCCAGCGCCAAGCCGGGTTGGCGCAGGCTTCGCAATTATGTGCTGCTCGCCGGATTTCTGTTTTTGCTCTGCCTGGGTGGTTTGACCTGGTACATCACCACCGATTCCTTCCAGGCCTTGATACGCCGACGCGCCATCGCTGAGCTGGAGCGAATCACCGGGGGGCGCGTGGACCTCGGTTCGATTCACACCATACCATTCCGTTTTCAAATCGAGATCCGAAACCTCACCATTCATGGGCTCGAAGCTGCGGGCGAAGTTCCTTATGCCCACTTGGACCGGTTGGTCGCGCGAGTCAAAGTCATCTCGATCCTGGAAACCGTATTCGGCTTTTCCTCTCTCGTGTTCGACCATCCGGTTGTTCACATCGTCGTTTATCCCGATGGCACTACGAATCAGCCGGCGCCCAAAACAAAGCTGTCAACAAAAACGTCGATTGATCAACTGTTCTCTCTTTCCATTGGTCAGCTTGAAGTACGCCAAGGCGAATTCATCTGGAACGACCAGAAAACGCCGCTCGATTTCGTCGCTCACGATGTGACGGCGGATGTGACGTATTCGCTGCTGCATCGCCGATACAACGGCAATGTCCTGCTGGGAAAAATCGATAGCAGGTTTCAAAACTATCGTCCGGTGACCTGGATGACGGAAGTGCACTTCAGCCTGGGTCCCGACAGTCTCGATATCGAATCGTTGAAGGCGACTTCTGGACGTTCGCGCCTACAGTCCAGCGGGCACCTGGTCAATTTTAGAAAACCCAGCGTCGTGGCCAAGTACGATCTCACTCTTGATCTTGGCGAGGCCAGCGCGATTGCGCGTCGCACCGAGATACGCCAAGGGGTTCTCGAGGCGACGGGGGAAGGTTCGTGGTCCGCGGCGGGTTTTTCTTCCACCGGCAAACTTTCACTGAAGAACTTTGATTGGCGGGATAAGTCCATAGCGTTGCGCAGTGCGGCGGTGAGCAGCGATTACGCGATCAATTCCCGTCGGCTCGCGTTTTCCGCACTTCAGGCGAAGGTGCTGGGAGGCGACGTGACGGGTGACGCCGAAGTCATCAACTGGCTCAATTCGACGCCGCCAGGTAAGTTCTCCAAGGCCAATACTCAGGATGAGCAGAAGGGAAGCGTCCGGCTGCGGCTGAAAGATGTGTCCGCCCCCGAAATCGCCGCTGCTCTTTCCACTTCGGCACGGCCGTTTGAGCGTGTCAAGTTGGCGGGAGCCGTAAGCGGAAGCGTCGAGACACAGTGGCGGGGATCGGTTGCTAACGCTGAGACGGCAGTGGGCTTGGAGGTCGTAGCCCCAGCCCAACCAAAAGCGGGGGAACTGCCGGTCACTGCCCACGTGCGTGCGAGGTATCGTGTGGGCTCCGGCGACTTGCAAGTCGAGGAATTTAACGCCGCCACGCGCGCTACACAAGTTCGCGCCTCTGGTACGCTTTCTTCCAGCGCACCATTGAACCTGTCCATCACCACTTCCGACCTCAGCGAGTGGCAGCCGATTCTTACAGCGGTCGGCTACCAGCAACGAATTCCGGTGGTTCTGAGGGGACATGCTTCGTTCAGCGGAACTGCCACCGGCAAATTGTCTGCCATCGCCTTTGCCGGGAAACTGCACTCCGAAGACTTCGATCTATTGATCCCAGCAACATCTCACGGGCCGGAAAAAAATGTACACTGCGATTCCCTGGTTGCCGATCTTCAGCTATCGCCACACGCTTTTGCCGCACATCACGGGAGGCTGCATCACGGTGCCACAACCGTGGCGTTCAGCGTCAGCCTCGGCCTGCAAGAGAGGCAGTTTACCGATTCAAGCCCGATTGCGGCCCACGTAGAGCTGCGCGACGCCGATGTTGACGAAATTCTCGCTCTCAGCGGATACGACTTGCCCATCAGTGGGACGGCAAACCTCTCGATACACATAGAAGGCACTAAGGCGGAGCCCCATGGAAGCGGCAATATTGAACTTTCCGACGCGGTGATCCGAGGCGAACCGGTTCAACATCTGGATTCCAAGTTGGAGTTCAACCGCACCGCGATCTCTCTGGACGAACTTCATCTTGCGTACTACGACGCGCATGTCAGCGGAGCCGGTACGTATAACCTTTCCACCCAGGCCTTCCGTTTCAATCTGACGGGAGAGAACTTTGACCTGGCTCGCATTCCGCAACTGCAAGCCGGACGCGTGAGGGTGGACGGCCGCATGGATTTTACCGCTCAGGCCTCGGGCACTCTGGAACAGCCTGTGGTCAACGCGAGCGTTCGGTGGCACGATCTTGCCTTCGACCACGAGCGGGTGGGCGAGTATACATTTGAGGCGGTAACCAAAAGCTCTGACCTGCACGTGAGCGGGCGCTCTCAGTTTAAAACCGCGGAACTGAATATCGACGGCGACGTTCAACTGCGGGGGACCTGGCCTGCTACAGTGAGTCTCCATTTCAACCATCTCAATGTGGATTCCGTCTTCAAGGACTATCTGAAGCGGCGAGTGACCGGACCGTCCGCGGTGGTGGGCGACCTGCAGTTACGAGGCCCGCTCCGTAAACCCAGCGAACTCGAGATTGTTGGCAACCTCAGCGATTTCTTTGCTGACGTTGAGAATATTAAGGTTCGCAACAATGGCCCGATCAGTTTTGTCATTGCCAAGCAATTCCTCAGCATCCAACAGTTTCATTTGATTGGTGAAGGCACCGACCTTTCGGTCGGCGGCACGGTACGGCTGAACGGTGAGCGCGACCTCGACTTGCGCGCCCAGGGGCACGCCAACCTCCAGCTCATTCAGAGCTTGAATTCCGACTTCACCACATCCGGCGAAGTCGCGGTGGATTTGACGCTGGGAGGTACGATCAGCAAACCTACGACCCAAGGCAGGTTGCAAGTCACGAATGGCTCGATCGCTTACAGCGATCTGCCTAGTTCGCTGAGCGCCATTAATGGCTCTGCAGTATTCAATCAAGACCGGTTGCAGATTGAAACTCTCACGGCGCACGTCGGGGGCGGCACCGTTACTTTCGGCGGATATGCCACAGCCTATAACCGTCAGATCAACTTCAACCTCACGCTTGAAACCCAGGATGTGCGTTTGCGCTATCCGCAGGGAATCAGTTCCATGGCAAACGCAGAGCTACGATGGGCGGGCACTCCCGCAGCCTCCGTGTTGTCTGGCGATGTCGTGGTTACCCGGCTGGCGATCACTCCGGGATTCGACTTCGGTGCGACTCTGGCGCGCAGTGCGCAGGCTTCGGCGCTGCCGCAAACCAATCCGTTGCTGAACCGGATCCGAATGGATGTGCACATTATCACAACGCCTGAGCTGCAGATGCAGACGGCTGTGGTCCGGCTCACCGGGGACGCGGACTTTCATCTGCGGGGGACCGCGGCCAAGCCGGTTCTGCTGGGACGGGCCGACGTCACCGAGGGCGAGGTAACGTTAAACGGAACCAAATACCGCATGGAGCGCGGCGATGTTACCTTTACCAATCCGGTTACGACCACGCCGGCGCTCGATCTGCAAGCCTCAACCCACGTTCGCGACTACGACATCACGGTGAATCTCACGGGAGAGGTCGACAAGCTTAATCTGACTTATCACTCGGAGCCTCCTTTGCCCATTGCTGACATCATCAGTCTGCTCGCCCTGGGCCAAACCCAGCAGCAATCGGCACAACTACAACAGTCGGGGACGTCTCCATTCGCTCAACAAGCGTCCAGCGCCATATTGGCTGAAGCTCTCAACTCCGCCATCAGTAGCCGCTCGCGCAGCTTGTTGGGAAACGGCACCATCCGAATCGATCCTCAGGGCCTGAACACTGAAACGTCTCCGACCACCAGCACTCCAGCGGTCACCATCGAGCGTCAGGTTAAGGACAACCTCACCCTTACTTACACGACTAACGTTTCGCAGACCTCACAGCAGATCATTCAGGCGGAATATAACATTACGCGGAATGTTTCCATCCTGGCTCTTCGCGACTACAACGGCGTGATCAGCTTCGAAGTACGAATTCGGCAGCGCAGGAAATAGGCGCAACCGCCGTATAAGATGCTGAAACAACTGAAGAAAAATCTGCAAGTCAGCAGCCTCTTACCGTTCTGGACAACGAGAGACCTCTTCAGTGTCATCTCTAGAGGAAAGGAAGGGCGGATGCATAAACAAAAAGGTTTTTCTCTCATCGAGCTGTTGATTGTGGTGGCAATTATTTTGATTATTGCGGCGATCGCGATCCCAAACTTGCTACGCGCCAGGATTGCAGCCAATGAATCGTCGGCGGCCAGTTCCATTCGAACCGTCAATACGGCCCAGGTCTCGTATTTATCTACCTATCCAACCGTAGGTTATTCGAGTTCCATGGCAGCGTTGGGTCCCCCAGCCGCGACTGGTTGCCCCGCGAGCGGCCCAGTCTCTAAGAACGCGTGCTTGATCGACTTCGGGCTCGCCAGCGCCAACTCTCCTGCTACAGCCAAGAGCGGCTACTATTTCGGCGTGGGCGTTCCTGCTGGTGGCCCTCCAAATCAGGGTTATACCGTTGGTGGGGCGGCGGCTGCGTTCAACCGGACCGGAGTGCGTGGATTCTGCTCCAATGAAGACAGCGTGATCCACGTTGCGTCCGTGTGGAATGCCGCGCCCGCGATTGTGAACGCGACTTGCGTCAGCGCTCCTTACGTGCAACTGCAATAGTTCCTGTTTGCTGCGGGCTCAACCAAGAGCCGGCTTGTCCGACTTCTCGCGGCTTGCGCGCTTGGCTTTGACCCAGCCTTCTTTCACGATCTGCTGTGCCCGACCGATGGCGAGCGAATCAGGTGGTACATCGTCCGTGATGCATGAGGCGGCGCCCACGTAAGCATTGCGTCCGATTTTGACCGGCGCAACCAAAGTCGAATCACTGCCAATGAAGGCGCCGTCTTCGATCACGGTCATGTGTTTGCGCGCGCCGTCGTAGTTGCAGGTGATGGTGCCGGCTCCCACGTTGACGCCCTCACCAATCTCGGAGTCTCCCAGGTAGCTGAGGTGGTTAGCCTTGGATCCCTTGCCTAGATGGGTCTTCTTGGTCTCCACAAAATTCCCCACGTGGGCGTTCTCGCCAATCTCACTTCCAGGACGAAGGCGCGAGTAAGGCCCGACGATGGCGCCATTCATGACGCGAGACTCGTCAAGCATACAAGCAGGAAGGATCACGACGCCGTCTCCGATTACGGAGTTGTTGATCACAGTGTAGGATCGGACGCGGCAATCGCTGCCAATACGCGTGTTGCCTAGAATCTGCACAAATGGTTCGATTACAGTGTCCGCGCCGATCTCGACGTCGCAATCGATGATGCAGGTGTGCGGGTACAAAATCGTGACTCCCGCGGTCAGGAGTTGCCGGCACTTGGCCATCCGCATGCGCTGGTCAATATCCACGATCTCGGCGCGGGTGTTGCTCCCGAGAATTTCATGAGGATCACTCGCCGCCACAGCCATGACGCTCTTTTTTGCCTTGCGCAGGACCGCCGCCATGTCGGTGAGATAGAACTCGTTGTGAGGATTGTCGTTGCTTAGTTCGTCGATGTGCGCAAAAAGAGCTTTCGCATCGAATGCGTAAAAGCCTGAGTTGATTTCGTGAATCTTGCGTTGTGCCGGCGTGGCTGATTTCTCCTCAATGATTGCCTTCACGGCTGGGCTCTTTTGTCCCGCACGGATTACTCTTCCGTAACCGGTTGGGTCGTGCAGTTGGGCGCTGAGAATCGTCATCGCCGAATGCTTCGAGCTATGAAAATCGCGGAGCTGCTCGATGGTTTGAGAAGTGATCAACGGCGCGTCCCCCGAAAGCACGATGACCTGGTCATAGGGCGCCAAAGCCTCCTGTGCGACCATGAGAGCGTGCCCGGTGCCGCGTTGCTCTTTTTGCAGGATAAAGTTGATTCCAGTGTGACTGACGGCTTGACGAACCCGATCGGCTTCATGACCGATAATGGCGTATACATCCTGCGCCGGAACCATTTTCGAAGCCGCAGCGATTACATGCGCCAGCAGAGGCCTTCCGCCGACCTCATGCAAAACTTTAGGATGTTTGGATTTCAGGCGTGTCCCTTTGCCCGCTGCCATAATTGCGATGGCAACGCGCGGGATGCGAGGTGAAGGGTCGCTCTTAACCTTTGGCATTCGATCCAATATACGCGTCTACGTCTGTAACTTCATCGGAGGTTTCTTTAGCTGCTGGTGGTGTGTTGTTTGGAGTTCGAGCCCTGGTTAGACCGGGCTTCTACCGCGAGTTTCATCAGGTCGCGGGCAATCCGATCAGTAGCGTGGCGGGCGACGTCGCCCTCGTCAAGATAATCACCCATCACCGGGATGAAGCCGAGTTCCTTGATGGCTCCCTGGTCGACTACGACCTGGGTCGATCCTTCGAGAGCATACTTGACTTTTAGCGAATCTGAGATGGATTTGCGGTTTAGAAGCGCATAGTCGAAGATTCGGTCCTGCGCGTGACTATTAAGTGCTTGAATGTGGTCGGCCGCAGTGCGTCCTATGCTTTCGTTGGCCTGCGTCATCAAGTTGCAAATATAAACTTTGGTCGCCGCGGAAGAGGCAATCGCCTTGGCAACGCCACGCACCAACAAGTTCGGAATCAGGCTGGTGAATAGCGAGCCGGGGCCGATCGTAATCAGGTCGGCGCGGGCTATCGCCTCCAAAGTTTGTGGAAGCGGCTCAACATCGTGAGGGATCAGGAAAAGTTCCTTGATGCGGCCCTTGCTCGCGGTAATTTTGGTTTCTCCACGTACTCGCGTTCCGTCCTCCATGAGCGCTTCCAATTCAACGTTCGCGGTTGTGACAGGATAGATATGTCCCCGAGTCACCAGAATTTCCGACGACAATCGAACGGCTTCGCTGAAATCCTTAGTGATCGACGTAAGAGCGGCGAGAAAGAGATTGCCAAAGCTATGTCCCTGGAGTCCCGACCCTTTGGCAAAACGATGCTGAAACAGGCGGGAGAGCAACGCTTCATCTTCGGAAAGGGCGACAATGCAGTTGCGAATGTCGCCCGGCGGCAACATGTTCAGTTCCTGGCGCAGACGGCCGCTGGAGCCGCCGTCGTCGCTTACCGTCACCACCGCGCTAAGATCGGAGATCTCCGGCTCGCCCGATTTCGTCGAGGGCCGGTCCGCAGACTGTTTTACGTACCACTTCAAACCTTTGAGCAGTGTAGAAAGGCCAGTCCCCCCGCCAATCACAACCACCCGCAAACCATTGCTCGGAGTCGCAGAGGGCTGGCGTGGCGAACGGTCGGCGGGATCGTCGGAGTAGCCCATCAGGGCTGCCTAGCGATCCTCATCGCCATCTGCCGGGGATGACAACTCGGCTCCAGGGTCGGGATACAACAATTCCGTGAAGCGCGGGTCTTCGGCTAGATTTTGAAAGTCTGAGTCGTTTCGCGCCTGGAATCGAAGCCCCGGATTCAGGTGGATGGCCTCGTCCAGATGGCGCAGCGAGTCTTCAACGTGGCCGGTGAGGCAGTCCAAGGCCACCAGTCCGTAGGCGACGTAGTCGGCTTTCGGCGCCTGTTTCGACAACTTGTCCAGATGCTCGCGGGCGCTCACGTAGTCGCCGATGTTCATCAGCGAAATCGCGTAGTCATAGTGTTCTTCGGGGTTCTTGAACTGAGCGACCGCGCGCTCCGTTTGTTGATTGCAAGCGTTCAAGTGAACCGACGCTCGATCCGCCAGCTCCTTGCTGCCTCCGCTAATTACTTTCTGTAAGTAGGTTTTGGCTTTGTCGAACTTGTGCTCTTGCATGGCGCGTAAACCGGCCTCGTAATTTTGCACAGCCTGTGCAAAACGAGGATCGTCGCCAACCGATTTCTTGGGTGTGGTCTTTTGTGCCATCTGCAGAATTCTTCCTGTACTCTTCGTATGTATTCCTCTTATCTTAACGTTAGGTGAATCCTGATCAACCTTTTCCAATAGTTTCCGTCAAGCCCGACCGCTCCTCTGGGACCCGGCGTTAAGATGTCGATATTCCGTCTGTGGAAAACAACTCCCTGACGTGAGCAGTCTATACTCAGCTTCAAAGGACCTAGTCAAATCCCGCTCCCGAATACCAAGGCTCGTCACTTTAGTTGATGGAAGCCGCAGTTTCCAGGTTTACTTGCCGCCACTGACCCTGCACGATCCCTTTGCGGATCTGCGACGGGGTCTTACCTTTCTTGTACTCGGAATAAGAGTAATACAGTTCCTTCAAGCAGGTATCGCAGCGGGCACCGTGCGTGCCTTCAAAGCAACTATGCAAACTGTTATGTCCCATCCGATCGCAATAACAATAACAGGGCTGCTGGTGCAACACCGCCGGTATCTTCGCAGCCAGGTCGTAGGCGTGCGTCTGATAGGGAAACTGAGCATTCTCAGCCCACAATTGCTCTTTCCCGAGAATGGGAGGAAGCTTTACACCCTTCGGCGGCGGAGCGGCATTGTATGCTGGGACCACCCCCTCTTGCTGGGACGTAGCCCAGGGAGCCGACACGGTCAGGGTTACCAGGAAAAGAAAAGCCAGCGCCAATCCGCGCTTCAACATAATCTGATTCCTCGTTCGGGATTCTGTAGTATTGTAACCCGAATCCGGCGGACGCAGTAGTCGGGGAGTCCTTCTTCGGACGGGCGAATCGATCCCTACACGAGAAGAGCCTAATCCGTATAGAATTGAACCAATCATGCGCGGACAGACGGACCCAACCGAGCCAAGCGCGGTTCACGATAGCAAACCAGTTCCTTCTCGCGCCATGGTGCTCTCGGTTTGGCTACGAGATCTGATAATTTCGCTGGCCATTTCCTGTTTCATCATCGTCTTCCTGTACCAGCCCGTGAAAGTCGAGGGGACCAGCATGATGCCGTCGCTCGAAGACCAGGAACGCATCTTCGTGAACAAGTTTGTCTACCGGCTGGAACCGATTGAGCGCGGCGACATCATCGTGTTTCGCTATCCGCGAGATCCATCGAAGAGCTTTATCAAGAGAGTAATTGGCCTGGCGGGCGACCACATTCAAATCGACGCTGGCCGTGTCTTCGTGAATGGCAAGCCGATCGAGGAAGACTACGTGCCTCGTGCCTACGAGGACGAGCGATCGTACGCCGAAGTCGTAGTTCCGCCTGACAGTTATTTTGTGCTGGGCGATCATCGTAGTTTGTCCAATGACAGCCGCGATTTTGGCCCGGTCGGTCAAAGCTACATTTACGGCAAGGCAGTGTTCGGGTACTGGCCCATGGACAAGATGGGACGAGTCCGGTGAGCCGTGTGGGATCTCGCGATGCGTTTGCATTTTCATCTTCGGCGGCATGCGACGGAAGGCAAGGCTGAAGTCAACCTCCAAAGCTGGTTTCGCCTGCAACATGAGGCCTACGACGCGGCGCAGGCTGCAAACGCGTCGCGCAGCGAAGACGATTTGTTCTTCGATGTAGTCGAGTGCAAGTCCGACGCCTGCGAGCGCCGTCGCACTCCGCGTAAACCCTCGGACGCCTATTGGCGTTCGGCTTAGTCCGTAGGGTTACCCCGCGTCTTAATCGGCTCTCTTTGATTTTCACAGACATTTCCTTTGGCGCATTTCGGATTGCCTGCTAGAATCTTTAAAATCCACTCCCTGGAGCACGAATGCAGGCGATCCTTGCGCTGGAAGATGGCAGAATCTTCCGAGGCAAAGGCTACGGAGCCAACGGCGAATGTTACGGGGAAGTAGTTTTTAATACTTCCATCACCGGCTATCAGGAAATTTTCACCGATCCTTCCTACGCTGGCCAGATCGTCGTTCTAACCAATCCAGAAATCGGCAATTACGGTACGAACCCAGAAGATGCCGAGGCGACTCGGCCCTATATCGAGGGCCTGATCGTACGCGAGTTTTCCCGAGTCAGCTCCAACTGGCGATCGCAGCAGGTCGCGGAAGAATATCTCGAACAATTTAAAATCCCGGTGCTCGGCGATATCGACACCCGTGCGCTGGTGCGCCATTTGCGCGACCACGGTGTGATGCGAGGGGTCATCTCCACGCTCGAGACGGACAACGAGAAACTGGTAGCAAAAGCCCGAGCGCTTCCGAAAATGGATGGCACCGACCTGGCCAAGGTCGTCACTACGAACCACACTTATGTTTGGGAAACGGGCGAACGCTCTCATCTGCCGGAAGAAATCGTCGGGGTCAAAGACCAACCGGAACGCTTTCACGTGGTCGCCTACGATTTCGGCATTAAGCTGAGCATTCTGCGGAAGCTGCGCGGCGAGGGCTGCAAGGTGACAGTGGTACCCGCGGAGACGAAAGCGGAGGATGTGTTAGCGCTGAAGCCTGCCGGCGTTTTTCTGTCGAATGGCCCGGGCGATCCCGAACCATGCACCTACGCGGTGGACAGCATCCGGCGACTCATGGGGAGAGTGCCGATCTTTGGTATCTGCCTCGGACATCAGCTGACGGGAATCGCATTGGGTGGCAAAACCTTCAAGCTGAAATTCGGCCACCACGGCGGCAATCATCCGGTAAAGCAATTGAACTCCGGCAAGATCGAGATCACAGCGCACAACCATAATTTTGCCGTCGATCCAGATTCGCTGCCACAAAGCGAAGTTGAACTGACCCACATGGATCTCAACGACGACACGCTCGAAGGCATGCGCCACCGGAATCTGCCATTGTTCACCGTGCAGTACCACCCTGAAGCTTCACCGGGTCCGCATGATTCGCATTATCTGTTCAAAGATTTCGTGAAGCTGATGGAGGAATGGAAAGGGTGAGGAAATGTTCTTTCATCAAGTTCTCACATTTGTAAGATCTAATTCTTAAATTAAGTTGTCATCCCGAGCAAAGCGAAGGATCTGCAGTTTGAGCGCCGAGAAACATTATTACGTTTACGTCATGGCCAGCCGGTCGCTGAATCTATACACCGGCGTGACGAATAGTGTTTATCGCCGCGCCTTGCAGCATAAGAATGGCGAGATAGATGGCTTCACCAAGAAGTACAAGATCAATCGGTTGGTTTACTACGAGGTGTTCGAACACATTGGGAACGCCATCGCCCGCGAGAAACAAGTCAAGGCCTGGACTCGAACAAAGCGGTTAGCTCTGATCAAGTCGACGAATCCGACATGGCAAGACTTGGCTGAGGATTGGGGCGGGAAGGCGGAACTGCAGATCCCTCGCGTTGCTCGGGATGACAACTCTTTAAACAGAACCGAATCCCCGGAAGAGTCGTTGAGTATTGAAAAGCCGTCGGGCTCGGAAAACAAAGTTGCGCCCGTAAGCGAGCCTGAAGTTTTCCCGCCCCACAACAAGAACAAAACTGCATAAATGCCCAAACGCACTGACATCTCGAAAATCCTGATCCTTGGCTCTGGCCCCATCATCATTGGCCAGTCGGCGGAGTTTGATTACTCCGGCACGCAGGCCTGTAAAGCCCTCAAGTCGGAAGGCTTCGAAGTGGTGCTGGCCAACTCGAATCCGGCCACCATCATGACCGACCCGGAGGTTGCCGATCGCACTTACATCGAGCCGCTCACGCGCGAATATCTGGAAGAGATTATTCGCGTCGAGCGTGAAATGTCGCCAGGCGCTGGCTTCGCAATCCTTCCCACGGTCGGAGGACAAACCGCGCTCAACCTAGCAATCGAGCTTTCTGACGGCGGCGTGCTGGAAAAATATAACGTCCAACTCATCGGGGCTCAGATCAGCGCAATCAACAAAGCTGAAGATCGTCTGGTTTTTAAAGACGCGATGCAGAAGATCGGACTCGATGTTCCCAAGTCGGCGCTGGTGAACAATCTGAAAGATGGCCTCGAATTCGCCGGCAAAATCGGTTTCCCGGTGATCGTCCGCCCATCTTTCACTCTCGGAGGCAGCGGCGGCGGTATCGGTTACAACCGCGAAGAATTGATGGAAGTGCTGGCCCGCGGCCTCGATTTCTCTCCAGTACACGAAGCCCTGATCGAAGAATCCGTGCTGGGCTGGAAAGAGTATGAGCTCGAGGTGATGCGCGATTCGAAGGACAACGTCATTATCGTTTGCTCGATTGAAAACTTCGATCCGATGGGCGTTCACACCGGCGACTCGATCACCGTCGCCCCGGCACAAACCCTCACCGACCGTGAGTATCAAGCCATGCGCGACGCCGCCATCGCAGTGATTCGCGAGATCGGTGTGGAGACGGGTGGATCGAATATTCAGTTTGGCATTCATCCCTCCACCGGCCGCATGGTCGTAATCGAGATGAACCCGCGAGTCTCGCGGTCTTCCGCTTTAGCCTCGAAGGCTACCGGTTTCCCCATCGCCAAGATTGCCGCCAAGCTGGCCGTGGGCTACACGCTCGACGAAATCCCCAACGACATTACGCGTAAGACGCCAGCCTGTTTCGAGCCTACGCTCGATTATGTCGTAGTAAAAATCCCCAAATGGCAATTCGAAAAATTCCCCGGGGCAGATGAGAACCTCGGCCCGCAGATGAAATCTGTAGGCGAAGTAATGGCCATTGGGCGCACGTTCAAAGAAGCATTGATGAAGGCGGTGCGCGCCCTGGACACGGGCAAGCGCATCGGCGGAGAGAAAATCGAGCCTAAGATTCTCACCCAGCGGTTGGGGCCGCTCCCTAGAATGATGACTTTCTTTTTCTTAATCGGCGCCGCTTCATCCTCTTCTTCGTAAGTTGAATAGAGGTAGGGCGTGTAGCTTTCGAATTCGGCCGCGCATGTGTCGACACGCTTATACACCGGCTTTAGCCCGTGCTTCTTTCGTTGATGGCGGACTTTGTCCTGGTCTCCTTTGCCGCTAAGCCGCCAAGTTGCCGCCAGACGCCCGTCGGAAAAGCCCATGC
>Ga0206956_1048_pt1 | contig 36406 bp, 30 predicted proteins | sample Alteio_BWOrgHeat_35_FD_153252 | JGI IMG/M metagenome (GOLD analysis project Ga0206956, IMG submission 153252) | Enriched cells from forest soil in Barre Woods Harvard Forest LTER site, Petersham, Massachusetts, United States -... | ecosystem: Environmental > Terrestrial > Soil > Temperate forest >...
CCGTGGCCTCGTTCCGGTGACCCTCGGTCTGGTCGTCGCCAGCGGCACCGTGATGGCGCGCACCGCCGACGTAAGTTGGCAAGCGGTGACGGTGACCGCCGCCGCCGCGATCCTCATGCTGTCCACGCGGGCGAACCCGTTATGGATTCTCTTTGCTGGCGGTGCGCTAGGGGGTCTGGGTCTACTATGAGCGCCGCGTTGGCATGGCCAGGGGCTCCTCTGGCGGTCTTATCCGCCGTCCTGTTTGGGGCGAGTACGCCTTTCGCCAAGTCGCTTCTCGGCGACGGCATTGATCCTTGGCTGCTCGCGGGCGTCCTCTACCTTGGTTCGGGTATCGGCCTGACCATCGTCCATATCGGCCGGCGAGTGATTGGTCTCAGCGCAGCCGAAGCGCCCCTTCGGCGCGCTGACTTACCGTGGCTCGGGCTCGTCGTGTTGAGTGGTGGGGTCATTGGCCCCGTCCTGTTGATGATCGGGTTGTCGACGACATCAGCTTCCTCGACCGCACTGCTGCTAAACCTCGAAGGTCTCGCGACGATGGCAATCGGGTGGTTGGCTTTCCATGAAAATGTGGATCGCCGTCTCCTGATAGGCGCAGCGGCAATCTTGGCTGGCGCTGTGGTTCTGTCCTGGCAAGGCGGGCCGGGTGGGCTTGGATTGGGCGCGCTAGGCATTGCTGGAGCTTGTCTTGCCTGGGGCATCGACAACAACCTCACTCGCAAACTGAGCGCCGCCGATCCGGTACAGATCGCCTTAATCAAAGGGCTGGTCGCCGGGGCGGTAAATCTTGCGCTGGCCCTGACATCCGGTGTGCATTTGCCATCGACGGGCGCGCTCGGTGGTGCGCTGTCGATTGGCTTCCTCGGGTATGGCGTCAGCTTGGTTCTCTTTGTGCTCGGGTTACGTCATCTGGGCGCGGCGCGGACAGGCGCATACTTCTCGACGGCCCCGTTCGTTGGAGCGGCACTGGCGGTCGCGATGTTCCACGAAGACATCACGGCGCGGCTGGTCGGTGCGGGCGTCCTAATGGCGGTCGGTCTCTACCTCCACCTTTCGGAAGCGCACGAGCATCTACACGAACACGACCCGATGGATCATGAACATCGTCATGTTCACGATGTTCATCACGCGCACGAACACGGCCTGGATGATCCGGCCGGGGAACCCCATAGTCACCCGCATCGGCATTCGCCGCTGCGTCATCGGCATCCCCACCACCCGGATTTGCATCACCGGCACGGACACGCGCACGTTCGTTGAGCAAGGATCGGCCTCAGGCGTCCGTTTTCGGCTTCTCGGGCGGAGGAGCCCGCCGGGGAACTCGGCTGAACGGCGTAGAGAGTTTCTTCCGAAGATCAAAGCCATGCCGGGCGAGGGATGAGGTGCGGCTCATCGCGCCCACGCCTTCTCGATGCCGGCGGCGGCGATGCTCAACGGCACCAGACAAAAGAGCACCGCGAGGAGCGGCAAGCTGCTGAAAGCCATGAGCGTGAAGGCGAGCGCCGCGAAGAGCACTGCTGCCGGGCGGTTGCGGTGCGGTGCGAGCAACCTAAGTCCGGCCGCGATGAGAAGCCCGGCTGCGGTCGCCGAGATACCACCGAGGATGTTTCGGAGTACCGGCATGTGGGCGTATTCGAGGTAGAGCGTACCGAGTGCGAGACCGACGCTCCACGGGATGAGGATGAAACCGCAGAGGGCGGCGATGGCCCCGATCCCGCCGCGCAGCTTGGCTCCTGTGCACACGGCGATGCCGACGATGTTCGGCCCTGGCATGAACTGACAGAGACTCACGATGTCGGCGAAGTCGGCCTCGCTGAGCCAACGCCGTCGATCCACGGCAATTCGGCGTGCCCAGACGAGACCACCGCCGAAGCCGAACAGCGAGACGGTTAGAAATGCCACGAACAGGGCGGACAGACTGACCGGCGTCACTGAATCGTGCGGGGCCAATTCGGAGGCCGCTTTCGTCTGCCATCTCGTGAGTACCTCCCAATGAACGAGATCGGGCCACGGTTCTATTTCGGGTGCCGACACCATCACCCTATTGACGGATCGGAGTGCATGCACAATTTTGAAGGCAAGGGGTTGACCGCGATCACCCCTTGAAGCTTTGGCTCAAGCATCGCGTCCGAACTCCAGTCGATGGAGAGGACGTATCATGCCAACGCCAGATGCTATCACCGCTTCCCAGCTTTCTCGCCTGATCGGTACGCCCGACGCGCCGCTGGTGATCGACGTGCGGACAGAGGACGATGTCGCCGCCGATCCGCGACTCCTGCCAACTGCTACCCGCAAAGACCACCGCACAATCGCATCCTGGGCGGGTGAGTACGCTGGCCGGTCGGTCGCCGTCACATGCTTACGCGGCGGCAAGCTCGCCCAAGGCACGGCCTCATGGCTTCGTCATGCCGGCGCGCGCGCAGAGTTCCTCGAAGGCGGCTTCGACGGCTGGGTCGAGTCCGTGGGACTTCTCGTTTCACCAGCACGAGTACCTGCTCGTGATCCTCTCGGCCGTACCCTATGGGTCACCCGCTCGCGGCCCAAGGTCGACCGGATAGCCTGCCCCTGGCTGATCCGCCGCTTTGTCGATCCCGACGCGGTCTTCCTGTTCGTCGAACCATCTCAGGTGCTCGACGCGGCCGAATATTTCGGCGCAACGCCGTTCGATGTCGAAGGTGTGTTCTGGAGCCATCGCGGCGACGCCTGCACCTTCGATGTGATGATCGAGGAATTCGGGCTTCACTCGGAGGCGCTGTCACGGCTGGCGATTATCGTTCGCGCCGCCGACACCAATCACCTCGAACTCGCACCGCAGGCGGCGGGGCTCCTCGCTGCCTCGCTCGGCTTGTCGCGCATGTACCGCGATGACCTCGCCCAGCTTGATGGTTCGATGGGCCTCTACGACTCCTTCTATCGCTGGTGTCGGGATGCAACGCGAGAGGAGCACAACTGGACTCCGGGAGAGCGGGTATGACCGACGCCGGCATTCCGGCGCGTCGCCCGATCCGCGAAATCGTCCTCTACTTCCTTCGGTTGGGAACAATCGGATTCGGTGGGCCAGTTGCCCTGGTCGGGCTGATGGAGAAGGAGCTTGTCCAGGAACGGCAATGGTTGACCAAGGAAGAAATGCGCGACGCTGTCGCGGTCAGCCAGTCGCTTCCGGGGCCACTTGCGATCCAGGTAGGCATCTTCATCGCCTACCTGCGTGGCGGCTTCTGGGGAGCCTGGGCCGGCGGCTGGGCGTTCATCCTGCCGAACTTCCTGATCGTCTCGGCGCTCGGGGCGCTCTATGTCCATTTCGGCGGACTCAGTTGGATGACCGGGGTCTTCTATGGCGTCGCCCCGGCCGTGATCGCACTAATCGCCCACTCCTGCTACCGGCTGGCGAAGCTCGGGATGGACGACTGGTTTCAGTGGGTGATCGCCGCCGCCTGCTTCATCGTCACGATCTGGCTGGAGGCTGAGGTCGCCATCCTGTTCATCGGGGCAGGCATCCTCGGCATTGCCTATTACGGCTCGCTATTCCGCCGCGCCAGCGCACCGACCTCGTTGCTGGCGCTACTTCCAGTCGGGATCGGCACCGCGATATCGCCGGCTGCGGGCACGCTCTGGCAGCTACTCGTCTTCTTTCTCAAGGCTGGTAGCCTGACCTTTGGCAGCGGCCTCGTCATCGTCCCATTTTTGGAGAAAAGTCTCGTCCAGGAATACGGCTGGTTGAACCCCCGCGAGTTCCTAGTCGCGGTCGCTATAGGGATGATGTCTCCGGGGCCGGTTGTCATTACGGCGACCTTTGTCGGCTTCCTGGTCGCCGGGTTTTGGGGATCGCTCATATCCACAATTGGCATCTTCCTACCGTCATTCATCCTGATCCTGATCGTCGCTCCGATCCTGATCCGCCACCGCGCCAATCCGAACGTCCAGGGCTTCGTCCAAGGCGCTTACGGCGCAGCTATCGGCACAATCCTTGGTGCCTGCGTGCTGCTCGGCAAGGTCGCCATCGGGGACTGGCTGACCGCGCTCATCGCGGCCGGCAGTCTTGCGGTGCTGTTCCGGTTCAAGGTCATCAATCCGCTGTTGATCGGCGCGACGGCTATCATCGGTCTGATCGCCTTCCCGCTGCTCCAGCCGGATTGGGCCATGATCAAATGACGGCTCGCCAATCCCGTCGATTGCCGGGCATCTGACCGGGACGCATCTCGTTACAGCCGGGTTCCACGCAGTCGCCCGGCGACGCTAAGGCATTCTGCCCAAGCACTGCTCATCGTCCCGCCTGCCGGGTCGAGAGCTTGTGGCGGAATCACTCCTTCCAGTTCTCGGTCTACTGGGCGGCATGGAGAACCCAATGCCTGATGTCACCCTTTTCGGCTTTCCGCGTAGCGTTTATGTGCAGATGGCGGGCATCGTCCTGACCCATAAAGAGGTGCCGTACGACTTCCACGACCTCGAAACGGAGATGAACACGCCGAGTCATCTCCGACTGCACCCATTCGAGCGGGTACCGATCCTTCGGCACGGCGATTTCACGGTCTACGAGACCAGCGCGATAGTCGCCTATGTGGACGATGCGTTCGACGGCCCGAAGCTGACGCCTGCGGCCCCGCAGACGCGGGCGCTGATGAACCAGTGGATGAGTGCGATCAACGGTTATTACTACCCGTATCTGATCTATCACGTGTCACACGAGCGCAACGTCTTCCCCCAGCTTGGCATTGAGACCGACGAGAAGGTGGTGGCGCACGCGATGCCCAAGGTCGAAATCTGCCTCCAGGTGTTGGAGCGGCAGCTATCTCGCAGCGGGGCGTTCCTGCTCGGGCCGGACTTGAGCCTCGCCGATTATTTCATGCTGCCGATCATTCATGCCTTCGGCTTCTCGCCCGAAGCGCAACAGAGGTATCCGGGGCTTCCGGCGATCCGTGCGTGGCGCGAGCGGATGGAAGACTTGCCGACGATGAAGCGGTTTCGTGCCGCGCAACCGCCGCGAGGGCCAATCGAGCACGCCCGCAGGTGGGTCGAGACGCACCGGCCGACGTACTGATCGGGGATGCGGGGATGGCAGACTCCCCGTCAGAGGCTCCCCTCCAAGCTCTGCTTTTCAGCATGTGCGGGTATCGGCCCGCACAGAAGGAGAGCAAATGACTTACGAAATGAAGCCACTGCCGTGTGAGCCGACAGATATCAAAGGTATGTCCGAGCGGCTAATCACCAGCCACTACGAGAACAATTATGGTGGCACGGTGCAACGCCTTAATGCAATCACCGCTCAACTGGCAGAACTCGATTTTTCTACTGCACCAATCTTCGCCATCAATGGCCTCAAGCGCGAAGAACTGATCGCTACCAACTCGATGATCCTACATGAACTGTTCTTTGGTTCTCTCGGTGCCGGTGGCGAGCCCGAGGGTGCACTACGCGACGCGATGATCCGCGACTTCGGCGGCATCGAAGCGTGGATCACCGAATTTGGTGCAATTGGAAAAGCGCTTCGAGGTGGATCGGGTTGGGTGCTGCTGACGTGGTCGCCGCGCGACCGCAAGCTCGTCAATCAATGGGCGGTAGATCACACCACGACCTTGGCCGGGGGCCAGCCGATCCTCGCGCTCGATATGTACGAGCACTCCTATCATATCGATTATGGAGCGGGAGCCGCAGCCTACGTGGACGCCTTCATGGCAGCGATCAACTGGCCAAATGTGGGGCGGTTATTCGCCGACCTTCGTCCCTGACCCACAGGTACCCCCGGCGCGCTCACATTCTCCGGATACGCCAGCGAGCCGGTTGACTGGCCATTTGGCTTGCGAGAGGGTGCGCGTGCGGGGTTTGCCGCGATCACCCCGTCAGGCTTCGGCCCAAGTATCGCGTCCGGTCTGCTGTTGCGGAAAGGACGCGCTATGCCAAAGGCCAACGCAACCATCCCCTCACGGCTTTATCGTTTGTTCGGCCCCGCTCTTGTCGGCGTGGTCGCTCTCGCATTCGCCTCTGCCGTCGCGGCCGATCCCGTTTGGGACAAGGTCGGCGAGATCATCGGGAAAACCGGCACCGAGATGACCGGCGGCGTCTACCGGATTGCACTGCCGCGAACGGACATCAAGGCCACGCTTGATGGGGTCGACCTCAAGCCGGGTTTCGCGCTCGGTGGCTGGCTGGCGTTCGAGAAGATGAGTGACGCGACGATGGTCATGGGTGACCTCGTGCTGACTTCGGAAGAGGTCAACCCCGTCATGGCGAAGCTCTTGGCAAGCGGCATCGAGGTCACCGCCCTTCATAACCACCTGCTCCGTAACACGCCGTTCACCATGTACATGCACGTCTATGGGCACGGCGACGCCGTGAACCTGGCGACGGCGCTGCACGAAGCGCTCGCCATGAGCAAGACACCGCTCGTATCGACCACACCGCCGGCCGCACCTCCACAGATCGATCTCGACACGGCCGCAATCGATCAGATTCTCGGTGCGAAAGGTGCCAATAATGGCGGCTTTTACGGGTTCGGCATCCGTCGTGCCGAGCCGATCACCGATGCCGGGATGACGGTTCCGGCCGCGATGGGATCGGCCATTGCGATCAACTTCCAGCCGACCGGCAACGGGAGGGCCGCGATCACCGGAGACTTCGTATTGATCGGGTCGGAAGTCGAGCCTGTCATTACGGCGCTACGCCAGAGCGGTATCGAGGTCACCGCGATCCACAACCATATGATCGACGAGCAGCCCCGACTGTTCTTCGTCCATTTCTGGGCGAACGACGACGCGAAGAAACTCGCCGAGGGTCTGAAACAAGCCCTTTCGCACGTCAACATCGCCAAGAGTTAGCCGTGCTCGCGCGGGGTTTCGCCCTTTTCTTGGGCGCGGTCATGTCGATCTCTGCCAGCGCTCAGTCGCCTCCGGCACCCCTGGTGCTGGAGGCGAAGATACCGTTGGGTTCGGTGAGCGGTCGCATCGACCATCTCGCGGTCGATCTCAAACGTCAGCGACTCTTTGTTGCCGAACTCGGCAATGACAGCCTCGGTATCGTCGATCTCACCGCTCAGAAGGTACTACGCACGATTATCGGACTGAGTGAACCACAAGGGGTCGCGTACGAGCCGACGACCGATACCGTCTATGTCGCCAATGCGAGTGATGGATCGGTTCGGCTACTGCGCGGCGAGGATTTGGCGACGGTCGGCCGGATCGACCTCGGCGATGACGCCGACAATGTGCGCATTGACGGTGTACGGAACCGCGTGGTCATCGGCTATGGAAAGGGTGCGCTCGCCGTAATCGATCCGGCGACCAGGACAAAGATCGCCGACATCCGTCTCAAGGCTCACCCCGAGGGTTTTCAAATCGATGGTGATCAGGTCTTCGTCAATATGCCGGATGCTCGTCTCATTGAGGTTGTCGATCTCGGGAAGAGCGAGGTGATCCGGTCTTGGCCGACGCAATCGAACCGCTCGAACTTTCCGATGGCCATCGACCGTGATGCGCATCGGCTCTACGTCGTCTTTCGCAGCCCCGCTCGACTGCTGGTCATGTCTACGGCCGATGGGAGCAGTCTCGACAGTCTCGAAACATGCGGCGATGCCGACGACGTGTTCGTCGATGCGAAGCGCCATCGGGTCTACGTAACCTGCGGCGCAGGTGTAGTCGATGTGTTCGAGGAGCGTGCCGGCTCTTATCAGCGGGTGGGTCAAGTACCGACCGCGTCTGGGGCACGGACATCATTGTTCGTGCCCGAAATGGACAGGTTGTTCGTCGCGGTGCGCACAGCCGGAGGTGAGCCGGCGGCGATCTGGGTATACCGACCAGCCCCATAGTCATCGATTTTTCATCGACGGCGAGCGCCGCGTTCAGCTTTGCCCGCCGTTGACGACGATCACTATCGGTTGTCGATCAGCAGTGCTACGCCGGAGACGAGTAGAAGTAGAAGCACGACGCGCCTAAAGCCGGTCTCACCGAGTTTGCCGAAAAACCTGAGACCAAGCCACGTACCAGCAGCCAGCGCCGGCAACCCGATCAGGAAGAGACCAACCATATCGCGGCCGACCATCCCGGTTCCACCGAGCCACAAGGCGGTCATCAGGAACACCGAAACGCCGACTGGCTGAAAGACCGCGCGTTGCTCGGGCGGCGTCCAGCCTCGAACCGTGCACCACACCGTCGCAACGATACCGGCAAGGCCGGTTGCGCCACCGATGACCCCGTTGACGACGCCGACCGTACCGTCTGCCATCCTGCCCGCCCCGGCTATCGAGCCGAGTTTGGGACGGATCAGGCTGTACAGACTGAACACGACGAGCAGTACCGCGACCCCCAGGCGAAGGCTCGTTGGCGACGCCCAGCGTAGGATCGCACTGCCGATAGGCACGCCAATCGCGCCACCGATGAAAAACGGCCACAGCCGTTCGAGCTTAATCGCCTGCCGGAGTTTCCAGACGGCGACCCCTTGCACGATCAGTCCGTATGCCACGATCAGCGTCGCCGTTTGAGCCGGAGACAGAAAGTGTAGCCACACCCCGGCCGCTATGATGCCGAAAGCGAAGCCGGCGAGCCCCGCAACGAACGAAGCGGCGAACGTCGCGGAGACAAACAGAATCAGATCGAGAACATGAAGGTCGCTCATCGCATACCCCATCGCTACCTCGTGGCTACCGCCACGAAGGGATAGGGCAACGCTTGACCGGGTTAGCGGTTGAGGGGTGGTTGCCGGCGACCTGACAGGATGTTCCTGCGGAGACCAAGCAGAGTCAACTTACGATTGCCAGAAGGCGCGGCCCTATGGTGGGCCGGCGGCATGTACAAGAAATATACATCGGCGCTATACAGCGAGCCCAACCACCCTCCCCCTAAGCTCTTGAAATTGCTTATGCGAGAGTGATTGGCGTCCCCAAGGGGATTCGAACCCCTGTTACCGCCGTGAAAGAGGGGCAAAGCGGCATTTCTTGGACCTCAATGGACAGAAGTGGGCGCTATAAGTCTATGTTATAGCGTCAACATAGGTCCAGGGCAGTCCATCCTTGTATCGCTACATCCGTGCAGTATAATTGCCGTACGTCTCTTCGAGACGGCGATAATGGCGTGCTGATGGCCCGGGCTGTACGTAATGCGAAGATCGACACCCGGTCCGCTCGGGTGAAGCTCGCCGAACGTCGCGAGCCCTATTGGACCGTGCTATCGGCCGGATGTGCGCTCGGCTATCGCCGAGGTACAAAGGGCGGAACTTGGATTGCCAAATACCGCGACGCGGACGGCAAGCGGTATCTCGAAGCACTTGGCGCGGCCGATGATGCCCGCGATGCGGATGGCCTTAGCGTCTTCAGCTTCGCTCAGGCGCAAGAGCGCGCGCGGGCCTGGTTCGACCAGAAGGCCAGGGAACAGGCCGGTGACTTCGTCGCGTCAGGCCCCTACTCCGTCGGCGCCGCGCTCGCCGACTACCGCGCCGACTATGTGCGTCGAGGCGGCAAGGCAGTGGATCGATTTGATTGGTCGTCGGCAGCGTGGATCGGGCCGGAGCTTGGCACGGTGCCGCTGGATCGGCTGACAAGATCACGCATCGTCGCGTGGCATCAGAAGATTGCTCAAACGCCACCGCGGCTGCGCAGTAAGGCTGGTGCGGCACCAAAGTACCGGGAAGCCGACGATACTCCCGAAGCGACGCGTCGACGCCGCTCTACGGCGAACCGGGTGCTTACGATCCTGAAGGCGGCGCTCAATCATGCGCACCGGGAAGGTCGCTGTGCGAGTGACGATGCGTGGCGCACGGTGCGTGCCTTCCGCGAGGCTGATGCAGCCAAACTGCGCTACCTCTCAGATGATGAGTCGCGCCGACTGGTCAATGCGTGCCCGGCCGATTTTCGGGTCCTGGTGACGGGCGCGCTGTTGACCGGCTGCCGCTATGGCGAGTTGGCCGCGATGACGGTGGATGATTTCAACCCCGATGGCGGCACCCTGCGAGTGCGCATCAGCAAGAGTGGTAAGCCGCGTCATGTCGTACTGACTCAGGAAGGGCGCGACTTTGTCGCGGCCCTCGTCCGCGGGAAGCACGGCAGCGCCCGCCTGTTTCTCCGCCGCAACGGAAAGCCTTGGGGAAAGTCGGAGCAACAACGCCCCCTCGCGACCGCTTGCGTGGGGGCAACAATTGATCCGCCTGCCAACTTCCATGCTTTACGCCACTCTTACGCCAGCCGGTTGGCAATGAAAGGGGTGCCTTTGGCCGTGATCGCCGCACAGCTGGGCCACAGCGACACCCGCATGGTCGAGAAGCACTACGGGCATCTGTCGCCTGGCTATGTCGCCGACACTGTCCGCGCAGCCTTCGGGGCCCTTGGGATCGTACCGCCCTCGAACGTTGTGTCGATCGGGGCGGCGAACTAACGGCCGAAATCAGAAACCGCGGATTTGATTACCCGCCCCCAGCGCTAAGGAGCCACCGTAACAGTGGTTGTCGCGTGCAAATCCGTCGCCGTCTTATTCAAGTTCAGGAGGATCTCAACGAGCGACAACACCTCAAGCGAATGGTCGCAGGGGGCCGCCGCCGCTTTCTTATAATCCGTGGTCTGAAAACACGCTCCAGGCGCGTGAACCGAATAGCGGGTATCGTCATCCGAGATCGTCAGCGCCACAGGACCTGTCGTCGCAGTCGAACCCGATGAGTCGATCGCAAATAGTACATTTCCCGTGTCACATTCTCCGGCTTCTGGATTTCGGTCCCCGGGCTTCGGGCCGGTTAGCGTAATGCAGCGCGAGCCCCTAGCTTCAGCGCTCCTCAGCCGTTGGTATCGAGAAATCGCGCCAAGAAACTTCATGACTCCGTAGACCGATCGCAATGTCAAAATGTCAGCTGCCGGTGTGGTTGATATGCTCGTTGGGTCTACAACAACTTCGGAATCGCTACATATATTTGCGCTCTTGGTATATCTAGGCGTTAATCCGGGAGAAACGACCAACGCAAAGGTTTTATTATTCGAAGTTGATAAAGGTTCACCATTTGCCTTGGCGTAGCACAGCGCCACCTTTTGAGACACCGAGTACAAGAGCACCTTGCTAGTGTCCTTTGAGTCGGTTCTTATAGAGAATTTAGTGGGATCAAACCCAGCCAAATCCTTAACTGCCGGCTGTCCGAGAGGACCATTAATTGGGGTTAGTTCGCGATAAGAATGAGTATGAAAATTCTCGATGTCGGCTACGTATCCTAAATAATTAAAAAACTTCTGGTCGGATGGGTTGTTAATAAACGTTTGCTCGTTTGTCTTGACCCCAGAGAAGAGCGTCAAAAGAAGCACGCGTGGGTCTATGCCGAGGTTCAGAAAGTACTCCACGACTTGAGGATCCATAGGAGACATAACGCCTTTCCAGAAATTTTGAGTGTCGAGCGAATTGACATCAAATGACGGAGCGGTCTGAGCACTTACCTGGGGATTTATGCCTATGCGGGTGGTCGACGCCCGCAAAGGCCCAGCCGGTATCGATGCTCCGATTTGGCCGTTTAGCTGTATCGACCCATGAATATTCACAAGATCGGAGAAGTGGATCGGTTCGCCTTTTTCCGCCCGCACAATGTTGGACAGGACGATCTGATTATCGACGGCGGTTTCCGCATTATGATAGTCCGCCACCGCACCATTCACCGAAGAGCCGAGGGAAGGAATGCAAGAGCCACACATCAGGCTCATTATGAGAATTCCGCAGACTCGTGTTTGAACGAGCAACGTCACCTCCCTTGGATGACTAAGATTTCGGTTCTGGTTCAACTGCCAGTTGGAGGCTAGTCCATACTCCTTCAGATTGTAAAGAGAGGAGGCTACTCTCTTAGAGTATCCTTTAGGTCACCAGGGAGACGTTTCCCGGTTGCGACACAACATCCATGCCCTACTCGGCCGTAAGGCCATAGCGCCGCTAATAGCCAAGGAATTGGCGGCTTGGGGCGATGCCATTGGCAAGCGCGTTGCACCGGCCACGGCGAACCGGACGGCAACCGTTCTCAAAGCGGCGTTGAACATGGCGGCCGACAACGACAAGGGTCTTGATCGCCATGCAAGGGAAACCGGCCTCGCGGCGATTAAGGATGCGACCGCTGCGCGCAACGAAGCCCGAAGCTAGCGCCGAAAGCTGTCGCTCGCTTCTTTAATCGCCGCGACTGGAGGGGCGCCGATTGCTGATAATTTCTGCCCTGTCCACATGGTCGGGAACCCAGTTGACCATATCACACGCTTGGAAGTCGTGCTTCAACGGGTTGGCGACACACAGTTCTTAGCCATCCAGAGGTAAAGGCGCCGGGTCGCACATGGCATATAGGTGGATCTGCTCCGGGAGACCGCGAAGCCGATGCACACCGCGGTCTTCAAAGGTAAGCCCCGATCCGGCGACCAGGTCACATACCGTCTGTGATACATAAGCTTCGCCCGGTATCGCCGCGGACGCGATCCGCGCTGCCACGTGAACTGCACGGCCGCTGATGGCACGGTCCTTCAAATAAACTTCACCGACATGGATGCCGCTGCGCAATGTCAGGCCGAGCGGTGCAATCGTGCGTGTAATTGCCGCTGCACAGTGAATTGCACGTGTTGGACTATCGAAGATGCTTATGAAGCCATCGCCCGGGTTTCCGACTTCCCGGCCGGCAAATCTCGCAATCTGACCCCGTATCGCGTCATTGTGCCGATTGAGTAACGAGCGCCAATCCCGATCGCCCATTTCGGTTACCCATCGGGTGGAGTCGACGATATCGGTTATCAGCAGAGTCGCAAGCACGCGGTCATGCTCGACGGAAGTCGAAACGCGTTGGCTGCTGGAACGGCGCATCGCAGCCCCAGACATTCTGCGCAGGAGGGATCGCGCGGCCAGGAGGGCGCGGTTGGCTGTCCGATTGGGTTTCCAGTTCCGACCGGACAAGCTTGCGCTGGCTTCCGTGAACACAATGCTGGGCCCCGGCTCCGATGGGGCTCGGTAAAGTCCCGCGTACTCCCGTACCGATCTTGCTTCCGCCTGCTCGATCCAGCGCAGTTGAACACATTCTCTCATGGTCATCTCCAGAGCGCTTTTTGGCCGGCTGTCCTGCCAGTGCGCCGGAAGATCCCAGGGCACCATCAGAGCGGCGTGAGCGATCCGGTACTGCCCCGTAAAAAAGATGTGAAAAACGCGCCTGGAGCACTCGAACTCGAAGCCGCCGTATATGGGTATCGCCTTGCGCCAAATTTGCGGAGCTGGAGCGCGCCAAGTGAATAGGTCCTGTGCGGGACCTTGCCGTTTTTAACAGGCAGAAACGAGGCGCCTCGCCAACTACCGCGGCGACATCGCCGCATCCGCCCTCGACCACACGGTGGATAGCGCTGCTTTCGGCCTGTTATCGTCAGACCCTCACAATCCTGTAAGATTCCGGCGATCGGGAAGCGAGAGCGCTATGGGTCGATCCGCTTCTTGTAGGCGGGTTCGAAGAGCAATCGGCCAGCGCCGAAACGCAAACGCCGTTGGAATGTTGGTTTATAAGGTCCTTGCGGCCCGCAACCGGCCCCCTTCGGACCGGAAATATCTTTCAAGAAAGAAGCGACCGAGCCCCCTCGTCCGATCTCGTCAGCCAACGCCCTCACCGCGAGCGGCGCCGCCACGCTGGTGCCGTTCAGATATATAACCGAGCCCGAATAGGTGCCAGTCCCGAGGATGCCCCAAAGCGCCCCACTCTCCTCGGCGACCGCGGCAAGGTCGGGCCCCACCCACCCCCACTCCGGCCGGGGCAGCTCCTCGGCCCCTGATGCCGAGTAGCTGATAGGCGTGCCATCGGAATGGCTATAGCCACCGACAACAAGAACGCCTCTTGCATAGGCGTAGGAACTGACGGTCCCCTGAAGTCTGACCATCGAGGCGGATTGAGCGGTTTCGTCGCTATTTACTGCCCCGGAGTCTGGATCGTAGCGTTCGTAGAGCGGATCGTCGAAATATGACTGCCGCCCTTTGCCGTGCGCGTACAAGCCGGGATCGTCACGGTGGATCTCTAAGTAGATATAGGGGTTGGCGCCGGTTTTCGGCTTGGACGCGGTTGTGTGAAAACGCTCGAGCTCGCGAGCATCAACTTCGATTTCCCACCCGCCGAAGGGTACAATGTGCTCGTCGCTGTCCTCATCGGCGGTCGGTCGTGTGGCGATCGTGATGCACTCGCGCCATGTGTTGCCTGGCCGCTTGACTATCCGGTGGTAGAGCCGCGCATAGACAGCATTGTCGATCTGCCAATCGATGACGTGGCCCAGACACGAGGACGGGCTGGTACCCACCAGGTCGCGCGGCGGCTTGAGGGTAACGTGAGTCTGTTGCTTGTTAACCTCGGTCGGCGGGCCCCAAATTTCGACAAAACTCGACGTCTTGTCATCGGGCTGGATGCGCCAGCACAGAGGTTCGCCTTTTTCCGTGCCGGGAGGTGACAATCGGGCGGATGTCCTGGTCAGCAGGAAGTTCCCCGCGGACAAGACAACCGTGCACAATGCGTCCGGCCCACCAGACCGGTAGGTCTCGACGAACTGCGTGATCCGGCGCTCCAGATCGCTCAGACCGTCCTTCGGCCCTGCCATGCTGGCCATGCTGCAGTTCACGATCAGCGGCAGTCGCGTCGCATTTTTCCTGTCTTGCGCGAGTTCGACAGACAACTCGTTGGCCTTCACGAGAATCCAGTCCAACGCACGTTTCAAGGATTGTGGCAGCCATGTATCTGACCGGGTCTCAGGGATCTGCGTCGGCACCTGAACCGCGAGAATGGGCCGGCTGTCGGGCACAGTCGCGCTCGAAGCCTCCGAGCCGGCAGCGGTATCAAGCATATGGGTACCGTGACTGGCTGACGCCCGCAGAGGTTGCCGTGCGTCCCAGCGTCCGATCTGGTCGAGGGCGCGGTAAACGGCTTCATCGTCGTCTGGATATTTGTCGAGAAACGTGTCGATCTGTTTGCCCGTCCAGCTACGAGCCAATAATTCGTTTCGTGGCCGCGGGTTGCACTCGTTTCCGCTGGGGCGGCGCAAATCGAGAAAATGCTTGATCCGCGTGTGGTTATCCGTCCTGCGGAAACGGCGATTGGCTATGCCGACCCCGTCGTCGATGATCGCAATGATGATGCGATCCCTTGAAATATCCTCCGAGCAATCTTGCTGTTTGCACGCCGGGACAAGACGGACGGGCGAAGCCAGAGCATCGGTGCCGGAAAGTTCCCACGCATCCTTCGACGGGTCTTCAGGGGTCTCGCGCGCCCGATCCCGGGCATGGTGGATCGCCAATCCTGCGTCGGTGATCTCAAAGTCGCGAAGCGCGCCGGAACAGGAGCTGTTGCACTCGAGCTTTTGAAGCGCCGGGAAGGCCTTATGAGGCACCAAGATATCGGCGCCGAGTCTGCTCATTTCCGGGTACGCCTGAAGCGCAAGGCATAGCGCGGCATGACTTGCCGGCGCCATCTTGGCCCCCGCCTTGATCAGATTCCGGAAGTCGCCCTGGGTGCCCCCCGGCGTAAAAGCTTCGTAAAGCTCTTTTGCTTTCCCGCGCGACAACTGCAGGGAGAACCACAACGGCTGGTCGTTATGGCCGATTTCGTATAGCCAGTGCGTTTCCGGTCGAATGCTATGCGGTGCAATATGCAGTTTTTCCCGCACCCATTGTCCGCTCATGTCGAACTCCCGTCGTCGACAGAATTCAGGTCCATTCCTCGGCGGCTCGATCCCATAACCAGCATAGCGGGCTGAATCGGCGGTGTGCCGTTACCACCTGAAAGGGGTTGCTGCGCGGCTGAAGGAACGAACAGGTAGTTATCTTGTTTTCAATAATATTAAAGATCTCACGCCACCTGAACTCTCGATCTTCGTAACTTTCGGCAATAAATTTCCAGCCCGTGAGTGTAATGGGGACAGGGTGGTTATGGCTGCCGCCCGGCGGTTTTGCCAGCGCTATGAAATAACGACCGAGTATGATTCCCATTACCATCCCGGCCGCCATGTCGACCGGGAAATGCACGCCTGCGATGACCCGGTTTACAGAAATTCGGGCTGCCAGCCGCAGAAGCATTTCTCGCCAAAAATGATCATTGGAGCCATAGACGTTCTGATCTTGCCGCGCTGACAGCTCACCGAGGACCGTGGCCATCATGAACGCCTCAACCGCGTGGCCGCCGGGAAACGAGCTGTGGCCGGGGGTCGGGATGATCGGCATTACCTGGGCGCTGAAATCAATCGGCCGCCGCGTGGCGAGCGCGTGTTTTGTACGCATCTGAATGGCCACGCAGGCGGTTCTGAGTACTTCGATCAGTTCCAGCGTATACCGGCTGCGATCGGGGCGCAGATCGCAAACACCGGCGAAAAATTGTACGAAATGCTTGGCTTGCGAAACGATTTCCGAGGCCCGATCGCGCCGCAAGTCAGAATAATCAAAAAGGTGAGAAAGCTGGCAATTGGCCAGGTACTCTGAAGGCGGACGAACCAGCTTTACCAGCTGATTCGTACCTTGACCCGAATTCGCGTTTCTCGAACGGTGTACTTCATGTACCCTTATTTTTGCTGCATGTTCATGCTGTGCGCAGACGATCTTGAGGTTCGACCAGAGTTCAAAATCAACCACCTGTCTGCGTACCCACGGCTCCCACTGTAACATTTGATGATTGAGATCGATATCGGGGTCATTGCCCGGCACCCCACTCAGCTTTCGAGGCCCGACGATCCCGTCGCGTGTCGAGATCATCGCGGCGGCAGCGGATGCAGACGGATTGCGGCCTTCGACCTCGCCAGTTTCACCAGTTTCGCCGGTCTCGCCGGTTTCGCCCGTTTCGCCGGTTAAAAATCGCGCTCTCGCCATCGTCGCCGCTCCCTTTGCTGATTGTCGTTGTTGAGCACCTGCTCGGCTTGCCGACGCGTTTGTTTCAAAGATGATGCGAGCGGCGTCGGATGGTTGCAATACGAGCGGCACGACGAAACCGCCGATTTCACGCCGATTTCACGCTGATCGAACGCATGGTGCAGCGGAACGTCGAGAGCTTACGGCTTCTCGCGCCTTCGGTGTTTTGCTAAAGGTAGGCGACTTAAGACGAGGCTGCTCCACCCATGGAAGACGAGGGGGGACGCCCGGAACTCCGGATTTTTGTTATCGGTGCGGTCCGGATTTTAGGGCCTGATGGCGAGGATCTCACGCCGCGCGGTCGCAAAGCCCGGGCGCTTCTCGCGATTCTCGCACTTACACCCACGCGTCGCCGCTCCCGGGCGGCGCTGCAGGATAAGCTGTGGAGCGATCGCGGCCCGGATCAGGGCGCAGCGAGCCTGCGGCAGACATTGACCGAAATTCGCCGCGCCTTCGGCGACCATTGTCGGGACTGCCTGGTCACCGATCTGCGAGGGATCGGGCTCGCGCCAGAACGGGTGACGGTCGACATCGAAACCACGGATTTATGCGAGTTGGCCAGAGCGGTCGAACCGCCGCGGTTGCTTGACGACATCGATATACCTGACGAGGAGTTCGAGGACTGGTTACGCCAGCAGCGTACGGCCTTTGAGCAACGTTTGATCTCCCTGAGACCGACGGCGATTGACCGTAAGAGCGAGTTGGAGCTGGCGTTGGCGTTCCCCGCACGTCCGCCAAACGCCGCTGGCCGTCCGTGGCTTCGGGTTCTGGCTCCGCTAATTGTAAACACCGAGGGAGGGCTGCTCTTCTCCCGCCTCGTCGCCGACCGCATCGCTCAAGGATTAGTTGATCAATGGGCGATCGATGTTCGCGACGACAGGCAGGATTTGCAAGGCATACAGCTCCGTGTTGAGGCCACTTCGATCGGCCGGGACATTGTGGTCAATGTCGGCTTACGAAGCGCCGATGACACGACGCAACTGTGGTCCGGATCCACCACGATCCCGCTCGGTTACAGCTTTGTGTCGGAAGCCCCGCCGCTGCAAGCCTTGATCAACCAAACGATCGTAATAGCCGGCTCTTATCTCAGCCGGTTAGGTCCGTCGTCTGATGCATCCCGCGCCTTCGTGATGGCATTTGACGCTACGCAACGCATGTTCAATATCGACCTCGACAATGTGAACCGGGCCGACGTTCTGCTCAGGAACGCCTATGAGCTGGACTCCAAGGCGGTATACCTGGCTTGGCGCGCTTACGATCGCATTTTTTACGTCGGTGAGCACATCCACACCGACCGTCGGCTCGTTGTCGATGAAGCAAAAGAACTGGCGAGGCGAGCATTGGAGGCAGACCCGCATAACGCCACCGTGCTCGCGCTGACGTCGTACGTATATAGCTTCATTCTTCATGAATTTGAGCTTGCGCATGAACTCGCAACAGCAAGCATCGCATGCAATCCCGCCCACTCGTTGGGTCATGCGTTTCTCGGCCGGGCGAAGGCCTATCTCGGCGACTACGATGGCGGCTATCGTGAGTCGCTCCGAAGTCTCGAACTCTCCGGGCAAGGACCGTACCGCTTTATGCTGCACGCGTTGTCCGGTTCGGCAGCGCTGCTTTCCGGCCGGTTCGAGGAAGCGGCCCGAGCCTCTGAAATGGCGTGTGCGCTCGCACCAACTTATCGCCACTCCCGTAGAACCCTAATACCGCTCTACCTGAAGCTCGGCCGACGTGAACAGGCGCGCAACGCCTTCGAGCAGCTCCGTCGCCTGGAGCCGACCTTCTCGCTCGATGCACTGCGCGAGACCTCTTACCCAAGCGCCGGAATTCGCGCATCTGGACTTTTGAGTTTCCGTGATCGCGATCTGTAGCCACGTCGCAAGGTCCATATTGGGGCATGACCGACTTCGTTGCCAACCTCCGCGCCCGGCAGCTATCGGCCGAAAAGCGGACGCCGTTCATCAAATAGGCACCGAGGGTCTCTTCTTTTTGATTGCTATCGCACCCTGCCGGATAGGCTATTCCGAACGCGCGGCACGGCACCGGGCTCTGCCGCAGCCACAGTGCGGACGCCGGGCGGAGGCGTGAGTGTACATTCCAAAATGGGTTCCGATATCCAAAGCAATTAATCATGTCCGCGCCGTTCAGGGGCTCAATCAGCCCGAGGCCCAGCACCTGCTCGTTCTTGCGCTTCGTGACGATGACGTGAAGGCGAGAGACGCTGACACAGGTAAGCCAATAGCACCAGAGCGCTGGCGGGACGTTGCGCGCAATCCAGTCCATATGCCGTCGCTAATTCGCATAGAGATCTGTGTGGAAGATGTATTGCGGCACTGGCCGGAGACATTAGATGCACGGCGAAGTGCCCAGGAAAGAATGACGGATCGACTCTCCATACCCGCGCTTGTTCCCGCGAGTACTGCGCTGTCGGAGACAATTGATTTTCTAAGGAGAGCCGACCGCCTCTCTCGCACCGACGCCGGCCGAACGCTTCGTGAAGAGGTCGAGTACGCTGCCTCGTTGAACCTCAGCGAGCGGGCAATTGAGTGCCTGCGGACGGCGTGTGCTGCGGGTAACCTGACGATGCTCGTGGTCGATCCTAACAGTGGGCAGCGCCAAGAGGTGCCAGCCGAATACTTCGATCAGCGACCTTTTGCCGATCTCGAGTTCGGGAGTGCCTTTTTTCGCGCCTGCGAGAAGCCTGAACTGGTTGCCGCCGATCCCCTGTTCAAACTGGTGCTTCGCTTCCGCGGATGGGTCCATGGGTTTATCGAACAGCCCTTTCGGGCATGGCTAAAAGATCCAACGATCGGCCCTCTTGCTGGTCCAACGATGCGCCCGTTTTTCCACTTCGCCGCTTTCGATGGAAGCATCCTTCGTGAGGAAACCCCGATGTCGCAACCTCCTCCCGGAAGGAGGGGTCGTAAGCGTGGGTCGGGAAGCATTAAAGACGAAGAACAGCTGTCGGCCATGCTGCATCTCCTACGCGCCGGTGAAGCAAGCACGGTGCTTGAAGCTGCCCGAAAGGTCGCCGCTGATGACATTAGGCAAGCTCAAAGCTCCAGTGCACTCGTCGATCGCCTCCGCAAAAAGTTTGCAAAGCTTTACGGCACAAGCCCGCCAACAGGTCAAACTTGGAGCGATATTGGACGCTAATTGGGTGGTAATGCCATTATTTCGGTCCGAATAAGAAAGCCAATATAAAGCCAATAAATCGCAAAATTAAATGAAGTAAGAGTAGTCCATCGACGACCAGATGGACGCCACAATGTCTAGAATGTCTATGCAACAGTCGGTTGCCGGCACGCCTGGGCACTTTGTTGAAGGTACGCCTACAACGCTTGCCTATGGGGTAATTGCTGCCGCGGCCGCACTCGACCTTTCTCGTTCGAGAATCTACGAGCTGATCTCTGACGGCGAAATTGGAGCCTGCAAGATTGGCAAACGTACGGTAATTCCAGCAAGCGAGCTAACCGCATTCCTCGATCGACATCGCGTCACTCGACTACCGGCCGAAATTGCAATTGCTCCGCTGCAAGGGCGCCTCGGCCGCGCGCGCGTCTCGCGGTAGCGCAGTGTCGTCTGCAGCGGATATTGCCCGCGCACTTGGCGGCGGATATCGATCCAGCACATGGTGGCGGTGTATTTGCCCTATTCACGGGGGCTGCCGCCCTACTCTGGCATTACGTGATGGCGAACACGGCCTGATCATTCATTGTCACGCCGGCTGCTCCCGTGAACTCATCCTCGCAGATCTACATCGGCAGGGTTTACGCGACGACACCGCGACGGCGCCTGGATCCTCGAACGCATGGGCAGAGTCTGCGGCGGCGCGGGAGCGTGATCGACGTCGGCGCATTCTCTGTGCGTTGGACCTCTGGGGGGAATGCCATCCACCTCAGGACACGCTCGTTGCGACCTACTGGCGCTCGCGAGGCCTCGCGGAACCGATCCCCTCCCCCATTCGCATGCACGAAATGATGGGCCACCGGGAGAGTGGCGCCCGACGCCCGGCAATGGTGGCGTTGGTGGAGCATGTCGAGCACGGGCCGGTAGGGGTGCACCTGACATACCTCGCGATCGATGGATCGATGCAGGCCACAGTCGAGCCGCGCAAGCGCTCCCTAGGCCAAATTTGCGGCTGCGCGGTACGGCTCGCGGATGCCGACCCCGCCCGAGCGCTGGTAGTCGCCGAGGGGATCGAGACAACCGCCAGCGTCATGCAGGCCACAAGTTTACCCGGCTGGGCCGCGCTGAGCGCTAACGGCATTCGCTCACTGGTCCTGCCGCCGGGCGTGTGTAACGTGTTAATCGCCGCAGACAACGATGCAAGCGGAGCCGGTGAGAGAGCCGCGCGAGATGCAGCTAAGCGCTGGCTCGGAGAGGGTCGCCGGGTTCGGATTGCAACCCCGCCCGAGCCGGGCACCGATTTCAATGACGTGCTCTTGGGGCGCCCCCATGCTCGGATCGCTGAGTCATCAAATGTCGCCGCATGACGGCGCCGAGGCTGTCCAGCTGATCATTAAGATGGCCGAGGAGGTGAACTGCCCCGATCCCGAGCCGTTATTCGAGCCAACCGAGGCAGAGCGTCCCTACCCGCTTGACGCGCTGCCGCCAATCATCGCCGAAGCAGTCGAAGAATACCGGGCTTATGGTCAGCAACCGCTCCCGCTAATCGCATGCTCCGCCATGTCGAGCGTCTCGCTCGTGACGCAGGGGCTGGTCGACGTTGCGCGAGATCGGCGTCTTGTTGGGCCCATCAGCCTGCATTTTTGCCAGGTGGCTGTGAGCGGCGAGCGCAAGACGTCGGCCGACCGAGAATTCAGCCGACCCATTCGCACGTGGATGCTGGAGCGTTGCGAGGCCCTCCAGCTAGATGTAGATCGGGCGCGGGCCACCCTCGCCGCCTGGGAGGCTGAAAGGGACGGGTTGCTGGGTAAGATCAAGAGCGCCAGCGGGAAAAAGGCGGCAGGCGCTGAGGCCAATCTCGTTGCGTTGAAGGCTCGGCTCGTGGAGCTGGAGTCCCGGGAGCCCGATCAACTGATCATACCGTCGCTTTTCTTCGAGGACACCAACGCCCAGCGCCTCGCCGTGGACATTGCCGGCGGTTGGCCATCGGCGAGCCTCTGGTCAGACGAGGGCGGTCTCGTTGTCGGCTCCCATGGAATGAGCGACGACAACCTGATGGGGTTCATCGGGCTGCTGAACCGGCTCTGGGACGGACAATCGTTTGAACGCCGCCGTCTAACCATGCCAAGCGCGTTTATTCAAGGTCGGCGCCTTACCGTATCGCTGATGATGCAACCGGTAGTATTTGCCCGACTCATCGATGCCGCCGACGGAGCCTCACGCGGCATGGGGTGGATCGCCCGAACCCTGCTAGCTTGGCCGAAATCATCGATTGGTTCGCGTCCTTACAGCGATGCGCCGAATGCGACGCCAGCGCTCGATCGGCTGCACCGGCGATTGAGAGAACTGCTGGATCTGCCGCTGCCGGTTAATGGACCGGAAATGGTGCTGACCCCACCGGTCTTAGATTTGGCCGCGCCGGCATTCTTGGTATGGCAATCTCTTCATGATGACGTTGAGGCCGAGTTGTCCCGTGCAGGTGAATTTGGCGCCATCGCCGACAGCGGGGCAAAGATCGCCGAGAACGCCGCGCGGATTGCTGCTGAATATCACGTCATGACCCAAGGACCAGGCGGAAGCATCGATGCGTCGACGATGGAGGGCGCGGCGGCCGTCGCGATCTGGCATCTCAACGAGGCGCGCCGCATCGTCGGAGCGAACGGTAAGCCACAGGGCGCGGCCGACGCCGAATTGCTGTTGGTGTGGCTGTTGCGGCAGTCCGAGAGTCAGATTGATCCCCGCGACATCCTGAACCGAGGCCCAAACCCTTTGCGAAACAAGGCTCGGCGCGATGCCGCTCTGAGAGTGTTAATCGAGAAGCATTGGATGACTGAGGTCAAAGTCGACGCGGCCACGAGGGTCGTGCTCAACCCCAAAGCAAGGGGCAAGGGATGAGCCTTGTCGACCGATGGCTCTCCCGGCCGATGTCGCAGCGTGTCGCAGAAGGTTTGCGACAGGAAAACTCGCGTAAAACCGCCAGTTTTTCTCCCATGTCGCAGAAGTCGCAGATGTCGCAGGCGGCCTCCGCGGGAACGGAAGCGTCAGTGCACCATACGGGTTGGACGGAGCCGAAGGTAATCGCGCCGGTCTCGTGGCACGAGCATCTCTCCCCCGCTAGGCTTGAAGAAACACCCTACGACCAACCCAGCTCGGAGCGGCGCGGTCGGATGGAGCGTGCCGGCGCAGCATTCTTGCACTTCTGCGTTATCTGCGGCGCCTGGGGCTCGTTCGGATATGGCGTGACACGCAATCGACCCGGTCTCTGGTTTTGCAATAAGCATCGGCAGGACGGGGATCAGCATTCCGGCAGCTATGAGGAGACAGATGAACCTCGTTGATCGATGGCTACCTCACTCCTACGAAACGGAGAGGTTGCGACATTTGCGACTTCTGCGACAACGCCGGAAATGCTCAACATTCCTGCCAACTTTAATGTCGCAGCTCACTTGCGGCACGCTGCGACATTTCACGCAAACATCCTCTGAAAGAGAGCGTACTAGCGGGCGGACTAAAAACTCCGCCAGTCTTCGACGATGCGTTCTTGCGGTATCTCCCTGCCGAAAGCGTCACAACGTCACAACCCCAGGATTTCCGCTGCCCTCCATCGGATTCCATAGCGTCACAGGCCAACGGATGTGACGTTTCTAAATTGGCCGGAAACCCGTGCGTTTCCAAGCCTTGCGACGCTGTGACGGGTCGGTCGCCGGAGGAAGCCAAGAATTGAAGCTCTAACGGCGCATCGGCGTCGCGGTGCAAATCCTGCAACGATCCGCATTCATCATAAATTCTCGCCCGTTTCGCAAAGCGCGACGTAGCAGTAAACTACGTATCGACCTACGGTTGCGCGCTTCGATAGCGATAGGGGCGAGAATGGCTAAAAATGGGCTCCGCGAGCAGGAGATCGGCGCACCCAGTTTCGAACAAGCATTCAAAAACATCGACGACGTGCTGCGCAAAGAGGCGGGCTGCACCACCGAGCTCGACTACACCGAGCAGACATCCTGGCTGCTGTTCCTCAAATACCTCGACGGGCTGGAACAGGACCGGGCGATGGAGGCTCAGCTCGAAGGGAAGAAATACGCCTTCATCCTCGACGAGCCTTATCGCTGGGAGGTCTGGGCCGCGCCCAAAAGCAGCGACGGCAGGCTCGACCACAATAATGCGATGACCGGCGACGATCTGTGCGACTTCGTCAACCAGAAGCTCTTTCCCTACCTGCATGGCTTCACGCAACGGGCGAGCGGGCCAGACGCCATCGAATACAAGATCGGGCAGATTTTCGGCGAGATCAAAAACAAGATATCCAGCGGCTACAATCTGCGCGAGATCATCGACCACATCGACGAATTGCGTTTTCGCTCGCAGAGCGAAAAGCACGAGCTGTCGCACCTTTACGAAGCCAAGATCAGGAACATGGGCAATGCCGGGCGCAACGGCGGCGAGTATTACACCCCGCGTCCGCTGATTCGCGCCATCGTGCAGGTGGTCCAGCCCAAGATCGGCGAACGCATCTATGACGGCGCGGTCGGCTCGGCAGGGTTTTTGTGCGAGTCGTTCGACTATCTGAAAGCCAAGGGCAACCTCACCACCAAAGACTTGACGACGCTGCAAACCCGCACCTTCTACGGCAAGGAAAAGAAGTCGCTCGCCTATGTCATCGCGATCATGAACATGATCCTGCACGGCATCGACACGCCGAATATCGTCCACACCAACACGCTCGCCGAAAACATCAACGATATTCAGGAACGCGACCGTTTCGACATCGTGCTCGCCAATCCGCCGTTCGGCGGCAAGGAACGGCAGGAGGTGCAGCACAATTTCAATATCCGCACCGGCGAGACGGCGTTCCTCTTCCTCCAGCACTTCATCAGGATACTCAGGGCCGGCGGGCGCGGCGGCGTGGTCATCAAGAACACCTTCCTGTCGAACACCGACAATGCCTCGGTGAAGCTGCGAGAATTACTGCTGGAAAGCTGCAATCTGCACACGGTGCTCGACTGCCCCGGCGGCACGTTTCAGGGCGCGGGGGTGAAGACCGTGGTGCTGTTCTTCGACAAGGGCGCGCCGACGCGCAATATCTGGTTCTACCAACTCGACCCCGACCGCAACCTCGGCAAGACCAACCCGCTCAACGACGCCGACCTCGCCGAGTTTGTGACGTTGCAGCGGACGTTCGCCGACTCACCGAAGAGTTGGAGCATCGACGCGGCTAGCATCGACAAGACGAATTTCGACCTCTCGGTGAAGAACCCAAACGGCGGAGACGAAATCGCCCACCGGAGCCCGGTGGACATCCTCGCGGAAATCGCCGCGCTCGATGCCGAGAGCGCCAGGGTGCTCGGGAGCATCAGGGCGTTGCTATGACGAATGGATGGCAGACGCGAAATCTCGGCGACCTTTGCGAGGTCGTTGGCGGAGGTACGCCGCCAAAAGACAATCCGGCTTACTATTCCGGCAAGATTCCTTGGGCGACCGTTCGCGATATGCGCCACGAAGTCATTACTGAAACAGAGTGTCGAATTACGAAAGACGCAGTTCAAAGCAGCGCGACGAATATCATTCCTTCGGGCAATGTCATCATTGCGACGCGCGTCGGTTTGGGAAAAGTGTGTTTGCTCGGTCAAGACACGGCCATCAATCAAGACCTTCGCGGCATCATTCCACGTAATTCAAAAACCTTGACGGTTCGTTTTCTGTTTTGGTGGCTCAAGAGCGTCGCGGACGTAATCGTGGCGGAAGGAACTGGCGCGACGGTTCAAGGCGTGAAGCTTCCGTTCGTTAAGTCACTGCCGATCTCCGTCCCCCCGCTTCCCGAGCAACAGCGGATCGTCGGCATCCTCGACGAAGCGTTTGCGGGCATCGCCACCGCCAGAGCCAACGCCGAACAGAACCTCCAAAACGCCCGCGCCCTCTTCGAAAGCCATCTCCAATCCGTCTTCAAGCGACAGCCGAATGAAGTGTCGCTCTCGGCACTTGCCGCCGATGTCACAGACGGAGATCACATGCCACCCCCAAAGGCGCCAGCTGGCGTTCCGTTCATCACCATCTCTAACATCGTGAAGCGCACGCGGCAGATTGACTTCAGCAATACGTTCACGGTTCCGGTGGCGTATTTTCAGAATTTAAAGCCGAACAAAAAGCCGCGAGTCGGCGACGTGCTCTACACGGTGACCGGGGCGACGCTCGGCATTCCGGTTTTGGTGGAAGAGGAACGCGATTTCTGCTTCCAGCGACACATTGGCTTGGTTCGTCCCAAGCCGGACACACACAGCGCCTGGCTGACTTACGCACTTCTTTCTCCACAAGTATTTAGACAGGCAACGATAGGTTCGACGGGAGCAGCACAAAAGACCGTCTCATTGAGCGTGCTTCGTGATTTGAAGCTGCCGAAGTTGTCGTTTACCGAACAAAGGCGCATTGCAGCAGAGCTGGACGCGATCTCGGCCGAGACGGAACGCCTCGCCGTCGTCTGTGAGCGCAAGCTAACCGCGCTGGAGGCGCTAAAAAAGTCGCTGCTGCACCAAGCCTTCACCGGCCAATTGTAGAATCCGGTGATGAACGAAGCCGAGACCCGAGCCGAATTTATCGACCCCGCGCTGGCGACGGCAGGCTGGGGTGTGGCCGAGGGCAGCCGGGTGCGGCGCGAATATCCGATCACGCCAGGCCGCATCGAGGGCAATGGACGGCGTGGCAAGGCGCTGATCGCCGATTACGTGCTGATCCACCGCACCCACAAGCTGGCGGTGATCGAGGCCAAGGCGTGGGACCAGGCGCTGACCGAGGGGGTCGGGCAGGCCAAGGATTATGCCGGGAAGATGGATATCCGCTTTGCCTATTCGAGCAACGGGCAGGGGTTTTACTGCATCGACATGAAGACCGGGAAGGAAGGCGAGTTGCCGCGCTTCCCGACGCCCGACGAGCTGTGGAACCTGACGTTCGCCGAGGCCAATGCATGGCGCGACCGCTTTGCCGCCGTGCCGTTTCCCGACAAAAGCGGCACCTGGCAGATACGGTATTATCAGGAAATCGCGGTCAGCCGGGTGCTCGAAAAGATCGCCGACGGCGCCAAGCGCATCCTGTTGACCCTCGCCACCGGCACTGGCAAGACCGACATCGCCTTTCAGATCGCCTGGAAGCTGTTTCAGGCGCGCTGGAACCTCAGCGGCGAGCCATCGCGCCGCCCGCGCATCCTGTTTCTCGCCGACCGCAACAACCTTGCGACCCAAGCCTATAACGGCTTCACCTCATTCGCGGCGTTCGAGGACAATGCGCTCACGCGCCTCACGCCGGAGGACATCCGCAGGAAAGGCCGGGTGCCAACGAACAACAGCCTGTTCTTTACGATCTTCCAGACCTTTATGAGCGGGCCGCCGCAGGACGGCGAGCCCTCGCCCTATTTCGGCGACTACCCGGCCGATTTCTTCGATTTCATCGTCATCGACGAGTGCCATCGCGGCGGTGCAAACGACGAAAGCGAGTGGCGCGATATCCTCGACTATTTCGCGCCGGCAGTGCAGCTCGGCCTCACCGCCACGCCAAAGCGTAAGGACAATATCGACACCTACGCCTATTTCGGCGAGCCGGTTTACACCTATTCGCTCAAGGAAGGGATCAATGACGGATTCCTGACGCCGTTCAAGGTGAAGCAGATCGCGACGACCTTAGACGAGTATGTCTACACCCCCGACGACCGGTTGATCGAGGGCGAGGTCGTCACCGGCAAACGCTATACCGAGACCGATTTCAACAAGATCATCGAGATTAAGGAACGCGAAGCGCACCGCGTGAAGATTTTCATGGAGCAGATCAACCAGGGTGAAAAGACGCTGGTGTTCTGCGCGACGCAATACCACGCGCTGGTCGTGCGCGACCTGATCAACCAGATGAAGACGAGCCGTGACCCGCACTACTGCGAGCGGGTCACGGCCGATGACGGCTTGCTCGGCGAGCAGCATCTGCGCGCATTTCAGGACAACGAAAAGACCATCCCGACGATCCTCACCACCTCGCAGAAGCTCTCGACCGGGGTGGATGCGCGCAACATCCGCAACATTGTGCTGATGCGCCCGATCAACTCGATGATCGAGTTCAAGCAGATCATCGGGCGAGGCACGCGGCTTTATGACGGCAAGGACTACTTCACGATCTATGATTTCGTGAAGGCGCATCACCATTTCAGCGACCCGGAGTGGGATGGCGAGCCGCTCGACCCGGAGCCGTATCAGCCCGCGACGCCAAGACCGTCAGAAGACATCGCCGAACCGCCGGCAGACCCATATGAGCCGGAGCCACGGCCGAAGAGGATCAAGGTCAAGCTCGCCGACGGCAAGGCCCGCACCCTCCAACACATGATGGTGACGAGCTTTTGGCATCCCGACGGGACGCCGATGTCGGCGCAACAGTTCATGGAAATGCTGTTCGGCAAGCTGCCCGAGTTTTTCGCGAACGAAACCGAGCTTCGCGCGCTGTGGAGCGCGCCGGATACCCGCGCCAGGCTGCTGCAAGGCCTAGCCGAAAAAGGCTTTGGCAAAGATCAGATGGCCGAAATGCAGCGGGTCATCGACGCCGAGAAGAGCGACCTTTTCGACGTGCTGGCGCACGTCGCCTATGCGCTACCGACGCTCACCCGCGAGGAACGGGCGACGAAGGCGAAAGTCGAGATCAGCACCCACTTCAACGATAAGCAGGAGGTCTTCCTGGCCTTCGTACTGTCGCATTACGTCCAGGTCGGGGTTGAAGAGCTGGATCAGGAGAAACTGCGCCCTCTGCTCATGCTCAAGTATAACAACGCCATCGCAGACGCCGTTGCCGATCTAGGGAGACCCGACGAAATCGGAACGGCCTTCGCCAGCTTCCAGAAATACCTGTACCAAGAGGCGGCGTGACCAGTGGGGAACGACGCTAGCACAGCTCCGAGCGGCAGACGGTTGGCCTTGGGCCCCCGGCCGTGGTGGGCACGCCCGGTAGCCGCGCGCTCTGGCTGCGCTTTATGTATGATCGTGGGGCGGTTCCTTCATGGGGTACGAGCAATTGTTCTGTGGAGCACGGACACGCTCGGGAGGACGCTGCCTCCGGTACCCGCTGGAGGGGAAGCGCCGATGCAAGCTGCATGGCGGCGCCAGCACAGGACCCAGAACGCCAGAGGGTCGCGACAACAGCCTGAGTACGCTCACCAACGGGCATCAGCAGTGGTACGAGCGCATGAAGGAGCGCGGCTACCTGTTTCGGGGCGGCTGGCCTAAAGGCATGCCACGGTGTCTTGACCGCATCATCGCCAAGGCGCGGGAGCTAATCGCTTCTCGGAAACACGAGCGTGCAGCGCGTAAGGAGTAGATGCTGAAAAATCGGTCGCGGTTTGGGACTCAGTATTGGTCCACCTCACCTCGGGCTTGTTCCAACGAGCAATCATGCAATCGCCCGGCATTCCGACGCCGCGGGCAGGAGGCCTTGCTGAAGACGGTCTGGAGCCGGCGGTTTAAGGACGCGAGAGTAAGATTTAGCCACTAATGCCTATTACGGCGGATGCTGTTGTAGAATAACTCGCTCTGAATACCCAACGTCCGTTGCATCGCCGTTTTAGCCGCCGCAACAGTCAGGTCCCAATACTCCGAAAACGCAAAAATTCTTACTTGATACCGATAATGCTCGTAGGCCTGAATCCACTCTCGGATCGGAAAAATCTGCATGACCGGCCCGGTCGGTGTCCCCGATGTTGTACCCATAACTACGTCGTCAACGTCCTCGAACTTCGGGGGTTTCGGCGCATCCACCCAAACGCCTGCCAGTGCTGCGGCCATGACCGGATCCGGCCCCAGCTCCGGTCGAAGTTTCACTAACTCTTCCCCTATCGCCTGCTCCAACGAACTTATGACCCCGGCTCGACGCTCTCTATCGTGAAGATCTATAAGAAAATCTTCAATCATTACTCTCTGTGCGTGTGTTGCCGATGGGCCGCTAATATTGTACACTTCGCGTGGAATTAGACGGTTGATGAGACGGTATTCGTATTCATTAGCTAAATCATCATTTATTTCATCTCCTAATGAATGTCGCAGCCACGCATCGGTCATATCAAGAAAACGGCTAAATATTAATTCATCTGTGTCTCCGTTTGCGCGCCACAGATCAAGTCTTCGTGACAGTAGCCGTTCTAAAATGCCTTCCGCAGCACGGACTTTACCATGATGATAAATATAACTAAATAACATCATCTTACAAATCATTATTTGCTCAATTACGTTCATTGCTCGACGCGACAGACGCAACCGATAAGTTTCATAGTATGGATATCTTGCCTGTCCGGAAGCTGGGTGTCGCGTTACCGGCGTTCCTCCTATCCGCGCAAGCAGCTTTTCTATCTCCCCTTGATCATCCGGCAAAATTTCTCGCTCAATTCGGACGTCGTAAAGATACCTATCAACGTCATACGTGAGGGGCAATCCGGCCGTCCTCGCGTCCCGTAGCAAATAATCCAGCTTATCGGCATCAAATCCGGAAGAAACGATGTCGCCGAGCCACTGGAGAAACGGATTACTAGAGCGCCCAACAATTATTAGGGCCACATTGGTCAAATCAATTTCACCGTCGTAATCGTCAGACTCGGCTTCTCCTATCAAGTGCTCGCCGGCTCTAGAAAGCAGGCTGGAAACGGCGGGAGTGAGCGCCAGGCAAAATGAGATAACCTCACCAGCCCCCTTCTCTTTGCCAACAAAAGACGACAACTCCCGAGCAGCTTCCATCAATAAATCGAGCTTTTCATAAACCCGTTCTGAGGTGTGACTGTAGAGACTGTGTCCGGTGTCATGAAGGAGAGCAGCGAGTCGCAATTCTTGCTTAAGCCGCAAGATCAATAAATCTACTAATTCTTGATCGTTATTTGACGTTAGGGATCGTACCAGATCCCTAATCTCACGTCGTTGCTTATGAAGGAGAGCGTCGAAAACTCGGGAGGCAATCGTTACTGCTCCTAGGCTGTGCTCGAAACGACTGTGGTGTGCCGAAGGGTAAACATAGAAAGCGAGACCCGTCTGATGTAGATCTCGAAGTCGTTGTATGATCGGCGAATCAATAAGAGCCATCTCCCGCCAGGAGAACCGAACGGTGCCCCAGAGTGCGTCATGAACAACCTTTGACCTCTTTGTCGGTAGGACTGGATGAGTGGCGCTCTCACCAAAAAAACTCGGATGGCGGCGCTTTAGGTATTGATCGAGGTGATCAACCACCCTAGCTAACTTCGGATATCCGGCGAGAAGGCTAACATTAGGATGCGATTTCAATTCAGATACCCATCCGTCTCTAAATTACCGCGCCCTAACCGCCTGCACGTTTGTTACGGTTGTGCTGCGCACCCTTACCCTCGTCCGAACTAATCTTTCGGCATTGCGCCAAATTCCTTCTTGGCGAGGCTAACTGCATGGATAACGAATGTCTTCAGACGCGGATCCCCCTGATCGGTTATGCGAGACCATCGCTCCGCGGTTGTATGGTCCACGCTGATAACGTCGAACCTCGGATTGCGCGCCGATGCGCTCGCCGTAAAATGCAAGGCGCTTAAAAATTCTGCCAACTCTTGACACTTTGGGTATGGCGCATCCCAGTCAAACACAAGCGTATCGAGGAATTGTGGCTTGCCTTCGGACGGATATTTTCTGAGTTCGTAGAAAAGCAAGTGCCAGGGCATTTGGTTCTTAAAGGGGAGCGCTATACCGTCTTCCTGAAGGCGGCCCGCTAACTGTTTCACAAATTGGCCGAGCGACATCTCGGGACTTCCCTTAGTCATCTCTTGCCCTTTCTGATGTTACGATAGATGAGCACCGCCATTGCATCACCGGGTAGTGCCCAGGGCTGAGCATCAGTTGTATTCCACTCGCGAGTTATGGCATCCAGACGGGCGTTTGGCAAGCGCCGTTCGGTTTTTGTTCGCAAACTTGTCTACTAGATGTTGTGATCCTCCTCGATTTGCCGCTAGCAGCTGTGTGTATGGCATAGCATTCAAATTTGTCAAACATTGGCCAGCGAACCTCGAACAAGGAATCTCGTGATCGTCCGTTAAGGCTTTGAGGGACAAGGACAGGTTGGATTCGTCCCGGTTATCCGATGCGAGCCTCACATCTGGCGCCGGGCCCGGCTTCCCGCTACAGTTGATTCTTGAAAACGGCTAGCGAGTGAACAGAGACTCGTAACATCGCAGAGGCGACAGCTCAAATCGAGCTTCGTGAGCTAAACGCCCATGCGATCTCCGATTCGCCCGGTCGACGTCGCACTAACTGAGTTTCGGGCGCGATGCCCGACCTGTACCGATCGTGCCGCTTATAGGCACGGAGTAAAGGCTCACATTGGGGTCGGTAGTGAAATCCTCATCGGCACTAGGCGACATTTTGACAATCTCTGGGGAGGACAGACGTGGGGCCAATTGAAGAGCGAATCGCTGATATCGAACAACTAGATCAGCTGCGTCAAAGCGCCAGAATGTTCCAGCAAGACGCGATTGAAGCTCTGACAACAACTACCTACCTGCCACAACCACGCAACCAGAAGACGGATAAATGGAAGCAATGGAAGCGTGATGTCGTTCGCCAAGGTTGGCGCGAGCCCGGCGACGACGTCGAAAAGGCAATGATGCTGCAGGCGTTGCTCAAGGCCCAAGCCAATAAGCAGGGGCACAGTGAGAACCAGCAACGGAGTCGCGACAATCTCGTTCAGGATCTGCTCAGGATCACGGTCGCAGATTGCAACAAGACAGAAAACGTGAATCCCGGAGAATCACTCGACAATGTCCCGATCATGCGCTGCGCCTTGGTTCTCCAGGCACTTAAAGCGAGCGGACGCGGACTCACGCGCGCAGCGCTTGCTTGTTTCTATCGGATCGTAGTGGAGCTGGGCGAGGTCGTGGGGCCGACCTGGTCTATCGGTGCTGCCAGGGCAAGTGCGGACGCGCCGGCCTCGGCGTTCATCACTGGGGAATGTGCGCGCGCGTTGATCGCGCTGGAGGACGCATTGCTCCAAACCGCTGAAGTAGCAGAACTCGTTGGATTAGAAAAAAAACGTATCAATGAGCGGAGTTCAGAAATTCCCGTCTGGGCCGAACAAGAAGAAGCCTTCCGTGCGATGGCATTTTACGCATCGTTGACGCCCTTGCTGCCGCACCTCGCGATCGAGCTTCCAAGCGGCCTGCTTCGGCGAATTCACGGCCTCGGAGAGAACAGAACGACGCCGGCAGAACTCGCGTCTCTCGTTAACGACTTTGAGACGGAGCTAACAGCGGCTCTGAACCACATTCCATCAGCTGCGGATATCCTAAGTCTTGATGCCCCCGCATCAGCAGTAACGCCAACGCGTTCCATCGCGCGGTTTGTGGCACATGGGCAGGCGACCGCGGCCCACAACTCGGCGCAGTTTGCTGTGACTAAACTCATCGAGGGTCTCAAAGATGAGCCGGCAGGTATTACTGGCGGCGCGCGTGTGGCCCTGAATCTAAAAGAGGGCGCGCGATTCGTGCACGATTTGCTCGATCCCGTCACCCGATTCGCAGAAACGATAATCGACCGTGAGGTGGCCCGCCCGCAGCTAAGCCTTCCCCTCGACGGCGCGGAGCTCGTGTTCGCAGCGTGTCTATTCGGGCGCCTCAGTGACTGGCAGCAGCCAAAGGTCAAATCAGCCCTGCAGATCGCGCGGCAGCTATTGACCCCGAACGGCAGGCTGATGAGCCTGCAGCCATTCAACGTCCAGGGCAGAGGGTACCGGCTTAACGTTGCAACCCTAGAAGTTACCCGCAGGCTCGCCGAGCTCGCTGCCAATGTTGCGACGGAACTCGATCCTGCGTTTGTCGAAAAGGTGATGCGACCATTCGAGGATACCCGGGTGCCGGGCCGAGACGATACTAATCGTGGCTGGATGATGGACCCGCGTGGACACCTTCCCCAATCCGAATGGTGGGTCACCGCGCTCGCAGTCGATGCGCTAGGCAAAGTGATCGAGATGCTCAACGCAGCGATCAACCGGCAGGTCCTGCAGCAGTTCCACGTGCGTCCTCCCGCCGAAATCGACCTCGAACTTGGCGGGCTGTTCTACCCCGATTACGGGCTCACCACGCTCAGGAGAAGCCGAACGGGATGGGACAGGAATGTTGCAGTGAAGCTCCAAGGACTGCGCATCCATGCCGGATACGGACCGGCTGATGGATCACCACGCTATTCGCTTATCCTCTACGGCCCGCCTGGAACTGGGAAGACTACCCTTGTAGAGGCAATCGCAAAGAGCGCCAATGTGCCATTGGTTGAGATCACGCCAAGCGACATCCTGGTCGGCGGCGAAGAAGCCATCGAGCGGCGCACAAGACACGTGTTTCTAGCACTATCAATGCTTACCAACGTCGTGATCCTGTTCGACGAGTTCGACCCCATTCTCCAGAACCGAGCACAGCGGGAAGGCGGCGCTTTGCCGCAGTCGATCTTCGAATTCCTCACCCCTGGGATGCTGCCGAAGCTTAAGAGACTGCATGAATCTGCCCGTGCCAACCGCGTGAGTTACGTGCTTGCGACCAACTTTGTCTACAACCTCGACCCTGCGGTCATCCGTCAGGGCCGGTTTGACGATCAGCACGGTATCTATCCGCCGGATGCGATATCTCGGCTGGGCCGGCTGTGCGACCAGCTCAAGCGCCAGGATGAGCCCGAGTTGAAGTTAGCTGGTGACGAAAGAGAGCGCCGAGCCCTGCAAGCAGTCTCGGAGACGCATGGCGGCGCGATGGATCAGATTGCCAAACCCGGCTGGTACTCGGCAAAGAAATTCGCGAAGGGGTTTCCCTCGAAATCCGTATTCCACTTTATTGAAGAGAGAAATCGCACCATCGAGGACGTTCGGCGGGAGGCGCAGTATGATCAGCAGTGGCAGCAATTCATCAGACAGCGATCCGCTGCCAAACCGGCCGGGATCCGTGAGCTCATGTCAGATCAGGAAAAATGGTATTGGGACGATTGGTCCGCAGTCCACCATTGGGACGAAGAGCTTGGCCTTAGGATTTGCGATGCGGGCGCTACGGTCAGTTCAATCGCAGAAATGTTGGCGCAATGGGCGCGAGACCGCACCGCACGCGAGGCAGAGCCACCAACCATTACTCCGGCAACTACCTAAGACTGTTCCTAATATTCGGTGTAAATATATCGGTAGCGAGCCGCAGGCAGGCCTCGAAACCAGTGAGGTCACGGAAGCGTCTTTCCCCCGTAACGCCACGGCGCAAGACAGATCGGCCCTGCTCGGCCAGCGTCGCATCGATCATCAGATTGTCGGTATTCCCAAAATCTTCGATTGCCATATCCTCGGAGTCGCGCCAGACATTTGAAGCGGCGTCGAAACGCACCGCATCGATGCGCTTCACCCGGACCAGAAAATCCTCTGTATCGTTAGTGTACGCGAACACCGGCTTGCCCAGCCCGGCCAACATGCCAAGTTCAAATACGGTCCCGACATCTGCGCTGGGCCCACGAAAAGGCGTAAGATTGAGGATACCAAAGTCCGCATCATACATCATTGCAACGTTAGACCGGTAAATTAGAAGATCCAGGCGCTTTTCGGAACCATCGGGTACGGCCTCGTTGTCAAAGGGATAGAGACCTTCAAAGCCATACTCCGCACACAACCGCTTCTTGCGTCGCCCGAGCGCAATAGCATCGCGCAGAAACACTTCGGGGCCGGCGAGATACACTTTACGCATTTGGCAAACCACTTCCCTTTGCTGACGTTCAGCCCCGCCCGACGGTCCTGCGACTAAAAAATATGAGTCTCATGACCTCCAAATACAAAAGCAAAGTTTAGGTACTCAGTTCCGAGCGAGCATCACGCTATTGGTCAACGTCCGTGGCAAAATCCATAGCGCTTTCGCGCGTCGCTCCTCAGCCCTCGAGTAACTTTAGCAGCAGTTCCTTCCTTCCGAGACCAATATGCCTCAGCGGCCTATACACCGCGGAAAATCGCTCTCGCGGCCGATGATCGAAAATCAAAACGGATCGACATAAGAGGTGCAACCGCGAAAACGCACGGTAATCAAATCCACGGCGGAAATTGAGAGGGCTTCATCCGTGGACGGGAACGAGAGCCGCGAATCGAGCGCGAGCCCAGATCGTAAGTGGGGTATCCACCCGCGTCTCACGGATACACCTACGCCCCAGATTTCAACACAGCTGCAACCATCGCCTCCACAGCCTTCATGAAATCCGCACGGGTGGTAATCGACCACTGGGCACCCGGAGAAGCAGCCTGGCGCGCGGCATCGACCATGGCTTCAGATGGATGCATTAACGGCTCCAACGCCGCTGCCGCAAACCTTCGATATCGGCGTGGCTCTGCATCGAAGTCGCCAGAGTCGGCACGGGCGATGGCTCGACCTACGCGGTCAATCATATTCTCTGTCTCGTTGATGGCACGAACCATGGGTGCGCCTATTTGGAACC